>JACCDG010248902.1_pt1 | contig 45865 bp, 39 predicted proteins | sample 7442471 | NCBI WGS metagenome assembly JACCDG01 (sample SAMN15323444, study PRJNA562643) | freshwater metagenome | isolation source: river surface water | place: USA:Blue River Watershed | collected 2017-08-17
CTTACCGAGCCCGCTTCATCGAGCCCAAGCGCATTCAAGCAGGGGTTCAGTTTTGGCAGCGTCACCAAGCCCTGCTCCTTCAGGCCGAGCAAACTTACGGGGTGCCGCAATGGCTTATTGTGGGGGTGATTGGTGTTGAGACTTTTTATGGACAACACACAGGCAACTTCAGAGTCTTAGACGCCTTGAGCACCCTGACCTTTGACTTCCCCAAAGAACATCCTAGGGCCAAGGAGCGTCAGGCCTTTTTCTCCAAAGAATTGGCGCAGTTTTTAGCCATCGCCGCCAAAGAAAAAATCAATCCCACCAAACTCAAAGGCAGCTACGCGGGTGCCATGGGATTGCCCCAATTCATGCCATCGAGCTGGGTCAACTTTGCGGTCGATTTTGATGGGGACAAGCACATTGATTTGTTCAACAGTCCAGCCGATGTCATTGGCTCTGTGGCCAATTATTTCAAGGCATTTCAATGGCAGACCGGAATGCCTACACACTATCCCGTCACATTCAACCCTGATCAGCTCGACATGGATGCCCTCATGGCTCCCGATATCTTGCCAACGTTTAGTGTCAACAACTTTCTCGCAAAAGGTGCGGTGATAGACGGAGATGCATTGCTGCACACGGGGCCCTTGGCCTTGATCGAGTTGCTCAATGGCAATGCGCCCCCCAGCTATGTGGCGGGTACCGAAAACTTCTATGCCATCACGCGCTACAACTGGAGCAGCTACTACGCGATGGCGGTCATTGATTTGGGACAAGCAGTGGCGCGTGAAATGCAGAGCAAGCCCTGAAATCGTTCACGCATGAACCCTTTGAACCCCAAAAAACTGCTGCTGACCAAGTGGACCGCGGTCAAACCCATTGCCAAGCAAAAGCACTTTTTGGTGAGCCGTGTGATTCTGCCTGAAAAGCCAACAGATCCGATTGAGTTGGTAGAAATCGAAGCGGTGTTTTCAAAAGCTACGCAGGTGATTGCATGGCGAAATTTGCAAGACAAGAGCGTATGGCGACAAGGTTGGGTTAGAAGTTGATTGCCTCAAATGGTCGCGAAATTTGCACAGTTCAATTTGGCAGGCATTAATCAATCTCAAAGCCCAACACCTACTTTAGGTTTTTGAGAAAGTACTCGACCATTTCCTTTTGAGCAATTTCAGCCTCTGAGGCTGAATAGCGCATGGTCACGATGCCACCCGTTTGGGCCTTTGCAAAGGGGCTGAAAGCAGGCGCTGGTGGATTGGGCCAATCAAATGCATGGGTCGCGCCGTCTACCATTCGCACTGTCAATTGATTGGAAATATCAGGAAACTCTTCACGCATCCGCAAACAATCTGTCTTTGGATTGAAATCAAAATCGTCACTGGTACCCGACACAATATGGATGGGCTTGCCAGTGGCACCCCAGTTTTGGGGTCGACCCGGATTAATCCACGAGCGAATTCGCTGCTGGTCGTCCATGATGTTGGCACAACCGGGATAGAGGGCAAAGTGCGCTGCAAAAACTTGTTCAAGCGGCAAAATTGAATTGTTGCGAGCCAAACGAGCCGGCCGAACACCCATGCCAGACATGATTGCCACAGCAGCGCCACTTGACATTCCAGCAACCCCAATCTTTTGGGAGTTGATTCTTGTATCGCTTGCAAGGAAAACCAGCGCTCCCCAAGCATCTTGAAGCCGGTCACACAAAACTGGTGCATTGCGTTCACTTCCATTGCGTACGCCGCGAGGGAAATAAGAGTCAAGCTCCAATGTGGCTATGCCAGCTCCATTCAACGCTCGAGCATAGAAGTCACCGACCCCAATGACACCTGCATTGCTGTGAAGAATCACCACAGCGGGAATTTGTCCGTTGGTCTTGGATGGAAATCGAAGCAATCCCGAAACGCTACTGACTTCTTTGACTCGCTCATTGCACTTTGAACCTACGACAGGAACGTCTACTTTGGTGGCAATCACTTCACCCATTGAGGGCAAAGTGATTGCGAGCAAGGCAAGTGCTAACCCAATCGATTTGATTTCAGGAATCAATTGACTTTAAAGTTCAGTGGGTTTTCGAGAGACTCATGATCAAAGACCAATCAGGAGTCAGCCTTAAAGCCCAAGGCTGTCACCAAACGGCGTGCCATCTCAGAGTCTTCTGCCAGACGGCGTGTATGTTCAGCCGAAGTACTGGCTTCCAAGTTGGCGGCCAAAGGTGTGACAAAGTCTCGAATGTCTTGCTGACTCATGGCCTGGCGCAGCGATGAATTCAGGTTTTGCCTGACCGCCTCGCTAATGCCTGCGGGTGCAAAGAAACCAAACCACTCGCGAACTGTCAATTCACCAAAGCCTTGCTCGCGGAATGTGGCCACATCGGGGGTGAACACAGCGCGATCGGGGCCAGAGGTGGCCAGAATTCGAATCTTGCCAGATTTGTGGTGCTGCACCCAATCGCCCAAAGGTGATGACATGCCTGCGAGTTGCCCCCCCATCACTTGAGGAATGGCAGGGCCTGAACCCGCAAAAGGAACATTGGTAATTTGAAATCCACCCAACATGGCCAAGCGGCCTGCCAACAAGTGCGGCATGGATCCCGCTGCAGGGTTGCCGATGCTGGCTTTGCCTGGATTGGCCTTGGCCCACTCAACGAAGTCTTTGATGTTCTTCACTGAATCGGGAACAGCTGGGCCTACGACGAAGGCATGGTCAGTGGAGTGCCCAATGCCAATGGGTGTCACATCGGACTGTGCGTAGCTTAGGCGGCTATAGGAGTGCGGGTAAATGGTCAGCATGGAAGCCGGCGAATACAAAATGTGAGCCCCATCGGCTGCCGCAGCCTTGAGAGTTGTCACACCAATCTGCCCTCCCGCGCCGGGTTTGTTGTCCACAATGACGTTGGTGGCATACGTGCCACGCATTTTTTCGGCAATGCGGCGAGAAAATGCATCGGTCGTACCACCAGGCGGGAAACCCACAATGATGCGCAGATTTTCCACGCGTGTTTGCGCAAAGTTGGGTAAATGGCTCAGGCCCAGCATGCTGACAGCAGCACCTTGCATCAATTGGCGACGTGTGGTCATGGTTGAAGATTCCTTAAGTGATGTGATCAAAAATAACAAAAGGATTGAACCACTTGATAAAAAAAAAGGTCAGAGGGTATTCACTGATCGCCAAATTCCCGCAAAAATCAAGGGCATTTTCTGAATCGTTTTGCCCAAGCGGCCTGGCCGAAATTTACCCGTTTTGAGGCATCAAGAATTCGCGACTGATTCTGCCGCCCAGCACATTCACGCGCTCCAAGAATTGGGTGAGGTAAGCATGCAGGCCCGTGGCCAAGATTTCGTCAATGCGGCCATAGGCCAAGTCTGCGCGCAGCTTGCCTGCATGGCGCAAGGTTTCGCTTTGCAAATTGTCGGTCACCGCTTCCAAATTGTTGACCACTTCATTTAGGCTGGCGTGCAAGGAGCGCGGCATGTCGGGTCGCAAAATAAGCAACTCTGCCACCCGGTCTGGGCGAATCACATCGCGGTACACCTTGCGGTAAATTTCGAAGCCACTCACGCTGCGCAAGATGGCGCTCCAGTGGTAGAAGTCAAATTCTTGTGAACTGTCTGTGCTTGATTCGATGGTCTGAGATTGAACTTGCAACTGCACCTGCTGCACCAAGTTGGCGACCATGGGCAATGTGCCCAATCTGTCTGTTTGAACAGCGTGGAACTTCACATCAACCAGGCGAGCCGTGTTATCCGCGCGCTCCAAAAAAGTGCCCAGGCGCATGAAGTGCAAGGACTCGTCCATGAGCATGGTGCCAACCGTTACCCCCCTTGACAGATGCGATCGGAATTTCACCCACTCAAAGAATTTGCCAGGGTCAGCTTGGAACTCGCCAGATCGAATCATGCGATTCACTTCAAGCCAAGTTTGATTTTGGGTTTCCCAAACTTCAGTCGTCAGTGCACCACGAACAGCCCGTGCATTTTCTCGTGCAGCACTCAAACAAGAGATGATTGACGAGGGGTTGCTCTCGTCGATGACCATGAACTGCATGACATTCTGAGGCGTCACCTGGCCATGCCGCTTTGTGTAGGCAGTGAGCAATTCACTGATGGACAACAAGCCTTCCCAGCCCGCCTGAACAGTGGCACTCGACTGGGGCAACAAGGATGTTTCATAGCTCACGTTCAACATGCGCGCAGTGTTTTCTGCGCGCTCTGTATAACGCGACATCCAAAATAAATGGTCGGCTGTTCGGCTTAGCATGAGGTCTCTTTCATGATTGCAAAATCCAAGTGTCTTTGGTGCCACCACCCTGAGAAGAGTTGACCACCAAGGAGCCTTCTTTCAAAGCCACACGGGTTAAGCCGCCCGGTACCATTTGCACCGTTCGACCACTGAGCACAAATGGACGCAAATCGATGTGGCGCGGTGCCACACCACTTTCAACATAAGTAGGACAACTCGACAAGCTCAATGTAGGCTGCGCGATGTAGCCCGAAGGATTGGCCAGCAAGGCTGCTCGGAAATTTTCAATTTCTTCTTTGGTAGAGGCTGGCCCTACCAACATGCCGTACCCACCCGCACCGTGCACCTCTTTGACCACCAGGTCTTTCAAGTTGGCGAGGGTATAAGCCAAGTCATCTGGCTTGCGGCACATGTAAGTTGGTACATTTTTCAAAATAGGCTTTTCTCCCAAATAGAACTCAATCATTTGTGGCACATAGGGGTAAATGGATTTGTCATCGGCCACTCCCGTACCTACAGCGTTGCAAATAGCCACATTGCCAGCACGATAAGCACCCATCAAACCTGCACACCCCAATGTGGAGGTGGGTCTAAATACTTTGGGGTCTAAGAAATCATCATCCACCCGTCGGTAAATGACATCCACGCGTTTAGGGCCGCGCGTGGTTCGCATGTAAACAAATTGATCTTTCACAAACAGGTCTTGGCCTTCTACCAATTCCACGCCCATTTGCTGAGCCAAAAAGGCGTGTTCAAAGTAAGCGCTGTTGTACATGCCAGGGGTGAGCACCACCACCGTTGGCTCGGCAGAAGAAGCGGGGCTTGAAGCCCTGAGCGTCTCAAGCAGCATGTCGGGGTAATGCGCAACAGGCGCCACACGGTGACGGCTGAAAAGCTCGGGAAACAAACGCATCATCATCTTGCGATCTTCCAGCATATAACTGACACCGCTTGGCACTCTGAGGTTGTCTTCGAGCACGTAATACTCACCCTCCCCTTGTGCATTGGGCGCACGCACGATGTCGATGCCACTGATGTGCGAGTAAATTTGATGCGGCACATCCACGCCCATCATTTCGGGACGAAATTGTGCGTTTCTCAAAATTTGCTCTTCAGGAATAAGCCCCGCCTTGATGATTTCTTGATCGTGATAGACATCGTGAATAAACCGATTCAACGCAGTCACACGTTGCACCAAACCAAGTTCCATGCTTTGCCATTCGTTGGCAGGGATGATTCTGGGAATAAGGTCAAAGGGGATGAGTCGCTCGGTGCCTGAGCCGCTTTCATCCTTGTCGCCGTAAACAGCAAAGGTGATGCCCACTCGCCGGAAGATCATTTCCGCCTCTTCCCGGCGGGCCAGCATCCCTTGCTCCGTTTGCCCTGCCAACCAATCTGCATAGGCTTTGTAATGCGGCCGAACTGGGCTTCCAGGCTGGGTAGTCGTTGCCTGGCTGTACATCTCATCAAATCGCTGCATCTGACTTCTCTCCTGTTTGATTAAAAGCAAGATGCATACCCGCATCCACATCGCCACATGCATCTGAACCTGCACACTGGACTAGTCAGAAGCCTTGGGTTCCGCCCTCCTGGATAGATGCCAATACCGGCGCCGAAGCTCTCGTTCGCAATCAAGTTGCTGAGGGTGGCTACTTTGCCAATGGGCAGCACCACACTCAGAAGAGATCGACACAGGCACTTTTTGCTTGGCGTACCTTTCAAGCACAACAGACGATGGGTGGCCATATCGATTGCGGTAACCTGCTTGTACCACCGCCCAATGCGGACGCAGAACCTGAATGAAACCATTCGTTGAAGAAGTTTGACTGCCATGGTGCGGCACCAACAACACTCCCACAGGTTTCAATGCCAGACGCTCTAGCATGGCCAACTCTTGTGCCGCCTCGACGTCTCCCACCAACAAGGCACTGGCCATGTGGTCATCCTCCCCCATTTTTGAAGGGGCACCACGACTTGGATCCACTCTCAAGACACAGCTCAAAGCATTGGCGCCAGCCATCTTGCTGTAATCAGAAAAAACCGGATGCAGCAATTCAAATTGAACCCCATCCCACTCCCATTTCTGTCCAGCCATACAAGCATGCACGGGCCGAAGATTCGACAGTGCGTGACCGTCTTCCAAGGAGCTCCACAAGTCTGCATGGGGGTGCGCACGCAATACTGAGGCCGCACCGCCTGTGTGATCTGCATCTCGGTGACTCAACATGATTCGGTCTAACTTCACTCCCATTCGCTGAAGGAGTGGCACCAACACCCTTTGACCCGCATCGGCAGTTTCTGTGTAAATGGGCCCAGCGTCATACAGCAACGCATGGTGACGGGTTCTGATGAGCACGGCATTGCCTTGTCCCACATCGGCAAACCAAAGATCAAATTGACCTGGTTCTGGTCTTGGTACTTGCCAAATGAAAATGGGCAAAATGAACAAGCTCCCCCAACAGCGCAATGACCATGGCCATTGCTGCAACAGCAACAAGCCTCCCAAAATGGCCAACACTGCCAAGCCAATGGGCGGCGTTGGCAACATCCAAACACTGTTAGGCAAACTCGCCATCAAGGTCAACAAGCCCATCAGAGGCTGAAGCGCCCAAGAAGCCAGCACCCAAAGTGGCGGGGCAAAAATACCCAAGATGGCAAGCGGCGTGACCAGCCATGTGACCCAAGGAATGGCCACCAAATTGGCCAAAAGGCCAAGCCACGAAAGCTGCCCAAAGAACAAAACAGCAAGCGGCGTCAAAGCCAGTGTGACCACCCATTGTTCACGCAACAATCGCCTCAATGATTGAAATGTTTTGGACACCAGATTGAGGCAACTCGACATGAAATCATTTTTTGGCACCAATTCAGAGCACTCATCCTCCAATTTGGTGCGATCCGAATATTGCACAGGTGCGTTGAGCATCAAAACACCTACGGCCACAAAGCTCAGCCAAAATCCTGGCTGAAGCATTGCCCATGGGTCAAAAGTCACCACCACCCACAGCGCCAACCCCAAGCCCCAAAAAGTGGGCCATCTTGTGCCGCTCAGCTGGAGCAACCCAATGACCCAAAGCATGATCACCGTCCGTTGTGACGGCAAGCCCCAACCGCTAAAGAGGGCATAAAGTGTAGCCAGCAGCGCTCCCGCCAACAGGGCAACTTGCGGTGCCGGCCAGCGCAAACAAAGCTGGGTTTCGCAGCTTGCCGAGAAACGCCAAAGCGCTCGAATGACTGCCGCCATGACCCAAGCAAACAAAGTGATGTGCAAACCAGAAATGCTCATCAAATGCGCCACGCCAGTCGCTCTGAAAAGATCCCAATCAGAAGCTTGAATGGCCGCCTGATCGCCCATCACCAAGGCTGCAATCACACCCGCCAAAGAGCGACTTTGCTCATCACCTTGCCCTAGTTTTCTTTCAATTTCTGAACGCACGTATTGCCGAGCTTGAGCGACGGGATAAAGCCATGAAGTCTTAATTTTTTTGGGCACCTCTGCACGTTTGCCCATGCTCACGGTGCCCGTTGCCATGACCCCCTGCTCCCAGCGCCACAAAGCCTCATCAAAGCCGCCAGGATTGAGGGTGCCATGAGGCGCTTTCAGCCGCACGCTGAATTGCCAAATATCACCCGCTTTGAGATCCGCCCAATGACTGCCTTTCATCAACTCAGCTGCTTCGCGATCAAACCAAGCCAGGTCAATCCTTTCTGGAACCACCACATTGGAGGATGCGTTGACATCGAAGGCGGAGAGAACCGCAAATCTAAATCGAACGCTGCTGGCCGTTTGTTGCGGCAAGGAGGCAATCACACCCTTTAGCAATACCTCTTTTCCCTCCAACAGGGGATCCAGCCTATGCTGCGCCTGCCAAAGACAGCGCGCATTGACAAGTGTCAAAGCCAGTCCGAAGGAGATCAAAGCTCCCAAAACACAATTTGAAACAAGAGAGTTTTGCTTGCGCTGCATCCAAGCGAGCAAGCCAAGTGACAAGGTCAACCCAGCCCCAACCCACACATCCGAAACTGACCAAAGGCTGGCTTGCTGTAACTGAAGAGTCGTGCCCAGAAGCCACCCCATCCAACACCACGGCGCTGTCTTCAACATGTCAGGCCTTTCTGTGAGCCATTCATGGCGCGGCTTTTGCTAGTTTAGAAGGCCCAAGCTGCTATGTCGATGCAGCCGCTGTTGCGCTTACTTGCATTTATGTCCATCCACGTCGCACTGCATCACGTTACGCATTACCGTTACGACCGCCCTGTTCAATTGGGCCCTCAAGTGATCCGCTTGCGGCCCGCACCTCACAGCAGATCTCGCATCCTTTCTTACAGCTTGCGCATCGAACCCACAGAGCATTTCATCAACTGGCAGCAAGATCCGTTTTCTAATTACCAAGCCCGCTTGGTATTTCCCCAAAAAACCACTGAATTCAAAGTCACTGTCGATTTGGTCACTGAAATGGCCGTGTTCAATCCCTTTGATTTTTTCTTAGAGCCCAGTGCAGAACATGTCCCTCTGAGCTACTCACCAGAACTCAAAGAAGAGCTGGCAGGCTATTTGGACAAACTGCCACAGACCCCATTGTTTAAAAAATACCTCAGCACCTTAGATCGAAAACGCCAAAGAACCATCGATTTTTTGGTTCAAGTCAACCAGCGGGTTTACCAAGACATTGGCTACCTGATTCGGATGGAGCCTGGTGTCCAAACCCCCGAGCAAACACTCTCACTCCAAAGTGGCTCCTGCAGAGACTCTGCTTGGCTGCTGGTACAACTCATGCGGCACATGGGCTTGGCCGCGCGATTTGTATCAGGCTACTTGATTCAACTCACGCCCGATGTGAAGTCACTCGATGGCCCGAGCGGCACGGAAGTCGACTTCACCGATTTGCACGCTTGGTGTGAAGTTTATTTGCCAGGCGCAGGCTGGGTCGGTCTTGACCCAACGTCAGGTTTGCTGGCAGGTGAAGGCCATATTCCTCTGGCCTGCACACCGCAGCCTTCAAGCGCTGCACCCATTGAAGGTTTGATGGACGAAGCTGAAGTTGAATTCAGCCACCACATGGCCATCACACGAATTGAAGAGTCACCGCGTGTGACTAAACCTTACTCAGAAGATCAGTGGGCAGCAATCTTGGCATTGGGAGATCAAGTCGAATTGCAATTGCAAGAAGGCGATGTTCGCCTGACCATGGGTGGTGAACCGACCTTCGTGGCCACCGAAAATCGGGATGCAGCCGAATGGAACACGGATGCACTCGGCCCCACCAAGCGCGGCTTGGCCACTGAGTTGGTTCACAAACTGCGAAAGCAATATGGTCAAGGCGGCTTCCTGCATTTTGGTCATGGCAAGTGGTACCCCGGTGAACAACTGCCGCGGTGGGCTCTGAGTATTTATTGGCGCGCAGATAGACAAGCATGTTGGCAAAATCCAGATCTATTGGCGGATGAAAACTTTGCTCAAAACTACTGTCCGCAAGACGCCAAAAACTTCTTAACAACCCTGGCCAGCCAACTGGGCATTCCAACAGACCATATCTTGCCTGGTTATGAAGACACATGGTATTACTTGTGGCGCGAACGAAGACTGCCCGTCAATGTGGACCCCTTCGATTCGCGACTGGAAGATGAACTGGAGCGTGCTCGGTTGCACCGCGTTTTCTCACAAGGGCTTGACCAAGAGGTCGGCTATTTGCTGCCATTGGCTGCCGTTGACGCCAAGAGCCCCAAGGATTCACAGACAAGGTGGCAAAGCGGCAAGTGGTTTGTGCGCGATGAACGCTTGTATTTGATGCCCGGCGACTCAGCCATGGGCTGGCGCCTGCCTCTCGATTCTTTGCCATGGTCTACTGCCAGCGACAGGCACCTATTGATTGACCAAGACCCCTACGCCACTCGAAGTCCACTTAGGCCCCTTGCGAAATCTAGCAACTTGACGACATCCCCCTTGATGCAGTCACCCTCTCATGCGACTGCAAAATCACCCGCCCGATTTGACTCAGACACTTCAACAGTGAGAACGGCCTTGTGCGTTGAAATTCGAGACCCCCGGCGAGCCAATGGTCCTGTCGCATTGAAAGATGCCAGCAATGACAAAGCTCAAAAAGGTGTCATGTATGTTTTCATGCCGCCATTGAGCAGGCTAGAGGATTATTTGAATTTGCTCCAAGCCATTGAGGCGACAGCTGAAAAGCTGAAAGTCCAAATTGTGCTGGAAGGCTATCCACCCCCCAAAGATCCTCGCTTGAAACTTCTGCAAGTGACCCCCGACCCAGGCGTGATTGAAGTCAACATCCACCCTGCAAGCAACTGGCATGAAGTGGTTGCGCACACAGAATTCTTATACCAAGCCGCCTTTGAAACACGACTGAGTGCCGAGAAGTTCATGACCGATGGTCGCCATACAGGAACTGGCGGCGGCAATCATGTGGTCATGGGCGGCGCCACACCCTCAGACAGTCCCTTCTTGCGCAGACCTGAATTGCTGGCCAGTTTGATTTTGTACTGGCACAACCACCCTAGTCTCAGCTATCTTTTCAGTGGCATGTTCATTGGCCCGACCAGCCAAGCACCGCGCATTGATGAAGCTCGCAACGACCAAGTCTACGAGCTTGAAATTGCCCTGAACGAAATAGCGCGGAATCGCCAAATTCATGGGGAAAGTATGCCGCCTTGGCTGGTCGATCGCAGCCTGAGAAATATTTTGGTAGACATGACAGGCAACACCCATCGCAGCGAGTTTTGCATCGACAAAATGTACTCGCCAGACTCTGCCACAGGTCGCTTGGGATTATTGGAGTTGCGGGCCTTCGAAATGCCACCTCATTCACGGATGAGCGTGGTTCAACAATTGTTGTTGCGAGCCTTGGTGGCACGTTTTTGGAATGAAAACTACAAGGCCCCCGTCACTCGTTGGGGTACCACATTGCATGATCGATTCATGCTGCCCACCTTTGTCAAAATGGACTTTGAAGATGTGCTCCAAGATCTGACCGATGCAGGCTTCAACTTTGATCCATTGTGGTTTGCGCCCCACTTTGAATTCAGATTTCCACGCGTAGGCGACTTTTGTATCGATGCCATCAAAGTCACTGTGCGCAATGCACTTGAGCCTTGGCATGTGATGGGTGAAGAGAGCACCTCTAGCGGCACGGCGCGGTATGTAGACTCTTCATTGGAGCGACTTGAAGTTCATGTCACAGGGCTTAACCCAAGTCGTTACACAGTCACCGTCAATGGCCAGCCACTTCCCCTTCAACCCACAGGTACGTCTGGCGAATATGTGGCCAGCGTACGTTACAAGGCTTGGAACCCACCCTCATCATTGCACCCCAGCATTGGTGTTCATGCTCCCCTCACATTCGACGTACTGGACACATGGATGAAGCGCGCCATCGGTGGCGCCCAATATCACGTGGCTCACCCAGGGGGCCGCAATTACGACACCTTGCCTGTCAATGCCTACGAAGCGGAAAGCCGCAGATTGGCCCGCTTTTTTCGCATGGGGCATTCCCCTGGCCCCGTGGCCATACCACCTGCCAATGTCGCATTGGCAGCGAGCCCGGAATTTCCTTGGACATTGGACCTGCGCAGGCCCAAATGAGGCGCGATGAAGGCGAAAATTAAGGCGACAATCAAGGCATTGTGGAATTTAAAAACAGCTCCTCGTCGTCTCTCTCGTTGACTCAGTCTCAGCGTTCACCGCATCAGACTGAGATCATGGGGCTGGCGCCTTCTTTGCAAGACATTTTGCACACTTTGGCCTTGGCGCCGAGTGGTCATTGGGATGAGTTAAGGGGCGGTGTCAGCACCACACCAGGCGGAGGCACTGATTCTATTTTTGGCGCCGTCATTCAATCGACACAAGTGACAACGCCTTGGGCAGATTTTTTATCTCACCTAGGACCTGAGGGGCTACAGGGACTGCCCCTTCGTCACGAAACCATGGCTCGACAAATTCGGGACAATGGCATGACGTACAACGTGTATGCCAATGCCGATCAGCCCCAGCGGCCTTGGTCACTCGATTTGTTGCCCCTGATTCTTTCAAGTCAAGATTGGCAGCACATTCAGACGGGTGTGCTACAGCGCATGCGCTTGCTTGAAGGCATCATGTCTGATGTCTATGGCATGCAGCATCTTTTGAAAAAAGGTGCACTGCCCTACGCACTCGTTCAAGGGCACCCTGGTTACTTGCATGCCATGCATGGCAACGCGCCTGTGGGCGGTCGACATTTGAACTTGGCAGCCTTCGATTTGGTCAGGGGACCAGATGGTTGTTGGTGGTTGCTGTCTCAGCGCACTCAAGCGCCCTCTGGTTTGGGTTATTTACTAGAAAACAGACAAATCATTTCAGGCCAATTTGCGCCTGCATTTGAGTCGATGCCCGTTACAGGTTTGGCAGCGTCTTACCGCTCCTTTGTGAATGCGCTCAAGCTTCGAACTCCCGCTGGCATGCAAGCCCACATCGCGCTGCTGACGCCCGGACCTTACAACGAAACTTATTTCGAGCAGGCCTACCTTGCTCGGTACCTCGGCCTGTCTTTGGTTCAGGGTAGTGACTTGTTGGTCCGCGACGAAAAACTTTATCTCAAAACATTAGAAGGTCTCAAACCTGTCCACGGCCTTTTAAAGCGCGTCGACGATGACTGGCTTGACCCCCTTGAACTGCGCGCCGAATCGACTTTGGGCGTCCCCGGCTTGTTGCAAGCGGTCAGAGCTGGCAATGTGTTGGTGGCCAATACGCCGGGCTCGGGATTTTTGGAATCCAATGCACTGCTTGGATTCCTGCCCCAACTTTCACGCACTCTTCTAGAAGAAGAGTTATTGCTCCCAGCTATCCCCAGTTGGTGGTGCGGCGAGCCCGCTGCATTGCACGATGTGCTGCCGCGCATTCAAGATTGCGTCATCAAACCCACTTATCCCTTTGCCCCTGGCCGCAAAAGCTTTGAGCCCGTCATGGGTCACCAATTGGATTGGCGTGGCTTGGAGGAATGGCGCGCGCGTATCCAAAGCGATCCTGAAGCACACACCGTGCAGGGCTATCTGCCTTTGTCTCACACGCCCACTTTCTCGTCTTTGGCATCCATGCCATCACGTCCCGTCATTTTGCGAGTCTTTGCCTTGGCCAATGAGGAGGGTGGCTGGCAAGTTTTGCCAGGTGGCTTGGCCCGTTTGGGCACTCAAAATGGCATTGCTTCCATGCAACAGGGCGGTAGCAGCGCCGACGTTTGGGTGTTGTCAAACCAAACGGCAACGACCGCTGCACCCAAGGCCCAAGAAGCTGTGTTTGTTGCCAGCTCACAACGCCAGCGTTTGGTCACCAGTCGAGCGGCAGAAAATCTTTTTTGGATGGGCCGCTATTCTGAACGCACAGAAAATACTTTGCGTCTATCGCGTCTGGCCCTGGAAAGTTTAAACAGTGAGGCACAGCACTGCCCTCCCCTCATTGAATGGTTAAACATGCTTTGCGTCACGCATGGCCTTGTCATGCCAGGCGTACCTCAAGCACAACAATCGAGGCGAGTGTTTGAACGTTCGCTCATTGCTGGCTTTTGGGACACTCAAAACACCACAGGTGTAGGTTACAACTTGCGCGCTGTCAAATTGGCTGCTGCGGCTGTTCGCGAACGCTTGTCGCCAGAGCATTGGAGCCTGATTGAGCAAACTGAAAATGCATTTTTTCAGCCCTCACCCAAAGGTGCGCCTTTGGCCAGCAGCATTGGGGCTCAGCAACTTCTGGCCCGAACCAGTCAACTGATGGCCGCGCTTACTGGCGCGCAAACTGATCGAATGACGCGAGACGATGGCTGGCGCTTGTTGTCGATTGGTAGACACATTGAAAGAATGGACTTTCTGGCACATGCCCTGCATTGCGCCATCGAAACCCAATGCATCCAAACACAGGCAGGTTTTGATGCCGTCCTCAATTTGTTTGACAGCACCATTTCATTTCATGCGCAATACCAACAAAGCAGAACACTGGGTGCTTTGCTTGAGTTGCTCTTAACCCATACTGACAATCCACGTGCATTGGGCTGGGTCGCTCAAACTTTGCGCGGTCGACTGGCCAAAATGGGGCATCTGGCTCAAGGTGCAACTCAAGCCATGGCACAACAAATTCCCATCTTGTCAGACATTGACTTGATCAGCTTGGTACCTGATGGACAACACCATAGCCCAGCTTTGCTCACATTGCTGCTCGATTGCAGACAAACTGCCAGGTCAGTCTCCGATCAATTGAACAGCTTGTTCTTTTCTCACAGTGGTGAGTCGCAACAAAGCGTTGGTGCTTAAGGTCTTTCACACGATGAAACTGCGCATCACCCACGAAACACATTACAACTACACGCCTGCCGTCGAAACGGCTCAGCACGTCGCGCACTTACAAGCGCCCACGACACCCTGCCAGCTTTGCCTGCTACACAATCTCTTCATAGAACCTAAGGCCGCCATCGTCTCAAACAACCTCGATTCATTTGGCAATCACCGGCTTTACTTTTCACTGCCTGGCCCTCACAGCACTTTGACTGTCAGAGCTGAAAGCGAGGTTCAAACCTTTGTGCTGGAGGACCAACGGATGGCTGCGCTTTCCCATTATTTACAAAGCCTATCTTGGGAAAGTGCCACCTCGGCTTACCAGTATCGTGCAGGCGTGGCCAGCGATGAGGCCTCAGGATTTGCGTATGGCTCACACCATGCACCCATCGACATGGCTTTTGCTGTTTATGCACAAAGCAGTTTTACACCGGGGCGAAATTTGGTGGAGGCGGCTAGACATTTGATGCAACGCATTCACACTGATTTTCAATATCAATCCTTGAGCACCGACATCAGCACACCCGCTTTATCGGTACTCAATGAGAAGCGCGGTGTTTGCCAAGATTTTGCGCATGTCATGTTGGCTTGTTTGCGCAGTTTAGGTTTGGCGGCCCGGTATGTCAGTGGCTATCTGCTCACCGAACCGCCACCAGGCCAGGCCAGACTTGTGGGCAGCGATGCCACGCATGCTTGGATTTCCCTGCGCATTCCCAACCCTCAAGCCATTGAAGGGGCAGAATCTTGGTACGATTTCGATCCCACCAACAACCGTGAGGGTTGGTGCAGTCCCGGTATTGACTACGTTCGACTTGCAGTGGGTCGCGATTTTGCTGATGTCTCACCTCTAAGAGGGGTCCTGCAGGGTGGCGCTCACCACACCTTGAATGTCAGCGTAACCGTGCAACCCTTTTAACTCTCTTCAATCTATACATCATGTCCATCTACCAACGCTTAGCAGAACTTCAAATTACCTTGCCCCCTGTTGCAACGCCAGCAGCAGCCTATGTTCCATTCGTTCAAACAGGCAATTTGGTTTTTATCAGTGGTCATATTGCCAAGAAAAACGGGCAAGCTTGGGCAGGTCAACTGGGCAAGAATATTCAAACAGAAGAAGGCAAAGCCGCTGCCCGCGCAGTGGCCATTGATCTACTTGGTACGCTTCATGCCGCCGTCGGTGATTTGAACAAGGTCAAGCGCATTGTGAAGGTCATGAGTCTTGTGAATTCAACTTCTGAATTTACCGATCAACATGTTGTGACCAATGGTTGCAGCGAATTGTTAGGTCAGGTTTTTGGCGGAGCAGGCGTGCATGCTCGCAGTGCCTTTGGCGTCGCTCAACTGCCCATGGGAGCCTGTGTAGAGATCGAATTGATCGCGGAAGTAGCCTAATTCAACAAAATTGCCACACTGCCTTTCTTTGCAAGTTCAAGGAAAGGCAATGCAAATATTGCTGGTTTTGAGAGGAGGAATGTGAATTTACAAGGAATTTAAATCACTTTTAAAGTCAAAACTGATTAAATTTGTTTTAAATATGTATACAAAAAGAAGTAGTATGAATTCTTAAGTAAACATTTATATAGGATATCCGCCATGAAACCACTCTGCGTCAGCTTCGTCGAACAAGACTCAACATTGGCGGAACAGGTGCTTGCTCACCTGCAAACTGCTGGTATGCAGGCTCATCACTTTGTGGATGCCCATGACCTCAGCGCTCAATGCACCCATCCGATCAGCGATGTCGTGGTTTTAGACGCACACACTTTGGGTGAGCAACGTTTGACTTACACCGCCAAATTGGCAAAAAACCCAGAAGTTCGAGTTGTCATGATTGCCCCAGCAACCGAGCCACAAGTGCGCATTGCGGCCATTGCAGCAGGTGCAGATGTTTGCATCAGCAAGCCCTTCAATCCCACTGAATTGATTGCCATCATTGAAAGACTGGCTGCCAGAATGCCCAGAGCCCTCCAAACAGATTGGACCATTGACCCAGTCAGAGCATTGCTCACGGGTCCTTCTAACAATGCCATTGACTTGACTGCCATGGAAACCGTGCTGCTCACCCAATTGGCCATGGCACCTGAACAAGCCCTTCGAAGCGATGCACTGGAGCTTGCAATTTGGGGGCTTTCCGACTTTTACAACAACAAACGTTTGCAAGTTTGTGTGTCGCGTCTTCGCAAGAAGCTAACCAAGAGACACGGCCCCGAAGAATTGCTCGCCACTTGCTGGCGCTCCACTTATCAGTTTGTGCCGCGCATGCACTTTGCGCCCAAAAGATAAAACGTCCCTCCCTTGTTCAAGCACCTCATAAGGTGCTTGAACGCTTGAATGAGCAACAGGTTTATCAAGGTGCGTTATTCGACTCGCACAATGTGAGTTGGCTTGAAACCCAAATCTGCCGCCTTGCCCTTGCGTGCTCTTGCAGAACGGGCATTGTTCAAGCTTCTGATCTCCAAAGTTTCTTCGCGGTCTTTACCGCCACGACCAATGCCGATCAATTTGACACTGCGCGTGTAGGCTGCAGCACCTGCCAAGGTATCTTTGGCTTCTAAATCAAGCAACATCAAGCCACGTCCGCCTTTTTCCATCAACTTGAGTTCGCTGATCTCAAAGGTCAAAATACGGCCGCCCGTAGAGGCACACGCCACATGCGTTGCCGCTGGCATGCTGGTTGCGCCAGGTTGAAGCGTGGCGTTAGAACCAGCAACGTGAGAAGGCGCACACACCGATTCACCTTCACCCACCGTGATAAAAGCTTTGCCACCTTTTTGACGAGAAATCATATTCTCCACAGTTGCCATGAATCCATAGCCACCCGAACTGGACAGCAAGAGCGTGGCGTTTGAAGGCCCCGCAAAGTAATGGGCAATTTGCGTTCCGACTTCCAATTCAATGAGGGTGGTCACAGGTTGCCCATCGCCTCTGGCGCCAGGCAGGGACGCAACAGGCACGGAGTAAACACGGCCACTGCCCTTTTGCGCTGTGCCAAAGGCCAGCAGAGTGTCGATCGTGCGGCATTCAAAGGTGCCATACAAACCATCACCAGCTTTGAAAGCAAAGCTGCTGGCATCGTGGCCGTGACCTTGGCGTGCACGCACCCAGCCTTTTTGTGACACCACCACCGTGACAGGTTCGTCCACCACTTTGACTTCAGCCACAGCCTTCTTTTCTTCTTGAATGAGGGTGCGACGTGGATCGGCAAATGTCTTGGCGTCTTGCTCAATCTCTTTCACCATCAAGCGCTTGAGCGATGCTGGATTGGCCAAAATTTCTTCAAGTTGAGTTTGCTCAGTGCGCAACTCTTTGAGCTCTTGCTCAATCTTGATGCCTTCCAAACGCGCCAATTGGCGCAGGCGAATTTCAAGAATGTCTTCCGCCTGGCGTTCGCTGAGTTTGAAGCGATCCATCAATGCTTGCTTGGGCTCATCGCTTTGGCGAATGATGGCAATGACCTCGTCAATGTTGAGCAACACCAACTGACGGCCTTCCAAGATGTGGATGCGGTCCATCACCTTGCCCAAGCGATGCTCAGAGCGGCGCACAATGGTTTGCTGACGGAATGTGATCCACTCCGAAATCATTTGGCGCAATGACTTTTGTACAGGCTTGCCATCAATGCCCACCGAAGTCATGTTGATGGGCGAAGAGGATTCCAGGCTGGTGTGTGCCAGCAATGCTGTAATGAGTTCTTGCTGTTCAATGCGGCTGGTTTTGGGTTCGAACACCAAGCGCACTGCGGCATCTTTGCTGGACTCGTCGCGCACCACATCGAGCACCGACAAGATGCTGGCCTTGAGTTGCATTTGATCTGCACTCAAAGCTTTCTTGCCAGCCTTCACTTTGGGGTTGGTGAGTTCTTCAATTTCTTCTAGTACTTTTTGCGAACTAACACCAATGGGCAACTCGGTGACCACCAATTGCCATTGGCCACGTGCCATGTCTTCAATTTTCCAACGGGCGCGAACTTTCAAGGAGCCTCGTCCAGTGCGATATGCATCGGCAATGTCAGAAGCTGGACTGATGATTTGACCGCCACCCGGATAGTCGGGGCCAGGCACCAAAGCAAACAATTCTTCATCGGTGAGCTTGGGTGACTTGATGAGCGCCACGCAAGCATCGGCCACTTCGCGCAAGTTGTGACTTGGAATTTCGGTGGCCAAACCCACCGCAATGCCGCTGGCACCATTCATCAAAACGAACGGCAAACGCGCTGGCAATTGGCGAGGCTCTTCGGTAGAGCCGTCGTAATTGGGAATGAAATCGACTGTGCCTTGGTCAATTTCATCCAACAACAAAGTGGTAATTTTGGAGAGGCGCGCTTCTGTGTAGCGCATGGCAGCAGCGCCATCGCCATCACGGCTGCCAAAGTTGCCTTGGCCATCAATCAGCGGATAACGCTGGCTGAAATCTTGCGCCATGCGCACCAGTGCATCGTAGGCCGCTTGGTCTCCATGCGGGTGAAATCGGCCCAGCACATCGCCCACGACGCGGGCACTCTTCACAGGCTTGGCACCGGTGGCACCCGAGAAGCCCAAGCCCATGCGGGACATGGAATAAAGAATGCGTCGCTGAACAGGTTTTTGGCCATCGCACACATCGGGCAACGCACGGCCCTTGACCACGCTTAAGGCGTATTCAAGATAAGCGCGCTGGGCATACGTGGCCAAATTCAGCGAGTCATCAGACTCGCTGTTTTGAAGGTCTAAGGTGGGTTGATCGTTCATGATTAAATGTCCACTTCGATGTCGTCACCGTGCAGCTCCATGAGCTCGCGACGGGCAGCGGCCTCGCCCTTGCCCATGAGCTGTGTGATCAGGCTTTCTGTTTGTGCGAAATCCAGAGTGCCCAACTGCACAGGCAACAAACGGCGAGTGTCTGGGTTGAGCGTGGTTTCCCACAACTGCTCGGCACTCATTTCACCCAAGCCTTTGAATCGGCTGATGCTCCAAGCACCTTCGCGCACACCGTCTTTGCGCAGCTTGTCCAAGATGCTTTGCATCTCGGCTTCGTCCAATGCGTACATCTTGGCCGCAGGTTTTTTGCCACGCGCTGGTGCATCCACGCGGAACAAAGGTGGGCGCGCCACAAACACATTGCCCGTTTCAATCAACTTGGGGAAGTGACGGAAGAACAATGTGAGCAACAAGACTTGAATGTGCGAGCCATCAACGTCGGCATCACTCAAGATGCAAATCTTGCCGTAACGCAGTCCCGACAAGTCGGGCGAGTCGTTTGGACCATGAGGGTCAACGCCAATGGCCACTGAAATGTCGTGAATTTCGTTGTTGGCAAAAAGACGATCGCGATCGACTTCCCAGGTATTGAGCACCTTGCCGCGCAGAGGCAAAATGGCTTGGCATTCTTTGTCTCGGCCCATCTTGGCGCTACCGCCCGCAGAGTCGCCCTCGACCAAAAACACTTCGTTGTGCGCGATGTCTTTGCTTTCGCAATCGGTGAGTTTGCCTGGCAAAACAGCCACGCCCGAACTCTTGCGCTTCTCAACTTTTTGGCCCGCCTTTTGGCGCTGCTGTGCTGCCTTGATGGCCAGCTCGGCCAACTTTTTGCCGTACTCCACATGCTCATTGAGCCACAGCTCTAAGCTGGGGCGCACAAAGCTAGATACCAATCGAACGGCATCGCGTGAGTTCAAACGTTCTTTGATTTGGCCTTGAAATTGCGGGTCGAGTACTTTGGCTGACAGCACAAAACTGGATCGCGCAAACACGTCTTCGGGCATGAGCTTGACGCCCTTGGGCAACAAGCTGTGCAGCTCAATGAAGCTCTTGACGGCAGTGAATAAACCATCGCGCAAGCCGCTGTCGTGCGTACCGCCAGCGGTGGTGGGAATCAAGTTGACATAGCTCTCGCGCACAGGTTGGCCGTCTTCTGTAAACGCCACCGCCCAGCTGGCGCCCTCACCTTCGGCGAAGCTGTCGTTGTTGCCGTCGGCAAAGCCTTCACCTTCAAACAAAGGAATCACTGGCTCGCCATTCAGAGTTTGCATGAGGTAGTCGCGAAGGCCCGCCTTGTATTGCCAGGTTTGGGTTTCCTTGGTTTTCTCATTCAGCAAGGTGACTGTCACACCGGGCATGAGAACCGCCTTGCTTCGAAGCAAATGCGTGAGCTCGGTCATTGGCAGAGCACTGGATTCAAAGTATTTGGCATCGGGCCACACACGCACTGTGGTGCCCTGTTTGCGGTCACCATCACCGGCTTTGCGCGTGACCAACTGCTCAATGACATCACCAGCAGAGAAAGTCAAAGAAGCCACTTGACCCTCTCGGTAACTGGTGGCTTCCAAACGTTTTGCCAACGCATTGGTCACACTCACACCCACACCATGCAGACCACCAGAAAAACTGTAGGCCCCGCCCTTGCCTTTGTCGAACTTGCCACCCGCATGCAAACGCGTAAACACCAGCTCGATGACCGGTGCTTTTTCCTCAGGATGCAAGCCAAATGGAATACCACGGCCATCGTCTTCGATGCTGACCGACCCATCGACGTGCAAAACCACCTTGATTTTTTTACCGTGACCTGCCAAAGCTTCATCGGCTGCGTTATCAAGCACCTCTTGAATGACGTGCAAGGGGTTGTCGGTTCGGGTGTACATACCCGGTCGCTGTTTGACGGGCTCTAGGCCTTTGAGGACTCGAATGGAGCCTTCGCCATATTCGGGAGATGATTTTGCTGAGGTTGTAGTAGCCATGGGCGCAGATTGTAGTGTGAAATCAGGCAAAGTACTGGATAAATTTACAGCCCAATCAACGAGCAAAAGCAGGCCACCATCGTGCATCATTCAGGTCATCTGGCTTTCAAGCCAACCAGTTTCATCAGGAGTTTGCAAAGATGCATGGCACAGAAGCCCCTTCCTCTTGGGTTCAAAAATGGTCGCACTTGGCCAAACCGCAAAGTCAGGTCTTAGACCTGGCCTGTGGCGCCGGTAGGCACATGCAGTATTTCAAGTCGTTAGGCCACCATTGCACGGGCGTTGACCGCTCAGCGCAAGCCCTGGCAGAGGCTGCCGCCCACGGGCGGGTCTTAGAAGCAGACATTGAAGGCGGTCCCTGGCCCCTGAGCGATCAAACTTTTGATGTGGTGGTGGTGACCAATTACCTTTGGCGTCCATTGATGCCCCATATTTTGGCCAGTCTGGCGCCAGAGGGGCTTCTGATGTACGAGACGTTTGCAATGGGACACGAAAAAATAGGCAAACCTTCAAGGCCCGACTTTCTGCTACAACCAGGTGAGTTGCTTCGAGCATTCGCCCCACTTCGCGTGATTGCTTATGAAGACGGTTATTGGGAACAACCCGCCAAATACATCCAAAGAATCGTCGCAGTTCGGCAAGTCGCCAATCAGGACGGTCAGTTTTGCCTTAGCAGTCGTTAGAATGCTTATTTGTCGTTCTAATCACTCGCCATGACGAAACCATTTCAACCCATTACAGGCAGCATTCCCGCTTTGGTCACTCCCATGTTGGAGGACGGTTCCGTGGATTACGTCAGCCTTCGAAAATTGATCGATTGGCACATCGCCGAAGGAACCGATTGCATTGGGGTTGTAGGTACAACGGGTGAATCACCCACCGTCAATGTCGAAGAACACCGCGAAATCATTCGTGTGTCGGTAGAGCAGGCCAAAGGACGTGTGCCCATCATGGCGGGTTGTGGTGCCAACTCCACAGCCGAAGCCATTGAGCTGGCTCAATTCGCGCAAAGTGTGGGCGCCGATTGCCAGTTGCAAGTTGTTCCCTATTACAACAAGCCGACCCAAGAAGGCATCTACCAACATTTCAAAGCCATCGCAGAGGCGGTGCCCAATTTGCCCATCATTTTGTACAACGTGCCTGGACGCACCGTGGCCGATATGCAGCATGAAACGGTTTTGAGACTTGCACAAGTTCCTGGCATTGTGGGCATCAAAGAGGCCACAGGGAACATTGAACGCGCGCAGTGGCTCATTCGCGATTTGCCCAAAGAATTTGCGGTGTACTCTGGCGACGATCCCACCGCTGTGGCCCTCATGTTGTGTGGTGGCAAGGGCAATGTCAGCGTATCTGCCAATATTGCACCTCGTTTGATGCACGAACTTTGCATGGCCGCCATTGCGGGCAATGTTCAAAAGGCCATGGAAATTCAATTTCAACTCATGCCTATTCACAAGAACTTGTTTGTCGAGGCCAATCCTATTCCAGTCAAGTGGGCCATGGCTCGCATGGGCTTGTGCGGTGGTACATTGCGTCTGCCAATGACAGAACTCTCAAAATCGCAGCACCCAGTGGTGGAAGCTGCTTTGCGTGCCAGCGGACTTATTTAAGGACAACCCAGTGAATCGATTTGCCACTTCTGCTCGTCAATTGACTCCCTTGGCTTGTGTTGCCACCCTCACCTGTTTCTTGTCAGGCTGCTCAACACTTGAAGACAGCAAAATTGACTACAAGCGTGCCAGTCAAGCCACAACGCTTGAAGTCCCCCCCGACCTCACCCAGTTAAAACGCGACTCTCGATATCAAGTGTCCGGATCCAACAGCGCCTCTGCCATGGCTGCGGCTTCAGGCACTATGGGTCGCTCAGCCAACGATGCAGGCACAGCCACCAATCAAGCAGGCAATGCACGCATTGAAAGATCTGGCTCCCAACGTTTTCTGATCGTTCAGAGAAACGCCGATTCTGTCTGGGAACCTCTGCGTGAGTTCTGGAAAGACAATGGCTTTGTACTGACACTCGATCAACCAGAACTGGGCATCATGGAGACAGACTGGGCAGAAAATCGCGCCAAATTGCCACAAGACTTTATTCGCAGAACCTTGGGCAAAGTGTTTGACTCCATTTACTCTACAGGTGAACGCGATCGCTTTAGAACGCGTGTTGAACGAACAGCCAATGGCGTAGAAATCACCATCACACACAGAGGCATGGCGGAGATTTACACCACCAACACCAAAGATGCCACCGTATGGGCGCCTCGCGCGGCAGATCCAGAATTGGAAATTGAATTTCTGCGTCGACTGATGATGCGCTTGGGTGATCAAAATCTGACTGCTGGCTCACCAACCAACAAAGCAGTCACTGGCACAAGCGCGTCTGCGCCAATGAGCAGCCTACCCAGTGATGTCAAAGTCACCAAGCTAAGCAACTTGCCAGCCATTGAAATCAAAGACGGTTTTGACCGCGCATGGCGCAGAGTCGGCGTTGCCATTGACCGCACTGGCTTCACAGTCGAAGACCGTGATCGTGCACAAGGCGTGTTCTTTGTGCGTTATGCGCCACCTGGTACTTCAGACAAAGAGCCTGGTTTCTTTGCCAAGCTTTTCGCCAGCAAGAAGGACATTCCAACGCTTGCCAAATATCGCATTGCTGTGACCAGCAAAGGCGACATCTCTACGGTTCAGGTTCAAGCTGCAGACGGCATGCCAGAAACTTCTGCCAATGCAGAAAGAATCATCAAGTTGTTGGCAGACGAAATCAACTAAGTACCGTTCGACTTCACGGCCGAAAGGTCTGGACGAAAAAAAACCCCGCATAGCGGGGTTTTTCTTTGACTGCCAAGAATTACTTCTTGGGAGCTTCTGCAGGAGCAGGCGCTGCAGCAGGTGCTGGTGCAGCGGCTGGAGCAGCAGCGTCAGCTGGCTTGGCATCAGCAGCAGGAGCAGCAGGTGCTGGAGCAGCAGCTGGAGCGGGTGCTGGAGCTGGTGCGGGAGTTTCTTTTTTACCGCAAGCGGCCAAAGCAGCAGCAGCGATCACGGCAGCCAAAACGAGGGACTTGTTCATGATTATTATCCTTAAAGTGAATGAAAAACAATTTCCGGGAAATTGCCATCAAGGTTAAAAAACCCTGTTGACAGAACAGCAAGCACTCGAGCTCTTGATGTTCAGCCTCGGATTATAGCTTTATTGACGCAGCCCTTGCAGTGGCGCCATTCAGGGCTCTGAATGCCACCACCCCTCTTCCCACCAAGCCTGCATCAATTCAGCGGCAGGTGAGCTCAAAATCGAAGCCTCTTTGGCACTCAGCGTCTTTTCATTGGCCAGCTTTTGCAGCAACTTGGCATCTCGGCCAGATGCACGGAAGCTTTCGCCATTGACGAAGATGTGTTTGGGATCAAAGAGCATTTTGGTTCGCCGATCTAGGTGAATGGGGCACGGCCATGACCACTGACCCAGGTCATCTGGATGGGGGGGGTCGAACCAGACATTGGGTTTGGGCTCGGTCAATGCTTCACCCAACAAACAATTCAAAATTTGAGGATCTTTCAAGGCTTTGGTGACGGCTTGGAGGGCAAATTTTTGCAAAGCAGGCGGAATGCCAGCATCGCGAACAGCGGCTGTTTGTCTAGGGTCTTGGTAAATGACATCCAAACTTGAACCTGCTTTATCAGACATGTCATCTGACATGACCTCTGATAGCCCCATGAGCAGTTCGCTGGCCAATTGGGCTGTGCGCGGGGCCTTGAAACCAATCGAGTAAGTCATGCATTCTCCCACTGCAACGCCGTCGTGGGCATAGCCTGGTGGAAGATACAGCATGTCACCGGGGTTCAGCAAATACTCGGCCTCAGGCTTGAAGTCTTTCAATATTTTGAGTGGCACGCCTTCCTGTAACTCAAACTTTGTCTGCCGCCCAATTCGCCACTTGCGCTGTCCATGGGCTTGCAACAAAAACACGTCATAGCTGTCAAAGTGCGGCCCAACGCCACCGCCATCGGTGGCAAAACTGACCATCAAATCGTCAAGCCTGGCATCCGGCACAAAGCGAAATTGCTGCAAAAGCGCATGAACAGCGTCGTTGTGCAAATCGACGCCTTGAACCAATACTGTCCAATTTGACGTCTTCAATGAAGGCAAGCTTTTGCGCTTCATGGGGCCTTTTTTCAAGGTCCATTTTTCGCCTTTTCGAACAATCTGACGCGACTCCACCTCTTCGCTTTCAAGCATTTCAAGCAGGCTGGTTCTGTCAATCAGCGGCTTCAAGCCGGGAATGGCTTGCCGAATGAGAAGTGGTTTCTTCTGCCAATGGCGCTTCATGAATTCGGTTGGGCTCAATCCGCCCAGCAAGTTTATGGGGGTGTTTTTTTGCATCACATTCAATTCAAAAACGATTTCAAAACTGCGACAATTCTCAGATGGATATTACTTCTCAATGCGTGGTCGAACTGACCTGGACGCTCAAAGATACTTTGGGCGAAGTTTTAGACGAGCTTGACGAGCCCGTAGCCTTCTTCGTGGGGGGGAATGATTTGCTGCCCAAAATTGAAGAGGCGCTGCAGGGCCATGCGGCGGGGGCGAAAGTCGATTTACACCTCGAGCCCGAAGATGCATTTGGCGATTTTGACGAAAATTTACTTTTCTTAGAGCCCAAAGCACTCTTCCCCAAAGACATCGAAGAAGGCCTGACCATTGAAGGCACTGCGCTTCCCTCTGGCTGCAATCCCGATGCGCCGCGCAATGTGCTGTACACCATCACCGAAATTTACCCAGACCATGTGGTGTTAGATGGCAACCATCCCATGTCGGGTATCGCTCTGCGTATCAGCTTGCAGGTGAAGCAGGTTCGCACGGCCACCGCCGAAGAACAAGAGGCTGGCACTTGCGGCACTGGTTTTTTCAAAATTGAAATTGGTGACACCCCAGGCTCAGCCGGTGGCTTATTGCATTGAAGCTTCTATTTGGATATTGGGGGCGGACTAGACAAAGACCTCAGGCCTTGCCAGTTGAACCATAGCCACCCTGCCCTCGCTCACTGGAGGCGCCAAATTCCGTCACCACATTGAAACGAGCTTGCACCACAGGCACGATCACCATTTGTGCAATGCGTTCCATCGGTTGAATGGTGAAAGTCTCTTGGCTGCGATTCCAACAACTCACCATCAGCGGGCCTTGATAGTCGCTGTCAATCAATCCAACCAAATTGCCCAGAACAATACCGTGCTTGTGACCTAAGCCCGAACGCGGTAGCAGCATGGCTGCAAAGCCAGGATCTTGGAGATAAACCGAAAGCCCCGTCGAAATCAATTGCCAAGCATTGGGTGCCAGCGTTAAGGGCGCATCCAAACAAGCTCGCAAATCGAGTCCAGCACTGCCAGGGGTTGCATACGTTGGCAGTTGATCTGCCATCCGGGGGTCTAAGATTTTGACGTCAACGTTCATCATTTTTTGCATGACTCAATGTTTGGAAAGACGGCTGGCAATGTCTTGAATCAACTGATATGCCAGTCGGATTTTGGTATCACGGGGTAACTCTTTGGCACCTTTTGCATCAACCAGCAGCAGTGCGTTGTCGTCTTGACCAAAGGTGCTGGGGCCAATGTTGCCCACCAACAAAGGCACACCTTTTCGAGCACGTTTGGCAGTGCTGTGCGCCAGTAAATCGTGGCTTTCCGCCGCAAATCCAACGCAAAACAAATCGCCCTTCTGAGCGCGTGCCGATTGAGCCACCATGGCCAAAATATCAGGGTTCTCGACAAAGCTCAGTGCTGGGGTGTCACCAGACCCGTCCTTTTTAATTTTTTGCTCTGCCGAGTTTGCTGGCCGCCAATCGGCAACGGCGGCGGCTGCAATGAACACAGTGGCCTCAGCAGCAGCTGCTTGAACCGCTTCGTGCATTTGCAAGGCCGATCGCACATTCAGGCGTTTGACATCTTGCGGGGTCGGCAGACTGACTGGGCCAGCGACCAAAGTCACTTCAGCGCCAGCATGCTGGGCAGCACGCGCAATGGCAAAACCCATCTTGCCGCTGGACAAATTGGTGATGCCTCGAACAGGATCAATGGCTTCATACGTGGGACCGGCTGTGATGAGCACGTGTTGGCCTGACAGCACCTTAGGCGTCCAAAAAGCTTCCAGCGCATCGACAATTTCGTCGGCTTCCAGCATCCGACCATCGCCAGTTTCACCACAGGCTTGGTCACCTTGACCAACGCCCAGCACATGAGCGCCATCGGCTTTGAGTTGGGCCACGTTGCGCTGAGTGGCTGGGTGCGCCCACATTTCACGGTTCATGGCGGGTGCCAAAATAAGGGGCACGGTTTGTAGGGGCCTGGCCAAGCACATGAGGCTGAGCAACTCATCTGCCTTGCCATGAATGAGTTTGGCCATGAAATCGGCACTGGCCGGCGCGATCAAGAGGGCGTCGGCTTCTCGGCTTAAATTGATGTGGGCCATGTTGTTGCCCTCGCGCGAGTCCCACTGCGAGGTGTAAACCGGCTGGCCCGACAGCGCTTGCATAGTGACAGGGGTGATGAATTGCGCAGCAGCTTCGGTCATGACCACCTGCACCTTGACACCCGCCTTGACAAGCGAGCGGCACAATTCGGCCGCCTTGAAACAGGCAATGCCCCCTGTGAGTCCTAAAACAATGCGTTTTCCTTGCAAATCGTTCATGTTTGGCAATGTAGCAGATCGGGAGACCTTTATAATCTCGTTTTCCATCTCCCGGGTGCTTTGCATCCCGTCCTGGACATGACCAAATTCGTCTTCGTCACCGGTGGTGTGGTGTCTTCCCTCGGTAAGGGAATTGCCTCCGCCTCGCTCGCCGCGATCCTTGAATCGCGCGGCCTCTCAGTCACCCTCATCAAGCTTGACCCTTACATCAATGTCGACCCCGGCACTATGTCGCCGTTTCAGCATGGTGAGGTGTTTGTCACCGACGACGGTGCCGAAACCGACCTCGATTTGGGCCACTACGAGCGCTTCATCAACACCCGCATGAAGAAGGCCAACAACTTCACCACGGGTCAAATTTACAAAAGCGTGCTTGAAAAAGAGCGCCGCGGCGATTACTTGGGCAAGACGGTTCAGGTCATCCCTCACATCACCAATGAAATTCAGGATTTCATCAAGCGTGGTGCAGGCTTTGGTACCCCTGAGGCTGTTGATGTGGCCATTGTGGAAATTGGCGGCACCGTGGGCGACATCGAGTCCTTGCCATTCTTAGAGGCAGTGCGCCAACTGAGCTTGCGCTTAGGGCCCAACAATGCGGCCTTTGTGCATCTCACTTACGTGCCATGGATTGCTGCAGCAGGCGAACTCAAGACCAAGCCAACACAGCACACCGTGCAGAAACTGCGCGAAATTGGCATTCAACCCGACGCACTCCTGTGCCGTGCAGATCGAATGATTCCGGAGGACGAGAAAGACAAAATTTCTTTGTTCACCAACGTCCAAAGCTGGGGCGTGATTTCCATGCCAGACGTCGACACCATTTACAAAGTGCCACGTGTCTTGCATGAGCAAGGCCTAGACGCACTTATTTGCGACCGCTTGCACATCAACACCCCACCCGCCAACCTCAAGCGCTGGGACGATTTGGTCTACGAAACCGAGCACCCCCAAGGCGAAATATCCATTGCCATGGTGGGCAAGTATGTAGAGCTGTCTGACAGCTACAAATCGGTCAATGAAGCTTTGCGCCATGCGGGCATGCGCAACCATGTGCGCGTCAAAATTGAGCACATCGACTCCGAAACCATCACCCCAGAATCAGTGGCACAACTGGCCAAATTTGATGGCATTTTGGTGCCTGGCGGTTTTGGCAAGCGCGGCATCGAGGGCAAAATTCAAACAGCCCGTTTTGCACGCGAAGGCAAAGTACCTTACCTGGGTATTTGCCTGGGTATGCAAGTGGCTACCATTGAATATGCACGCCATGTGGCAGGCATGAAAGACGCCAACAGCACAGAATTTGAGCCCGAAACACCCTTCCCTGTCATTGCGCTCATCAACGAATGGAAAGATGCCGACGGCACCATCCAAGTGCGCGACGCACAATCCGATTTAGGGGGCACCATGCGTTTGGGCGCTCAAAGCTCCGATGTTGCAGCAGGCAGTTTGGCACACGGTATTTACGGCCCTGTGGTCACTGAGCGTCATCGCCATCGCTACGAAGCCAACGTCAATTATTTAGACACGTTGCGCAAAGCAGGTTTGGTCATCTCAGCCCTGACGCAACGCGAACAACTCACTGAAATCGTTGAGCTTCCAACGTCTGTACATCCTTGGTTTGTCGGTGTGCAATTTCACCCCGAATTCAAATCAACACCCTGGGATGGCCACCCCTTGTTCAATGCTTTCATCAAGGCATCCATCGATCACCAACAAGGTGCAAAACACCTGAAGGCTGTCGCTTAACAAATCGCGCCCCCTCACCAAATAGACCAGGAACACCATGAAACTGTGCGGATTTAATGTTGGGCTAGACCAGCGTTTCTTTTTGATTGCCGGCCCTTGCGTCATTGAGTCCGAGCAATTACAAATGGACACGGCCGGCACCTTGAAAGAGATCACCTCGGCCTTGGGTATTCCATTCATCTTCAAGAGCAGCTACGACAAAGCCAACCGCTCATCAGGCAGCACCTTCCGCGGCCCCGGCATGGAAAAAGGTTTGGAAATATTGGCCAAGGTCAAGCGCGAACTTCATGTCCCCATCCTCACCGATGTGCACACCCAAGCCGACATTCCCACAGTGGCTGCCATCGTGGACGTGCTGCAAACCCCTGCCTTCCTGTGCCGCCAAACCGACTTCATCCGCGCCGTGGCCCAATCGGGCAAACCGGTCAACATCAAGAAGGGCCAGTTCCTGGCCCCTCACGACATGAAGAATGTGATCGACAAAGCGCGTGCAGCAGCACGTGAGGCAGGCTTGCCAGAAGACAACTTCATGGCCTGTGAGCGCGGCGCCAGCTTTGGATACAACAATTTGGTGTCTGACATGCGCAGCTTGGCCATCATGCGCGAAACAGGTGCGCCCGTGGTTTACGACGCCACCCACTCCGTTCAATTGCCCGGCGGCCAAGGCACCAGCTCTGGCGGCATGCGCGAGATGGTGCCTGTGTTGTCGCGTGCAGCGGTGGCTGTGGGCGTTGCAGGCTTGTTCATGGAAACACACCCCAACCCAGCAGAGGCCATGTCGGATGGCCCCAATGCCGTGCCTTTAAAGCACATGAAAGCCTTGTTAGAAACATTGCTAGAGCTGGACGCGGTCACCAAAAAGAACCCCTTCTTAGAGAATAACTTTCAATGATTCACGGCACCAATGAGCCGTACCTGAAACATCACGATTTTTAATTTAGACAGAGAGAGAACCAAAATGAGTGCGATTGTTGACATTGTGGGCCGCGAAATTTTAGATAGCCGCGGCAACCCCACCGTTGAATGCGATGTGTTGCTGGAGTCCGGCGTGATGGGCCGCGCCGCAGTCCCTTCTGGCGCCTCTACAGGTAGCCGCGAAGCCATTGAACTGCGCGATGGCGACAAAAGCCGCTACCTGGGCAAAGGCGTATTGAAAGCGGTTGAGCACATCAACACCGAAATTTCCGAAGCCGTGTTGGGTCTCGACGCCTCCGAACAGTCATTCCTCGACAAAACCCTCATTGACTTGGACGGCACAGACAACAAGAGTCGTTTGGGCGCCAATGCCATGCTGGCCGTGTCCATGGCTGTAGCCCGCGCTGCTGCTGAAGAATCTGGCTTGCCTTTGTACCGCTACTTTGGCGGCATGCACGCTTGCCAGTTGCCCGTGCCCATGATGAACGTCATCAATGGCGGCGCACACGCCAACAACAACCTCGACTTGCAAGAGTTGATGATCATCCCCGTGGGCGCCCCTAGCTTCCGAGAAGCTGTGCGTTATGGCGCCGAAGTGTTCCACGCTTTGAAGAAAATCATTCACGACAAGGGCATGAGCATTGCCGTGGGTGACGAAGGAGGCTTTGCCCCCAACGTGCCCAACCACGAAGCCGCCATTCAAATGATTTTGGACGCTATCAGTGCCGCTGGCTACACGGCTGGCGAACAAATTGCCATTGGCCTCGACTGCGCTGCCAGCGAGTTTTACAAAGACGGCAAATACGAACTCGAAGGCGAAGGCTTGTCCTTAACCGGCGAGCAGTGGATCGACATGTTGGCCACTTGGGTCGACAAGTACCCCATCATCAGCATTGAAGACGGCATGGCCGAGGGCGACTGGGACGGCTGGAAGTTGCTCACCGAGCGTTTGGGCCAAAAGGTTCAAATTGTGGGCGACGACTTGTTCGTGACCAACACCAAAATTTTGAAAGAAGGCATCGACAAAGGCATTGCCAATTCGATCCTGATCAAGATCAACCAAATTGGCACCTTGACCGAAACTTTTGCGGCCATCGAGATGGCCAAGCGCGCGGGTTACACCGCCGTCATCAGCCACCGCTCTGGTGAAACTGAAGACTCCACCATTGCCGACATAGCCGTGGGCTTGAACGCGGGTCAAATCAAAACCGGCTCGATGAGCCGCAGCGATCGCATGGCCAAGTACAACCAACTCTTGCGCATTGAAGAAGACTTGGGCGATGTGGCTGAGTACCCTGGTCGCTCCGCGTTTTACAATTTGCGCTAACATTATTTGAACTTATTTTTCCAGACAGCTCTGCTCAATGCTCATGGACAACCGCCTTTTGCCAGCCATCTTGATCACCCTGCTGTTGGTCTTGCAGGGTCAAATTTGGCTGGGTAAAGGCAGTGTTCCCACCGTCATTGAGTTGGAAAATAAAATTCAAGTTCAAAATGAGTTGAATGCCAAAGCCAAGCGCATCAATGGCCAACTCAACTCTGAAGTCAACGACCTCAAAGAAGGTTTGAACACCGTGGAAGAACGTGCCCGTCATGAACTGGGCATGGTCAAAGCCAACGAAATTTTCGTGCAGATCGAGAAATGACAGATCCGGTCGAGTGGGCCGGCTTCGTGTTGTCGTTGGCAATGGTCTATTGCAACATTCGCCAAATTCATTGGGGATGGTTGTTGGCCATCCTCAGCTCTTTTCTTTATGGCTTTGTTTTTTGGAAAACAGCGCTTTATGGACAAGCGGCATTGCAAGTGATGTTCATCGTGATGGCAGCCTGGGGCTGGCAACAGTGGCTTCAAGGCCAATCTCAGAGTGAGGCTTCAACAGACAGGACAGCCACTGACCCACTTCCGATCAGCTCACTCCAACGACATGAATGGCAACGAGCAGGGCTGGCAACACTTCTGGCTTGGTCTTTTTGCACCGTGGTTCTTCAACAATTCTCCGACAGCAAGGTGGTGGGTTTAGACGCCTTGATCACCGCCTTGGCATTGTTGGGGCAATACTTATTGGGTCGCAAAAAAATAGAGACTTGGTGGGTCTGGTTGGCCGTCAACATCCTTACCATTGCACTGATGATCACGCAACATCTCTGGCTGACTGCTGTACTCTACTTTGTCTTTGCAGTACTCAGCGTGGTTGGCTTGAGAGCCTGGCGAAAACAACATGCGCACTAAACCTGTTCGCATCGCCTTGCTTGGCGCAGAGAGCACTGGCAAAACCAGCCTGAGCTTGGCCATGTCAAAGGCGTTGAGTGCACATGGCCTCCCCGTTTTCACAGTCACAGAAAAGCTTCGAGAGTGGTGCCATCGCCATGGGCGAACGCCCGAGGCTCATGAGCAAGCTCAGATTGCAGCATCTCAATTGGAAGCTATTTTTTCCATCCAAGAGGGCTGGGTCATCGCTGACACAACGCCCCTGATGACCGCGGTCTACAGCGAGTTTATTTTTCAAGACAAATCACTTTACGACTTTGCGCTGGCGCACCAAAGCAAATTTGATGTCACGCTGGTGATGGGTCTGGATGTCGCTTGGGTTGCCGATGGTTTGCAAAGGGACGGCGAACATGTGCGGGAACCCGTGGACAGTTTGCTTCGGCAAGCTTTGTCTCAGGCCAGCATTCCTTTCAAGGTCATTTACGGCCAAGGCCAAGCCAGAGTGAATGCTGCCCTGCTGGCACTCCAAGACAGCTTGCGCCCCGAACTCCAAAGTCTTCTGGCTTCACTGCCTCTTGTAGCAACGCAACAGGAGCGAGAAAACGCTCAATTTGGTCTAAATCGGGGACGGACCGCTTGGCGCTGCGACTTGTGCAGCGACGCAGATTGCGAACACAAATTGTTCAGCGGTTTGCTGAAATCTTGACTCTCAATGCAGCCCTGGGCCTGTGGGCGGTGAAACCTCTGCTTGGGTGAACAAACTGGCTGCATCAACAGGGTCAAAATGGTACTGCTGACCGCAAAACTCGCAACCCACCTCGATGGATTCCCGCTCAGCCAGAATACTCTCCACCTCGGCTGTGCCCAAGCTTTTGATCATTCGGCCCACGCGCTCTCTGCTGCATCGGCACTGAAAGCGCGGCCCTGTTTCAGCGGCCAAGGGTTCAAATCGGAGTAAGGGTTCTTCCCAAAAGAGGCGATGCAATATGCTGTCGACATCCAGACCCAACAACTCTTCGGGCTTCAAGCTCTTGGACAGAATAGAAATCCGGTTGTAGTCCTCATCTTTGCCAAGTGCCGATTCGCGTTCAACCGCATCGTAACGACCTGCCAAGTTGCCCTCACCTTCCATGGGCAAGCGCTGAATGAGCAGACCTGCTGCAACCTTTGAATTGGCAGCCAGAACCAAGGTGGTGTCGAGTTGCTCCGACTGAAGCATGTAATGTTCAAGCACCTCGCTTAATTTTTCAATTTTTTCTTTTCGATCGCCAAACAAAGGCACCACGCCCTGATAGGGCTGCTGTCCTGGCAATCGGTCTAAGGGGTCTAAGGTGATGGCACATCGGCCCTCGTTGTGCTGGTTCACCATGTGGCTGAGCAAAGCATCTGGCGCAACCTCGCCCTGCACAGTGGCGGTAGCCCGAAATCCGAAGTCGGGCTGAACTTCAACGACCGACAATTTAACAGGGCCGTCTCCAAACACCTGGAGCACCAAAGCACCATTGAACTTGATGTTGGCCTGCATCAAAATGGCTGCAGCCGACATTTGACCCAACAGCTCAGAGACAGGTGCCGGATAGGGCCCAGTCTCGGTATTGGCTGCACGCCTTTGCAGAGACTCTTGCCAAGCGTCGGTTAAACGCACAATGGCGCCCCTGACAGGCAAGCCTTCGAATAAAAATTTATGCAATTCAGACAATTTTTTTCAGCCCCGATTGAAAGCGTTGTGCATTCAGAACGTAATTTTTGGCAGACATACGCAGGCCCTGAATTTGTTCTGGGCTTAACTCGCGCACCACTTTGGCAGGCGACCCCATGATCATCGAACCATCTGGAAATTCTTTGCCTTCTGTGACCAGGGAGCCAGCACCCACCAAACAATTTTTCCCAATTTTGGCGCCATTCAACACCACGGCCCCGATGCCAATCAGCGACTCATCACCAATGGTGCAGCCATGCAGCATCACTTGATGGCCCACCGTAACATGCTTGCCAATGGTCAAAGGCTTTCCATGGTCTGCATGAAGCACACTGCCATCTTGAATGTTGCTGCCTTCTCCAACCTGAATGGTTTCGGTATCGCCGCGAATCACGGTGCCAAACCAAACGCTGACATTGGCAGCCAACACCACATCTCCCATGACTTGGGCACTGTCAGCCACCCAAGCGCTTTCAGCCACGAGGGGTCGCTTGTCATCCAAAGAATAAATGGCCATATCAAGTGCTCCTAAGGGCATTTAAAACCTCCATTGTAGGCAACCCTAAAATAGCGCATGGCCGAACCTTCTCCCACCCCATTGAACCAGCACCTGCGGGTAGCGGTCTTAGGCCCCTTGCTGGCTCAAAATGCGGTCCAAAAGGCCGAATTGACATTGGCCTTGACCTTGGACTTGCCCATCGAACCGCTGGCGCATGTGAGCGACCCTGGCGGCATACCCGGTCGGCCGGCCAAACCTCATTTGGTGTCGCATACCTCCTTGAAGTCAAAACCATTGACCACACCAGAAGGCAGAGCCTTGCTGCTGCATGCCATTGCGCACATTGAGCTCAACGCGATTGACCTGGCATTGGATGTGGTTTGGCGGTTTGAAGGCCTGCCTGAAGATTTTTACCTTGACTGGGTGCGCATTGCCAAAGAGGAAGCCAAGCATTTTTTGCTCATTCAAAAGCATTTGCTTGGGATGGGCTATGACTATGGCCACTTCCCGGCACACAACTCTCTGTGGGAAATGGCAGAACGAACCCGCGGTGATATTTTGGCTCGCATTGGTTTGGTCCCCAGAACCATGGAAGCGCGGGGCCTAGATGCCTCACCCGCCGTCAAAAACAAGCTCATCAGTGCTGGCGACCACGCAGCAGGCCGCATCATGGACATCATTTTGGAAGAAGAAATTGGTCACGTCGCTGCGGGCAATCGCTGGTATCGGTATGTGTGTGAAACTCGGGGACTCGACCCCGTTCACACCTACCGTCAACTGATTCAGCAATACGATGCACCCAAACTCAAGTCGCCCTACAACCTCGAAGCCAGACGATTGGCTGGATTTGATGAAGAAGAATTGAACTATTTGGCAGTCAATGGCTTGTGAAACAAAACCATTAAAACGATCATGCAAATCAATGCGTCATTCAAAGGGTTTCCAGGGCATCATGCGCCAGTCGACTTGGCCCACATTGGTGATCAGAACTGGCATATCTTGAAAGGCCACCTGCCCTTCCCCTTGGCCGTCATCAAAGCGTCAGCCATTGCCCATAACTTGAAGTGGATGCAAGATTTCTGCAGCAAGCGCCAGCTCGATATTGCGCCGCATGGCAAAACCACCATGTCGCCAGAGTTGTACAAAATGCAAATTGACGCAGGCGCTTGGGGCATCAGCTTTGCCACGGTGTTTCAAGCTGGCTTGGGCATTCGCAATCAAGTCAAGCGAATCATCATTGCCAACCAGGTTTTTCAGGCATCCGATTTAGAAGCCTTGTCGCATCTGCTTGAAACTCATTCTGATGTCAGCGTTTTCTTTTTGGTCGACTCTCTGGCACAACTCAAACAAATTGAATCTTGGCGCGCCAGCAGCTCTTCTCAACAAGCTTTCTCTGTGCTCATTGAACTGGGCATCGCTGGCAAACGCACCGGCTGCAGAGACCATGCAACTGCCATGCAGTTAGCCCGCGAAATCAAAGCCACAAACGGCCTGTTGTTGGCGGGCATTGAGTGCTACGAAGGTGCCTTGGCCACCTGTCACCATGAGCACGACCAAGCGGCCGTCGCCACCTTGATGCAGCGCGTTCAAAACTTAGCTTTGGCTTGCGAAAAAGAAGACTTGTTCCAATGCTCTGAAGTGCTCATCACAGCAGGCGGATCTGCCATCTTTGATTTGGTTGCGGCGCATCTTCAACCACAACTGAGCAGACCAGCTCGAGGCATCTTGCGATCAGGTTGCTACCTCACGCATGATCACGTCGAGTATCGAAAAATGTTGAGATGCGTTGGCGAGCGACTCAAGCTCACAGAAACTCTCAAGCCGGCACTGGAAGTCATTAGTTCGGTTCAATCTTGCCCAGAAGCTGGCCTGGCCTTGCTGTCCATGGGCAAACGCGATGTGTCCTACGACATGGATTTACCAGTGCCCATTTGGCAAGCCGCCATGGGCGATGCGGCAGTGAGTTCGGTACCAACACATTGGGAAATCAAAGCCTTGAACGATCAGCATGCTTATCTACATTTCAACCTGCAATCACCAGCCTCAGAGCATCCTGTTGTGGGGCAAATCATAGGCAGTGGCATTTCGCATCCTTGCACCACCTTTGACAAGTGGCGCTGGATGCCCATCATCAACGATGATTATGTCGTCACCAGCGGCATCTCAATTCATTTTTAAAACAATCACCCCCTTGGGTGGTGCTGCGCATGCAAGTTCTTCAAGCGCTCCCTGGCAACGTGGGTGTAGATGGTGGTCGTCGAAATATCAGCATGACCCAGCAAGACTTGAACAGATCGCAAGTCGGCACCATGGTTGAGCAAATGTGTGGCGAAGGCATGTCTCAAAGTATGTGGGGACAAAGGTGCAGTGATTCCTGAAGTAACCGCATATTTTTTGATCAGCTGCCAAAACATGACCCTCGACATCGCTGTCCCCGCCTTGGGCCCACTGGCTGTGACAAACAAATCATCGGTTTGTTTGGGGCCGAGTAAAGCACCCCTAGAATTTTGCAAATAGGCCAGCAAACTGTCGCGCGCCATGTCGCCAAATGGAACCAGCCGCTCCTTACTACCCTTGCCCATGACTCGCAAGACACCTTCGTTCAAAGAAACATGCAGGGTTTTGAGTTTGACCAATTCCGAAACGCGCAAACCGCTGGCATAGAGCAGTTCCAGCATGGCTTTGTCACGCAAACCTAAGCTGGTGTTTTCATCCGGCGCAGACAACAAAGCATCTACCTGGTCTTCGGACAAAGTTTTGGGTACACGCAAAGCTTGCTTGGCTGCCAGCATTCTGAGAGTGGGATCGAATGGAACAATTCGCTCGCGCAGTGCCCAACGGTAATAGCGCTTGAAAACTGTTAGGCGGCGATTGGCTGACGTGGCTTTAGAAAGGCTGTGCCTGGCCGCAAAGTAAGCTTGCAAATGAGACTCTTGGGCAGACTCCAAGGGCCCAATGCCTGAGGCATCTAGCCAATCGGCCAAGGCCTGCAGGTCCCGTCGGTAGGCGGCCAAGGTGTTGGCCGACAAACCATCTTCTAGCCAAACCGCATCAACAAAGCGGTCGATGGCGGCTTGGCTTGGAACGGACATCAATCGAGTCTGAGTTTCTGCTTTTCCACCACGCTTTTGTAGACTTCAAATTCAGCTTTGATTTGGGCTGCAAATTGCTCGGGGGTATTGCCAATGATCAAAGAGCCTGTGTCTTCAATGCGTTTGCGAACAGCGGGATCTTCCAAGGCTTTGCGGGTGCCAGCGCTGATTTTGTCAATCACTTCTTTGGGTAAATTCTTAGGCCCCAAAATGCCGTAATAAGCCATGCGATTGACGGGCTCCAAACCAACATCTTTGAATGTGGGCACGTTGGGCAGCTGAGTCAAACGCTGAGGGGCGGCCACCACAATGGGAATCAATCTGCCATTTTGAATAAACGGCAAAGCAGACGGCATGTTGTCAAAAATAATGGGGACTTGGCCCGCAACGGTGTCGTTCAAAGCAGGGCCAGCGCCTCTGTAAGGAATGTGGGTAATAAACACACCCGCCAAGCTTTTCCAAAGTTCTGTCTGCAAGTGGCCAATGCCACCCGTGCCTGAAGACGCATAGGAGTATTTGCCAGGGTTTTTCTTTAACTCAGCCACAAATTCTGCATAGGTGCGTGCTGGGAAACTGGGATGCACGGCAATCACATTGGGCGTGGCTGCAATGTTGATGATGGGGGTGAAGTCTGTAATGGGGTTGTAGGGATTCTTGGGATTGATGGCAGGATTGGCTGCCGTCGTGGAAACAGTTGCCATACCCAAAGAATAGCCGTCAGGCGCGGCACGCACTGTTTCTTGGGCACCCACCACGCCGCCGCCGCCGGCCTTGTTTTCCACCACCACAGATTGGCCAATGGCCTTGCCCAAAGGTTCAGCAATCACTCGGGCAACGATGTCGGTGGTGCCACCTGGGGCAAAAGGCACCTGCAATTTGACGATTTTGCTGGGGTAATTTTGAGCCCCGGCGGTGCCTGCCACAAAACCAAAGGCCAGCACAACGGCTGAAGCCAGCAAACTTTGACGACGGTCCATGAAAACTCCTAAAAATGACATCCCAACATCATAAGCAATAAGCTGGCTGTTCAGAGACAAAATGCCCAAATACTGCCGTTATGCTACGGGGGTGAATTATGCTCAGCTTTTATTTCCCGACTTTTCCCTGATTTTGTGTGGTTACTTTCTGTGCCGCTTCACAGGACTGAACCGCAGTGTTTGGCAACAAGCCGAATTCTTGGTTTATTACTTCTTATTCCCGGTTCTGCTTTTCTACTCGATTGCCAAAAGCCCTTTGGACATTCAAGCCACTTCGAGCTTTTTATTGGCTGGCATCAGCATGGGTTTATCGGGCATTGCACTCAGCTACAGCCTGCCCTACTGGCCTTGGGTTGGGGCCAAACTAGACCGCAGAGACCACGCTGCCACTGCTCAAATTGGTTTCAGATTCAACTCTTTCATCGCTTTGGCTCTGGTGGAACGTTTGTCTGGCGCAGAAGGTTTGCTCCTCATTTCCGTGCTCATTGGTTTTTGTGTTCCCATGTTCAATGTGGGAGCGGTGTGGCCCATGGCCCGTCACGGCGACGCTGGTTTTGGCCGAGAGTTGGTTCGCAACCCTCTGATATTGGCCACCACCAGCGGCTTGGCCTTCAATTTATTGGGGTTCAGCATCCCGGCCATCATTGAACCCAGCCTTTCAAAAATTGGGGCGGCCTCCTTGGCATTGGGACTGATGTCTGCGGGTGCCGGCATGGAAATCAAAGCCTTGAACCAGGGCAAACTTCTGGGCAGCTTGGTGTTGCTTGTGAAACACCTGTTTTTGCCCTGCATTGCTTGGGGTTTGGCGCAAATGTTCAAACTAAGCGACTTACAAACCACCGTTTTGCTTATTTTTTCGGCCTTGCCCACTGCGTCAACCTGCTACGTGCTGGCCGCCAGAATGGGCTACAACGGGTCTTTGGTGGCTGGGCTGGTCACGCTTTCAACCTTGCTGGGTATGTTGAGCTTGCCCTTGGCTTTGGGCGTCCTTCAAGGTTTGCACTTTTAAGCACGCTGCGCCAAAGACCAGGCCACTTGCTCTTGCACCACGGGATCTGGATGGTTTTGCCAGCGAATCAGCGCCTTTTGCAATGCCATTGCTTCAGCCTCCGTAATGCCACGGCCACGGCCATGCCCCTGCTCGCCCCGCAGTGCATTGCCTGCAGCCAAAGCCACATTTCGAAGCCATCGGGCATGGCCAATTCGTCGAATGGCACTGCCTTCTGTGTGGGCTAAGAAACTGACTTCATCCCATGCAAGCAAATCGAGCAACTGAGGCGCAGTGAGAGCGTCTCGCGAATTGAAATCAGGCAAGGTGCTTTTCTTGGCATATTTGTTCCAAGGACAAGCCCATTGGCAATCATCGCAGCCATAAATTCGATTGCCAATGAGGGGGCGCAATTCATGCGGTATTTCACCAGCATGCTCGATGGTCAAGTAGGAAATACAGCGCCGGGCGTCCAATTGGTAAGGGGCCACAATGGCTTTGGTTGGGCACAGATCGAGGCAAGCCGAACAGCTACCGCAATGGGATGTGATGGACTCTGTTTCTGGCAACTCAAAGTCGATGAAGATTTCGCCCAAAAAGAAAAATGAGCCTGCATCGCGTTGCAAAACCAGGGTATTTTTGCCACGCCAGCCCTGCCCACTTCTAACTGCAAGCTCGGCCTCCATCACAGGCGCAGAATCGGTAAACACTCGGTAACCAAAGGGCCCCACCCACTCGGCCATTTGGGATTGGAGTTGTTGCAGTCGGTGGCGTAAAACTTTGTGGTAATCCCGGCCCCTGGCATAGACAGACACCACCCCCTGCATGGGTTGCTTTAAGGCATGGGCTTCAGTTTCGAGCGATAGATCGGCCGCATTGCTGGGCAAGTAATCCATGCGGACGGTGATCACACTGACGGTGCCAGGCACCAATTCGGAGGGTCTTGCGCGCTTCAGGCCATGACTTGCCATATAGTTCATGCTGCCGTGAAATCCTGCAGCCAGCCAAGCTTTGAGTCCGGGCTCTGCTTCGGACAAATGCACACCTGTCACGCCAATTTGAGAAAATCCCAATGCCTGTGCAGCGTTTTGCATTTTGGACCACAAGGCTGCGGCATCCAGCTTGGCTGCATTGATTGAAAGAGAATGATGAGTGGTGTTCACCATGAGATTGTAGGAACTCCTGAGCCCCATGGCACAGGCAGCTGGCTATGGACTCATGAAAACCAGACTCAAGCCTTTGCCCAATGCATGGCACAACAAAGCGAATTGCTCAATGCTTACCTCGAACTTGAAGGCAACTTGGGTGCCGGCAAAACCACCTTGGTCAGGCATTTGCTGCAGGCCCTAGGCGTCAAGGGCCGCATCAAAAGCCCGACCTATGCCGTGGTCGAGCCCCATGAGGCTTTGAATGAAAAAGATGGCTTGCGCTTTCCCATTTGGCATTTTGATTTCTATCGATTCAATGAGCCTGAAGAATTTGAAGAAGCGGGTTTCCGCGATATCTTTGCCAGCCAAGGTTTGAAAATTTCGGAGTGGGCTCAGCAGGCTGAAGGCATGTTGCCCCTGCCCGATTTGAAATTGAAAATCACTGTCAACGAACTCGATGGTCGGCAAGTTGAGGCCAGTGCCTTCACACCCCAGGGTTTAAGTATCTTGCAAGCCCTACAAGCCGCCATTCCCTCTCACTCTCCATTGACGACAGGTCATGCCCATTCAGCGCCGTGATTGGCTCAAATTTTCAAGCCTTGCCTTGATGCTGGGCTGGGCCGATATCTGCAAAGGCGCCAGCCTGTTGGCCGTTCGGGTATGGCCCGCCAGAGACTACTCGCGCGTCACCTTGGAATCAGATGTGGCGTTAAAAACCAAGTACACCTTTGTGCCATCGCCACCGCGCTTGGCCATCGACATTGAAGGCTTGGAACTCAACCCCGCCATCAAGGAATGGGTGGGCAAAATCAAGCCCGACGACCCCAACATCACGGGTGTTCGCGTTGCCCAAAATAGCCCTGGTGTCGTTCGGATGGTATTTGACTTGAAACAAGCGGTTCAGCCCCAAGTTTTCGCCCTCACACCCGTCGGCAATTACCAACACCGCTTGGTATTGGATTTGTACCCAAGCACGCCCGTAGACCCTTTGGAGAGTTGGATTGCTGAGCGCACTCAAAGCAACGACCCCATTGCCGAGTGGCTCAGCAGAAATTCAAGCACAACTTCCACTTCGAGCTCAGCTAGCACCACGGCGAACTCGCCAACGCCAGGCCATGTTCAAAGCCCGCAGAACCATTTACCTGCCCCGCCTGTCACCGATCGATTGATCGTGGTGGCCATCGACCCTGGACACGGCGGTGAAGACCCAGGGGCAATTGGCCCCAATGGCACCAAAGAGAAAGATGTGGTGCTGCAAATTGCACTCAAACTGCGCGATCGGATCAACGCCACACAAGTCAAGGGCAGTCCCATGCGGGCTTTTCTGACGCGCGATGCCGATTTTTTTGTGCCCCTGCATGTTCGTGTCCAAAAGGCCAGAAAAGTCCAGGCCGATTTGTTTGTCAGTGTGCATGCCGATGCTTTTTTCACACCCAATGCACAAGGCGCCAGCGTGTTTGCGCTCAGTCAAGGCGCGGCCTCCAGCAGCGCAGCCCGTTGGATGGCGTCACAAGAAAACAAGGCCGATTTGATCGGCGGCATGAATCTGGGCGTGAAAGATTCACAAGTTCAGCAAGCGCTGCTAGACATGAGCACCTCCGCTCAAATCAAAGACAGTTTGAATTTAGGTGGCGCTATTTTGCGTGAAATTGGCAGCATCGGCCGGCTTCACAAACCCAAAGTAGAGCAAGCTGGCTTTGCGGTCTTGAAAGCTCCCGATATTCCCAGCGTGCTGGTGGAAACGGCATTTATCAGCAACCCCAGCGAAGAAGCCAAACTGGCCGATCCACAATACCAAAATGACATCGCCGATGCGTTGGTCAAAGGCTTGCAAAAATACTTCGAACGCAACCCACCCTTGGCTCGCAAGCGCTCAACTTAATGAGACTTTTGGTTGGCGCGCCAAGCGCCCCACAGCGCCAACAAGCCTGGGATCAAAATCATGGCCCAAATGATTTTGCTCAAGTGGGTTTGCACAAAGGCTGTTTCGCCAAACAAGTAACCTGCGCCCGTGAGGCCGCACACCCAAATGAAGGCCCCAAGGACATTGAAGGCGACAAAGCGAGATGGGGTCATGGCCGCCACTCCCGCTACAAAAGGCACAAAGGTTCTGACAAAAGGCATGAATCGCGCCAAAACGATGGTGATGCCACCATAGGTTTCGTAAAAATTGTGCGCCTTGTCAAAAGCGGCTCGGTTGAAAAAACGCGAGTTTTCCCATTGGAAAACCTTGGGTCCAAAGAAACGACCAATTCGGTAATTGACTTGATCCCCCAAGATTGCCGCAACCAGCAACAAACTCATGGCCACAGGCAGGCTCAGCAGGCCCGTACCGCAAAGCGTACCCACCACAAACAACAAAGAGTCGCCCGGTAAGAAAGGCATCACGACCAAGCCAGTTTCCACAAACACAATGAGGAACAGCAAGGCATAAACCCAGATGCCGTAATTGGCCACAAACATCTCCAAATAACGGTCTACGTGGAGAATAAAATCGATCAATTGCATGAAATAGTCCATCTGCAGATTATCCCTTTCTTGAAACACCTCCCCATTCATCGGGAAATAAGGGGGTCCTGCACCTACAATTTGACGATGTCCAAAGTCCAAACGCCACCCACCATTCGAGAACTGCCTGATGTGCTCATCAGCCAGATTGCAGCGGGTGAAGTGGTCGAAAGGCCAGCATCTGTCGTGCGTGAACTGGTTGACAATGCACTTGATGCGGGTGCGAGCCAAATTACGCTTCGCTTGCTCGGCGGTGGTATTCGCCTGATATCGGTCGAAGACGATGGCTGTGGCATTCCAGCAGAACAACTGCCCATCGCTCTGAAAAGACATGCCACCAGCAAAATTGTGAGCCTGGAAGATTTGGAATCAGTGGCCACCATGGGCTTTCGAGGCGAAGCACTCGCAGCCATGAATTCAGTGTCAGAGATGAGTTTGCTGTCGCGCATTGAAGGTGCGCCGAGCGCTTTTCTTTTAGAAGGTCAAACGGGTGAACTTCGGCCGGCAGCCAGGGCCGTTGGCACCACGGTTGAAGTCAAAGAACTCTTCTTTTCAACACCTGCTCGCCGTCATTTTCTAAAGTCTGAAAACACAGAACTGGCCCATTGCATTGAAGCTGTTAGACGTCATGCCTTGGCCAGGCCCGAGGTTGGTTTTGCCATTTGGCACGAAGGCAAGATTGTCGAGCAATGGCGAAGCCACCCAGGCGAAGCGGGCTGGAACCAACGCTTGGCCGATGTCTTGGGCGAAGATTTTGTGGCTTCTTCAGTCAACATCGATTTCAGGTCTGGGCCTGTTCATGTTCGCGGACGGGCCGGCACGCCCGATGCAGCGCGCGCCCGCGCCGACCAACAATTTGCTTATGTCAACGGCCGTTTTGTTCGCGACAAAGTCATTTCCCACGGCGCACGCAGTGCCTATGAAGATGTTCTGCATGGCCAACGCCAACCCGTCTATGTGCTGTATTTGCAAATGGATCCGGCCCGTGTGGATGTCAATGTTCACCCCACCAAAATTGAAGTTCGTTTTCGGGATAGCCGTGAAGTCCATCAGGCCATGCGGCACGCCATTGAAAGTGCACTGGCCGTGCCCCGTGCACAGTTGCTCTCTAACTCGCAGGGTGCAATTGGCGGCCTTTCAGATTTAGAAAGCACCCAGCCACTTCAACTGCGCACCAGCCCCAATGCAGCGCCCGCTCACGCCAGTTGGTCACAACGTGGTATGGCATTTGAAGTTCAGCACCGCTCAGAAGATCCTGCACAAGCATTGGCTGATTTAAAAGCCTTGTGGGGCAATAACCCCAGGCTAGAGGAAGGAACAGCCAGCTTTGCAAGCTCGCCTTCCTTGGCCAAAATTGCTTCCGATGCCTCTTCTCAAGAAGAACATGATTGGCCGCTTGGCCGGGCCATTGCCCAACTGCAAGGCGTTTATATTTTGGCCGAAAACAAGCAAGGCTTGGTGGTGGTTGATATGCACGCGGCGCATGAACGCATTGTGTATGAACGCCTCAAACAGCAACTCGACAGCACTCAAATCAGCAGCCAGCCTTTGTTAATTCCAAGCGCCTTTGCGGCCACGGCCCAAGAGATTGCCACGGCAGAAAGTTGCGCAGAAGTGCTAGCCCAATTGGGACTAGAAATTTCTGCACTCTCAGCCAAAACATTGGCTGTTCGAGCAGTTCCCACATCTTTGGCGCAAGGCGATGCCGTCGAGCTGGCCCGCAGTGTGTTGGCCGAATTGGCACAACACGATGCAGCCACGGTGGTGCAACGCGCCCAAAATGAAATTTTGGCCACCATGGCCTGTCATGGCGCAGTACGCGCCAATCGCAAACTCACATTGGATGAAATGAACGCCTTGCTCAGACAAATGGAAGACACCGAGCGCTCAGATCAGTGCAACCATGGCCGCCCAACCTGGCGGCAAGTCAGTCTGCGTGAATTAGACGCTCTGTTCTTGCGAGGCCGTTGATGTCCAACACGCCCCCATTGGGTACTCGCAGTCAGTCGATGACGGTTCTTTTGCTGGCCATGCTGCTTGGCTTGCAGCCCATCACAACCGACCTGTACTTGCCAGCCCTGCCCGCCTTGACTCAAGGGTTTGGCGCCAGCATGGTGCAAGCCCAACTCACGCTCACCGCACTGCTCTTGGCGTTTGGCACCTCCCA
>JACCDG010950047.1_pt1 | contig 45820 bp, 61 predicted proteins | sample 7442471 | NCBI WGS metagenome assembly JACCDG01 (sample SAMN15323444, study PRJNA562643) | freshwater metagenome | isolation source: river surface water | place: USA:Blue River Watershed | collected 2017-08-17
GTCTCAGATCTCCACGATGAAGAGTTCGGAATACGCGTCGATGGCGTCCTCAATCTGCTTCTCCGTCAGGTCGGAGAGGTCGTGGACGCCGAAGACGCTGTCGAAGAACAGGTTCTCGTCGTCGCCCGGCTGGAGAAACAGGGTGGCCCCGTCCCCGCGCCGGGTGACCAGCGTGCCGACGCGCTGGGTCTCTACGCAGTAGCTTTCGGTTGATGCGAGGATCGCCATGTCTTGAACTCCTCAGTACTGGTCGCCGTAGTAGGAGGCGTCGTTGATGTTGGTGTGGCCACCCCACACGCGGGCCTCGGCGGCCTCGCGTGCGGAGGTCTCACCCAGCCACTCTTCGAAGCTCTCAACCTCGTAGCCGCAGGCGCGAGCCTCGGCGCGGTAGTCGTTGTACTCGGCGCGGCGAGCCTCGCGTACGCGGGCGGCCTGAGCGGCCATGCCGCGCTTCGCGGCGGCTACGGATCCGGCCATCCAAGGGGTGTATCCGGGCATGTCTTGAACTCCTGAAGTGCGTTGCTGAGAAGCTCTACATACAGGAACTGAGGGTAGTTGCAACCCCTGTTTGCAAATTATTTTGCCCAATGGGCGCCGCACTTCAGGCCGAAGGCCACATGCGTCAGCGCGTCGACAGTGGCGCGGTGGTCCTCACCAAGGTCGTAGAGCCGCTGCGCCTCTGCCTTGATGTAGGCGATCGCCGCCTCACGCTCGGCGTTCGCGCCGACGAACCAACATTCGGACAAGTTTATAGGCTCGCTGCGGAGCACGTAGTCGATGATCTCCTGCACCTCGCGCACGGTGCGGGGGCCTACGCCCTTCTGCTTATGCAGCTTGCGTTCGAAGATCAGGCGCTGGGCGTCGGCGAGGGTTACCGCGCCGAGATCCTTCAGGGCTTTGAGCGATCGGATCGACAGCTCGACGTCGTCGAGGTTGATGGCCGCGAGGCGTGGATCAGTCATGGCAGCAGTACTCCAACGCAGTAGAACATGACGATCATGGCGACGAGGGGCGCCACGAACTCCTTGAGGATGATGCGGGTCACTGGTTGGTCTCCTTCCCTTGGTTGATGATGTGGACCGCCTCGCGGGTCAGGTCGTCACGCAGTGCGCCGATGGCCTTGAGGCGATCGAAGTGGGTCTGGCGGTCCTCGGCGAGGCGGTCCTGCCGGCCGGGGTAGTCCCGGCCGTTGGGTGCGCCGTGCATAAGGACTTGGATCAGGCTGTCGACCAGCTTGACCGCGTCGTGGCGGGTGGCGACGAGGTCACGCTTGTCCGTGCCGTTGATGTTGACGATGGGCTGGATCACGGTGGTGTCTCCTGAAGGCTGTGGTGGGGGCCGAAGCCCCCGGGTGGGTCAGAGGTGGATCGGCGCGGTGTCGGCCATCTGGGTGGCGTAGTGGACCGGGCGTTCATATCGGCCCGAGGTGTCGCGGTAGACGCTGATCCAGCGACCCGAGGCGGCGAGGCCGATCGTCTCGCCGTAGCCGATGTTGCAGCCGAGCGGCCAGTGGGCGACGAGGCCTTCGGCGTCGAGGGCTTCGTTCAGGGTGGGGAAGTAGTTCTGCATGGCGGCGTCTCCCGGTGGGCGTTGCTGAGGACTTACCCATACGCTGTGCAACGCGGCGTTGCTATAGCCAAAATGGCTATGCCCGTCCGCGCGTGCGGTTGCGCAGCACCAGCCGGGCAAGCAGGACGTGGATCGGGCGCATACCGACGCTGGGCTGGGCGATCAGATCCCGTAGGAAGTCATTGGGGAGCGAGGCCGCGATGCGGTAGTACTCGCGCTTGGTCAGGGGCGCGTTGATGCTGTGCATGGCTCAGGCCTCCTGTGCCGAGAGGTGCCACGCCGCCATGGCGTCGACGAAGTCCCAGTAGCGGTCGGAGAACGAACGGGCGATCGGGTGGTCGAGGCCGTACTTGTCGGTCACGGCCAGTGCCGTCTGCATCATGTCGCGGGCGATCGCCTTCGCATCGGCGAGGGTCGCGCATTCGGCGAGGAGGGTCTCGGGGGTGATCGGGCGGGCCATGGTGGTGTCTCCTGAAGTGCGTTGCTGAGAATTAACGGACGCGGCGAGCACGACGGACGCGGCTCACAGGCTTGGCGGGCTTCGGGGTCCAGCAGAGCAGGACGGGCGTGACCGCCATGACGGCGATGAGCAGGATGGCGAAGGCGACGTTGGCGGTGTGGACGTCCATGGTGGTGTCTCCTGATGTGCGTTGCTGAGAGCACCTACATACACGAACTGTAGGTAGGTGCAAGGGGGGATTGCAGATTATTCTTCATCCCGCAATCGCAGCCCGCCCTCGCACGTCTCGACCGGCGAGGCGGCGTGCGTGAGGGCAAAGCGGTTGAAGGCCCTTGGCAGGTCAGGCTGCAGCTTGCGGCACTCGGCGAGGAACGTCTCGCTGCTGAAGGTGTCAGCGACGAGAGCGAGCGCCTCGGCGACGCTCTGCGCGATCTTCGGCCATGCCGGATCCACAACACCCCCGGACTGTTGCGGAGACGGTGCGGCGGTCTTGCGACCGCCGCCCGCACGGTGGCGTTCACACGTCCGCGTGATGCCGGTGGGGCGGGTGGTCGTCATCGTCTCGTACAGCGCCTCGCAAACCGAGCAGAAGGAATTCCAGACGTAGAAGGGCCGGGACTTCCTGTTCATCTTGCGGAAGGCGATGCCCGTGAACATGAACTCCTGCCCGCGATAGTAGAAGCTCTGGTCCGTCTCGAGCTTGCCCGAGGCGTCTGTGGCTGCGGTATCGAGGAAGGCCTCGAAGGCGGTGGCGAAGGTCTCGACGCCGTCGGCGCGGCCGGAGGGCAGTTCGGCTCGGGCCGCGTTGTAGGCGGCGCCTGCCGCCTCGGCGGTGTCGAAGTGCCCGAGGAAGTGCCGATCGCCGCGCGAGTAGACCTCGGCCACGAACTTGTCGGCGCGGGTGTCGTACCAGACGCCACGGTACTGCTTGGCCTCTTGGCGGCGGGCTTCGGTGTGTTCGGGCATGTGCGGTCCTCTCTGTAATGGGGTTTGTTACCATGCCAGCGCAACGTACTGGGGTCAAGTACCACCAGCAACACGAGTACTGGGGATGGTATACTAGTGATATACATCAGTATACCATACCCCAGTAGGTGTTACTGGGGTTTTGGGAAAAAGCGGAATGCAACACGTCAACGTGACGCAACGTGTTGCGCCGTGTTGCAAATGTTGCAGGGCTGCCCCTCGGACCACTGCTCTTGGTGCGCAACGTTGCGTCGCTCGTGTTGCGTTGGCACAGGGCACACTGGCGTGGGGCTGAGTGCAGCCGCTCCTCTCCCTCGGAACGTCGCGCGCGACCGTTCGCTGCTCAACTATTTTGCAAACAGGGGTTGCAATGCCTGCTGGCTTGTGTATGTAGGCTGCATCAGCAACGCAACACGGAGTGCCCGCCATGCCCATCACCGTCCGCATCACCAGCAACTTCGGCAACCGCGCGATCTACCCGGTCTGCGGCACCGCCAAGAAGTTCGCCGACATGCTCGGCACAAAGACCCTGACCGATCGCGCCATCGAGCAGATCAAGGGCCTCGGCTACGAGGTCCGCGTCCAGCAGCAGACCCTGTGAGAGGAGACCTCGATATGACCGACCTCGTAAACGACGCCGCCGACCTGATGGCTGCATACGACGCCGCTGCTGCGCGCGTTTTTCGTGAGCGCCCGTTTCACCGTGCGGCCATTGCTGCCGCCTTCCGCAAGGGTTTCAAAACCCACAGCCCCCGCACCCTCACGGTGTGCGATATACTGGACCGCGTCGCTGCCGCTGACGCCGCCCAGCGCCGCCTGTCTGCCTGACCCTTGAACCCCCGCGCTCCTGCTGCTACATCTACCCCCAGATGCCTGCACAGGAGCGCTTGCGGAGCACATGCCGACGAAGAAGACCCCCGAGCTGATCGAGACCGTCCTGTCGCGCATCGCGTTGGGCGAGACCATGACCTCGATCAGCCGCGACCTCGGCTTCAGCCCCGACGCGTGGGCGCTCTGGATGAAGGCCGACCCTACCCTCGCCACCGCCTACTACGACGCCCGCAGCATCGGCGCGGACGCGATCGCGGATGACGTGCTGTCGATCGCCGACAGCGCGCCCCTGACCCCCGTAGACGTGGCCAAGGCCCGCCTGCGCACCGACGTGCGCCTCAAGCTGCTGGCGAAGTGGCAGCCCGACAAGTACGGCGACAAGGTCGACGTGCGCCATCAGGGCCACGACGGTGGCGCCGTGCAGGTGGCCTACGCCAACGTGGCCGACATCGCGGCGCAGATGCGCGCGGTGCTGACCGGCCGCGCCGCCCCGGTCGATCCGGCGCAGCTGCCCGCGCCCACCCCGCCGGCGGGGACCGACCTGCTGTGACCCCCATTGACTGCCACCACGGCGTTCCCGGCAACCTGCGCTGTGGCGCGTGTGAGGAAGAGAACATGCCCGACATCAAAACAACACTAGCCGAGCGCGGCAATCGGTACGGTGACTTCGCCAACCACGCACGCATCACGCAGGCCATCAAGGCGGCCATGGCAGACAGCCCTAACTGGGCGGCCCTAGACCACGACATGAAAGAGGCGCTGGAGATGCTGGCCCACAAGATGGGCCGCATCCTCAACGGCGACCCGCATTACCACGACAGTTGGCACGACATCATCGGCTACGCCAAGCTCGTTGCGGACAGGCTGACCCCGTGAACTACACCGTCCTCCTCATCGTGTTCTGCGTCCTCATCATGCTGGCGCCCCGCGACGTATGACCGCCACGCTCGAGGACACGCTGGTCAGCCTCAACGAGCAGGACCGCGCGTTCATCGCGTGGCAGGCCCGCTGGCTGTCGACCGCGCGCCCCGAGCAGGTGCCACCCGACGGGGACTGGACCGAGTGCGGCGTGCTCGCCGGGCGCGGCTTCGGCAAGACCCGCATCGGCGCCGAGTGGCTGGGCCGCGCCGCCTACGAGGATCCGAGCGGCCTGCCCTCGTACGTCGTCTGCCCGACGCTGGGCGACGTCAAGCGCGTCGCCTTCGGCGGCGAGAGCGGCCTGCTGTCCGTCATCCCGCCCGAGCTGATCGTCGCCACCAACCTGACCGACCTCACGATCACCATGCGCAACCGCGCCGGTGGCACGACCATGATCCAAGGCTTCAGCGCCGAGAACCCCGAGCGTTTGCGCGGCCCGCAGGCGTGCCGGGCGTGGTGCTTTATCGCGGGCACGATGGTCGCGACACCGGCGGGCGAACAACCTATCGAGACGCTGCAGCCCGGAGACCTCGTGCTTACCCGCAAAGGCCCTCGCCGCGTGGTGGCCAACGCCTCGCGCCTGTCGGACGTTGGCGTCGCGCGGATTGGTGATAAGAATTTGGTTGGCACACCGGACCACCCAGTGTACCTACCGCATGGTTGGACGAGATTGGACCAACTGCGCGTAGGAGACCGGGCGTGTGTGATCGTTGCATCGAATGGGGCGGAAAGCGGTGGCACCGATACGGTGTGGGGTACTACGAGCGCACCGACAAGTCTGCCAAACCAAAGCGCACCCTCCGGTTACACCGAGAACGCTGGCTCGCCGAGGTCGGCCCGATACCCGACGGATGGCACATCCATCACAAGGACCACGACAAGGCGAACAACGACCTCAGCAACCTTGAGTGCCTCCCCAACGGCGACCACCAGCGGGAGCACGATCACATCCGCCACCATCGGCATGAGTGGGGTGGCAAGCCGCTTGTCGACTGCGCTTGCTCGTCTTGCGGCGCGCCTCTCAGGCGTAAGCGTCTCAACCCCCCGCCTGTATGCAAGCGATGCCAGCAGATCGCCGCAGACGCAAAGCGCGTTGCCGAGCGAACCTGCGGGCACTGCGGTGGGCCTTTCCGATCTCGGATGGGAACTTTCTGCAGCCAGCGTTGTGTCAACTTGGCGACCGCTGGGGCGACAGTACGTGTACTGCCTGCAGGTCGAAGGCGAGCCTGAGTACTTTGCCAACGGCATCCTCGTCCACAACTGCGACGAGCTGGCGGCGTGGGGCTACGCCGACGAGACGTGGGACATGATGCAGATGGGCCTGCGCCTCGGCCCCCGGCCGCAGGTGCTGTGGACCACGACCCCCAAGCCGAAGGACATCGTCCGCAAGCTGACGTTGCCGCGCGAGGGGCGCATCATCGTGCGCGGCTCGACCTTCGACAACAAGGCCAACCTGCCCAAGTCGTTCTTCCAAGCCCTTGAGCAATACGAGGGCACGACCCTCGGCCGTCAGGAGCTGTATGGCGAGCTGATCGACCCCGAGGAGAGCGGCATCATCAAGCGGAGCTGGCTGCGCCTGTGGCCCGCCAAGACGCCGCTGCCGCGCTTCGACTGGATCATCATGTCCCTCGACACCGCGTTCACCGAGCGCACCCTCGACAAGCACGGCGACCCGGACCCGACCGCGTGCGGCGTGTGGGGCGTGTTCCAGCACGAGAAGCGGAGCAACGTCATGTTGCTCGACTGCTGGGAGGACCACCTCGGCATGCCCGACCTGATCCGCAAGGTGAAGCGCGAGCTGAACACCGCCTACGGCGACGACGAGGATCAGGCCCTGATCAAGCCCCTGTTCGGCAGCAACAAGCCGCTGACCTCAGGCCGCAAGCCGGACATCCTGCTGATCGAGGACAAGGGCAGCGGCATCAGCCTGCGGCAGATGCTGGCCGAGAGCGGGATCGAGGCCTACGCCTACAACCCGGGCCGCGCCGACAAGCTGTCGCGCCTGCACATCGTCTCGCCCGTCTTCGCCCAGAAGCGCGTGTGGCTGCCCGAGAGCGACAAGCACCCGGGCCGACCGCGTACGTGGACCGAGCCGCTGGTCGCGCAACTCTGCTCGTTCGCGGGCGAGGGCAGCATCAAGCACGACGACCACGTCGACCAGACCACGCAGGCCCTGCGCCTGTGCCTCGACAAGGGGCTGGTCAGCATGCTGCCGGTGCGGGCGATGGACACGCCGCCGCCGAAGCGGTATACCACCAACCCGTACGCCCAGTAAGGACGAGCGATGGACGACGATCAGGACGAGCTGCAAGCGGGCGAGTACATGCCCCTCCCCGACGACGAGAGCGACGTCGAGGACACGCCTGACGGCGGCGCGATCGTCAGCCTCGACGACGAGGACGAGAGCAAGCCGGGCGACAGCGACTTCTACGCCAACCTCGCCGAGGACATGCCCGAGCACGAGCTGACGACGCTGTCCTCGACGTTCCTCGACCTGATCGCGAAGGACAAGGAGGCGCGCAAGAAGCGCGACGAGCAGCAGGAAGAGGGCCTGCGCCGCACCGGCCTCGGCGACGACGCGCCCGGCGGCGCGCAGTTCGCGGGCGCCTCGAAGGTTGTCCACCCCATGCTGACCGAGGCCTGCGTGGACTTCGCCGCGCGGGCGATGAAGGAAATCTTCCCGCCCGAGGGTCCGGCCAAGGACTTCGTCCCGGGCAAGATCACCGAGCAGAAGCTCGACAAGGCGGCGCGCAAGACGCGCCTGCTCAACTGGCAGTTGACCGTGCAGTGCCCTGAGGTGCGCGCGGAGCTTGAGCAGCTCATGACGCAGGTGCCGCTGGGCGGCGCGCAGTACCTCAAGCTCGGCTGGGACGAGCGCCGCAACCGGCCGACGTTCCTGTTCGTGCCGATCGACGACATGTACCTGCCCTACGCGGCGACCAACTTCTACACCGCGCAGCGCAAGACGCACGTCCAGTACCTGACCCAGCTCGACTACGAGAACCGCGTCCGCGACGGCATGTACCGCGACGTCGACCTCGCGCCGGCGGGCATGGAGCCTGACCAGTCGGAGAGCGGCCGCGCCAACGACAAGATCGAGGGCCGCGAGAGCACGAGCTACAACGAGGACGGCCTGCGGATCGTCTACGAGATCTACGCCATCGCCCGCATCGGCGACGACGAGGTGCCCGCGCCCTACATCATCAGCATCGACAAGCCGACCGGCAAGGTGCTCTCGATCTACCGCAACTGGGAAGAGGACGACGAGACCGCCGAGGAACTGACGTGGTTCATCGAGTGGCCGTTCATCCCGTGGCGCGGCGCCTACCCGATCGGCCTGCCGCACATGATCGGCGGTCTGTCGGGCGCCGCCACCGGCGCGCTGCGTGCGCTGCTCGACAGCGCGCACATCCAGAACACGCCCAGCGGCCTCAAGCTCAAGGGCGCGAAGATCGGCGGCCAGAGCGAGGCCCCGGTGCCGGGCGAGATCCGCGAGATCGATGGCGGCCTCAACGTCGATGACGTGCGCAAGGTGTTCATGCCGATGCCGTACAACCAGCCCAGCCCCGTGCTGTTCCAGTTGCTCGGCTTCCTCATCGAGGCGGGCAAGGGCGTCGTGCGCACGTCGATGGAAGACATCGCCGACGGCAACCCCAACGCGCCGGTCGGCACCACGCTGGCCAAGCTTGAGCAGGCCGCCGTCGTCTACTCGGCCATCCACAGCCGCCTGCACGACGCGATGGCGCGCATGCTGCGCGTCCTGCACCGCCTCAACGGCATGTACCTCGACGACGAGCGCCTCGAGCACGAGAGCGGCGAGGAGCTGGCGACGCGCAAGGACTTCGATGGCCCGCTCGACGTCGTGCCGGTCAGCGACCCCAACATCTTCAGTGAGACGCAGCGCTTTGCGCAGGTGCAAGCGATGGCTGCACGGGCCGCCGCCCTGCCGCAGCTCTACGACGCGCGCAAGGTCGAGGAGCGGCTGCTCAAGACCCTGAAGGTGCCGAACTACGAGGAGCTGCTCACCCCGGCGATGCAGCCGAAGGAGCAGAACGCGGTCAACGAGAACGTGGCCGCCTCGCTCGGGCGCCCGATCACGGCGTTCCCGGAGCAGGACCACCTCGCCCACATCCAGACCCACCTCGGCTTCCTGATGAACCCGGCGCTGGGCATGAACCCGCTGATCGCGCCGACGTTCATCCCGACGGTCCTCGGCCACCTACGCGAGCACATCGTGCTGTGGTACGCCACCGCCGTGGTCGAGATGGGCTCGACCGCGCTCGGCGAAGACCTCGGCGAGCTGCTCAAGGAACTCGGCCCAGACACCGAGGACCGCAAGGCCCTCGACCGCATGCTGGCCGTCGCCAGCACGTCGGCCGCCAACGCCACGCAGCAGCTCTTCGGCAACCTGCCGCCGATCATCCAGCAGGCCCAGCAGGTCATGCAGCAGTTCGCCCCGCAGCCGGTGCAGGATCCGCGCGTCGCCCTCGAGGGTCAGAAGATCCAGCTGCAGCAGGCACAGATGCAGGCGCAGCAGCAGACAGAGCAGCAGCGCCTCGCCCTCGAGAGCCAGCGCATGCAGCTCGAGCAGGCCGACCAGCAGCAGGACAACCAGCTCGAGGCGGCCGACCTGCAGGTCCGCCTGCAGATCGAGCAGCAGCGCCAGCAGGCCGAGGACGCCCGCAAGGCGGCCGAGCTGCAGGCCCGCATCGCGATGAACACCGACGACAATCGGACGGCCATGGACTTGGCCGCCGCCGAGATCGCCAGCGGCGAGCGGGTCGCCGTCACCACTGGGACGGGGATCAACCCGAACCCCAACACCTAAGGAGCGACCATGACCACCACGATCACGATCCAGACCAACGAGCACCCTGTCGAGCTGAGCGTCAGCAACCAGTACGTGGCCGAGGACGGCGAGGGCAACGCTGTGCGCAGCGGCTGGAGCAACGCCTCCGAGTTCGTCCCCGCGCACAGCACGCGCACCGTTCACATCAGCGATCGCGCGACCGCGAGCATCAACGAGCTGCCGAAGGACGCGACCGGCCTCAAGGTCTACAACGAGGCCACGCTCGCCTCTGCGCAGGTGGGCTGAGCCATGGAGAACGCGAGCCTGAAGGCCGCCGAGGCCATGAGCGCCGCCAATGCGACCGCACCCCGCGTGTCGCTTGAGAGCATGGAGGCCAAGATCGTCGATACGGCATATTGGCAGCCGCTCGGCACCACTCTGACCGTCTGCGTCATGCAGATGCAGAACGGCTTCTACGTCGTAGGTGAAAGCGCCTCGGCCAGCCCCGAGAATTTCGACGCCGAGCTTGGCAAGAAGTTCGCCTACGAGAACGCCATCCGCAAGCTCTGGCAGCTTGAAGGATACGCGCTGCGGGATCGTCTCGCGGCGGCAGAGAAGGACTGACGACATGGCACAGAAGAACGACGCCGCCCTGAGCAAGGGCAAGCCGACCGGCGGCATGACCGCCGAGAACACCAACATGCATAAGCTGCTGAAGATGGGCCAGTCGCCCAAGTTCGAAGTCAGCGGCGGGAAGAAGACGCCAGCGTGAGGCTGGAGACACTGCTGCAGCGTCTAGAGGCGGAGCAAGCCAAGCTTGCCATGGAGACGCTGCAGCGGCCTGTCCCGGGCGAGTTCAACTACGGCAAGGCCGTCGGCATGTACGCCGGCCTCGAGATGGCCAAGCAGTGCCTCATCGACTTGGTAGCCGAGAGGGATCGCCGCGACATCAATTTGTAAAGGAGCGAACATGCAAGCCTACGACATGAACAAGGTCGAGTTCCAATACGAGGGGGAAGCCGATGCGTTCCCCCCACTTGACCCGGGTGTGCAACCATTCGGCAGCCGCGTGCTGCTGCAGATCCGCCGCGCGAAGAGCAAGACCAAGGGCGGCATCATCCTCGCCGGTGAGACGCGCGACACCGAGATGTGGAACACGCAGGTGGCCAAGGTCATCGCAATGGGGCCGCTGGCCTTCCACAACCGCAACACAATGGAGCCGTGGCCCGAGGGGTCGTGGGTCGCGATTGGCGACTACGTCCGCGCGCCCAAGTATGGCGGCGACCGCTGGTCCGTGCGCGATGCCGACGGCGAGGAAGTCATCTTCGTCATCTTCAACGACCTCGACCTCGTCGGCAAGATCACGGGCGATCCGCTCGCGATGAAGGCGTTCCTCTGAATTTCCGATAGGCTGAAAGGAGCCGGTCACCATGGCTGATACCAACACGATTACCGAACAGGACGAGGAACTCGAGGTCGTCGAGACCCCGATCGAGGAAGGCCAGCAGCAGCCGCCCGCCGGCGATGCTGCAGCGGCCGCCGATGACGACGATGATGAGGACGAGGGCGACGACCGCCTCGCGCAGAGCGAGGACGACAGCGACGAGGACATCACCAGCCAGTCCAGCAACCGCGAGCGCCGCCGCAAGCGCCGCGAGATCCAGAAGCGTGCCCGCGACGCGGCCCAGCGCGAGCTGGAGATGCTCCGCCGCACCGTGGCCGAGCTGTCGCAGCGCGTATCGGCTACCGAGACCCACGCCGTCAGCACCAACGTCCAGACGCTCGAGCAGCGGCTGGCTGCCGCGCAGGCCGAGGTCCAGCAGGCCGAGCGCATCATCGCGGCCGCCACCGAGGCGGGCAACGGCAATGACGTCGTCGCAGCAATGCGCATCCGCGACGAGGCGATCGCCAATGCGCGGCAGTTGGAGTACACGCGGCAGCAGATGGTCGAGCAGGCCCGCCGCCCGGCCACGCCGCAGATTGACCCGAACGTCGTCAACTACGCTCGCGAGTGGATGACGGCGAACCCGTGGTACGACCCGCAGGGCGGCGACCGCGACAGTGCGCTGACCAAGGCGATCGACAACGAACTGGCGCGCGAGGGCTTCAACCCCGCCACGCGCGAGTACTGGGAAGAGCTGACCGCACGCGTCGCGGCGGAGCTTGGCGAAGACAGCGGCGGCGCTGCCGACGACACGCCCTCCAAGCCGCGCCGCAAGGCTCCGCCCACCGGCAACACCCGGGAGCACGCACCCCCGAGCACCCGTAAGCAAATATACGTGACACCGGAACGAAAGCAGGCTATGATCGAGGCAGGTGTATGGGATGACCCCGTAAGGCGTCAGGCCATGCTCCGGGCATATCAGGCCTACGACAATGGTTCGGCTCGCTGAGAAGGAGTGAGACAACATGACGAATGGTACTGAAGACGCCCGCTTGAAGAAGGACTTCGACGTAGTTGGTCGCCGTGAGGCCACGCGCGCAGGTCAGGACCGCAGGGTCACTGAGAGCCGCGAGGTAAGCGAAGACGACCGGCTGGAGATGTTCCGGAACAACCTGTTCAACGACGCACTGCCTGACCTGCCCGATCTCGAGGGCTATCACATGTGCTGGCTCACTACCACCAACCCGCGCGACCCGATCTTCCGTCGCATGCAGCTCGGCTACGAGCCTGTTAAGCCGGAAGAAGTCCCCGGGATGGCCCACGCCACGATCAAGACCGGGGAATACTCGGGAATGGTCGGCATCAACGAGATGCTCGCGTTTAAGCTGCCCTTGAGCCTCTACGACCGGTTCATGCAGGAAGCTCACCACGATGCTCCGTTGCGGGAAGAAGACAAGCTCGCTGAAGTCGCGGAGATGATGCGCGAACAGGCCGAGCGAGCCGGTACGACGCTCCTTGAGGGAGATGGCATGCAGGAGATGCGGGAGTACAAGCCGCGCCGTGGGGTTTTCTCATAAGCGCGGTCCCATCAATCTCTTCGGAGTAAACGGCTATGTCTTCGACTTCCCAGCCGTTCGGTCTGCGGCCTGCATTCAGCCAGTCGGGGGTGGTTCGCCCCATCGCCTACTCGATTGCTTCGGCCTACGGCGCGAACATCCTGCAGAACCAGCCGGTGAAGATCGGCACCAACGGCACCCTCGAAGCCGCCGCCATCGGCGAACGCTTCATCGGCACCTTTCAGGGCGTCGAGTTCACCGACAGCGACGGTCGCCGCCGCGTGTCGAACAAGTGGACCTCGGGTACTACCGCCAGCGACATCGTCGCCTACGCGACCATGGACCCGAGCATCGTCTACGAGATCCAAGCCAATGGCTCGATCGCGGTAACCGACATCGGCTCGCAGGCGGACTTTACCACCATCACCGCAGGCTCGACCGTCACCGGTCTGTCGGCCCTGATGCTGGACACCGCCACGCTGACCAACAGCGGCAACGCCTCGCTGCGCATCATCGACATCGCGTCCGGCCCGGACAACGTCGCTGGTGACAGCTTCACCATCGTTCAGGTGCAGATCGCCGAGCACCAGAACGTCGCTGACCGCGCGGCCTACTAAGGAGGGCTTGAACCATGGCTACCCCCATGCGGAGTACTGATTTCCGCTCCATCGTCGAGCCGATCCTGAACGAGGAGTTCAACGGCGTTTACGACCAGCGTGCCGACGAGTGGTCGCAGGTCTTCAAGGAGTTCAAGGGCATCCCCCGGAACTACCACGAAGAGCCGGTCCTCTACGGCTTCGGCGCCGCCCCGGAACTCCCGGACGGCATGCCGGTCACCTACCAGTCGGGCGGCGTGCTGTTCATCCAGCGCTACGTCTACCGCGTGTATGGCCTCGCCTTCGCGCTGACCAAGGTGCTGGTGGAAGACGGCGACCACATTCGCATCGGCCAGACCTATGCTCGCCACCTCGCCCAGTCGCTGGTCGAGACCAAGGAGACCCTTGGCGCGAACATCCTGAACCGTGCGTTCAACGGCTCGTTCGCCGGCGGTGACGGCGTCGCTCTGGTGGCCAACAACCACCCGACCGCGTCCGGCACCTTCTCGAACATCCTGTCGACGGCCGCCAACCTGTCGCAGACCTCGCTCGAGCAGCTCCTCATCCAGATCCGCAACGCCGTCGACAACAACGGCAAGCGCATCCGCCTGACGCCGAAGAAGATCGTCACCGGTCCTTCGAACGTGTTTCAGGCTGAGGTTCTCCTCAAGTCGGCGCTGCGCGCCGGTACCGCCAACAACGACATCAACCCCGTCAAGTCGATGGGGCTGCTGGACGGCGGTCAGGCCAACCTCTCGCGTATCACCTCGACCACCGCATGGTGGATCCAGACCGATGCGCCCGAGGGTCTCAAGCTCGCGATGCGTCGCGGCCTTGAAAAGAGCATGGAAGGGGACTTCGAGACCGATTCAATGCGTTATAAGGCCACGGAACGTTACGCGTTCGGCTGGACCGACCCGCGCGGCGTATTCGGCACCGCCGGTCTCTGATAAGAGCCTGTAAAACAATGGAAAAGCCCCGGAGCAATCCGGGGCTTTTTCTGTGCTTGACGCGTGAAGGGTGTTTTGCTACCGTTCACAAATGGCAAGAACGGACCAACCCCACAAGCTTTCCTTCGACGACTTTGTTGTCGCCGTTACGGACCCCACCAACCCCCTGAACGAGAAGCACGCGAGCCTTGACTACAGTAAGCCCGAGACACGCGCCGCGTGGAACGGCAGCAAGAGCAAGATCCCGATCTGGTGCAACGTACATGAAGAGTTTTTCACGCAGCTGGCCGCCAACCATCGCTCGCTAGGCCAAGGCTGCCCCAAGTGCGGCAAGCAGACATACAAGGACAAGCGCCGCGAACAGGACCCTGTGGGGCGCTTTCGTGAAAAGCACGGCGATCTGTACGACTACTCTAACGTCAGGTATGTGAACAATCAAACCCCCGTCGAGATCGTGTGCGCCGCCCACGGACCCTTTATGCAGAAGCCTTTGCGCCACCTGTTTGGCGACGGCTGCCCCAAGTGCTGGGAAAACCGCCGTATAGCCTTCGGCAAGGTGCGTACGCTGGACTACCGCGAGAACTTCGCGGAACGTGCAGCGCGCGTCCATAAGGGCGCATACGCTATCGTGACGCTGCCTGAGCATGCTCACGACTACGTGACGCTCTCGTGCCTCAAGCATGGCCAGTTCCGACAAAAGGCGCACGTTCACCTCTTGGGCCACGGCTGCCCAGCCTGCGGCCGCATCACCTCGTACGCACAGCGTGAAGTCGCGGATTTCATCGCGTCGCTAGGCGTGCAGGTGGAGCAGGATAACCGCACAGTTTTGGGTGGGCTGCACATCGACATATGGGCGCCGGAACTCAACATAGGCGTGGAGTATCACGGCGGTTTTTGGCACACCGAGGCGCGTGCCGGCGGTAAGCACCGCGAGAAGTGGGAGCGCGCGGAGAAGGCGGGCATCCGCTTGATCCAGATGTTCGATTTTGAGTGGCTTGAGCGGCGTGAGGCCGCAGAAAACCGGCTCCGCGCACTCTTCGAGAAGGCCAAGCCCCTTGCGGCAGCGCGCGCGTGCGATCTTAGGCCGCTGTCTGCGTCAGAAGCCAACGCGTTCTACAAGCGCTACCACACGCAGGGCGCTTGCGTACGTCCGACCGACAGCTACGGCCTCTGGCAAGGGGGCGTCTTGGTAGCGGCGATGTCGTTTGGGGCTGGGCGGTTCAGTGGCACAGAGTGGGAACTTCTGCGGTACGCATCGGTGGGCCGCGTCGCGGGTGGCTTTGCCCGGCTGTTCGCGGCCTTCCGTAAGGACCGGCAGCCGAAGAACCTCGTCTCGTATTGCGATCTGCGGTGGGGTAATGGCGCGGTGTACGCCGCCAACGGGTTTATGCTCGACGGCATAACCGACCCGGACTACTGGTATGTGTCCAAGGCAAAGCGGGTATCGCGGTACGCCGCCCAGCACAGGCCCAAGGGCCAGACAGAGCGGGAGTGGGCCGCAGAGAATGGATACGAAAAGGTCCTCGGCGTCGGCCACCAGCGCTGGGTCTGGCGGGCCGCATAGGCCCTAGCCAAGCCGCACCTCGCTGTGGTATCGTGTCCGCGCTATAGCTACACCTTTTGCAAAAGGAACACACCCATGAGCACTTACATGACTGGCCCGCTTCGCACGGGAACCGGCTTGGATGCCACTGGCGCGGATACCGGTTTCACGACGCTGGTCCAGACCGCGCTTCTGACCTTCGACGCCACCCTCGTGCAGAACGCCTCGTTCACGCTCCCGGCCAACGCCCAGATCGTCGACTTCAACATCGACGTGGTCACGGCCTTCGACAGCGCCACTTCGGCGACCCTGTCGGCAGGGACGACCTCGGGCGGCACCGAGTACCTGAGCGGCATCAACGTCAAGACGGGCGGCCGACGTCCGAACGCGTACAGTGCCGCGCAGGTCGGCGCGATCGCCAACATCACGACCAACCGCACAGTCGTAGCCACCGTGACCTCGGTCGGCCAGCCGACCGCTGGTCAGGTCCGTGTCACCGTGGTATATCGCCAGCGCTGACGTCGGCAGGACGGGGCGGGTTTGGTCCGGGGGATCCCAGACGGCCCGCCCCACCTCTCATAGGAGTTTGACATGCGCCAGATCGTTCTGAGCCGCACCGGGGCCGGTAACTCGTCCGTGGCGCCCCTCGACATCCACGGCCGCCCCGACATCTCGCTGCAGGTGGTTGTGACCGGAACGGTCAACTACACCGTGCAGCAGACCCTCGACAACCCGTTCGACAGCACGCTCACGCCGACGTGGTTCGACCATCCCGACACCAACCTCGTCGCGCAGACCGTCAACCGGCAGGGCAACTACGCCTACGTGCCGGCAGCCGTTCGCCTCGTGGTGAATCGCGGCGCGGGAACGGCACGCCTCACGATTATCCAGTCCGGCGACAACAGGGCGTAAACAGTGGCAACTGGCCTCTACAGCGGCGTCTCCGGCCTCGCCATCGGCGTCGGCCTCAACAAGGGTGTCACCGGTCTGTGGAGCGGTGCCAGTGGCCTGATCGCGGGCTGGGGCGGGGGCTTCAACCCCCTCTCCCTGTTCGCGGCGGGTGAACCGGGCGCTTGGTATGACCCGTCTGACCTGAGCACCATGTTTCAGGACACGGCAGGAACTACGCCGGTTACGGCGACGGGGCAGACGGTTGGGCTGCTGCTGGACAAGTCGCAGGGCTTGGTGCTGGGGCCTGAGTTGGTTACGAATGGGGATTTTAGCGCGGGGACGACGGGGTGGACGCTGGGAACAGGTTGGTCGATTGGTGGGGGTGTTGCGACCACGGAGGCTGGAACATCAGGAATGCTCAGTACAACGGTAACGGTGGTAGCTGGGCGAACGTACCGTGTTGACTACACAATTACAAGTTGGGTTTCCGGTCAAGCGATTCCAGGTTTTGCGGGTGGAACGGTAGTAAACGGGCCGACTAGTGGGACTGGCATCGGAACTCGCACTGTTTTTCTCGTTGCTGCAACGGGAAACACTACTTTCCGTATTCTTAAAAACACTTCAGCCGACAGTTTTTCCATCGACAACATCTCAGTCAAAGAACTCCCCGGCAACCACGCCACGCAGGCGACGGCGGCAAGCAGGCCGATCTACGGCATTGAGCCGTTCGGTGGGCGTAGGAACTTGCTCACTTACAGTGAAGATTTCAGCAATGGGGTTTGGAATGCCCTTAATGGCGCGTCCAAAGTCAGTGCTGCGTCTTTCTCCGTGAACGCCACCAACAGCAGGTTTTACCAGAGTGTAACAATGTCTGCTGGCGCGACCTACACTCTGCAGTTCACGTTTGCAGCGGGCGATGTGGGTAAATCAATTCGCCTTACGTATTTCGATAGCGTGAACGGATGGATTCTAACCACCGATCAAACAATCCCATCTTCTGGTCTTCTGACTTACACGTTTACGCCCGCTAACTCAGCAACTTTCGCTGGTATTCAGGCTGCCTCTACGCAATCCGGCACAACTACGTTCACCCTTTTGTCTGGAAAGGGCGCACAACTCGAACTCGGCTCCACCGCCACGGCCTACCAGCGCGTCACTGACCAGTGGAACGTAACGCAGGCCGGTGTGCCGAGCGTTGCCTACCTCGCGTTCGACGGCACGGATGACTTCCTGCTGACCGGCACCATCACGCCGGGGATCGACAAGGCGCAGGTGTTTGCCGGGGTGCGGAAGCTGTCGGATGCTGCGACCAACACGTTCTTTGAAACTGGGCCAAACAGCGGAACGACTGCTGGGTCCCTTGGGATGTTTTCAAGCCCAAATGGCTATCGGTTTAGGACGGGCGGCAGCCTTTTGGTCGATACGAGCGTATCTTCAGGGTACGTAGCTCCTATCACTAACGTCCTAACGGGCATTGGCGACATCGCAGCAGACACCTGCATTCTACGCATTAATGGCGCACAGATTGGTTCCGTCGCCTTGGACCAAGGCACCGGGAACTTCCTTGGCTACCCGCTCTACATCGGTCGGCGCGGCGGCACCTCCCTTCCCTTCAACGGGCGCATCTACCAAATGCTGGTCCGCTTCGGCGCGAACCTGTCGGCGGCTACGATCACGCAGACGGAAACGTTCGTGAACTCGCGCACTGGAGCGTTTTGATATGCTGTCCTGCGTCCTGCTACTCCCCCTCGCCCAAGTCGCAACCGGCAACGCCGTAGGCGAGGCTATGGGCTGGGGGCCTGCAAGCTACTCCGTGCCGCTCTCTGCCGACGGCTCCGAGCCTGCCACGCACTACGGCCTGCACGCGTGGGTGACTGAAGACTTCCAGACGCTGATCGAGACCGGGGCCTACCCACCCCAGCTCGCCGACGCAGGCATCTCGCAGGACGACTACGACGCCATGATGGCGGTGCTGATCTCCTCGTTCTGGGCCGACTACGTGGATCACTTTGCGACGGTCTGCGCAGACAACAACCTCACGGTGGTCGGCAATGACGGTTGACGATCAGAGCTTGGTGGAGGCGATCCGCGACGTAGCCGCTGGCCGTGTCGAGCGTGTCGCGGCACCGGGCAAGTGGCGTGTTTGGCGCGGTGACGATGGCCGCGTGAAATTCGAGGTGATGGAATGAAGTGCGACACCGACTTCGCCGTCAAGCGCTACGCCAAGGGTGGCGGCGCGTGGACCCGCAAAGAGGGGCAGAGCCCCGAGGGCGGCCTGAATGCCAAGGGCCGCGCGTCGCTTCGCGCGCAGGGCCACGACATCAAGCCGCCGGTGAGCGCCAAGCAGGCGAAGAAGTCGCCCAAGGCCGCCGCGCGGCGCAAGTCATTCTGCGCCCGGATGAGCGGCATGCCGGGGCCGATGAGGGACGACAAGGGCCGCCCGACACGCAAGGCGCTGTCGCTGCGCAAGTGGGATTGCCGGGCCGAAGGCGGCCCGATCTGGGCCAAGGACCGGCCCGACGATCTCGGCAAGCCCAAGTCGCTCTCCGTCAAGAAGAAGGCCGCCGCAAAGCGCAGGGCCAAGGCCGCCGGCCGGCCCTACCCGAACATGGTCGACAATATCGCTGCCGCACGCAGGAAGGGCAAGTAACATGGACGGTTTCAAGGACAGCACGAAGACGCACTACGCCAAGGGCGGATACGCCAAGGGCGGCATGAAGGGCGCGGCCAAGGTGTCTCGCGTCATGGGTGAGTTCAAGCGCGGGGAGCTGCACAGCGGATCCAAGACCGGGCCGAAGGTCACCAACCCGAAGCAGGCCGTCGCGATCGCCATGAACGAGGCCCGTCGCAAGCCGATGAAGAAGGCCGGGGGCGGTATGGTCGAGGGCACCTCGAGCCGCCCGGTTGACCGCCGTGGCCGCACCGCCAGCGACTTCGAACTGGGCATCGGCGATGACGACGCGGGTGCGGTGGCTCGCGGCAACCGCCAGCCCTACGAGCGCATGCCGAAGGACCTCGCCGACGCCGAGATGCCCCGAGGTGCGCCCCGCAGCATCACCGTGCAGCGCACGACGGTGCGCGAGACCCCGGCACCGCGCACGGCGCTCGATCGCAAGTTGAGCAAGCTGCCCAGCCAGAAGGGCGAGATGGGCAAGGGCTCCTTCAAGCGCGAGCCCCTCGTAAATCGCATGCTCGACGCCGTCGGGCTGAAGAAGGGCGGCCTCGCGGTCATGCCCAAGTGCGGGAAGAAGTGAGGCGCGTTTACACGCGCCCACGTCTTTGATAAACAGAGCTTGCCAGAGATGCTTGCCCCGGGTGGCGAGCTGCTGCCCTGAAACAGCGAGCATCTTTCCATGGCCTATTCCGGCACCCGAGCAGAAGCCAGAGAGACAAACGAAACCCTGTATTTTACAGGGAAGCCTTGCAAGCGCGGGCATGTGGCCCCGCGTTTCACGCGCACGGCCATCTGCACGGATTGCAACCGCGAGCAGTCGCTCGCTTGGGGCCGAGAAAATCCAGACAAAAAGCGCGCGAACTATTTGGCCCGCAAGGAGGATACTAGAGAAGCTAAACGGCTTCGCGACAAGGAATACCGGCAGGCTAATCGGGAGCGCATACTTGCTCGGCAGCGGGAGTATTTTGCCCGGACAAAAGAAGAAAGGCACGCGACGGCTAAGGCTTGGCGCGAGGCGAACCCAGACACCGTGCGCGCGACTACCGCAAGATTTCGCAAAGCCAATCCGCATAAGCTTAACGCTTGGGCTGCATTACGCCGCGCGCGCAAGCGCCAAGCTAAAATGATGCTAAGCAAGCCGCAGTTGGCTCAGATCGAAGCCTTGTATGCAAAGGCTCGTAAGCTGACCTTGGAAACCGGGGTGCTCCACGAGGTGGACCACATACACCCCCTCGCGGGTTCTAACTTCAGCGGGCTGCACGTCCCGTGGAACTTGCAAATTCTTACGTCTTACCAGAATAAGCGTAAGAGCAACAAGCTGGTGGGGGCCTCCTAATGGCGTACTCAGGTACCGTGTCCTCTACCAAGTTTGACACGCGGCGTGTTATTGAACACTCAGCGCGCCGGTGCAAGCTGCCTGCGCAGTCTCTGAGCGCGGAGCACGTCGACATCGCCAACGACGTGCTCTACCTCCTGCTGTCGGACCTCGCGAACCAAGGCGCACCCCTCTGGTGCATCCAGAAGACGATCTACCCGCTCTACAACGGCGTGGCCGACGTCCAGACGATCGCCGGGACCGTCGACATCCTCAACTCGAACTTGCGCTGGCTGTCGCAGGTCACCGGGACCAACACCGACACGGCGACAGCGCGCGTCGTGGACTTCACCTCGGCCACACCGGTGACGACCGTCGGCATCCAGTGGTCGGCGGCCGCCGTGCCGGTGGAGTTCGCACGGTCAGCGGACGGCGTGACGTGGACCGTCGTGCAGACAGAGAACCCAACCGCGAGTTCAGGGGAGTGGACTTGGTACGATCTCGACAGCGTCGTCTCGGCACGGTACTTCCGCGTGCAGGCCACCAGCGGCAGCCTCGGCTTCAGCCAGATATATCTCGGCAACAACCCGACCGAGATCCCGCTGGCGAGGCTGAACCGCGACGACTACACGAACCTGCCGAACAAGGCGTTCCAGTCGAACCGCCCCCTCCAATACTGGTTTGACCGCCAGACGCCGCAGCCGGTCATGCACCTCTGGCCGACGCCCAATGACGCGGCCACGACCTCGCAGATCATCGTCTGGGCGCACCGCCACATCATGGACGTCGGCACCATGACGCAAGAGCTTGAGGTTCCGCAGCGCTGGTACGAGACGATCGTCGCCATGCTCGCCGCCAAGCTCGCCATGGAGTTCGTCGAGGTCGACGCGAACCTCATCCCGATGCTCGACAGCAAGGCGCAGCAGACGCTGTACATGGCCCAGCAGGAAGAACGCGACAACTCGCCGATCAACCTAGCGCCGGCCATCGGGGCCTACACCCGGTGAGCGTCTATCTCAACACGCGTGGCCGCAGCAGCCTCGCGATCGGTATCTGCGGGCGCTGTTCGCGCAAGTTCCCGATCGACGAGCTGATGCCCGACCCGAACTACCCGGGCCTGCGCGTCTGCCGCAAGGATCTCGACGAGTTCGACCCCTACCGCCTGCCCGCCCGGCAGCCGGAGAACATCGCGGTGCGCTTCCCGCGTCCTGACACGCCGCTGGACGCATGAGCGCGGTGCCCCCCTTCAGAACACCGGCAGGCGGATCGCTCCCCGCGCTGTGTGTCGCCCCCGGCGTTCCTCTCCCCTCGCCCGCCGGGGGCGTTACCCTTAGGACCTGAGCCATGGCCGACGTAAAGATCAGCGAACTACCCAACGCCAACCTGCCTCTCACCGGGGACGAGTTGGCGGAGCTGTCGCAACTCAGCGGCGGCATCTACAACAGCGTGCGCTCGCCCACGGCGAACTTGGCGTTTGCCGGGACCAAGATCGGCTCGTTCTACGACGTCACCGACCAGACCGGCAGCACCAGCGCGGCTACGGCGGTCAAGTTCGGGACCAACGACATCAACACGAAGGGCATCACCGTCGTGTCCTCGGGCGGCAACGCTACGCGCGTCACGTACGCAGCTGCGGGGACGTACATGATCGCCCCCAGCCTGCAGTTCGCCAACAGCGACACCAACGACCACGACGTCACGGTCTGGTTTGCAAAGAACGGCACCAACATTGCAAACTCCGCGACCAAGATCACGATACCGAAGGCGACGGATGGTGGTTCGGCGTTCTTCCAGATCGTCTACTACCTGCCGCTGGCTGCGGGCGACTACGTCGAAGTGCGGTGGCTTCCTGAGAACGCGGCCGTTACGCTCGACTACACCGCCGCCGGCGCGATCGCGCCCGGGGTGCCCTCCGCCATCCTCGTGACCGAGAGGATCGACGTATGATCGAGCAACTGATCTCCCGGGTTTTCTACGCCCGCAACGTCGCGCACTTTGAACATTGGCGTGCCAAGGGTGACGGCAGCTTCGCCAAGCACATGGCGCTGGGCGAGTTCTACGACGGCGTCATCGACGCGCTGGACGCACTGGTCGAGGCGCATCAGGGCGCCTTCGACATCATCGGACCCATTCCCGCGCCGGACACCGCGCCGCGCGACGTCCTCAAGCTTCTGCAGGCCGATGCCGAGTGGATCGAGGAGAACCACGAAGACATCTGCGGCGGCAATCGTGCTGTCGGCAACCTCATCGACAGCCTGACCGGTGTGTACCTGTCGGCGGTCTACAAGCTGCGCAATCTCAAGTAGGGCAGGGGACACATGGACTATCAGGTGCTTTTCAACATCGCCATCGGTGTGGCTGGGGCGTTCGGCGGCTGGGCGCTGAACAACATCACCAAGTCGATTGAGCGGCTGGACACTGACGTGCGCGCCCTGCCGCACACATACGTCTCCAAGGACGACTGGAAAGATGCTATGCGCGAGATGAAGGAGGAGATGAGGTCAGGCTTCGACAAGATCGACGCCAACCTCAACAACGTCTTCAAGAAGCTCGACAAGAAAGAGGACAAGGCCTGATGGCTATCGTACTGGGCCAGCGTTCGTTGACGCGGCTGGAGGGAGTTCACCCAGACCTCGTTCGCGTGGTCAAGAAAGCCGCCGCGATGTCGGATCTCGACTTCACGGTGCTGGAAGGGCTGCGCACGGAAGCGCGCCAGAAGCAGTTGATGGCGCAAGGCGCGACGCGGACCATGAACTCGCGCCACCTGACCGGCCACGCTGTGGACATCGCGCCGATGATCGGCGGGACCGTCCGCTGGGACTGGCCGCTCTACCACCGGCTGGCCGAGATCGTGAAGCGCGCGGCTGCGGCGGAAAACGTCCCGATCCAGTGGGGTGGGGATTGGCGGACTTTCAAGGACGGCCCGCATTGGGAACTGCCTTGGAAGCAATACCCGAAGGGAAAGTGACATGCTCAAGAACGTAGGAAAGTGGATCGGAAAGCGCGCCAAGGAGCGCTCGACGTACGCAGGCGTGGCGATCATCGCCTCGGCGCTGGGTGCGCACAAGCTCGGCGTCCAGATCGACCAGATCGGTCAGGCAGTCGGTCTCATCGTCGGCGGCGGTCTGGTGGCCTCGCAGACGAACGACTGATGCGCTGAACCGCGCAGTGTGATATAGGGGTCCGGCTATGCCAACGACGATGAATTTCGCCACGCTCAAGGAAGACGTGCAGCGCTACCTTGAGCGTGGCGCGACACTGGCGTCGGACCCCATTGTCTACGAGCAGATCCCGCGACTGATCAACCTTGCCGAGCGGCGCATTGCCCGCGAACTGAAGGTTCAGGGCTTCATCAACGTCGTGACCGGGCAGATGGTTCCCGGGCAGTCGGTCTATGCCAAGCCCGACCGCTGGCGCGACACGGTGTCCGTCAACATCGGCACCGGTGCTCAGAACAAGACCCGCACGACCGTCTTCACGCGCGACTACGAATACGTCCGCGCGTACTGGCCCGACGAGAGCCAGACCGGGCAGCCGATCTTCTACAGCGACTACGACTACACGCACTGGCTGTTCGCACCCACGCCCGACGCGGCATACCCCTTCGAGGTGCTGTACTACGAGCTTCCGCCGCTGCTGGACGACAGCGTCCAGACCAATTGGCTGACCGAGTACGCGCCGCAACTCCTGCTCTACGGCACGCTGCTTGAGGCTACGCCGTTCCTGAAGAACGACGAGCGCATCGCGACGTGGCAGAACTACTATGATCGTTCGGCGGCCATGCTCAACGGCGAAGACCTCGCCAAGATCCTCGACCGCTCGGCTGTGCGCAAGGAAGCCTGATAGATGAGCTACACCCAAGTCTTCGGCGGCACGACGCTCTATCCCTCCGGCGTGTCCTACCTGTCGCTGTCGCTTAACGCTGACAAGACGCTGGAGTGGCCCCTCGAGAGCAACGACCCCGCCAACCCGGCGGCGAGCATCATCGACGTCACCACCACGGGCGCGTATTCGGTCACGCTGCCGGACGCGACGCAGACCGGCGCAGGGCAGACCCTGTTCTTCAACAACCTCAGCGCCAGCACGAACAGCTTCACGCTGCGCGACGCGGCGGGCGGCGTCATCGCGACAATCGCCATCGGCGAGCAGTGGCAGGCCTACCTTGCCGGAACGGCCACCGCCGCCGGTACGTGGCGCGTGTTCCGCTTCGGCGCGTCCACGGCGACAGTGCAGGCCTCGGCCCTCGCAGGCTACGGCCTGACGGTGACGAGCAACACGCTGTCCCAGTCCATGCCGGTCACGACGTTCAACACCGGCCCCCGCACGGTCCTCGCCACCGATCGCGCCAGCGCCCTCGTGTGGAACGGCACGGGCACCGGCACGCTCAACCTCCTGAGCGCGGCAACGGCGGGCAACAACTTCTTCATCGCCGTGCGCAACAGCGGCGGGGGCGACCTCACCGTGGACGCAGCCGGCAGCGAGACAATCGACGGCACGGCCACTCTGCTTCTGCGCCCCGGCGAGAGCACGAACATCATCACCGACGGCCTCACTTGGTACACCCTCGGCCTCGGGCAAGAGGCAGTCTTCGCCTTCGACTACACCTCGATCACCGTCACCGGCGGCACCTACACGCTGTCTGGCAGTGAACTGAACCGCATCGCCTACAAGTTCGTCGGCACGCTGGCCTCGGACCAGTACATCGTTGTGCCCTCAACGGTGCAGCAGTATTGGGTCGATAACGCCACCACGGGGCCTTACGCCTTCTACCTGCAGACCAGCGGCGGCACGCCGGTAGGCGTCACGCAAGGCACGCGCGGCATCTACTACTGCAACGGCACCAACGTGGTGGACGCCGACACCTCGACCGTGGCACTTCCGGTCAGCGTGCCCAACGGCGGCACGGGCATCACCTCGTACACCGTTGGTGACCTGATCTACGCCAACTCGGCCACGACGCTGGCCAAACTGTCGGACGTCGCCGTCGGCAACGTGCTGCTGTCTGGCGGCGTCGGCGTCGCCCCGCTGTGGGGCAAGGTTGACCTGACCACGGCGGTGACGGGCGCCCTTCCGGTCGCCAACGGCGGGACGGGCGCGACGACCTCGACCGGCTCGGGCGCGGTTGTACTGGCCACGTCCCCAACCCTCGTTACGCCGAACCTCGGCACGCCGTCTGCGGCCACGCTGACCAACGCCACCGGCCTGCCTATCGTCGCAGGCACCACCGGCACTCTCAGCGTCGCGCGTGGCGGCACGGGCGTCACCACAGCAACCAACGGGCAGTTGCTCATCGGCAACGGCACAGGCTTCTCGCTCGCCAACATCACCGCAGGCTCTGGCGTGACGGTCACCAACGGCGTGGGTACGGTCACCATCGCCGCCACCGGCAGCATGGTCTACCCGGGCGCAGGTATTGCCGTCTCGACCGGCTCGGCGTGGGGCACCTCGCTCACTGCGCCGTCTGGCGCGCTTGTCGGCACCACCGACACGCAGACCCTGAGCAACAAGACGCTGTCCACGGGCAACACGATCGACGCGGGCACGTCCGTAAGCGACACCGGCACCATCGCGGCCACGTCCGTCGGCTTCCGTGGCCTGCCGCAGAACAGCCAGACGGCGTCGTACACGCTGGCCCGGACCGACGCGGGCAAGCATATCTCGATCACCACCGGCGGCGTCGTGATCCCGGCGAACGCCTCCGTGGCGTTCCCTGTCGGATCCACCATCGTCGTGTTCAACAACAGCGCCTCGACGCAGACGGTCAGTATCACCACCGACACGCTGCGCTGGGCCGGCACGACCAACACCGGCACGCGGACGCTGGCCGCCTACGGCGTCGTGACGCTGCTGAAGGTCACCAGCACGGTCTGGGTCGCCTCGGGCAACATCTCGTGACGGGCGTACTCGGCATGATGGTCGGCATCCAGACCGGCCTCGGTGGCACCGTCGGCACGCCGAACCTCGCACCTAATGCGACTGTGCCCGGCGGCCCGGCACTCGCCACCGTATCGCTCACCAACGCAGGTGTGTACAGCTCAAGCAACGATCTCAGTGGCGACTACTGCACGCCGACATCTCTCGCCAGCCTACTTGAGGCTCGGCTCACCTTCAACAGCGGCACGGGGACGCCCACCGGGTCGTCGCTGGGGGTGTGGCTCAACCTCGGCACTACGCGCTCTTGGACCCTCAACAGTGGCTCTGGCTTGATCCGCGACGCGGTTTGCACTCTCGAAATCCGCGAAACCACCACAGGCATTGTGCGCGACACTTCCACGGTGACATTTACCGCCGACGGCACCTGAGACTAGGAACACGCAATGGCCGAGCAAGTCGTCCGTATCATCTCACAGCCCGGCATCAAGCGCGACGGCACGCGCTTTGAGGGCGACGCGTACGTCGACGGGCGCTGGGTGCGTTTCCAGCGCGGGCTGCCGCGCAAGATCGGCGGGTACCGCTCGATCAACAAGTACCTGCTGGGCAAGCCGCGCGCTCTCCACGAGTACACGCAGGACCTGCTGACGTACGTCCACGCCGGGTCGGCCAACCGCATCGAGCGCTTCTACATCGACGGCAACTACAACACGAGCGTCATCAACGACCGCACGCCGCTCACGGGCTTCACGCAATCGGCGAACAACCTGTGGCAGTTCGACGTGTCCTACGACACGACCCTCGGCAACCAGCTTGTCGCGCAGGTGGCACCGAACCTCGAGTGCATCTGCAACAGTGAGGGTGGCGAACTCTTCACCGGCGACTTGCTCGGGACCGGCGCGCTGACCCGCGTCACCAACGTGCCCGCCAATTTCAACTGCACTGGCGGTGTCGTTACACTCGCGCCCTACACCTTCGCCTTCGGGACCGACGGCTACGTGGCGTGGTCCGTGCCGAACAACCCCCGAGACTTTACCGGCAGCGGCGCCGGCAACGCCAACGTGACCGGCCAGAAGATCATCCGGGGCATGCCGCTACGTGGCGGTCCGGGCAACAGCCCCTCGGGTCTGCTGTGGTCTGCCGACGCTGTGATCCGCGCCACCTACATCGGCGGCACCGGCCCGGTCTTCCAGTTCGACACGCTGAGCACGCAGACCTCGATCCTGTCAGCCGCCTCGGTCATCGAGTACGACGGGATATTCTATTGGGTCGGGACCGATCGGTTCCTCACCTTCAACGGCGTGGTGCGCGAGATCGAGAACAACCTCAACATCAACTTCTTCTTCGACAACCTCAACATGGCCCAGCGCCAGAAGGTGTTTGCGATGAAGGTGCCCCGCTTCGGCGAGATTTGGTGGTGCTTCCCGTTCGGCGACAGCCTCGAGCCGAACCACGCCATCATCTACAATGTCCGCGAGAACACATGGTACGACACGCCGCTGCCCAACGGCGGTCGCAGCGCGGGCCTGTTCCCGGCCATCTTCCGCAAGCCCCTCATGGCTGGCAGCGAGCCGTACTTCTTGCCCGTCGACGAGCGCGTCACGCAAGCTGGGGATACCCGCGTCACGCAAACTGGCGACACGCGCGTGACTGAGGATAGTGGGGCGCCCCGGTACAAGTTCTGGGTCCACGAGGTCGGCACCGACGAGATCGATGGCATCAACGTCAATCCGATCCAGAGCTATTTCGAGACCGCCGACATCTCGCTGCCAGTCCAGTCGCAGGTCAACAAGGCCTTGCAGGTGTTGCTCCTCGAGCCGGATTTCGTGCAGTCGGGTCCGATGACAGTGTCCGTGCGCGGCCGCGCCAACGCCCGCGCGCCAGAGGTCGACGGGGAGCCGCTGACTATCCCGGCGACGCCGAGCACGCCGCAGGAGCAGGTCGTATACCTGAAGACACAGCGTCGCGAATTGCGCTTCCATTTCGAGAGCAATTGCGTCGGCGGCGACTATCAGATGGGCCTCATCCTCGCGCACCTGCAGCCGGGCGACGGCACGGTCATCGGCTGATGATCGACCCGCGCGGAATGGCTTGGCAAGATTGGGCCTCTTCGGTTATATTGGCCGTCGGAGATGCTTGGGCTTTCGGCACGCCACCGCCGGTAGACCAATGGCAGAACTTCGCGGTGGGATTTGTACGCGCGTCGAACTTTACGCAGCGCATCTTGCCTGATCCGTACCAGTTTTCGGATTGGCGCGACTGGGCCATGCGCGCGTATCCGATGCTTGAAGGCGCAGGTTAATGAGCGACACGTACGTCCCCGGCTTCTCTCACGCGCTTCAGCGCTACGCCGTAGGTGGGCGGGTACTGCCTGACTCCGGCCAAGACTACGCACCCATCCCGACGATCCCGGGCCGGACGCCTACAAAGCCTGAATTGGCGGCAAACCTCAACGCGTTGCTGGCCGCCCAACAGGCTGGCCAGAACCCCGAGATGGACCCCGTCGAGGCACGCCTCGTGGCCGCCATGCAGCAGCCGACGTATTCGCCTGAGTTCCAAGGCTACCTCACGTCGGTCAACGACTACATGGCAGGCCTCGGGGCACCTGAGATAGGCCGCTTCCGAAACACGATCCCGCTCAGCCGCACGGTGGCCGGGGCCGGTAGCGGCGTCACAGCCTTCAACCCCGAGGCGGAACTCGCGCAGTACGCGGCACGCCCCGCCGAGCAGAACGTCAACTACTACGCCACGTTGTACGGGGGTAGTGATAAAGACCCGACGGGCGCGCTGGACATCGGCTACAACACACCCGTCGTGCTGGTAAACAATCGCACGGGCGAGATCGTGTCGCAAGGCATTGGTTTCCAAGCGGCGCAGGATATCATGAAGGCCGCCAAGGGCCTGACTTCGTCAGATGGCGGTGACGCCAACTGGGCGGTATATGCCGGCACGCCCGGGTCTACCGACCTCAGCACGTACAAGTCGGTGATGTCGGATATCCCCGATCAGAGCATGCTCGGCCAGTTCGCCGATCTTGCGCTGACCAGTTTGGGGGCCGCGCTTGGTGGACCCCTTGGCGCGATGGCCGGCTCTGGTATCTCCAGCGCCGCACAGGGCCGCAGTCTCGGCGGAGCGCTGAAGAACGCCGCTTTGGCGGGCGGTTTGACCTATCTCGGCGGCCAACTCGGACCGACAGGTGGTGCAAGTTCCGGCGCATCCGGTGGACTTGGAAGCGGTGTTGGTGGTGCGGGCGGTGGTGTCGGCAGCGGGGCAGGCGCCGTTGGTGCAGGCCTCGGGAACGCTGCTGACGGGATCATCACGGTTGTCGGCAACGCTGGAAAGGTCCTCAGCGGCATCGGATCTGGTCTCGGCGGCGCGCTTGCAGGCCTCGGCTCCTCGTTGGGCGGCGCCATTTCGAGTGGTGCGGGCAACATCACGCAGAACGCAGGCAACCTGCAGAATGGCCAGACCCCGGGGCAGACTGGCGCAAACGGCCCTATCACAGTGGTGGCTAATACCGGCGGGGGCGCGCTGACGCCCGCGCAAATCGCCGCAGCGGTTGGTGCAGGCGGCCTCGGCGCCGGAGCCGCCACGTCTGGCGCGAGTGCTAGCGGCTCCGGCGCGCAGCCCTCGTCCGGGACACAGCAACAGCCGACGCCGCAACCCACGACGCAGCAGCCGGTGAACCCCAACGAGATCGTGGTCAACGCCAACCCCGCTCCGAACCTCAATCTCGGCACCGTCGGCGCCATCACCGGGGCTGCGGGCCTTGGCGGCCTCATCACGTCCCCCGTGACGCTTCCAAGCACGCCGGCGCCGCAGCTCCCACCTGCGGAAAAGAAGGGCATCCTCGACCAGATCGGTGAACTGAGCACGCTCGACAAGATCCGTCTGGCGGGCCTCGGCCTCGGGACGATCGGCGACCTCTTCAGCGGTGGCGGCGGCTCGTCCTCGGGCGGCACGATCCCCGGCGGTCTCAATGGCGGTCTCAACCCTGTGTTCAGCAAGACGTTGCCCACGGCCAACCTGCCCGCCGCGACCCCTCGCACCGCGCAGGATCTCGACTACTACCGCTATGGCTACGGCCCACAGCAGTCGTTCTTCACCAACGCCCCTGCGGGCCTGCCGAACACCAGCCAAGCCTACACCGGCTACGCCGAGGGCGGCGAGGTCGGTGAAAGCGGACACGAAGTATCGCCGTTCGCCGTAGGCGGAGCGGGTGACGGGCGCGACGACAAGATCCCGGCCATGCTGTCCGACGGCGAGTACGTCATGGACGCCGAGACCGTGGCCCTGCTGGGCAACGGCTCGAGCAAGGCGGGCGCGAAGATGCTCGACAAGTTCCGGGTCAACGTACGCAAGCAGAAGGGCCGCAAGCTGGCCAAGGGCGAATTCAGCGACAACGCGAAGGCGCCAGAGCATTACCTGAAAGGACGTAAGTGATGGCGGTCTCCAGTTTCCTCACCGAGGGGGCGCAGATCCCGGCCGGTTCGGCGGTAAAGTCGCTCACAAGCCAGACCGTCCTGCCGGACTGGTACAGCAACTACGCGATGCAGCTGCTGGCGAACCAGCAGGCCCAGATGGCGACGCCCTTCGCGCTCTATCAGGGTCCGCGCGTCGCGCAGTTCTCACCGACACAGCAGCAGGGCTTCGAGCAGACCAAGCAGGCGGCCGGGGCCTACCAGCCCGGCCTCGATGCCGCGATGCAGGGCACGCAGGGCGCCATGGCGGCGCCGGGCGGTCTGGCCGTCGCCCAGCCCCTCGTAAATCAGGCCGGGCAGTCCACCGTCGCCAACATCGGCGAGTACATGAACCCGTATAACGAGCAGGTTGTGCAGCGCATCGGCCAGCTGGGCGTGCGGAACCTGACCGAGAACATCCTGCCGCAGGTGGAGGGCCGCTACGTGGCTGCTGGTCAGCTCGGCTTCGGCGGTCGTCAGCCGGGCGCCGGAACGCCCTCGGGCATGCTGACCGACACCGCACGCGCCATCCGTGACACCAGTGACGACATCCTCGCGCGCCAGACGCAGGCGCTCCAGAGCGGCTACACCGAGGCCGCCGGCCTGTCCGCAGCGGACGCCGCACGTCGTGCCGGCCTCGCCTCCACGGTTGGCGGGCTGCAGGGTGCCGACATCACCCGCCAGCTCGGCGCGGCGCAGCAGATGGGCGGCCTCGGCCAGATGGCGCAGCAGATGGGCCTCACCGGCGCGCAGGCAGTCACCGGCGTCGGGCAGACGCAGCAGGATCAGGCCCAGAAGAACCTCGACCTCGCCTACAGCGACTTCCTGCGCCAGCAGGGCTACAACCAAGAGCAGATCAACAACGCGCTCAACACGTTCAAGGGCGTGTCCGCTGGTGTGCCCACGGCCACACAGGAGGCGGGTGTCGTTCCGTCCGGCTCGCAGGCCGAGTACAAGCCGAGCACGGCGGCGCAGATCGGCGGCACGATCGCGAACCTCGCGGGCGCGCTGAGCAGCCTCGGGGTGAAGCTCTGATATGGCCCGCCCACCCCTCAGCATGGACGAGTGGCTGGCCAAGGCCAACGAGTTTCCCAACCTTGGCGCCGCCGAACAGTGGCGCCAGCAGAACGGCGTGGCAGTCGTCGGCTTGCCCTCGCCAGAGCTGTCCAGCAGGCTTACCGACCCGCAGCGGATGACTTCACCGCTCGCATCTGCTAACATGCGCCAGACACCGCAGGAACCGCCCCCAATGCCAAACGCAACGCCCGAAGGCGCTCTCACGTCTGCCACGCTGCAAGAACTGGCGGCGCTCAGCAAGGAGCAGCAGGCGTACGTCGCAGATGTTGAACGCCGCTACAAGGACCGCTTCGAGAAGGGCCAGCAGCGCATCGCGCAGTTGTACGGCGGTCCGTCAACTTCGGAGACGCTGTTCGCACTAGGCAACGCGCTCCTCGCGCCCAAGCGATATTCGGGCTTCGGGGGGACGATGTACAACGTCAACCGCGCCCTCTCGGACATCGGCACTCGCCGCAGAGAGTCCGACCAGCAGCGTGCTCAGGCCTTGGCGGAACTCGAGGCATCGTACGCAGAGGGCGTCGACAAGAGCAAGATGTCCTCGCTGGAGGCCCGTCGCAAGCTTCTCGAGGTGCAGCTAGAGCAGGAGCGTGCGCTGGCGAAGGCAGGTGAGGCAAAGTACGACATCAACCCCGTCACGGGCGTGTACCAGACGCGGCCCGGCACGGGCGGCAACTTGGGCGTCCTTACGCCGGAGCAGGTGCTCGCCCTGAAGCAAGACCCGCGCAACAAGGGCAAGACATTCTACACTACCGACGGTCGTCCGGGAGTATTCTGAGCTATGCCGAACAACACAAACGATCCGTATGCCGGTCTCGGCGTCACGATCGCCCCCCGCTCTGCAGCAGCGGCTAACAAAGAAGCCGCCACCCTCGCTGATTTGCGAGAGAAGTATCTCGATGCGGAAAGGAAGCGCCTCGATCTAGAGCGCCTGCGTGCGACGCCGCTTCCACAGGCGCCAAAGCCCGCCGCTGTGCAGGCGCGCGAGAAGATGATGGCTGCCCGCGCGCAGAAGCTTGCCGAGAGCGCGGCGGCGAAGGAGTTCAGTCTCCCCGTCATCGAACAAAACGCCAAGAACGCATTCAAGACTGCGCAGGACCTGCTCAAGCACCCGGGCTTCACGGCCGCTACCGGCATGCCCAACCCGTTTCGCGGCGGGTTCGGCATCGGTAATGTGCCCGGGACACGCGCGGGCGACTATGCTACGGCGCTCAAGTCGGCGATGTCCGAGGCCTTTATCCCTGCCTTCGAAAGCCTCAAGGGCGCGGGCGCCATCACCGAGCCTGAGGGTCAGGCCGCGCTCAAGGGCCTCGCCAACCTCGGCACCGGTATGAGCGAGGACCAGTTCAAGCGCGAGTTGCAGCGGTACGTCGACAAGATCGCGCAGGGCGTCCAGAATGCCCGTAAGCAGGCGTCGATGGGCGGCAGTCCGTTCAGCTACGAGGACCTGCAGCGGGAGCGTGCCCGCCGCGCCGGAAGGAAGTAACATGGCCAACGCGCCAAGCCCGATCGACGTGCGGCTCTCTCAGCTCTCTGACGAGGAGCTGGACGCGCTGCTCGGGACGTACGACCAATCGAACCGCCAACTTGCAGATCTCAGCGACGAGGAACTGGCGTACCTGTTCCAGCCGTACGAGGCTGAGGGCAGGAACGCCGCGCAGCCTCCGGCAGTCGCGCCTCCGACACCACCGCCGCTGACCACAGGCGAAGCGTTTGCTGGCGGGGCGCGCGAACTGGCCGGCGGAGCTTTGTTCGAATTCGCGGACGAGGCTGAAGCCGCCGCCCGCGCACCGTTTTCGTCGCAGAGTTATGACGAACTGCTGCGCGACATCCGGCAGAGCCGCGCCCGTTTCGGTGAAGAATACCCGGGGACCGCCACCGCGCTCAATGTTGCGGGCGGCGTCGGGTCGATGTTCGTGCCCGGCGTGAATGTCCTCGGGCGCGGCGTACAGGCCGCGACCGGTATCAGCCGCCTCGCCTCTCCTGCCGCGCGCGTGGCCGCGTCAGGCGCGTTGGCGGGTGGTGTCGCGGGCCTCGGTTCGGGCGAGACCCCCGAGGAGCGGCTTACGAACCTTGGCACCGGCGCGGCGCTTGGCGCGGGCCTCGGGGCTGGCTTCTACGGCGCGGGGCGCGGCGCACAATGGCTCAAGGGCGTGGCGCAAGCCCGACGCGGCCAGCAGCCAGAGGACGCGGCGCAAATCGCCGCTCGCCTTGTCAATCAGCGCCTCGCACAGAGCGGCATGGATCCCGACACGATCCGCGATCTCGCGGAGATGTCTGCGCGCAACGGCGTGCCGTTCACCCTCGGCATCGCCGACCCACGCCTCGCCAGCCTCAGCGAGACCGTTCTTCAGTCCGGCGGTGAGGGCCGCGCGGACCTTGCCGAGCGCTTGTTCCAGCAGCAGGCCGGCGCCCCGGAGCGGGTGCAGCAGCGCCTTCGGCAGAGCATCCCCACACCTGACTACTTCGCCAGCGAAGAGCGCATCATTGAGACCCTGCGCAATAACGCCAAGCAGGCCTACGGGGCGGTTAATGACGTCGAAGTCCGGGACCCGGTGATCATGGACATCCTCAACGCGCCTGACATCAAGAGCGCCTACGGGGATGCGCTCGCCAACGTGGAGCGCGAGAAGGTCGCCGCGCAGCTTCGCGGCGAGGATCCGTCACAGTATGACTTGCGCAAGGTGTTCGAGCCAATTCTCGACGAGCAAGGCGCGCTTGTGGGCCTGAGCGACACACCTACGACGGTCCCGGACATCAAGACCCTCAACCAGATCAAGATCGCTCTCGATCGCCGTATCGACAGCCTGTACAGCAGCGGCAAGGGCGGGGAGGCCACCGCGCTCAAGAACCTGCGCAACGCGTTCGTCAACCGCCTCGACGACGTCGGCCCGGCAGAGTACCGCGCCGCGCGGCAGCAGTATAAGGGCGATATAGAGATCAAGGAGGCCCTCGAGACCGGCCGCGACGCCAACAAGCTGCGCTGGCAGGAGGTCCGCAAGCTGACCAAGGACTATTCGCCCGGGGAACTGCAGGCGTTTCGCACAGGATACGTGCAGCGCCTTATGCAGGGCTTCGAGGATACCTCACGGCGGCGCAACTTCGCACGCGAGATCATCGACAACCAGTCGCAGCGCAAGAAGCTCGAGGCCATCATGGACCCGGGTGAGTTCCAAGTCCTTGAGGCCGCACTGCGACGCGAGGCGGATAACTTCGACGCCATCACCCGCGCGACTGGTGGAAGCCAGACGGCGGGACGCGTTGCGGCCCGGCAGGAAATCGAAGACCAGATCGCCGGTGGCAACGTCGAAGACGCGGTCAATCTGCTGCTCAATCCGACGCCCGGCAGCTTCGCCCGGTCAGCCCTTAACGCAGCCCGCCGCCTTCGCGACGCCAACGTCTCGCGGGCTACCTACACGCAGCTGGCTCGTCTTCTGCGGGCGGGGGAGCCTGACGAGATCGAGGCCGCCCTTCGCTCGCTGGAAGAGGCTTTGCCCGCGCAGCGCGCTGCGGAGGCAAGCTTCGAGAGCGGCGCAACTCGCGCGGGGGCCGGTGCGGCCACGACGATCGCGCCGTCACCGGAGATGGAGCGCGAGATCCTTGCACCTCCGGGCGAACTTGTCATCCCTGACATCGAAGCGGGGGCCATGCCGTCGGGCCTTGAGGCCATGCCGGCCGGTGAACCTGCGGTTTCTGGCGTAGGTGGCCCCAGCAGCGAGGGGGCAACCAACGTGTGGGACGCTCTGAAGCAGATAATGCCGGATTTGCAGATGGGCTTCGCAGATGGGTCTATCATTGGCCAAAGCGGCCGTGTTATGGAGGCGCCTGCAGTCGCTGAGGCACTCGGGATCCCCGTTGCCGCTTGGCTTAAGTACGCCGGAGGACAATAATGCCGGACACCCTGAACCTGCGCGACCTGTATTCGGCCCGGACCCGCGTGCCCGGCGCCGGGTCGGCGGTGACCCGGGCACCGTTGGCGGTATCCCGCGCCCGGCCCAAGCCTCGCAAAAAGCTCAAGGGCACGATGGCGAGTGCCGGGAGCACGCTGGCGTCTCTGGGCAGCGCCATCACGTCGGCGCCCGCCGGCTTCTCCACAGCAGTGACCAAGGGCGCTCCGGCGGTATACAACTACTTCCGCACCAGCACCCCGGGGGAAGTGTTCAGCGACGTCAAGACCGGCCTCGGTAACTTTGTGGACTACGCGCAGGAGAACCCCGGTGCGGCGATCGCGGACATGGTGCCTTTCGTTGGCGACGCCAAGGCTGTCGGGGAGATGCTCGGGGAGGCCGCGCGTCTCCGCGATGCCGGGCAGGTCGACGCCGCGCAGCAACTCGAAAGCTTCATTGCCCCCATCGCCACCGTAGGCTTCATCCCCGAGGCTGGCGCTCTGGCTGTCAAGGGCGCGCGTTCCGCAATCCGGCGAGGAGCCTCTGCTGCCGCCGAGGACGCGGCACTCGCCGCGCGCCCAGCCTACACTCGCGCCGCCGAGGGGCCGTTCACGGTCATCCGCCGTGAGGGGTTGGAGACCCAGCCCATGCCTGAGGCGCTCGAGACCAACAGCCTCGCCGCGCTGCGCGGCATGGCGCAGGACCGGACCCGCAGCCCGGCCATCCTCGCCGCCGACCAGTCGTCCATGGCCGCGCGCGGCGTGCCGTACGACGAGACCGCCGCAATGCCGGTGTCCTCACTGCAGCGGCAGGCCGGCATCGGTCGCGCCTATCAGGCGGCAGTCGAGGGTAGCCCCGAATACAAGAGCGCCCTGTTCGAGCGCTACGGCGAGATGATGCCACAGGTCGTCGAGCAGGCCCGCGCGCAGAACCTCGACCAGCTGACCGAGGCCGCCTACCGGCAGCTCGGCGACGAGGTCACCCAGCAGTTCGATCGCCTGCCCCTCGAGTTCCGTTACCATGGTGGCGAGGGCGAATACGGCTCGTCCACCGACATGCTCAAGGACGCGCTCGGGCGCGGACGCCTCAACGTCTTCAGCGGCGGCGAGCCGCATGAGTTCCTGAGCCGCGTCGACCCCGCCACCGGCCTCAGCCAGAACGAGCAGTTCCGCGCGGTCCACGACTACATGGGCCACGTCGTCCCCGGCTCGCGCTTCGGACCCTCGGGCGAGGAGATCGCCTACGCCGCGCACGCGCAGCAGCTCTCGCCTCTGGCGCTGTTGTCGGAGACGCGCGGCCAGAACAGCTTCGTCAACTACAGCCCGATCAATGCGGGCATCACCGGCGAGATGAACGCGCTGCGCCGCATGGGCCGCGAGCGCAAGATCGCCGAGAAGTTCCTGTCGGAAGGCGACCGTGACGCGGCCAAGTGGCTCGACCAGCTGCCGACCGGCGACGAAATCTCCAGCCGCCTGCGGGAGCTTGGTGGGCAGACCCAGTACGCGCCGCAGCGCGCGGTGTTGCTGCCGCCCGAGTACCTGCCCGCCATGACCGAGGGTGGCACGCCCGACTGGCTGCGCGGCATGCTCAATCCGGCCGACGCGCTCAACGATGTGCGCGGTGTCCACATCAGCAGGTCCCCAGACCTCGAGATGACCGACCCCTCGTTCTACGGGCGCGGCCATCAGGGCGCAGAGTACCGGTCGACCAAGCGGCTGGGCCTGCCGGATCGCACGTACTTCTACAGCGGCCCTGAGGGGACTGTCGTACCCGAGGAGCCAGTCATGGGCATCGTCGCCGGCAAGATGCTGAAGGGACCGCGCTACGCGTACGAGGCCGACCTCGGCGGTCTCTACGACGTCAACGCCGACCCCTCGGGCCTCGCGGCGCTGGCCAAGGCGTACAACCTGCCGGACTACAAGCCCGTCGTCCCGTACTACGCCATGCGCGCCGCCGACGCCCTCGATCTCGAGGGTGGTAGCACCCTGCCGGACCTCGAACGCATGATCCGCGACTACGGCTACAAGGGTTATATCAGCGACTACGGACGACAGCGCGCCGCCGCCATGTTCGACCCGGTCACGGGCCTGCGCTCGATCGAGCGTGGCCCGCAGGGCTTTGCCGAGGGTGGCTACGCGTCGGGGAACTCGCCGTGCGACTGACCGGCCTTGTAGCCGGATCGCAGGGCGTAGAGGAACCACGTCGCCAGCGCGTAGCGCAGGTCGTGGGCCTCGGGGTTCGCCTTGACGAAGGCCATCGCCCATTCCACCGACGACACGCTCTCCGGGTTTCCGCGCGGCCACGGCGTCGGGGTCTCGCTTGTATCAGACATTTCTGGTACTCCTCTGGTTGCTGAGGGCCGCTGGTCTACCCTCAGTATGTGCAACGGTCAAGTGCAAGGATAGCGCCGCGTGAGCATTCTTTCTCGTCTGGCAGTCAAGGAAGCCAAGAAGCTCGCGGCGCGGGAAGCCGAGGATCTGGCGGCGAAGAAGACCGCCAAGTCTGCGGCCCGGCGCACCACCAAGGGGGCCGCAGCGCCCAAGGCCGCTAAGGCTCCGGCTGTCATCCGGCGTTCCGGCAGCCCCAAGGCTGTCGCGCAGGACGTGCTCCGGGAGGCCGCTAAGCCGAGCGCTGGCTCGAAATCCTTTGCCGTGTGGCGCGCCGAGAACCCGGAAAACGGCACGCTCTTCGATATGTCGCGCTTGGACGAGGTTCCCCAAGTGCCGCAAGTCCAGATGCCGCGCTATCAAGCCGCTCGCGGTCCGTCGGCGCGCATCGTCGAGGCCTTGGACAACCCCGACGTGGCTCGCGGCATAAACGAGACGGTGGAGCGGGGCATCGAGGGCGGCGGCCTCCAGTGGTACAACACCGAGCCTATGCGGCAGCGGTTGTCCGGCGTGGTCCCCTCGATCGACGTAGACCCGACGTACGCCCGCCTCATGGACATCATGGCAGCCACCAGCCCGAGGGCGCGTGTGCCGGACAACATCCGTACCGGCAGCTACTACAACTACCTCATGGCGCAGGGCGAGCCTGTCCCGGATGCGCCAGCCAAGGGTTACGGCTCTATCGCGCAGAACCTGCACCGCGAGAATGTCCGGGGTCTGGAAGAGCGAGGCGGCTGGGACATCTACAAGAACCCGAAGCCTGCGAGTTTTTCGACCAATTTGCAGGGCAACCAGCAGAACGTGACGATCGACACGCACAATTTCCGGCTCCCGGGAATTCTGGCGCGAGACCCGCGTTTTCTCGAGACAAGCATCGCCGAGTTGGCCAAGACGCCGGAGAGTGCCCTCGAAACGTTGCGGCGTCAGTATCCCAACTTGCCAGAGGACGTCGCCACGTCCTCGGTGAAGGTCACTCCGGGAAAGAGCGGCGATAAGGTCTCGATGACGTATCGTCCGCAGGAGTGGTTCAACAAGGGCTACATCACCATGGATGAGGCCGCCGCCGACCCGGCGATATGGACCGCGAAGCCCAACCCCAACGAGTACGGCTACTACGAGAAGTGGCAGCAGGACCAAGCCAAGGATATGGGCATCTCCCCCGCGCAGTACCAAGCCGCCATGTGGCTTGGCGGCGGGGATACTACCGGCCTCGCGTCGGCGGCGGAGCCGTTTGTGGGCACGTTCGAGGCCCGGGTGAAGTACACCGCCGACCGCCTCGGGATGGACCCCGACAAGTTGCTGGAGATGGTGCTGCGAGGCGACGTGCCGTTGCTCGCAGAAGGCGGCGCCGTGTCTGCCGATCTCGCCGTCAAGGGGCGCGACTAGCGCCCCTCTCCCCGTGCCTCGGCATACAGCGCCGTGTACGCGATAATATCCTCCAGACTGTCCTGATGCGGCTCGCCGCGCGTCTCTGAGCGCACGGCCTTCAGCAACGCCATGAACAGCCAGCCCTCACTCTCGGCCAGCGTGTGCCCGGTGATGGCGTTGAAGGCCTGCACGGCGCGGCCCATCGAGCGCTCGCCCTCAGGCTTGTCGTAGGTGCTGGCACGATCGTGCATGTGCTTCGCGGCGCGGCCGAGAAGCTCGGCGGCCTTCGGCTCTGGCACGGGCTTCTCGGCCGGTGCCTGCACATCGCGCATGGCCTTGGCGAACGCGCAATCTTCCGCGTGGTAGGTGCCGGGGGCAGCGTCGCAGTTAGGGCAGTTCGGGTTCACGTCTTCCTCCTTTTCAATGCCTCAAGCAGAATGTCTTGGATCGAGCGCTTCGAGGCCAAGCGCTCCATCACCATCTCGTCGAGCGTGTCGCGCGTCAGGATGGGGTATACGAGGCAGGGGCGATCGTAGCCCGCCTGCTTCTGACGCATCGGCCCGATGCGCTCAATCACCTGCAGGTACTCTTCCAGCGACCAGTTGACGCCGAACATGGCGAGGATGTTACCCCCATACTGGAGGTTGAGCCCGTGGCTGGCGCTCTTGGGATGCACCAGCAAGAGCGGTATCTTGCAGGCATTCCATTCTTCTATGGTTTTCGGGTCAGCGTCCAGCACCCGAGCGTAAGGGAACTTGCGCCGTATCCGCTCGAGGTCGTGCTTGAAGTGGTAGGCCACGAGGACCGGCGCACCGTTGGCCTCCTCAATGATGCTATCCAGCGCGTCCAGCTTGGCATTGTGGACCTCTTCCCAGTTACGGTCCTCGTCCTCGTCCACGTACATCGCGCCGTTGGCGATCTGCAAGCACTTCTGCGTGCGCACCGCCGCGTTGGCGGCCTCGACGATGCCCGCCTCAAGCTCGGCAAACATCTCCTTCTCCATCTCGTCGTACACCCGGCGCGCAGGCACTGGCATGTCGACGTATACGGGGGAGATCACAGGCTCGTCCACGGACAGGCCGGTGACGGTCAGGCAGACGTCGCGCAGCTTCTCCTGCACCTCTTCCTGCGTGTGTTGGTACGGCTCGAGGCTGTAGCCGTCGTAGCCGCGCCGGAACCAGCGCTGCTCGAAGGCCGAGAACGTGCGGCCGAGGCGCTCGCCTTGGTCGATGTACCAAGTCTGGCCCCAAAGGTCCTTGATACCGTTCGGCGCAGGCGTGCCGGTGAGGCCGATGAAGCGGGTGACGTGTGTGTGGGCCACCTGCCCCAGCGCACGCGCCCGAGAGCCACCCTGCCGGATCCTGAAGGACTTGAGGCGGGTCAACTCGTCGGCCACCACGGTCTTGTACGGCCACTTGTCGCCGAGAAAGTTTCGGAGCCAAACGAGGTTGTCGTAATTCGTGGTGTAGACCTCAGCCTCGCGCTCGACGGCGCGCTCGCGCTGCTTGGGCGTCCCGGTGATCGTGCTCACCCGCAGGTGGCGCAAGTGCGCCCACTTGGCGACCTCGTCAGGCCACGTCGTGCGCGCGACGCGTAAGGGGGCGAGGACGAGCACGGGGAAGATGTCCTCGACCAGCGACAGGCGATCGAGCGCCGTCAGGGTCGTGACGGTCTTACCGCCACCCATGGGCGCCCAGACCGCGCACCGCTTGGTCTTGGCGATGAAGTCGATGACCTCTTCCTGATAGTCGTGGGGCGTGAACTCTCGGCTCACTTGCAATCCTCGCAAAAGTGCATCCACTCGCCCGCGTCCAGCCGCGCGACGCCCCCGTGATCCTTGAACTCGTCAAGGGCGTCGTGGAAGTCGAGGCCGTCGGCCTCGAACGTCTCGCCGCAGTCGTCGCAGGTGAAGGTGATCGTGCGGTCTACGTGGTTCCTACGCGTGCTCACACCTCAACCCTCCTTGCCTTCGATCGGGAACGTCGCGCTGGTCTCGCGCGGCTGGTACGGAAACGGCGACATGTCGCGCAGAAGTGACGAGTAGCGCGTGAGCACCTGCGCCTCGTGGTGGTCATGCGAGGATCCACGGTCGAAGCAGCGCGATGCCTGCTGGAGCAACCAGTCTGCGGCACGATTGATCTCGTCGCGCCGGGCCTCGTCGCACATCGCAGTGATCGCTTCCGGCGTCATGGTGATGCCCTCGACGTTTCCTGCACTGCAGGCGCGGAACACCCGCGTGCGGAGGCGGAGCCAGCGGTTCTCCGCCTCAAGCTTTGCCGCGTCGATGTCACGTTGCTCTTCGTCGTCCCAACTGTCACGTTGCTCTTCGTCGTCCCAACTGGCGGGGATGCCGCTGCACTCAAAGCGATCCAGCACGGCGCGTTCGTAGCTGTTGAGCAGCCCGCGCGTGGCTGCGTCCTTGCGCGCCTGCTTAGGGTCTTCACTTGCGATCCGCGTCATAGATCAATCCTCCTCAAAGCCGTCGATGATTTCGTACAGCGCATCGGCGCGCGGCGCGACTATGTGGCCGCCATCCTCGCGACAAGCCCAAGCCCCATTGGCATCCTCGTGCAGAAGCCAGCCCCCGTAGCTATCAACCTCGGTGTCGGCTTTCTCCCGCAGGTTCTCGGGACCGACCAGTATGCCGTATTCTTCGACGTAGGCCCGCGCCCGCGTGCCCTTGGCGAATGCGTCCTCGGCAACCATGCGGATGCGCTTCTGGCCCGGAACAGCCTCAGTGGGCATCCCCGCAAGAACGTGGATCGCACCACCCTCCTCGCTGTGGTGGATAAAGTAGTCTTTGACGACCAGTGCCATGGCTCAGTGCCTCCTCAAAAATGTCACGTTCTGGATGTCGGCGCGCGGCACCCGTCCGTAGATGATTGTGTTCTGCGGCGGCTCGATGCCGTCGCGCCGGTAGGTCTCCATGACGTAGCCGATCGCTTCGTCGATGGCATCCACGGCGGTGTCGCCAATGCCGGTGCGCACGGTGTTGTAACCGCTGAATCCCTCGTCCGTCACTGCAGCTTTGGCCCAGTAGCTCGTCTGGCCGTGCTGGTGGCTTACGCTGTAGGCGACGTGAATGGTGGCTGCGGGTCGTGCCATGATCTCATCCTCCTCAGCTAAGGGCCATCTGGCCGGTGCGCTGCACCCCGACGCCGCGATTGATCGAGACGCTGTCGGCATCCCCGCGCCCGGTGTTGTACGATGCGCCGACGCGGCGGCTGCTGCGGTGGTCCTTGAACGACATGCCATTGTCCTTCAGCCACTGCTGGATGAGGGCGTCCTTGACGACGACCAGAGCCGTGCCGGTGGCCTGCGGCTTGCGTTCGACCTCGACCTGCTCGAGGATGCGCTCGCCGAGGCGCTGGCACACGCCGATGCGGTAGTCCGCACCGATCTTGCGGGGGCTGAAGTAGTGCTGCTGCCGCGCGTAGTCCTCGGTCTTGCGGTAGGAGCGCAGGCAGGCCTCGGCGGCGTTGCTGACGAGATCGGTGAAGTAGAGGGCGACCTCGACGTCTGCCGGGTTGCCGAGGTAGACGATCTCGCCGCCGTTCTGGCACCACACCTTGCAGTTGGTCGCCTTGCCGATCTTGGTGGCCGCGAAGGTCTCGGGGCCACGCGTGCGGCGACCGGCGCCCCAGACGTTCTTCGCGACGCCCTCGGCGCGCACGTCCAGTTCGGACAGGTCGATGTTGTGCTCGCGCAGCAGCTTGTCGGCCACGGCGGCGGCCTTCGCAGCCTCGTTCTCGGACGACGCGGCGTCGGCGGCACGAGCGCGCAGGGCCTTGATCTTGCGGATGATGTCGGACAGGTTGGTCATCGGTGTCTCCGTTGCTGAGAAGCCCTTACTGCCACATGCAACGCGACCTTGCAACCCTCAATTCGCCCCCGCACGAACTTTTTCCACAATGCGGTCGATGTCCTCGATCGTCCGCGCCGTGTAGACCGGGACGCCGCTGTCGCGCAGCCGGGCGACCTCGCGCTCCTGCAGCTTGCTGTAGCGGTCGTTCCCGGCCTTGATCTCGACGAAGGCCAGCGCAGGCCAGTGCCACCAGATGAAGCAGTCAGGGCAGCCTCGGCGGCCTTCCCAGCGCACCTTGCGGTACTGGCCCCCGCTGCCCTGCACAACCTTCTTGAGGTAGTCCTGCAGCTTGCCTGCGGGGGTCTGGGCCATGCCTTACTCCTTGCGGTACCTATAGCTTGAAAACCCGGCGGCCGACAGCGGCAGGCCGGCGGTCCAGACAGGGTTGGTGGCCATGAACTCGGCCAGCCGCTCGTGGCTGTAGGCCGGGTCGTCCGGCACCTCGCAGACAAGCTCGTCGTGTACGCGCAGGACGACCTCGTAACCCGACAGCTCGGCCCGGCGCATGCCCGCCATGAACACGTCGCGCGACACGGCCTGCACGATGTTCTCGACCAGCTTGCCGTAGTAGGTCTCGAGGAACTCCCACTTGCGGGTGTACTGGTTGATACCCTCGTAGAGGAGCTGACCGCTCTCATTGATGTGCATGCTGCGGTAGCACAGGTAGCGTCCGCTCGGCAGGCGGCAGCGGACGTAGTCCGCGCCGTCCGGCCCCCGCACCTGATCGAACCGCACGAGGCCGCGCACGTCGAAGCTCTCGCCCGGCGCGCGGATGGCCGATCGCGCGGCACCCTCGACGTTGTACCAGAAGCGCGTCGTGGCCGGGTGGGCCTTGCGCCACGCCTGCACGATCTCGCTGATGGCCTCGTCGCTCATGGCGTCGAAGACCTTGCCACCCATCTTGCGGTAGGCGCCTATGCCGCCGCCGTAGCCCCCGGCCAGTTCGGGCACCTTGCCCTGAAGCTGGCGCTCGTCCTTGCTGACCTCGTAGGGATCCTTGAGCAGGATGCGCCCGGCGGTGACCTTGTAGAGGTCGGGGCCGCGCCCCTCGTCGTAGGCCTTGAAGGCCTCGATCTTCCACTGCTCGCCCGCCATCCACGCCAGCACGCGGCCCTCGATGTTTGACAGGTCGGCGATGGTGAACTTGCGCTTCGGCGGGGCGACGAGGCAGCCGCGCACGGCCATGGCGCAGCGGTCGCTCACGTTCTCCCACAGGATGTCCTCGGCGTCGGCCTTGAACGCCGCGACGGTGATCTCCTGCACCTCGCCGTCGAACCAGTCCGGCGTGCGCGGCAGGTTCTGCGGCTGGAAGATGCGCCCCGCGTCGCGCCCGGTGCGCCCCGCGCCGCAGAACTGGACCGTGCCGCGCAGGCGACCGTCGCGCGACACCGCGCCCAGTAGGGCCTTGTACTTTGCCGGCGACGTCGCGGCGGCCTGCTGGCGGATCTCGAGCAGCTCGCGCGCTTCCGGGGTCAAGTCCTCGGCAAGGAGCTTGGCCACCGTCGCCTTGGTCAGGTCTGCCGTCTCGACGCCGTGCTCGTCCCGCAAGTGCTCAAGCAGGGCCGCGCGCTGGGTGGTCGAGCCGACGCTGCCCTCGGTCAGAACGCTCGCACGAGCGGCCAAAGATCGCGTAGTTCGTTCAAAAGCTCGGAGAGCGGATCGGGCGAGTTCAGTATCGACGGCGACACCACGGTCATTAACTCCTTGGTCAATTCGCCAGAGCTGGCGCTCACCGTCAGTATAATTCCATCGTGGCAGGCGTTGACGTACGCTGTCGGCTGCGTCCACGTCGAGCCGGGCGTATTCGATGAACCGTTGCCACTCATCCGGGTGGGTGTCCCTTGTCGCGCGCCGCAGCTTCATGTTCTTGGGCCGGGGCTTGCTGAAGAGATTTATCAGCTTCTTGCCGTCCTTGTCTTTAGCTTTGTCGGTCGGAACACCAAGGACGTCGCAAAGCTGGCCAAGCGAGGCGGGCAGGCTGTGCATGAGCGCGAGGACCATGGTGTCCTCGATCTTCTCCAGCGGGATGTTGACGCCAACGTGACGCAGGACCGTGCGGTCGAAGGCGGCGTTGTGGATCACCACCTCGTCAGCCTTGTCGATCGCCTGCTGAAGCTTAGGCCTGAAGGCCTCCCACTCACCCGGCCCGCTTACGTCGAAAACAACGGTAGAGGCCGCAGCAACTTTCAGAGCCACCAACAGGATTTCGGCACCTTCAGCATAACGATGCGCGCCGTTCTTGATCGGGGTCTCACCGTAGGTTTCGAGATCTAGGACCAAGGTGTTAGTCAACGTGGGCATAGGAACGGCCTTTGATAATATCTTGTATTGTGGACAGGCTCACGCCGTAGGCCCGCGCAAGTTGCTTCCGAAAACCCTTTGGAGGGTCCGCTTTGGCGGCGGCTTTGATCGCTCGAATTTGATCCACCGTAAGCTTGCGCTGGCCGTGATAAACCATGTCGTTCA
>JACCDG011112222.1_pt1 | contig 45763 bp, 71 predicted proteins | sample 7442471 | NCBI WGS metagenome assembly JACCDG01 (sample SAMN15323444, study PRJNA562643) | freshwater metagenome | isolation source: river surface water | place: USA:Blue River Watershed | collected 2017-08-17
ATCGCGCGCCCGGAGGAACCCCTCTCGGGCGCGCTTTCGTATCCGGCGACCGGCACTTGCCCGCAGACGGCCCGCCCTCCCAGCTCAGGGCCATCTCGCGTACCCCACCCAGCCAGTCGGTCGCCGGGCCGATTCACGCCGTCCCGTCCATCCCTTGGCGACAAGGGCGCCGCGTCCCAAACAAAGCGGACGGTGACGGCGTGGAGCAACCCAAGGAGCCTTGCATGACCGTGAAAGCGAAAGCCCCCGCAAAGCCCGTCTCCAAGGCCAAGGTGGCGAAGAAGCAGACACGAAAGCCCCCGCGCACGGCGACGAGGGGAGCGAAGTAGGGTGACCTACGGCGAAGCCTGCCGCGAGGCCCAAGAAGCGGTGCAGAACCTCCGCCGCATCGACCGCGAGCGCACGGAGCAGACGGACCGCCTGACCAAGGCGCGCGCCGTCATTGAGCGCTACCTCTCGCCTGAAGCGCCCGCCGACCCCATCAACTGGGCCGACCAATCCCAAGACACCGACCGCAAGGTCGAAGAGCTGGCCGGATGACAGGCGCCACGCAGCTCCGCTCGATCGACCCCGCACAGGCCTCCAAGGTCCGTGAGGAGATCGTCAAGGACGCCGCCGCCGTCAGCACCAAGCAGCTCAAGGCCCACTTCCACCGCGAACTCACCGCCACTGAAGAGCGCCTGTTCAAGGCCCTCAACGAGAAGGCCGCAGGCGAAGGCTACGACAAGGGCAAGGAGGCGGGGATCCAGATAGGTCACGCCCAAGCCAAGGCCGGCCGCACATGGTTCACCCTCGCCATCGTCCTCGCCACGTCAGGCATATCCGTCTTCGGCACCCTCGCCATCATGGACCGCACTCTCCTCACTGGCGTCGCTATCGGTCGTGGAGAAGCGGGGAACGCCGAACTGAAGCGCATGGAGCAACAGCAATGAAACTCCCCAGCATCGACACTTGCGTCGGCCACATCTTCCTCGGCTTCTATGCCTGGATCGGCTGGAACCTCGCCGCGTTCGGATGGACGTTCGTTCAGGCGGCGTTGGCGAAGTAGCATGGCCTACGCTTCCCGCATCCTCTCCAGCACGATCACCCGGCCCAACGACACCACCGCTTACGCTGCCGGTGATCTTGTTGCCAACGACACTACCGCCGGCAACGTCACCCCGTTCTCATGGGACTTGTCCGGCGCAGCTTCCGGGTGCCGTGTCCGTCAGGTGAATGTGATCAAGTCCGCCGCAGGCGTCACCAACGCCAGCTTCCGCGTCTGGCTGTTCAACGCCTCCAAGGCGGTCACCAACGGCGACAACGGCGCCATCGCCCCGACCACCATGGCGAGCTTCATTGGCTCTCTCACGGGCTCTGCGTCTCTGGGCGGCACCGCTGGCGCTGTGTGCCAGTGCGTCGCTGACGTGGGTGAAATCTGGCCTGGCAAGGCCGGCACGCTCTACGCGCTTCTCGAAGCCCGCGGCGCCTACACGCCCGGAGCGCAGGAGACGTTCCAGCTTGAGCTCGTGCTGGCGGATGAGAGTCGGTAACGGCTGTTGTAGCAAATGAAAGCCGTTCGCAAATCCGCACCGACACGCGGTAGCAAACCAGGCGAGCGCCGAGGTGGTCGTCAGAAGGGCACGCCCAACAAGGCGACCGCCGACGTCAAGGAAGCAGCGCGTCAGCACGGCGCGGCTGCGGTGGAGCGCCTCGCTTATCTGATGATGCACGCCGAGAGCGAAGCGGCGCAGGTCGCGGCGATCAAGGAAATTCTCGACCGTGGATATGGCAAGGCGACGCAGCCGGTGAGCGGCGACGACGACGCCCCGCCGATCCGTCACCGGACGATCATCGAGCTTGTCGCAAGCCCGCATTCAGATTCCTGAAGCGTTCGCGCCGCTGTTCACGCCTTCGCGTCACAAGGCGTTTTACGGCGGGCGGGGCGGGGCCAAGTCTCACAGCTTTGCCAGGGCGATCATTGCGCGCTCGGATGCGGAGCCGCTGCGGGTGCTTCACCTGCGTGAGATTCAGAAGTCCATCAAGGACAGCGCCAAGCTGTTGCTGGAGGACACGATCAAGCTGGCGGGCTTCGAGCGCGAGTTCACGGCGCTGGAGTCGGAGATACGCCACAAGAACGGCGGCCGGCATACGTTTGCGGGCCTGCGCACCAATCCCGACGCGTTGAAGTCGGCGGAAGGCGTGGACATCGCGATCGTCTGGGAAGCGGCGCCGGTGAGCCAGCGGTCAATTGACCTGCTGATCCCGACAATCCGCAAGCCGGGCTCTGAAATCTGGTGGGAGTGGAACCCGGAAAACGAGTTCGATCCGGTGGATCGGATGTTCCGCAACCCGAAGGGACCGCCGCCGGACAGCATCGTCCGCATGGTCGGCTGGCAGGACAACCCGTGGTTTCCCGAGGTGCTGCGGGTGGAAAAGGACCACCTTTACCGCATTGACCCTGACAAGGCGGAGCACGTCTGGGGCGGCGGATATGTGAAGGCCATCGACGGGGCGTATTTCGCGCACCAACTGCGCACTGCGCGGGAGGAGGGGCGGATCACGCGCCTTGCCATCGACCCGATGTTGCAGCGCCGGGCGTTTTGGGATCTGGGCGTGCGCGATCACACGGCGATCTGGGTGGCCCAGTTCGTCGGGGACCGCATCAACGTCATCGACTACATCGAGGCGAGCGGGCAGCCGCTGGACTACTACGTCCAGACGCTGCGCGATCGCGGCCACAAGCACGCGTTGTGCGTTCTCCCGCATGACGGGGTGAACCAGAACGCGGTGACGGCGCTGCGCTTTGAGGACCATGTGCGCTCGGCGGGCTTTGATGTGCAGGTGGTTCGCAACCAGGGGAAGGGCGCGGCCATGCAGCGAGTGGAGGCGGCGCGCCGGCTGTTCCCCCGCATCTGGTTTGACATTGACGCCACGCGCGCGGGCCTTCGTGCGCTCGGCGCCTACCATGAAAGACGTGATCATGACCGCAACATCGGCCTTGGGCCGGAGCACGACTGGGCGTCTCACGGCGCGGACGCTTTCGGCCTGATGTGCATCGCGTACACCGAGCCGATGCGGTACGATGACCGCGGCGACTACGACTTCGACCGCCGCACGGCGTCGAGCGTGAGCGGGTACTAGTGGCCGCAGCCTACGACTACGAGGAGGCCGAGCCCGAAAGCGAGCCGGTCGACCCGAACGCACGCCTGCGCGACATTCTGAGCCATGAGGGCAACCTCGCCGAAGCGCTCGAAGCCGATGTGGTCGCCAAGCTGGGCGCAGACACCATCCGCGAGGCCGAGCTTGACGACGCCGGCCGCAAGGACTGGCGCGAGACCGCCGCCCGCGCGCTGAAGAACGCGGCGCAGGAGAAGGGCGACAAGAACTATCCGTGGCCGAACGCGGCGAACATCAAGTTTCCGCTGCTGACCACGAGCGCAATCCAGTTTGCGGCGCGGGCCTATCCGAGCCTTGTGCGTGGCGACCAGGTGGTCCTCGCCAAGGTGCAGGGCAGGGACGATAACGGGGAGAAGGCGCGGCGCGCGCAGCGCACGTCGGACTTCGTCAACGACCAACTCATGTACCAGTGCGACGAGTGGGAGCCGGGCACGGACGCGCTGCTGCATGCGCTGCCAATCGTCGGGGCGGGCTTTCGCAAGGTGCGCTGGGACCGGGCGTTGAAGCGCCCGCGGCTTGAACTGGCGTCTGCGATGGACATCATTCTGCCGGCGGACGCGCACTGTGCGGACGATGCGCCGCGGCTGACACAACGGCTGGAAGTGTTTCCGTTCATGGTGGCGCAGAAGGTGCGCTCCGGGATCTGGACGCAGCACGAGTGCGGCTCCACGACGGACGACGCACAGAAGCCTTGCGTCTATTACGAGCAGATGCGGTTCGAGGACATGGACGACGACGGGCTTCCCGAGCCGTATGTCGTCACGGTCCACAAGGACACGCAGACGGTCGTGTGCGTCGAGCCGGCCTTTGACGGGCGTGACATCCGCGTGAGCCAGCAGAGCGGCGTGGAGGCGATCGAGCGCCAGAATCCGTGGATCGACTACACCTTCCTGCCGGACCCCAAGGGCGGGCCGTATGGCATCGGCTTCGGGCACTTGCTGGAAGCGCTGAGCGAGACGATCAACGCGGCGCTCAACCAGATGATCGACGCGGGGCACCTCGCGAACGCGCCGGGCGGGTTCATCTCGGGCGGGCTTGGCCTGCGCTCGGGGACGATGCGACTTGTGCCGAACGAGTACAAGGTGATCCCGGTGGGCGCCGACCAGGTGCGCAACGCGATCTACACGCACGATTTCCGCGGTCCGTCGCCGGTGCTGTTCCAGTTGGTGGACATGCTGCTCGGCGCGGCCAAGGACATCACGGCGGTCAAGGACGTGCTGACCGGGGAGGCTCCGAGCCAGCAGCCGGCGACATCGACGCTGGCGCTGATCGAGCAGGGCCTGAGCGTCTTCACGGCGATCTACAAGCGCATCTATCGGTCCATGCGGCGCGAGTATCGGGCGGTCTATCGCCTCAATGCGCGGTATCTGCCGCCGGAAGTGTACCAGCGTTTCATCGACTGGCGTCCGCCTGAGCCTGAACAGCAACCGCAGGGGATGCCGGCTCCCGGCGCCATGCCCATGCAGCCCCTGCAGCCGGGCATGGCGCCGATGGGGCAGCCGATGGCGATGCAGGAGCCGCCGACGCCGGAGAAGGACTTCGATCTGACGGATATGGACGTGCGTCCGACCGCGGACCCGTCCACGGCGACCGATCTTCAGCGCATGGCGCGCGCGCAATTCCTGGCGCAGGTGAGCGCGGGCGATCCGTCGATGGATCAGATCGAGGTCAAGAAGCGGATGCTGACCGCCGCGCGGGTGGAAGACATCGACAAGCTCTTCGTCAAGGGCACGCCGATGCCGGTCATGCTGGCGATGAAGGAAAAGGAAGCCGAGCAGCAGCAGAAAGAGCGCGAACTGGCGGTTAAAGAAACCCAGGCAGACGCCAGTCAGAAAAACGAAGAAGAAAAGCGCCAACTCGACAAGGAGCGACTGGATTTCGAGCGCAAACGTCACGACGACGACATGGCGATGCGAGAGAGAGAGCTTGAGCAACGTCGAGAGGACGCCGAAGCCAAACGCCAGGACGACGCGCAAAACCGCGAGCGGGATCGCATGGCGAAACTTGCATCTGACGATGCCACGACAAACGCAAAGCGCGATCAGGAAGAGCGCCGCCGTCAGGACGACGAAAGCGCCAAGGCCGAAAAGGCCGAGAGAGAGCGGGAAAAGCAGGTTTCGTCCGAACAGACGGGCGCAATCGGAAAAGGGCTTGAAGCGCTGGCCGGCGCAATTGTTGCGCAGTCAGAGGCGCAGAGGGCCATGGCGGATTCACTGGCGCGCCCCAAGCGGCTTGTGCGTGGCCCTGACGGGCGTGCAGAGGGTATAGAATGAGCAAGGGCAACACCTTCGAGAACGATCTGCTGTTGCTGATCTTCAACAACACGGACGCGGCGGCAATCGGCGACGCGACCGGGTTGCGCGGGTCATCCACGGCGGGGTCGCTGTATGTCTGCCTGCACACGGCAGACCCCGGCGAAGCGGGCGTGGCGACGACGAGCGAATGCGCCTACACGTCGTATGCTCGCGTTGCTGTGGCGCGCTCTGGCGCGGGCTGGACGGTGACGGGTAACGCTGTGACGAATGCGGCCCTGATCCAGTTTCCGCAGTGCACGGGCGGGTCTGAGACGGCGACGTACTTCTCGATCACGACGGCTTCATCGGGCGGGACCAAGATTTTATATCGCGGCGCGCTCTCGGCATCGCTGGCGATCTCGTCCGGCATTCAGCCGCAATTCGGCGCCGGTGAACTGGACGGCACGGAAGACTGATGGCGGGCTTCCGGAATCACCGTGAATGGACGGACGCAGACGATGCGGGCCGGTCCTACGTGACGAGCTTCCGCAAGGCCGTTTCGTCCACGGCGACGACGACGAGCGCGTGGATTGACTACAGCTACTTTCCCGGCTCGCCAACAGCCAACTTCTACGCTTCGTCGCCATTGGAGGCGGCGGAAGTGGAGACGGCGCGCGGGATTCCGGTCCCGACCGTCGCCCCCGCCACGCAATGGCTGCGCAACCTGAAGCTCATGTCGGCGGCGTCTGGCACGACGAGCGTCGCCAACGGTCGCCAGCAAGTCATCCTTGCGGATCTGCTGCTCTACTATCCGTTCATCGACACGGACGCGGTGGGCGAACAGCAGGACATGGTGAACGCGGTCACGATCCCCCGCTATGACTACGGGAAAGTCATCGCGGTGGGCCAGTCTGCGGCGAGCACGACGGGGCAGTTTACCTTCTCGTATACCAATCAGGACGGCGTGGCGGGCCGCACGAGCCAGAACCATTTCACCTTCGCCGTCGCGGGCGGGGGGCAGGTCGTGGCGGCGAGCGTGCAGAGCGCGACGAGCTACACGCCGTTCCTCGCCCTGCAAGCGGGCGACACCGGCGTAAAGTCCATCCAGTCCGTGACGTTCACAGCGGGCGGCGGCGGGCTCATGGCGCTCGTGATCGTGCAGCCCTTGCTGACGGCCTACATCACGCAGGAAGCGCGCCGGAGCACGACGGACAGCTTCGGGGCCTGCAACGAGTTCGCGTCGCTGATCCACAACAGCCCCGCCCAGATCAAGGACGGCGCGGTGCTCGACATTTTCGCCGCCGGTCATGCTGGCTCGCTCGCCTCGTCGATCATGGCGGGCATCCTAGAAACGACGTGGAACTGACATGGGCTGGACGAGCCAAGACGACCTGATCAACCAGATCACGAGCAACGGCAAATACGGCAACGTGTTCGGCACGAAGACGCTCTCGTCTGCCGGTACAGCGGGCGCATGGACGCTGCTTGCGGGCCATGCGGGCACGCCTCCGGCTGCGACGTTCACGGGCGCCGACCTGACCTATGTCGCGACAGACGACACATGGGGCGAGGGCGTCCTGAACCACGGCGGCAACGTCTCCACGGCGACCAAGCACTTTCTAGGCGCGGGCGCGTCCATCGTCGCGGCGGCGGGTGCGCCCTGGTATCTGATGGCCATTGACCTCGTGGGCTTTGTCCCGCTGTCGGGAACGAACGTCAGCACGACGGGTACGAAAACCGTCACCATGACGGCGATTGGCTCGGGTGGTGGCACGGGTGACCGCTACGCCAACGGCGAAGGCTTGCGCCTCTTCGTCGCCGCCGACACCGCGCTCGGCGCAAACGCCCCGACCTGTGTCATCAACTACCTCGACACGGGCGGCGGCGCGGGCGCGACGACGACGTTTACGTCAACGGCTTCGCTTGGCGTGGGGCAACTGCTCAACACCGGCACGGCGGCGAACAAGTACAACCCGTTCCTGCCGCTCGCGGCGGGGGACACGGGCGTCAGCGACATCGTGAGCCTTGTCTGGTCGGGCACTGCGCACGCATCGGGGACGGTCATCATCGGCCTGTGCAAGCCGCTCTGGACGATCCCGGTCCCGGCCACGGGCCTTTATACGAAGGTGGACTTTCTGAACGCCTTCCCGTCGCTCCCGCGCATCCGTGACGGGGCGAATATCCAGTTCCTGATGTTCCAGACCGGCGCCACGACCTCGGGCGGCACGATCATGTATGACTTCGACTATGGGTACGGTGGCTGATGGCCTTGATGCAAAACGGTTTCCGTGATGCATCGCCCGGCCTGCGCTTCTATGGCGCGACGGTAAGCAACAACGCCTATCCCTCCGCACTCCATGGCAACATGGACAAGACCGGATGGAAGCGGAACGCCTTCACGGCAGAGGGCCGCTCGCCCAAGTCGGGTGTTCCAAGCGGACACCTTCACCCGTCGTCATGGGTGCTGCCTCAAAAGCCGGGCGGCATGTCCTCGCACAATGCGGCGCGGGGCGTGGCGGCGTTCTCCGGCTCAATCGCTGAAGGGCGGGCGCTCTCCGGCACGTTTGCGGGTACAGCGGCCTTCGCTGCTACCGGCCAGCTTGTTGTGTCAGGCTCCGGCTCGTTCGCAGGCGTGGCCAGCTTTTCGGCGAACGTCGTCGCGGCGCTGGCTGCGTCGGGGAGCTTTGCGGGCACATCGACCTTCTCCGGCGCCACAGCGGCGACGGGGCACATGGCGGGGGCATTTGCTGGCGTGGCGAGCTTCTCGGCTGTCCGGTACGCAACGGGCGCGCTGTCGGGGTCATTCGCTCCGGCTGTGACGCTCGAGGCGGCGGGCTTCAGCGGCTACCTGCTGGACCAGGAAGACGTGGAAACCGGCCTCACGCTGCGCCAGGCGCTGCGCCTCATCACGGCGGCGGTGGGCGGCGAGGTATCGGGCGGCGGGACGACGACGATCACGTTCCGCAACGCCGTTGCTGACGATGTAGAACGCATCGTCGCGACGGTGGACTCCAACGGCAACCGCACGGCGATTACTTACGATCTGGCCTGAGATGTGGTAGTGATTTGCCATGGATGAGGCTGAAAAAGTGACGTTGGACACCGTGGTACTTGGCAAGACGCTACGCGAAAGGGCCAAGCTACACTTGGGGGCCTACGATTGCGCCAGCGTGGCGAAAGACGGCGACCCTACGGCGCGTTGGTACGTGTTCGGCGCGGGCCATTTTAACGTGCTGGGTATCCTGCCGTGTGAGGAAGATGCCCGTGAATATGCGCGGGTCATGAACACAGCGAAGGACGAAAACGACCTGCAATGAGCGCCTCGCACTTCGGCTCTGGATTCTGGCCCGACGATTACTTCGGGCTCTATTTCCAGCCGGAAGCGGGCGGCGTCATCATCGGGGCGCTGTCGGGGTCGTTTGCCGGAACATCGACGTTCAGCGGGGCGCTTGAGTCGCCGACCCTTGGGCACTCCGGCGTCGTCAGGCTGCGGCTTGATCAGCAGGCCCGTTGGGAAGCGCTCGGCGCATATTTCGACAGCGTTCGCGAGCGCAAGGCCGAAGAGGTCGTTGCTGAAGTCAAGGAAGCGCTGACCGAGGCGAAGGACGCTCCGGATACACCGGCGGTTCAGCGCTGGAAGCGGCGTGCGGTGCGCGCGCTGACGCCGCAACGGACAACGGAAACGCTGCCGCGTCTCTCTGAGGTGTCGTGGCTGCGACTTGAAGAAGATCGGGCGCGTCTTGCGCGTGCGGCGATGGCGTTCCGCGCCATCCGCATGGAGATGGAGCGCGTCCGCTTGGAACAGGAAGAGGAGGAGGAGCTTCTGCTCCTCGCTGCATGAAGCCAAGCAAGGAAGAGTTTGAGCGGTGGCGGGCCGGGCCTGTCACCGAATGGGTGATGGCGCGCCTGCTCATGGGCGTGGACGACATGAAACGCCAGTGGGTGGCGACGAGTTGGGAAGGCGGCGTTGCGGATGGCGCGCGGCTGATGGCGCTCCGCGAACGGGCGAGCGTCTATCGCGAGGTCACGACGATCACCTTCGAGGAATTGGCTGCGCTGGGCGCAGTGCATGACGGAGACGACGCGTGACGACCTCGCCTTACAAGCCGCTTCCGCCGCTGGCGGAACTGAATCCGGGCCTGCAGCCTGTCGAATACAAGGTGCTTGTGCTCGTGGCGGAGCTGGAAGAGCGCTCGCGCGGCGGGATCATCATCGTCGATGACGCCAAGGATCGTGAAGAGCTTGCCGGCGTCGAAGGCCTCCTCGTTGCGGTGTCGCCGATGGCGTTCAAGTTCGACGAGTGGCCGCAGAACGAGCGGGCGCCGCAGCCTGGCGAGCGTGTGACGTTCGCCAAGTACGCCGGGACCATCGTCATCGGCGACGACGGCAAGAAGTACCGCATCATGCAGGACAAGGACATCACCGGCGTGCGCCGCACTGCCGTGAAACTGGCCGCGAACGCGGCGTAAAAGGAGAGGGCGGATGGCCTTCGACGCAGACGACCAGATCGAAGAGGTTCTGGACGACGACAAGGATCTTCCCGAGACCGAGGAAGACGACGAAGAGATCGACGCGAAGGAAGAGGGCGAGGACGACGAGGAAGTCAGCCTCGAAGACATCGCCCGCGAACTTGGCTGGTCTCCGAAGAGCGAGTGGCGTGGCGATCCCGCGAAGTGGACGCCGGCCGCGACGTTCATTCGGCGCACGGAGGAGCTGCGCCGCGATGCGGTGAAGCGCCAGCGTGAAAGCGAGCGCGATTTCCAGCGCCGTTTGCAGCGCATGGAGCGCGCCAACACCGAAGCGCGCGCCCGCGACCGTGCAAGGCTGGAAGCGGAGTACAAACAGGCCCGTGTCGAAGCCATCAAGGCGGGAGACGTGGACCAGGTGGAAAAGCTGGACGCGCAGTTCCAGCAGCTTGCCCCGCAGATCGACGAGGATGAGCAGGCCGAAGCGACCGTCACCACGCTTTTCGAGAAAGAACCGCTGGTCAAGCAGTTCTGGGAGGAAAATGCGTGGATTCTGGAGGACGAGGCGCTGACGAACCGCGTCATCGGCTTCTGGGACGTGACCGATCCGAACCGTCCGTTCGATCACCTCGACGCGATCGACAAGGCGGAACGGTATCTGGAGCGGTTCGCGAAGAAGACAGGCCACACGCAGGAGCCGCAACCGAAGGAGGAGAAGCAACCCGGCTTCCCTCGCCGAGATGCGCCGAATTTCGCCGGAGCGACGCGCCAGATGCGCAGCGATCCGACATCAAGTCTGCCGCCGGAAGCGCGGGAGACGGGCCTTCGCTACGTGAAGGAGGGCCTGTTCAAGAACCTCGCCGAGTACGCCGAGGTCTATAACCGAGAGCGAGACAAGAGACGATGAGCGACACCCGTCAGGCGCGTCCGACGCGCGATCAGGAAAATCGCGCCGAGCGCCGCCGCCGAGATGGCGTCGATGCGGGCCTCCGCAAGCGTCTGTGGGTCGATGAGACCCGTCTCGATCACAAGAAGTACGTCTATCGTTGGGCGAACGACGACGACGCGCGCGTGCGCGAGCTGACGCAGTTCGACGATTACGACGTCGTGCCGCCCGAAGAGATCGACGGCAGCCCCACGCGCCACCAGTTCGCGGCTGGCGAGAACAACACGCTCCGCGGCGCGGTGCTCCTTCGGAAGCCGAAAGAGTTCGACGAGGAAGACCGCGCGAAGAAGGAGCGTCGCAAGGACGCGGACATGGAAAGCCTGCGTGTCGGCAGACCGGCGCAGGACAAGGACGATGGCGGAGGCCTGTCCGAACAGCATGCTTATGTGCCGCCCAGCCTGAGTGATCAGCAGGACCTCGGCGTGCGGCGCAAATACGAACCCTAACCCTTTTCAGGATCAACACTCATGGCGAACACCAACGCACCCTTCGGGATGCGACCGGTGCGCTATCTCGACGGGCGCCCGTACACGGGCCACGTCATGCGCGCCTACATCCCGGCCTCCGACTCCACGGCGGCCTATTTCATTGGCGATCCGGTCACGATCGTCGGCACCTCGACGGCAGACGGCGTTCCGCATGTCACACGGGCGACCGTGGGCACGGCGGTGACGACTGACCGCATCCTCGGCTGCTTCATGGGCTTTGAACGTGACGCGACCTACGACAGCATCTCGCGTGCTGACGACACGGCGCGTTATTGCCTCGTGACGGTGGGCGAAGATTTGCTCTACGAGATGCAGGAAGACGGCAATATGGGCATCACCGCCACCGGCGGCACCTGCCAGATCATCGCCGGCTCCGGCAACACCTACACGGGCTCGTCAGGCTTCCTGATCGACTCGTCGGAAGCGGCGCAGACCGCGACCGATCAGCTTCTGATCATCGCGCCCGTCGAACGGCCCGACAACGACCCCGCTTCGAGCTACGCCAAGTGGCTCGTGAAGATCAACATGTACTGCTACGCCCCTGGCGTGGCCGGCGTCTCGTAAGGGGAGGGCGGCTAGATGGCTACTATCAACCGCGGTTCTCACCCCGAGGCCCTTTGGCCCGGCGTGCAGGCATGGTTCGGCAAGTCCTACAAGGAACTGCCGCAAGGCTGGCAGACGCTTTTCGACAAGCGTTCGTCCAGCAAGGCCTACGAAAAACTGGTGGAGTCGACGCAGTTCGGCTACGCGCCGGTGAAGTCGGAAGGCGGCGCGATCAGCTACGACGAAGCCCGTCAAGGCTACAAGTCGCAGATCACGCACGCCGTGTACGCGCTCGGCTACCTCGTCACCATGGAAGAAATGGCGGACGGGCAATACGAGGAGCTTTCCCGCTCTCGCTCCAAGGCGCTGGCGCGTTCGCTCAAGGCCACGCGCGAAGTTGTTCACGCGAACATCTTCAACCGTGCGTTCTCCGGCTCGTATCTCGGCGGCGACGGCGTGTCGCTTCTGTCCACGTCTCACCCGACGCGTGACGGCAACCAGTCGAACAGACCGGCAGTGGACGCGGATCTGAACGAGGCGAGCCTGGAAGACATGCTCATCCTCGTGCAGAACGCCAAGAACGCGCGCGGCCTGCGCATCGACCTCACGTCGAAGCGTCTCGTCGTGGCGATCCAGAACCAGTTCAACGCTGTCCGCATCATGAAGTCGAACCTTCAGTCGGGCACGGCGAACAACGACATCAACGCCATGAAGGCGATGGGAATGCTGCCGGACGGCGTGTTCTCGTGGCGCTATCTTGACGACCCCGATGCGTGGTTCATCCAGACCGACGCGCCGGACTCGCTTGTCCACTACGAGCGGAACGAGATTTCGCTGGAGCAGGACAACGACTTCGACACCAAGAACGCCCGTGCGTCCGCGTACATGCGCTTCAGCTGCGGCTGGGGCGACTGGCGCGGCCTCTACGGCACGCAGGGCGCCTAAGCCCAACCCCAACCGGCACTAAGGGCGCCCCTCGGACCTCCGGGGGGCGCTTCATTTTGGAGCGCCCGACATGCCCACGACTCCCGCACGTTTTCCAAACGGCGTCACGAACACGACGCCGGCATCCGTCCTGCGCACGCTTCCCATTCCGCAGCGCAAGGATCTCGTCGAATACTGGAACGACTTCCACGTCTATACGGCGGCCGAATGGACCGTCACCGAAACGCAAGCCGGCGCCACGCAGGCGATCATAGACGGTCATGGCGGCCTGCTCGCGCTGACGAACTCGGCGGCTGACGACGATCTCAACTCGATCCAGTCGTCCAAGGAAAACTTCAAGTTCGCCACCAACCGCCAAGCATGGTTCACCTGCCGCTGGAAGGTGTCGGACGCCACGCAATCGGACGTGGTGGTCGGGCTTTGCATCACCGACACGACGCCGCTCGATGTGACGGACGGCGTTTACTTCCTGAAAGCGGACGGCGCGGCGACGCTGGCTTATGGCGTCGAGAAGAACAACACTGCGAGCACCGGCACGGTCGGCACTGTGGTGGGCGACACCTTTCACGTCACGGATTTCTACTGGAACGGCGTTGACGCTATCGAGTTCTATTTCGACGGCGCCAAGGTCGCGACGGTCGCATCGACGAACCTTGTCGATGATGAAGAACTCGCCATCACGCTTTCGGTCCAGAACGGCGACGGCAACGCCCGCACGCTGACCATCGATTATGTCGGCGTGTGGATGGAACGCGCCTGATGAAGTTCTCCTTCCTCGCCGGACGCTCCTGGGGCGTCTGCGACCGCTGCGGTACGAAAATGGACGTGGCGGCCATGCGATCGGAATGGACGAGCCTTCGTGTCTGCGGGACGTGCTTCGATCCGCGTCCCGCAGACCTCAATCCGCCTTATCTCGATCCGCAGGAGGGGTCGGCGGTCGCCAATCCCCGCCCGCGGCCGAGCGATGTGTTTCTTGCTGACGGCGACGTGACGGAGGCTGACCTCTAATGGCGACCTCCGGCACCGTCGTTTACACGATGACGGCGGAAGAGTTCGTGACCACGGCGTTGCAACGCATCGGCGTGGTCGCGGAAGGAGAGACCGCCACCGCCGCGCAATATGCGACCGGCGAGCGTGAACTGAACCTCATTCTCAAGACGATGCAGATGCAGGGCTACGGCCTCATGCGTCGCGCCGAACAGACGGTCTCGCTCACAGATGCGACGACGACCCCGACAGGGACATATACGCTGGCGACCCGTCCCGCGTCGGTCATCAATGTCCGCTTCGCCATCGACGGCGTGGAGCGGCGCCCGCTTGCGGAGTGGAGCCGGGAAGATTTCGACGCCTCGCCCATCAAGTCCACGACGGGCTCGCCTGTGGTCTATGTCGTGGACCGCCAGCGCACCGCGACTTCGCTGCGCTTCTGGCCGATCCCGGACGAGCCCGCTTCCGAGACATGGACGGCGGTGGTGTCTTACGAGCGGGTGCCGGAAACGGTGACGGGGCCGACCGAAGAGGTGGACATCGCGCAGGAACAGCACGACGCGGTGATCGACGTGCTCGCCGCTGCGCTGATCCCGCACTTCGGCATGGCGGTTTCGGAGTCCGCAGCGCAGATCGTGCTCGCGCGCGCAGGCGTGAAAGCCGAGACCGCGCTGAATTGGGACCGCCGCGGCATGATCCGCTTCACAACGGTGGGCCGGCAGTGAACAAGCGGGCAGTGGCGTCGGCGCTCCATCGCGTTGTCCGCCGCGCTCCGGAGACCATGGTCGAGACGAGCAATGGCGGTTACCGCCGCTCCATCGGAAACGTAATTCGAGACGTTCTCGACGTACCCCGCACACTTCGCCGCAAGGCGCAGGGCTATGGGAAGGTTGTCTATCATACGACGGACGATGTGTTTGACGAGTTCGACAACGCGCGGCTTGGAACGCGGACGCGCGATGAAGTGGGCGACGCCAACTTCGATGCGCCGGACTGGACCTTTGCCCGCAACCTGTCGCGCACCGGACACTGGACCAACGAGCGTCCGCTGCCGAAGGACGCCGACAGCGCGATCATGCCGCTGCGCCTTCGCGGCAAGCGCCAGCATTATCGCTCGTTGCAGGATCTGGACGCCGCCATCAATGAAGCGGGCGGGCCAGAGGCGTTTCGCGCGCAGATGCAGCGCAAGGGTTACGCAGGCGTGACTGTCGTGGACGACGAGTTCGGCGGCGTTTCGCAGGTGACATTCGACCCCGCCGACATGCGTTCGGCCAATGCGCGCTTTGGGCAGGGCGGCGGCGGTTCGCTTACGGCTGGCCTTGGCGGTCTCGGCGTGTCGGGCGCTGCGTTCCAGGATGAGTTCGATCAATGAACAAACGCCGCGTGTTGCTCGCCGCTCTGGCCGCATCCGGTCTGGGCGCCGGGACCGCTTATGCGCGCTCACGCGAGGAAGATCCGGCGAAGTACCGCCGCCGTACGGACAACGAACTCGTCACCGATCCGCGCTTTGAGAAGCTCATGCGCGACATGCAGCCCGCGCTTCAGGGCGCGCGCGCGACGGCGGCGCTGGACGGCAAGGACGACGACCTCGACAGCCTGACGAACGACCCACGCTTCCGGAAGACGCAGGCGCTGGAGACGGGCCGGCTCGGCGATGCGCGCTTTGCGATCGACGCGGTGCGCCGTGTGAACCCGCGCGCTGCGGCGCAGTTCAGCGGCGAGCTTGAGCGCATGGCCCCGGCGCGCGACCGGGACGTGAAGGAAGGCGGCCTTGCTGCGGTAGGCGGCTTGCTTGCGGGCGGCGCTGCGCTCGTCGCCACGCGTGGCCGCTCCCGTGCGTTGCGTCAGGCGTTGTCGCGGGCTTTGAAAGTCGGCGGCGCATCGGCGGCGGGCGCGGGGGCGGGCGCTGCGTTCACGAACGCCGACCAGGCGCGGCTCTCCGGCGACGACATGGGCGACATTGGCAGGGCCGCGGCGATCGCAGGCGGCATCGGTCTCGCGGCGGCTGGCGCCCGTGGCGGCGCGCAACGCCTTCTCCGCAACGCCGCAGTGCGCCGCGAGCGCATCGCCCAGCGCATGGCGCATGTGGAAGACGGCCCGGCGCTCGACGCGCTTGGCGCGCGGGAGACGGCGCAGCGTCAGGCGCGCAAGGGCGTGCCGTGGTTCGAGAGCGACAACCGCATTCTCGCCGATGACATCGTGCACATGGAGCGCACGATTGAATCTGCGGGCATGGAGCGCGTGTTCACGGCGACGGACGATGCGGCGCAGCTTGCGAAAGAGCTTTCCAGGCGCAGCGACTGGAAGGGCTTACAGCCTGCGATGGATGCGCTCGAAGGCCGGTATCGGCAGGCGCTGAAGACGCTTGGCGCCGACGCGCGCGATGCGCCGTCGCTGCGTCTGGACGATCCGTTTGTGACCGACCCGCGTGCGCGGGAAGGCATCGAGACACAGGTGGCTGCGGTGGTGAAGCGCCGCAACAAGCGTCGCACCGCTCAGCGCCGGAGACGCCGCCGTGAACGTCAGGAACAGGCGCTGCGCAACTCGGGAGACATGGAATGAACAGGCGTGCGGTGATTTCGGCGCTGCGGAAAGTTTTCGGGTCTCGTCAGACGGGGATGGTCCCGCGCGGGAGCAAGGGAAAATGGGCAAGCAGCGTGCGTATGCGTGACGCTGCGGACGAGGCGTCACCCGCCATGGCCGAGCGCCTCAATCGTGCTTCGGGCAGATTGCGAAAGGGGGCTCTGGAGCCTTCCCTTGCGCGCGCGCGCGGAACGGCAAGTCCTTCCGAATCCATGACCCGCTCCTCCATCACCGGCAAGACCAACTACGGGGAGGATATGCAGGCGCCGATGGCCCGCGCCAACAACGCCAACCCCATCTCGGCGGTGGATCAGGAGTTTGGTGGGGCGGCGCCGGTCCGTATGTCTCGAAGACAACGCGAGATCGAAAAGCTTAAGGGCGAAATTGCAGATCATGACGAGTGGTTTCGTAGCGTGAAGGAAGCGCGCGAGGCGGGTGAGAACATCGACGACATCTACGGCGGCGCCTATGCTCGCCGCCGCAATGCACAGGCGAAAGCGCGATATCGCCTCAGCATTCTGACGGAAAAGAGCCGGTGACCGCCCCCGCCTTCTCGCGCGACATCGGCTCACACCATGAAAGCCCATAGCTGATGGACCCCTTCACCATCGCCACGATTGGCAGCGCCATTTTTGGCGGCGTGTCGTCGATTTTGAGCGGGAACTCACAGAAGAAGGCAGCGGCTCAGGCAGCGGCGCAACAGCAGCAGGCGACGCTTGCCGCGCAAGCGGGCGTGCGCCAGGCGACGCAGCAGGCGACGGCGCGGTTGCAACCGTACTCCACAGAAGGCTCCGCGGCGCGGCGTTCCTACAATGCGCTTCTCGGCCTGCCTACAGCGAGCACGGGCACAGTCGGTGCAAACGGACAGGTCGGCGGCGGCGGCAAGGATTGGGAGGGCTACGCTGAGCAATGGCGTCCGACCACGCTCAACAACCCGACCTCGCCTTGGCACGCCTACTGGCAGCAGGCCCAGCAGCAGGGCAAGTCTTGGGGTGAAGCGTTCTATGACTGGAGCGGCGGGCAATATGGCGAGCCCGGCGAGAAGCCCGGCGCGTCCACGGTCTCCACGCCGCAGGACATCGAAGCCGATCGCACGGCGGCCTATGCGGCGTTTGACAAGTCGCCTTATTCAGCGGCGGCGAATTACGGCGAGCAGAAAGCCCAGCAGCAGATCATGGGCACGGCGGGCGCCAACTCCCGCGTGCTCTCGGGACGTACGGCCAACCTCACGCAGGCGAACGCCACCGGCTTCAAGGCCAATGCGCTGCTCGACTACATGAACCAGTTGAACGGCGTAGGCCAGCGCGGCTACGAGGCGGACACGAACATCGGCAACGCCGCCATCGGCGCGGCGCAGACGGTCGGCAACTACGGCGTCAACGGCGCGGCGAACACGTCGAACGCCCTCCTTGCCGGATCCCAAGCGCAACAGTCTGGCATGCAGAACGCCGGCCTCATCCTCGCCAACGCGCTCGGAACCTATGCCGGGTACAAGAAGCCGGGCACGGGAACGACCGGCGCGGCGGCGGGCAGCTATTACGGCGGGCAGCCGCTTGGATCATCGCTCACTTCCGGGGCCAACGCCCTGCTACGGGGTTTCTGATGAGCTACGGCCTCGACTTCATCAACGCCATGAACGCGGGCATGCAGACGGGCGAGAAACGCCGCCGTCGCAATGCGCTGATGAGCGCCGGCAGCATGGCCGCGCAGGGCAACGCGTCCGGCGGCATGAATGCGTTGCTCTCCGGCGGTTATGTCGAGGATGCCCAGCAGTTCCGGCAGATCGGCGAGCAACAGCGGCAGGACCAATACCGCACCGCCGTGACCCAAGGATTGCAGGGCGCCGGCGGCGACTATCGCAAGCAGCTTCAGGCGCTCTCGGGCGCGGCGGCGCAATACGGCGACGCGGACCAGGTGCTGCGCTCCAGCGAGATGCTTCAGAGCATGGACCAGCGCCAGCGCCAGCAATGGGCGGCGGTGAACGATGCCTTCGGCTCGCTCTCCGTTGGTCTTGTGTCGTCGAAGGTGCCAGAGGCGGAACGCCTTCAACGCGCGCTCGCGGCGGCCCCGCAGATTGCACAGCAGACCGGCATGGAAGTTGGTCAGGTCCAGCAGATGATCCAGTCCACGAAGGACTGGACGGACGCGGGCCTGATCGCTTCAGCGCGCAACAACATGAGCGCGGCGGATGCGGTGCAGGAGTATCAGCGGCAGACGGAAAACGCCGACAGCATCAAGCGCGACGAGGAGCGCTATCAGCAGCAGCGCCGGGACCGCTTTGCGATGATGCGGCCTTCGGGCGGCGGTGGCGGCGGGTTCGATGCCACCAACCCCACGGGCATCAAGGCCAGCGCCGAGCAGCGCGGGCGGATCGCGCTGTCGCTTGGCAACGTCATCAGCGCCAACAATCAAATGGCGACGCTTGAGCAAGACGCCCTGCAGTCAGGACAGCCGGGACGAAACACGCCCTATGGACGTGATTGGGGTGCGCGTCTTCTGGAAGGCATCGGTGGAAATTCCGACAGCGGCGGCGTTCTCGCGCGCGTCGCGGGCGGCGACGATTACAATGCCTACGAAACCGCCACGCGCACGTTTGAGCAGTCCATCCTCCCGGCATTTGCTGGGTCGGCGGTGACGGAGTCCGAAGCCAAGCGTTTCGTGCGTTCCAATCTTCCGCGTCTTGGTGACAGCCCGGCGATCCTTCAGCAGAAGGCGGAAAACCGGATGCGGATCACGAACGCCGCCGCCGCCATGGTCGGCGCGCAACCGCCGTATCCTGGCGTTGGAATCTGGGAAGCGGCGACACCCCAGCAATCGCAGCCCGGCGCCGCCCCATCAGGCGGTAGTCAGGGCGCCGCCGATCCGCTTGGCATCCGCTGATGGCGCAAACCATTGAGGGCCTGATCCGCGGCGAGACGCGGCAGCAGACCGAGGAGCGCCAGCGCGCGCGTGAACGCGCGCCTAGCGTGTCGCTGGCGCAAATCCGCAAGCAGCATCCCGAATACGACGACATGACGGACGAAGACCTCGCGCGAGGTCTTCATCGCAAGTTCTACAACGACATGCCGTTCGCGGACTTCGCCCAGCGGATCCAGCTTGGCCGTCCGAGCCGCCCGAACCAGCGCGTCTCCACCGACCAGCCCCGCAACCTCTATGACGAGGTGTCGGGCTTTGCGTCCCAAGTTCGCGCTTCCTTGCCGGGGTCGGACGAGCTTCAGGGCGCCATCCGTGGGTTTGGCGGTGCGGTCGAAGGCTTCGTCAACCCGTCCAGCGGCGGCGTCAGCGTACTCGACACCACCAAGGACGGGGTGAGCTTGCAAGAGCGCCTCCAAGGCGCTCAAGGCGGCTACCAGCGCGAATACGGCAAGGAGGTCGAGCGCGAGCGCGATCAGCGTGATGACTTCGCCGCGCGCCGCCCCCTGACCAGCATTGCGGCGCAGCTTCCCGCCGGCGCCGTGGTTGGCGGCGTGGCGACCCGCGCCGCTGGAACGGGTGGCAATCTCGCGGTGCGCGCAGTCAAGGGCGCTGTGGCGGGCGGCGTCGTGGGCGGCGCTTACGGGGCGGCGTCCGAGGGCAATCTTGAAGAACGCGGACAGAACGCGCTCATGGGCGCGGGAACAGGCGCAGCCTTTGGCGGCGCATTTCCGGTTGCGGGCCGCATGATTTCCCAGCGTGCGAACGTGCTGGCGACGCCCGCGGCGGTCGCCGTCAACTCGGCGCTGGGCGGCGCCGGCGGTTACTACGCCGCCGACCTCATGGGCATGGACGACGAGACCAAGGCGCAATGGGCCGGTTACGGCGCGCTCGGCCTTGGCGGCGTCACTGCTGCGGCGCCGGCGGTGCGCGCCGCGCGTCCGGCGTTCAATGCATTGATGGCCGATCGATCGGGATCGGTTCCGCGCGCCGCAGGAGCGCCGCCATCCGGCGGATCGACGGTGCGCGGCGAGGTGGACGAAAGCCTTCAGCGTATGGCGGCCCGCGCGCGCCTGACGCCGGACAAGCTGGACGAGATCGCCGCGCAAGCGGAAGCCACGGGCCGCAATCCAATGACTGCACAGGTCATGGGCGAACCGGGTCTGACGCGGCTTCAGGCCAATGCACGCTCGCCCGGGCAATCTGGCGAGCGTGTTGCGGAAACGGTGCGCGCCTCTCGTCAGCAGCAAGCCGCCCGGCTTGCGACAGATATGGACGAGGTGTTGCCAAAGGCGTCGGTGCGGCAGGCCGAGGGTCAGCTTGCCGACGAGTTCGAGAACGCGTCGAAGTCGCTCTATCAGCCGGTGCTTGCCGGCGAGGTGAACATGCCGGCCATGCCTGCCGTGCAGCAGGTCATGCGCCGGTTTCCGCCGGAAGTGGTCAAGCGCGCCGAAGGCGTGATGGCGCGCCTTGCGCGCATGGAAGGCACGGACCCGGCGCGGCTGACGCAAGCGCAAAAGCTGCACTTCATGAAGCGTGCGCTTGACGACACCATCGGCTCGATGCGGCGCGAAGGCCTCGGCAATGATGAGTTCCGCGCAATGGTCGGCCTCAAGCGCGACTTGCTCAAGGCCATGGACGAGGCCATCCCTGGCTATGGTTCCGCGCGCCAGACATGGGGCGGCATCGCCGAAGCGAAGGAAGCGCTCGAAGAGGGCCGCAACTTCCTCTCCATGCGAACCGACGAACTGACGGACTATGCGTCAGGGCTCACCGACGCACAGCGCCGGTATTTCGAGATCGGCATCCGTGACCGGATGGAGCAGCTTGTCTCGGATGTGGGCTCCGCGCCGACACGCACCAACCTTGCCGGAAGGCTTGAGGCGGGTCGCGTGCAGGAACGCTTGCGTGCAGTGCTGGGCGACCGGGCTGAGGGCTTCCTGCAGCGTGTCGGCGCGGAGAGCCAGACCTTCCGTGACCAGTCGCGGGTGCTCCCGTCCGTGAACTCGCCGACCTCGAATGTTCTCGCCGACCTCATCGACCAGACCGCCTCCATGCCGACGCCGCGCAACGCGCTCACCGGCGGCCTCGACATGATCTACCGCAAATTGACCAACCCGCTGTTTGAGGCGAAGCGCAACAAGGAGACCGAGCGCCTGCTTCAAGAACTGACCCCGGCGCAGATCAGAGCGCTTCGGAAGGCCATTCAGGACAATGTCCTGCGGCGCAAGAAACTGACGAACGACGCCGTGAGCAACGCCGCCGCAGGCGCGGCGTTCAGCGACAACTAGCGGAACAGGTGCTGATTGTTCGCGAAGAAAATGAGCACCGCGAAGCCTAGCGCGGTCATGAACTTCGGAACGAGGCCCTTGAGCCACGCCACGTTGTCGGCCCGCTCTTCCGGCGTATCGCCCAAGAATTTCTTGCCCATCTGATGTCCTACCACCCCGTTGCACCCACCTCCGACAGCCGCGCGGCTCTCGGAGCGACACCCATTGCCCTGAAAAACGTGCAATTGGAACGCTCGGCCAAGGCCTCCGTCAAGGGCGCTGGTTTTTTCATGGCCCCCTCGATGGGCTTCACCAGCCGCGTGACGCCGACCTCCGGGGCCTATTGCCGGGGCGTGTTCGCCCGGCCGGGCGTGCAGGACGGCGCGCTCTTCGCGGTGTTCGGGACCACGCTTTACCGCATCACGTCCGCCTATGGTGCGGCGAGCGTCGGCACGATTCCTGGCACCGACACTGTGCTGATGGACGGGCTGCGCGACGACCTGCTCATCCTCGGCGGCGGGTATCTGCATGTGTGGGACGGGTCCACGCTGACGACGGTGACCGACACGGACATCTCGGCCGACCTCGCGACGCTTGCGGTGCTGGGGCAGCGGGCCATTTCCTCGCCTGCGGGGTTTGACCAACTTGAATGGTCGGCGGTGCTCGATGCGACGGACTGGCCGAGCGATGGTTTTGCAACCTCGGAAATCCAGCCGGACCCGGTGATCGCCAATGTCGTGGTGGGCGACGAGCTCTACTCGCTCGGCAAGTCCACGGTGCAAATCTGGCGCGCGGTCGGCGGCGGCGATGCGGACGCGTTTGACACCTTCGCCGGGGCCTACATCAACAAGGGCTGCATTGCGCGGGACACGGCGCAGCGTGTGGACGCGGCGCTCATGTGGGTGGCCGACGACCGCTGCGTGTTCCGCACGGCCGGGCCGGACGCCTCGCGTGTCGTCAATCGCGACGTTGAGGAAGCGCTTGCGGGCATGACCGAAGCGGAAGTCTCGGCCTCGACGGCGTGGGTCTACACGGACGGCTCGAAGGTCTTCTACGTTCTGCGTCCTCCGGTCGGCGGTCGCGCCTTCGCCTATGACGTCGCAGAGGATGTGTGGGCCGAGCGCACGACTTACGACGCGGAAGCCTATCGCCACGGCTTCTACGCCTTCGCCTACGACAAGCACTTCGTCGCCGGCCCCGACAGCGACACGCTCTACACCATGGAGCGCGGCGTCTATGCGGACGCGGGCCAGCCGATCGAACGGGAGATGACGATCCACATTCCCGCCCCGAACGGTGCGCGGATTGACAGCATCGAGCTCGACATCAAGACCGTGGGCCAACCGCTCACGGGCCAAGGCTCCGACCCGCAAATCATGGTGAGCTATTCCAAGGACGGCGGGTCCATCGATAGCGTCGTGTGGGGCGCGGAACGCCAGGTCAGCCTCGGCGCGAACGGGCGCTACGATCTGCGTCCGTGGATGACGCGCTTTGGACAATGCGGGCCGGACGGCTTCCTGCTCAAGCTCCGCATCACGGATCCGGTGGGCTTTGCGTTTCATGGCGTGCGGGTGAACGAACCTAGACCAGTAAGGACAGTTAGAACATGAGCAAACGACGCGCAATGATACGCGCCTTGCGCCTGCTTGTGGCCAAGCCGGCCCGTCGTCAAGCAATGCTTCACGAAGAGTTGCTTGCGGAGCAACAGGCGAAAAGACACGCGGCGGATTTAGCGGCGCATGATGCAATGGAAAAGCGTATGATGCGCGAATATGGTCAACCATATCCACCGCGGCGCGATGAAATTGCGCGCGTTCGTGTCGAAACAAATTACGGAAATGAATCTCCGCGCGTTGTGCCAAGACGGAGAACACCAGAAGTGGAAGCCGATGCTGTCGGACCAGATGCTGGTTTGAGAGGCATGGGGCCCACCATCGAATACCGCGTTGGTCGCGATGGTGTGCGGCGTTGGTATAATCCAGACGGATCTGTCGCAAAGCGACGCACATGACCATCAAGATCCAGCTCCTGTCTCCAAGCAGGGCGTGGTTCGATCCAAAGACAGGCAAGCCGACGCGCGAGTTTGCGGCCTTCATTCACGATTTGCACCGTCGAACCGGAACGCAGACGCGGGATTACATCGCAGAAGCGACGGCGACGGCGAGCACGGCGGCGGCGACATCGCAGGCCAACAGCGCGGGCGTCACGGTGCCGGCGCCGGGCGGCGCGGTGGAGCTGAACCCCGCCAACCCGCTCTCTGTGGACACGACCACGATCTTCATCGCCACGCACACGCGCACCGGCGCGGGCGCTTCGATTATCGGCGGCAGCGTCACCGACGTCGCGCGCGGGCGAACCTACTACGTCTGGTACGCGGACCCGGCCGATGCGGGCGGCGCCGTCACCTTCGTGGCGGAGGAAGACCTCACGACCTTCACCGCAAACGACCGGCTCATCGGCTCGATCTTCGTGCCGCAACGCTCCGCCACATCTGGCGTGGACACTGAGTTCATTCCCTAGAGGGTCATCATGAACAGACGCTTACTCATCCGCGCCTTGCAAAAGGCGCTGCAGCCGGCTGCGCGGCGCGCAAGCCGCACACGCATTGGCAGCGCGGCCATGCGCGGCGGCCTCACGGACAAAGAGGCGCTCATCATGGGCTCCGTTCCTGCCGCCGCAGCGCCTGGCATCGCATGGGCTGCGGGAAACATCAGCCCAATGTCGAGGGCCACGCAAATGGAGACCAATTACATGGACGCAGAGGACGCGCGCATGTCCGAACTCTGGTCCGAACTCGAACGCAAGCGCCGGGGTTACTGACACATGGCGAAGCCCGGCTTTCTCGCGACCCCGCAAGGCGTCGCGCTCGCAAACACGCTCAATGGCGCGACCCTCAACGCCTATCTCGGCGGCACGACCACCGGCACGAACTTCTACAGCGACAAGGCGCTGACGACCTCGATCGGCACGTCGCTGACGGCGGACTCGACGGGTCGTTTCGCCAACTTCTTCCTTCCGTCCGACCTCGACATCAAGCTGCGTCTCATCCACGCCGCCACCTCCACGGACATCACCTTCGATTACGCGGCGCTCTCGTCGGAATCGCTGGAGGTGAACCAGGTTGCAAGCACGCTTGAAAACGTCGCGGCGCTGCGCCTGAAGGCGTGGACCGGATCTGAACGCCCGCTCGTCGTCTGCGTGCAATATGCCTTCGTGGCGGGCGATGCGGCGGGCTGGTATCGCCTCGACGCGGCGGACACGACCACCTCCGACGACGGCCTCTTCACCATCGTGGACGCGGCGAGCAATCGCTGGAAGCGCATCATCGACAGCGCGATCCCGCTGCGCGGCGCCAATGTCGCCACGGACCTTTCGGCCAATGCCGCAACCGCTTTGGCGGCGGCGCTGAATGGCTCGTCAGCGAGACCCGTTGAAATCGGCATCGGCCAGTTCCGCACGGATGCGACGATCACGATCGCCGACCACATCAATCTGCGCGGACTCAGCCCCGCCGCAGGCCCCGGCAATGTGCTCAACAGCCGCGCAAGCCAGATCGCGGCGAACTTCCTGTCCGGCAATGTGCTCTCGGTCGGTCCCGATCTCTACGGCTCGCACTTCGAGAACCTGCAATTCAACAGCAATGTCGGCCAGCGCACCGGCGGGCATGCGCTCTATCTCGACGGCTCCGGGCTTTCGTCGGCGGTCGCAAACTGGCGCATCGACGACTGCGCCTTCAACGGCCAATACTATGACATCGGCCTCTATGTCGCGACGGTCGGCTCGATCAATCGCACCTATCACCAAGCGTTCACGCTCTCGGCGATCCGCCAGCGCGGCGACGGGGTCAACGAGCCCGCAGGCGGCTGGTGGACCGAGAACTACATCTTCGGCGACACGTCCGCCTCTGTCGCCTCGACGCAGCGTCTGATCGACATTGCGCAGGGCTACACCGACATCAGCCAGAACCTCCTCCTCGGCGGCGCGGTGGCGGTCTATGCCAACATCAACGAATATCCCGCCGGCGCGCTGCGGATCACGAACAACTGGATTGAAGAACACGACATCGCGGGCGTCTATCTGCTCAACGGATCGTCGCAAACCGCGTCCATGGCGGCGATCAACTGGAACGAGTTCTCCAACGCCACGCTGTCCGCCGCGTCGCGCGCGGACTTCCTTGGCCACGTCGTCATCGTCTCCGGCGCCGCCGACTGGCTGACGCAGGCGCAGGTCATCGGCAACATCATGCGCTCGACGGCGGCGGCGGCCTCGGCGGGCTTCATCGACATTCAGTCGGGCACCCGCGTTCAGGTGTCGGGCAACAACCTGGAAGGCCTTTCCGGCAACACCGGCTACGCGATCAAGGTCGGCGCGCAGGCCGACAATCTCTCCGTCACCGACAACATGATCGGCGGCACGTTCTCGGCGGGCAAGTACAGCCTGACGAGCGAAGTCTATTTCCGCGACATGGACTCCAACCTCACGCGCGCGGACCTGCCCGGCGCGTGCAAGGACGGCTCCACCGCGCGGATCACGGACGGCAAGCGCGGCACCTCGCCCATTGTGGCGGGCTCTGCCGGCGTCATCGTCGTGCGCCGCGGCGGCCAGTGGGAAGATGAAACGTCGTATAGCGGGCGCGTTCCCCTTCTCTCGGGAACGGTGTCGTCGGCGGCCACGCTCGACATCGTGCTCGGCACGTTCGGCGCGGACTTCGACAGCTATGAGCTTGAGCTGATCTCGATGCTCCCGGCGACGGACGGCGCGTTTCCGTTGCTGCGCTTTTCCACCGATGGCGGCTCGACGTTCAACGCGGGCGCGAGCGATTACAAGTACGCGAACCGCGGCGTTGCAGATGACGCGTCGGTCGTGTCGCGGACGAGTTCGGCAAACACGGAAATCCAGTTGGGCTCTGACACGGGCGTCGGAAACGTCAGCACTGAAGGCATTTCCTCGACGGTCAAACTCATGAATGTCACGTCTTCTTCGCTGTGGACGCGCGCGCGATATGATAGCGTGTTCGTGGATTCAAACGCAGGCCAACGCCTGTGGAGCGTGCGCGGCGCGGGCGTGCGCGTCGCAGCGCAAGACACGGACGCGGTACGGTTTCTCTTCCACTCAGGCAACATCGCCTCTGGCCGCTACAAGCTCTACGGCCTGCGCTAGGAGTCACGCATGAAGATCGAGTTTCACCGCCCCATTCCGCCGCAACGTGAACCGCACCCCATCAGGAAGATCATGGACGAATTGAAGCTCGCGCCAATTGGCGCGAGCGTGGTCATTCCCGCCGCCGAGCGCCGCCGCGCCGCGCTCTACATGTCCGGCGACTGGTGCATCCGGTACGACACCGAAGACGGCGACCAGATTTTTCAAAAGGTGGCGGAGCCGTTCACGCGCGGCGACACACTTACGGCGGCTGAAGATCGTGAAGGAGATATCCATCTTCCTGAAGTCGCCGTTGACGAGACAAGCGCCGAGCCTGAAGCCCGCGTCACCACACAAGCCGACGAGGTGAAGCCAGAGGAAGGAGACATAAACCTTCCTGAAGAGATCGTGGACGAGGACATGGGCTTCCTCGACGAGCCCGAACCGCTCAGCATCGACGAACTTGTGCGCTCGGGAACGATGCTCACCGAGGACGAGCGGGCCATGCGGATCGGCATTTTGTCCGGTCGCATCGAGCAGCACGCGCAGCAGAAGATCGCTTCCAGGTACGACGCCAACGCGCGCGCCGACATGCTCCGCGACATCAAGACCTACATCGACCGTGGCGCTCTGGGCCTTGACATCACGCCCACGCAGCTTGACGCGTTTACCCGTGCGAACGCCATGAACGCATGGATCACGGCCACTGAAACCCATGCGCGCGTTCTGCGGGAAGGGCTGTCCGACCTCTCGCTTGAAATGCTGCGCGTTTACGATCTCGACGCAGCAGGCTGGCCCACATGATCGACCCGACCGACGACACCTACGCCGAGAGGGAGTTCAAGGACGGCGCGGACTTCCTCGGCTCTGACGACGCGAGCCTTGAGATGGGCGTGTGCGCCGTCGCGGCGTGGATCGTCGCGTGGCTCTTCTTCAAGGCCTTCTTCTGGCCCGTGGTGCTGCTCTCGCTGGCAATCCTCGCATGGCGTGTGTTCCGGGGGCAGACGACGCCGCAAGCGCTGTGGGCGCGGATCACGGCGCTGCCGGGGCAGCTCGACCGCTTCCGCCAGCGTCTCCACGTCAAGGTCGTCGTGAAGATGCTTCCCGAGGACGTGACGGATGCGGAAGACCTGAAGGGGAGGCTCTTCCATTCCCCGCCGCAGAACCTCGACCACCAGCATTACCGCGACACCTTCGCGGTGCTGGCGCTTGTCGATCGCACCCCGGAACAGGATCTTCAGCTCGCGCAGTATCTTCGCGGCCTCAAGGCCTACGGGGAAGACCCGATCCGAATGATGGCGTCGCAGCTTCGCCGTAAGATCGCGCCGAGCACGAAGCCCGCCGCTTCGATGCCACAGGGCTTCGCCGCGCTGCCCATTCCCGGCCTGAACTGGCTGACGCAGGCGCTGGCTGTGGCGCTTGTCCTCGTCGGCCTCTGGGGCGTCTGGGGCTGGAAGTCCAGCGACCACAACGACAAGCGCGCCGACAGGGCAGAGGAGAACGCCGCCGCATGGGAGCAGTCGGCGATCCAGAACGCCAGCCGCGCGCAGCAGGCCGACGCCATGCGTGCGCAGGAGACCGCCACGGCGCGCGCCGAACTGGAAAAGTCCCGCACCCTCGCAACCACCACTCAGGGGCGCCTCAGAAGCCTCGCAGCACGGGAGAAAAAGCGTAATGAAGAAGCTCTGTCTGGCGCTCCTGTCGATCCCGGCGAGCGCCTGCGCGACCTTGCCGATCCGGCAGCCGCCGGCGCCGCTGCCCCCGCCGCCGCCGATAGCGAACGTAGCCCCGGTTGAGTGTACCATCCCGCCGGAAGCGCCGCCCGTCTTCTTTCCCCAGCCACTTCCCCCGAAAGCCTCAGACGGCTCGGACGTGATCGCGGTGCTGCGGTCTGAGCGTGACCGTGCGCTCGCGGCGCTCAATCAAGCCGTGAGCCACGCCGACGCGATCCGCGTCTGGGGCGCCAACAAGGCCGATCGCGACGAGCGCTGCGCGGCGTGGGCGGCGGGTGTGAAATGAGCGAAGGACCGGGGCAGGGGCAGCAGTTTCAGGCGCCGTCGCCGTTCGTCACCCATCGCGAGATGGGCGAGGTCCACCAGACCATCGGCGAACTGCGGCAGGGTCAACAATCCATCATCGCCACGTACAACCATCTCCGGGGCGACATGCTCAACGGCTTCGACAAGATCGCGGCCATGATCGCGGCGGAGCGCCAGGAAAGCGCCAAGCGCGCGCTGCAACAGCCCGAACAGGGCGGCCTCAACCTCTCGGTCCGCGAGGCCTTCATCGCCTGCTTCGCCATCATGGCGGGGACGGCGCTCATCACCAACATGGCCACGACGCAGAAGCCTCCGGTGGAGACCGTGCGTCGGGCGCTGGACATCATGCCGTGAAGAACCAGCACAGGATGCGCGGTGTGCTCATCGCCATCCTGTGCATGAGCGCGCTGATCGTGCTGCTCTTCATCGCTGATTTCGTCCTCAGTATCTGGAACCCTGCATGACAGTCAGAGACCGCTTCGACGCCTTAGCGGCGCAATTCCGCTCGTCTGCGCCGGTGGAAAAGCCGGTGAAAGCCACGGACCCGCCGCACGTCACGGTCTCGCAGTCCCTTGTGGACAGCGCGAAGCTGGCGTCGTGGATCGCGTTCTTCGCCCTTGTCTACTTCCTGTGGCTCTACACCCTCGACATCGCCAAGGACCGCTCGGCCTCACTGCACATCACGCACGCCGGCCAATGGGTGGGCGACGTCGAGTTCTGGTTCCCGTACATCGTGGGCTTCGGCGCGGTGTCGGTCGGCATCCCCTATGTGGCGAAGATCGCCATCCCGGTGTTCATGTCGCTGACCTGGCGGGAGAACCTCTGGCCGAAGGCGTGGGCGCTCTTCATCGCCATGGCCGTGTCTCTCGTCGTCATCGCCGGCACCTTTACCGTGCAGGGCCATTCCATCGTGGAGAAGGGCAGGGACGCGGTTGTCGCTGAACAGGTCCGCACCGACGCCATCGCGACGCTTGAGCGCCAGAAGAAGAACGCACAGGACGAACTCGACGCCATGACCTCCGCGGCGCTGGGCTCACGCTTTCAGGCGCAGGCCGCGCGCGCGGGCGTGGAGGGGTGGAAAGCCACGGTCGCGGAAGCCGAGCGCCGCCGCGATCCGAGCGCCGGTCTCATGGCCCGCCAGATTGGCTCTGCCGTAGCCGCCGACGCGATCCGCACCCGTATCCGCGATCTCGACAACCAGATCGGCGCGGCTCCGCAGGCGGCGTCCGTGGCGGCCCGTGTGGAGACCCGGAGCACGGGATGGATTCAGGCCGTGCTCGACTGGCTGGAAGGCACGCGGGCGATCCTTCTCAGCCTCGTCATGGACGTGGTGTGCCTGCTCATGCCGTGGATCGCGCAGCGCCTTGAGCAGGCCCGCAACCGCCAGCTTGCGGGGATCGAAGACAGCATCGTGCATCCGCAAGGTGCGCGGTGGGCCGACGACGCCCACATGATCCCCGACTTCCGCGAGGAAGAGCACCCCCGCGCCAAGCCCATGGCCCCGAACACGGAGAAGGTGTTCGACGCCGAGACTGGCGAAGAGCTGGTGAAGATCAAGCCGCGTGAGTACTACCGCCGCGCCGGCAAGAAGAAGAAGGGCGAGGCGGTGGAGATGCCCGCCGACCCGATCGAACTCAAGGACGAAAGCGGTCTGGTGTTCGATTCCGATTCACGCGCTGCCCGTAGCGGCGAAACGGCCATGGCTGGCGTGGTGTTTGATGATGGCGAAGGGACGCGAAGCGGGGTAGAAGAGGGGGATGCAACAGACGACCTACGAACACCCGTATTCGAGGCTGAACCGCCTGTACCAAGCGCTGAGGGCGGAGCAGGGGAACAACCTCTTCCTTCCGCCGGAGACCCCGCGCGCGAGGAAGATCAAGCGTTTGATGCGGATGCAGTTGGATCGTCTGACACCGACGACTTCCTCGCCTCCCTCGGCCTCGACCAAGACGTAACCGAAGAGCCTGCCCCTGAAGACAAGCCCCTCGGTGCAGAGGGACGAGATGGGGTTATGGTGAGTGTGGCGGCTGAGTGAGTGCTAGGCGCGGTCGGCGCGGCGGCGTTTCCAGTATGCCTCTTCGTGATAATCGAATCGCTCCCATCCATTGCGCCCGCGGTCCAGATCACGCTCCCATCCTTCACCTTCGGGCGGGTGTTCGTCGAACGCCTTACGCGGCCCGCTGGTCGTTGCACGCTCCCATTCGTCCACCGTCTCTTCATCCGGGTAAATGGCTTTGAAGCCGATGCGGGCGAGGGTGAGGAGGGTGGGCATCAGCTTTTTGCTGTTTGGGTAGGCCTGCGCCGCCGCCTCGGTAAGTCGCGCCATTTCCGCCAGCGCTTCCTCCGCTTCCTCTTTCCCTGGAACTTGACGGTTTCGAGAATTAGCGGGAAACCAGACTTCAATTCAGCCAAACATCAATCGGCCATGCACACGATACTTCATGGTCAGACATCTTTACGGCAATCGGCGTCGTTGCAATGGATTATACCACAACGACTAGAACAGGATCTCTAGGATCGAACAGCTCAGTTGCGGTGGACGGTGAATGAGCCCGCATAAGATCGGTCCATGCCTATCCGGTTTCTACCCATGACCACTAACCGTAGGGTGCTTCCACTCTCCGCTGTAGAGATCGGCGTAGGTCGGCGCTTCGCAGTCGCCACCGATACCAAGCAGCGAGCGGAAGGCGTTGAACGGGTAGAAGCGCCGGTTAAAGCGGAACGTGAACTCGTTGAGGTAGGCTTGCAGATGTTGCGGGCTGACGCCGTGGTGAGCACCGTTGATCCAGGTTTTCAGGTTCGAGAAAACCAAGTGGATGATCGGCAGATATTCTTCGGCAACGGCAGGGTCGCCGCCCTCTGTCACGGCAAGATGTTGGTAGCCGCGCCGCTCAAGGCTTTTGTAGCCCGCCCAGTTGTCAGTGACGATCATGGCGGACGGATCAACCGCGCCTTCCACGAAGGCACACAGGCTCTTGGCGGTGCGATCCGGCAACGCTTCCATGCGGAGCCGTCCAGCGATGCGACCGCCACGGCGCTTGCCCGGCTTTTCCTTGTGACGGACTTCGACCGCCGCGATCACCGGGATTTGGTCGTGAACCCCGCGACCTTCGCCGCGTGTCTTGCCGCCAACCCAGGTTTCATCGACTTCGACGTGAGCGCAGCCGTGGCCGATCATGTCGCGGCCTTGGCGGACCATTCCGGCCCGCAGCTTGTGCAGGATTTGGAAGGCCGTCTCGTATCGGGTGAGGCCAAGCTGGCGCTGAAACTGGACCGCAGACATGCCGCTAGTCAGCGTCGAAACGAGGTAAGCGCCCCAGAACCACGTCGAGAGCGGCGTGTGCGTCCGCTCCATGACCGTTCCAGCCGTCAGGCTCGTATCCTTCCGGCATTTCCGACAACGCAGCACGCCGGGGCGAGCCTCGAAACGGAACGGCTCGCCCGCTTGAGCGCACTTCGGGCAGACGAAAACTTTATTCCAGCGGATGCGCTCAAGGTAATCGGCGCACGCTTGGTCGTTGGGAAAGAGCCGCTGAAACTCAGGCAGCGAGCGGGGGAATGGAAGGTCAGACATCAACGTGCATCCACTGCCAATCTGTTTTTCCGGGAGGCTTCCAACGGTAGTGATGCGGTCGGGCCGTCATATCTCTGGCGAGGCGAACTAGGTTCACCGCGTAGGATAGCGGCGCGGCAGGGTTGGCGCTTTCCTTGGCGTGTAAACGCCACCACACCGCATTCCAGAGGTATCGCTCCGGGGCCGGAGAGGCGGCGGCTTTCTTCGCCGCTCGCACCATCGCGTCTCGTATCCACACCCTCACAGGTAGGCCCAGCCGCCTTGATCCGGGTCATACGCTTGGTTGGTGACCTCGCTGTTGCTGAACGAAAACTCGCCAACCGAATACCAGCCGTGCCGATAACCGAAATCGGCCTCATTCACTGCCGGGCCGCCCTTGAAGTCGTGGGCGATCCAAGCTGCGCTACGGGCTTTTTGGTTGGTGCGGGCGATCTCAAGGGCTTGTTCGCGGGTCATGTGCATCTCCATCAATGCACCCTACATAGCACTAGTATCTGTGGGAGTCAAGCGGATAGGCATGGATCGGTCATATCATTGGGTATTATCCGTACCTCGCAGCCAAAGGCGGGCCTATCGTCATCAACGATACGATGTATCCTGATTCTTCGAGCGCGGCGGAGGCCGCAAAGACCATCTTATGGTTACATGGTCGGACAACAGGAAATTTCTGGTTACAGCACAATGGCGGTGGTATATTCAACTGATAAACCTCCGATTAAACTCAATATCTTATCTCCTGAATTAGGGGTTTTGCTTGAGTTTGTCAAGACACTAGCAAAACCCTTGTGAAATATTGGCAGTGATGTTAGGCTGCTGCCATGGAAAAGCTACTGACACGCGATGAATTCAGGGAGGCCGTTTTCAAACGAGCTTCCCTGAAGTGTGTCTTTTGCGATAAGCCTGGAAAAGATGCGCATCACATTCTAGAACGTCGCCTTTGGCCAGATGGCGGATATTACCTTTCCAATGGTGCTTCTGTTTGTGAAGAGCATCATATGGCTTGTGAGATGACAACTATCTCGGTTGACGAGGTAAGGCGTGCCGCAGGCATTTCTAAATGGACGATTCCTCCGCACCTTTATTCTGACCAAGAGTATGATAAGTGGGGCAACCCTATTCTACCAAATGGCGATAGGCTGAAGGGAGAGCTATTCTTCGACGAGAGCGTTCAAATCGTTCTTAAGAAAGGACAGGTTCTCGATCTCTTCAAGCCGTACGTCAAATATCCTAGAACATATCACTTACCTTGGTCTCCAGGGTTGACCGATGATGACCGAGTTCTGAGTTCATTGGACCAGTTCGAAGGTAAGCGCGTTATCGTGACCGAGAAGATGGACGGGGAGAATTCTTCGCTCTATCGTGATTATTACCACGCACGAAGCGTTGATGGTCGAAATCATCCTTCGAGAGCATGGGCGAAGCAATTCTGGTCGCAAATTTGCGGAGACATTCCGGAAGGTTGGCGCGTCTGTGCGGAGAACCTTTACGCAGAGCATTCAATCACTTACAGGGATCTGCCGACCTATGTAATGGGATTTTCGATTTGGAATGATCGAAACGTTTGCCTCTCGTGGGACGAGACCACTGAATGGTTTGCACTTTTGGGGGTGACTCCGGTACCAGTAATGTATGACGGAGTATTTGATGAGAAAATCATCAAAGGTCTCTGGGACGAAAAGAACTGGAAAACTTCTGAGGGCTATGTTCTGAGACTGGCCGACGAAATTGCTTACGGTGACTTCAAGAAGAAAGTGGGCAAGTTCGTTCGAAAAGACCACGTCCAAACGGCTAAGCATTGGATGCACGGGCAAGCGATTGTGAAGAACGGTCTCGCTTACGAAGCCTGATGCGTCTACGGTCATACTGACTGTTCGCGAACAGTATGAGACCAAAGAACAACGCGGCTATGAGATAGAGACCAATCATTTGCCAATTACATTTCCATAGACGAATGTGTGAACACGTGCGGAAAAATGATATCCGCGCTCACGTGTTTGATCAGCCACCTTTTCCATGATTCGTTGTTGGCCTTCAACGTCGGCACCGACCGGCATGATTGTAACGGGGAACATGACTCCTGCTTCTCGATAAAGCTCGGTCGCCCGTTCTACCTCATCCCTTGGGGGTCTGTCATGGGGTCTCCTTCGGCGGGGCGGGGAGGGCAAGCAGCCATCGCAACGTAGCGATCCGCGAGGGCAGGCGGTGCTTTTTCATCACCCGCTCCAGCGCCTTGCGGTCGTCAGGCTCAAGCCAGAGCGCCACGCGTTTCCGAGTGGCGTCCTGCTTCTTGCGGCGGCGGGTTTCGGCTTCAGTCGGCATTGCGCATGGCTTCGTTTGGGCCGGTAGTGTCGGGGCCGACCGCGCCAGCAATGCCGCGAGGGAGATCGTCGTCAGTTTCGTGACTGATAGGGGCGAGCGCGCGAATGGCGGCGGCTGCCGCCCACAGTGCGCCCAATCGGGTGCTGATGTCCGTCAGGTTTGCATTTTCTGCGGCGACTGCTGCGTCCTGTAGGCCGCGCAAATAGGCAAGGCGCATCAGTTCTGCGGTGATCACTGGCGCGTCATTGGCCCACGGCGTGCCGTCAAGCATCTTCCAGTGAGGGTGTTCGCGAAAGCGCTTTTTGGTTTCGTCGAGCGCGTTCACAAAGTCGAGCGGCGGCATAGTGGTCTCCTTCATTGGGCGAACTGCCAGTCGGCATGAAAGGCGGTTCCGACGTTCTTCAGTGGCACGATGTAGAGTGCGCCAGCGAAGTGCTTGGCCTTGCGGGCTTTGCGGAAAGGGATGCCAGCGTCAGAGAGCATTTCCGCCACCGGCTCGGCGTTCTGCGGCTCGTCACCGCGCACCAGGACTGCGACGCCTTCTTCGTGATCCGTCACGAGGCGGCCACCGACCGCCGTCGAAATCATGGACTTGGCTTGGTGAAGTTTCATCTGCGTCGCTCCGTTGATGACCCTATGTAGGATATCCTACACGCGCCGTCAAGCACTAATCCCCCGCCACTCTCCGCGTCAACTTCCATGAGGGGCTCCTGTGTCCGGGGCGGGAAGACAAGCGGCCCCAGGTAGCGACCGCGCCGAGCACGGTCCTGATCTGGTCGGCCGTGCGCGGGCTCGTCTCGGCGGCTTCCTTGCGCCATGCGCGGATCGCGTCGCGGCCGGGCTTCTTGCCGAACTCGCTCAACGAGAGGCCGGCGATGGCCGGGCGTCGGATCGCCAGCGTCAGGAACTGGCCGTAAAGCGCCTGCGTCTGCGGCGCCAGCCGCTTGAACCTGTCGCTCTTGCGGTAGTCCTCGATGAGCCGCCCCAGCGTGCCATTGGCGAGCGCGGTGTCCTTGGCGCGGGCGTATTCCGTGGCGATGATCAGCGCCGCATCCGCCTCTTCCTCGGCGCGGCCGCTCCAGAGCAGGGGGGCGCCGGCGTCCCGCGAGAGACGCCAGTACACCCGGCCCTTGGCTTCGGTCCTATGCGTTCCCGGAAGCATTAGCCCGGTCCCGGATCGCTTGCGCGGCCGCTTCAATGTCAAAACTCTCCCCCAGCTTTTCCGGGGCGGAGGCTGCACCGAGTCGCGTCGGCTTCACCGGGAAAGCCCGCACGACATAGCGGCCGCCGGTGATCTCGACCTCCGAGGCGATCTCGCCCGTCCAGCCTGCTTCACGCACCGCGCGAATCGCCTCCCGGCGCGCACGGTTCACCTCCGCCGCCGTCACGCTTCTCTCCCCGTTAGAGGTCATCGGTCGCGCTCGCTAGAACCGGCCCGCCGTCCGGCTTCGGAAAAAGCTCGTCGCTCCAGATCTTCATGAAGCCGAAAACGTCTTGGCGCTCCCATGCTTCGCACGCTTCAACTAGCCCGGCCTCGTTCTGCCATCTCCCGTCGCGCATGAGATCGCCGACGAGTTTCGCCGCGATCACGGGGCGCAGATAGTAGGCGTTCCAGCACCAGTTGCCGACCCAATGCGCCATGCGCTGATATGGATACTCGCGACGCCCCAGACGGATCGTGTGCGGCTTCTTATCGACATGCGAGAAAGTGCAGTCGCCACCGCCAAGCTCGAAGTCGTGCCACACGCTGAACTTGAGCACGATGCCGTAAGCATGGCGGCCCATGCTCCCGTCATCGGGATCGTTGCAGCAGATGTGCACGGGGTAGAGTCGGGCGCTCATTTCTCCACATCCTTGCTTGCGTACCAGCGCACTTCAGCTTCTGGCCAAATGCGCCAGACAGTCTCGGTGTTGTCGGATGCGAGGCAACGCACGATGTATCCCGCGTGCGATGGCCGCAGACCGTTTTGCGCCATCTCGCCGCCCGCGTTTTCGTCGGCCCACTTGGCGTAGGCTTTCACGGCTGCCCACGGATCGAAAGCCACGACCTCGCGCGCGTCGTCGCTCGTCTCGCCGTAATCAGGCATCCAGCAACGATAGGGCCCGTTAGAGGTCATTGTGGGGGCTCTGGGCTGTGCGGGCGGCCTTGAAATCGCCGAGCGTGAGCTTGCGGAGAGCATCGTGCGCGCCGATCTCGTAAAACACGTCATCGTCCTCTTTGAGGCGTGACGGGCCGCCGAGTTTTTCCAGCGCATCAAGGAACGCGGCGAACGGCTCCAGCGCCTTCCGTGCTTTATCCAGTTCTTCCGATAGGGCCGTGAGACGAGAGGCGGCGAGGCGGTCGGTATTGTCAGCGACAAACGCTTCGCATGTCGCAAGATCGTAATCGACAGGGTCGCCCGACTTCCATCCACCGCGCGCCAAGCAACCGCGCGTCTGGCACGACCCATACAATAGACGGTTGCACTCAGGCTTCCAGTGCGCAGCCCGCGCCTCCAGCGCTTCCACGATCTCTTCTGTTGTTTGTGCGCGCGATTCAGTCATCTAGCACCTGCCTTGTATTTCGCGCGTTGCAGCGCGCGGTTCTGGATGCGTTGAAAGGCGAGGCGGTGTTCGTCGGCCTCTATTTGCGCGGCGCGAACCTTCTTCATCGCGGCGTCGTACTTCGCGACCTCGCGCTCTTCGTCTGGCGTCAGTTGCGAACGCCAATTCCATGTGCGGCGCTCACTCATCCGTCTTCCCTTTCAGGTGCTTTGCTACTGCGAGGCCGAGGGGAGTGGCGCCCCAGTTGGTCTCGTTTCCCCACACTGGCGGCAGCCATTCGAGAAGGCCCAATTCCACGAGGTCTTTGACGCGGTCGCGATGGAAGTTGATCGCGTACACTTCGGGACGAAACGAGCCCATCACGTCGCGCTGACGTTTGTTCAGTCCCCGAGCGATCTCTTCCGCTCTTTCTGGTGAGGGGTTCGCTTCACCCATGTCCGTCCTCCTTCGCGGGCGCGGACGGCGCGGCGGTGAGGGGGGCGGGAAGAATCCAGTCCAGGATTCGCGGGTCCGCCTTCCGGGCAACGATGTTGACCGCTGCGTGGTAGGCGCATGGCGCGCGGTGCGGTCCGGCGCCCTGATTGCACCCGCCGCAGAACGGATCGACCGGCGCGTTCTCTTCCAGGTTTTCATGGTCGGCGATCACACGCGCCGCCAGATGCAGGGCCAGAGGCGTGTCGTGTCGCTCGGGCGCACCGGGGGAGAGGGACTCAAGAGCGGTGAGGGCGGCTTCGGCTGCTTCGCGATAAAGCGATTTCCCCGGCGTCTCGAATTGGCATGTTTCCGGCGCAACGGTTTCGTCAAACTCTCGGTCGCCATCCCACGAATAGCCCCAGGTGGAGCACATCGCCCGCGCCACCGCCTCGATCTTCTCTTCCCTCGTTGCCGTGGTCATGCATTCCCCCAACGATATAGAGCGCATGCGTCTTTGTGTCGGCGCATGGGCTGCGGAAAGGGTGGGACACGGCCGAAACACGCTGCGATGTAGCAAAGCCAGCCGAGAGCGTAGCCGAGATCAATGCTCATGGGGTGTCTCCGAACTCAGCGCGGATCGCATCGCGAGCGCGCATCATCGCAAGCGTGTCACCGTTCATGGCGTGAAGGTTCACCGCGTCGAGCGCGCGATTGACCGCTGCACGCTCGACCTCCTGCGCCCACGATTGCAGGTCTGCCGGTTCAGCAATCGCCTCACCTCTCGCAGCAGCAAGAGCGTCGGCGAGGCGGGTGATATCCTTCGCCATCTCCAACCACGTGCCAGGCTGCCATGGCGCGACAGGCCCGCTCCAATTGGCGTATTCATCGAGGCGTCTTGCATGCTCGCGCACGACCGCCACCAGCGCCTCGCGCTCTTCCTTGCCGGTCATGGGGCTTGCTCCGGTAGGGCGGCGACAAACCACTCTCCCTGCGTCGCCGCTTCCCGCGCTTCCCGAAGTTCAGTGATGGAAGGGGTGGTCATTGGGAGGCTCCGGGCAAAAAGACGTGGAAGACGAGCCCGTTGTGATCAATGCGGTTGAGGAACTGGCTCGCCCGCTTAGGGAGCGGATGGCCTGTGCCGACGACGAAGAGATCGAACAACTCGTTGAAGCCGACGTCCGGGTTGATTGCCGCCCACGCGCGCAGTTGGCCATGCTGAAACGCGACGCTCACAATCTTCGCGCCGACCGGCGCTTCGATCACGCCGCGCGAGCCCTCCGCGTCCATCCGCACGTCGTACTTATGGATCGTCTCGCTCATTTCCCCGCTCCCACTCTAAAAGCCTGCTCTTCCGAAACGCCCATAGACGCGAGGGTGGCGCGGTGGCGCTCGAATATCTCCCGCGCACGTCGCAGCGTTGCGCCGCCCATGGGGATCGCGTTCGTCACGACCTGGTGCGCTTCAAACAGGCGGCGGCACTCGGCCTTGATGCGGTCGTCACGCACGGGGAAGGGGGTGATGGTGGCGGTCATGATGCATCACCACACGCAGCAGCCACGCACCCGCGCGCATTCGTCAGCGCTTCAATCTCCGCATCGATCTGCGCAGTGATCGCGCGTGCGTCGGGCTCGCCGGACTTCATCCACGTCCACGCCAGCCGGTGCGCGTTCTGTGCGCTCGCCATGTGCAGGTCGAACAGAAGCCGCGCTTCCTTCGGCCCATGCGTGGAGAAGCGTTCGCGCATGTCGTCTGCAGTGACGTCGAAGGCGCTGGCGGAAGAGGGGCGGATGCCGGGATAGGTGAGACCGTCAGCGGGCATTGCTCGCCTCCCTCTTCGCCTTCACCTCACGCAGCGCCTGCGCATACGAGCGGGCATCGCAGGCCCACTGAGAGCGCGGTCCGTATTCACGGCCCATGCGTTGCGCGAGCTTTTCCGCAGCAGGGAGAGCTTGCGCGATCTCTGCGTCCGTCATGGCGGGGATGAGGGTGGTGGTCATTGCTCACCTCGCGCGCGGGCGAGGGCAGCGGCAGAGGCTTCAAGCGCACGCTCGGCAGCATCAAGCTCTGCGGGGCTCCAGCGCTGCAATTTGTCGTCGCCGTTTTTCGCGAACCCCAACGCGCCTTGCGTCTCGCGTGCGATGATAACGAAGCCAGCCAGCGCTTCGCGGAGCTGCACGATTGCGTCCGCCAGATCAGGCGCGGCGGCGATCAGACGGGCGTTGGCGGCAACGATGGCTGCGTGCGCGTCGCTTGGGCGTTTCCCCAAGTCAGACTGAGCAATGAGGCGGCCAATGCCGTCCCGCACGTCCCAACTGTCGGACATGCAGTCGTAACCGCCCATTTCCTCGAAGCTGGCAACCCACGGCCCCGGCGTCCAGCGCTTCGTCTCGTCTTGTGGTGTGTCTGGCATGGAGGTCGCTCTCCTGTGTGTGGAGAGGACCTTACATGGTGGATTAATCAACCGTCAAGCAGAAAGGTGGAAACGTCCACCATTTATTTCCGGCGCGGTTTCCGATCAATCCACCGTATCGGCGCGACTCGGAGCACGCAGGCGCCCTTGATCGCTGGGGCGTTGTGGCTGGACAGCGTGAAGAGCCCGTCCGCGCCAGATTCCAGGACTTTCAAAATCATCGACCCGTCGTCGAGTTCGGCGATCACATCTTCGCCAACGAACTCGTCAACGTCGTCACGCCACGCGCCGAAGTAGATCACATCGCCGTCACGATAGACGGGATGTTGGCTGTGACCGCGCACGCGCGCAGCGCCGAGGACCCCGGACGAATGTGGCGGCGCATCGGCAAAGTCCAGTGCGCCTTGATCTTCATAGGGTTTGTAGTGTGCGCCCGCCCCAACGTAACCCATAATGGGTATGCCCCTGAGTGTTTCGTCCCCGCGTTCTTCTACGAGCCACTCTGGGGTGGTTTCAAGCGCCAATGCAAGCTTAGAAAGATTGTCGGCTTTCGGGCTTTGCGCTTCGTCGGCCATGAGGTCGCGGAGGAAGTGCGTCCCCAGCCCCGCACGGATGGACGCCGCCCGCATTGATAGGCCGAGCGCGCTAAGCCTTTCGGAGATGCGGCGTCGCAAAGTCATGGCGGACGCCTTGTCCACCATACGGGGGCGCGCGCCAAGCTGGATCAATCCACCATCACCTCTTAACTGACCCTTGACATGTGGTGGAAGCATCCACCATTGTGTCTCCATGCTCGACATCGAAAGCCTCATCCTTCGTGCCGACCGGCTCGCCGTCAGGGCGAATCGGTCCCGCGCTACCGTGTCCAAGTGGCTGTTTAATGACGCCAACACGATCGGCCGTCTGGAGGCGGGCGGGTCGTTGACCGTCACGACGCTCCTTCGGGCGACAGATGAACTCCGCAGACGCGAGGCGGTTCTCGACGAGCTCGCAGAAATCGCTCGCCGGGAAGGGGAGGCGGTTTAATGCGCGCCTTCCGCACCTTCGCCAGCGTCACCCTCGCTCTGATCATCGGCTCTGTTCTCGGCGTCGCGCTCTGCGTCGTTGCTGAGATTTACGGGGTGTTCGGATGAGCGATTTTGGGCACCTCGTCACCGCCTATCGGGCGTTGCTCGCGATTTCGCACGCCAGCCTGACGCGCCTGAACACCGACCAAGCGCGAGCGGTTTTGCGAGACGAGATTGCACGTCATCTCAGCACCGACGCTGAGACGGTTCAAAACCTGTTTGAAGCCTGGGTGACGCAAAGCCCATGAGCGCCTTCCGCCCGAAGAAGACCCGCCGCGTCGTCAAGAACGCCTCCGCGGTCACCACCCATTCCGAGAAGAAAAAGCTCGCCGCGATTGTGAAAGCGGCGGGGAAGAAGGGGACAAAGTGATGGCTGAGCAAGTGCGCCTACGCGGCGGGCAACACACCTGGACCGAAGAGCACGACGCGCTGCTGCGCCAGTTCTGGAAAGAGGGTTTCTCCTGCAGCCAGACGGCGTTGAAGCTCATCGAAGCAGGATGCCCGGCGCGCACGCGCAACGCCATCATTGGCCGCGTGCATCGCCTTGGACTTCCACGGCGGGGTTTCTCAAACGCCAGCAATCGCACGTATCAGTCGCGGCGTGAATTCGGCGGCGTCGAGCAGTCTCGCAGTCAGCGCCGCGCCGCAAGCCGGAAGGCGAAGAAGAGCTTTTGCAAAACCGCCTTTGGGACGGTCAGCGGCAAGGGTGAAAAAGCGGGCTACGGTTACGAGTCTCAGCAAAAAGCGTTCGCTCGCGCCTTGGCGAAGCCGGAGCCTGTCGCCCCGCTGAACACGCCTCTCTGCGACACTATCAACGTAGCGACAGGCGACAAAATCACGGGCCTCGAATGGGGCATGTGCCGCGCCGTCTCCGACACCTCCACCTGGGGCAAGCCTCTCTACTGCGGCCATGCCTGTGGCGAGACGGAGAGCTTCTGCGCTGCGCACAAGGCGCGCTTTTTCCAGCCGCTCAAGCCTCGCGCCCGCCACGCCTCGAAGCAGTCCCGCGCCGACCGTGCGCGCTATCGCGATTCAGCACGGTGGGCGGGGCTGTGAACATCACCGAAGCCCGCACCATCGTCGAAGCGATGATCACCCGCCGCATCGACGGCGCCGAGATCGATCGCGAGGCGGCCAAGCGTGCGCGTGAATACGCCTTCGGCCTGCCGTCAGCGCTTCGACGCACGCAGGCATCTGAAATGGCCGACGCCTTCGATGCAAGGGCTCACCGGCAAATCCGCGCGGCCGAAGCGCTGCGCCTTGTTCTGGAGGACGACAATGGCAGACGGAATGCAGAAACCGAGAACGCAGGCGACGCACGAGGGGATCACGGACGCGCTCATTGCGGCGCAGATGGACTTCACCACGCCCGCGAAGACGACCAAGGGCGCGCGGGCGAAGTACGCTCCGCTTGATGAGGTCATCGCCGCAGTGCGTCCGGTGCTCAATCAGCACGGCATCGCGGTGTTCCAGACCACCAGCATCGCAGACGACATGCTCGTGGTGCTGACGACGCTGCAGCACACGAGCGGCGAAAAGATCGAAGGCGTGTATCCCGTGTGTGCGCTCGGCAAGGCCCCGCAGGACACGGGTTCTGCGATGACCTACGCGCGCCGCTATGCGCTTCTCGCGATCTGCGGCGTGCATCCTGAGGACGAGGACGACGACGGCGAGAAGGGGGCTTCTGTCGCGGGCCGCAATGAACGCCCGCCGGCGCCCAAGGCTGACGCCAACCTCGCCAAGCTCATGGCCGACACCCTCGGCCAATGCGAGACGCAGGACGAGCTTTCCGTCTGGCTCGGCGCCCACAAGGACAACATGGGCAAGGTGGACGAGCGCGCGCGTTCGTCGCTGCGTGCTGAATACGCCCGGCTCCTGAAGGCCCTGCCGCGTGAAATGGCGGATGCGTGATGGCTGAGACAGCCTTCATGCGTCGCCATCTCGGCGCCCTTCGTCCTGTCGATGCGGCAGGCGAAGAGGTGCTGCGTGGCGTGCGCCCTGACGAGACCGTCGAGGTCACGATCAAGCGCAAGCGCAACATCAACCATCACCGCAAGTTCTTCGCGCTCCTCAACGTGGTGTTTCCCCATCAGGACACCTACGCCACGATGGAGACGTTCCGCGCCGCGATCTCGTGCGCGCTCGGCTTCGGCGAGACGGTGAAGCTGCCGGACGGGCGCTCCATCCTCATCCCGCACAGCATCAGCTTTGCGAAGATGGACCAGGCGGCGTTCGAGCAGTTTTACGACCGCGCCTTAACGTTAATCCTCACCCGCATCGTTCCCGGCGTGGGGCGTGCGGACCTTGAGCGGGAAGTGGCCGATATCCTCGCGGGGTATGGGCGTTGACCCGCCAGTATCTCACCAAGCGCCAGCGCGCCGAGCTGCTCGAAGCCCAAGGCGGCGTCTGCTGCGTGAAGGGCTGCGGCTCGACGGGCCCGCTTCAAGGCGAACACAGCACGCCCAGCGCATGGATCGGCGGCAAGCCCGACCAGCTCATGTGCGTGCCCTGCCACAAGGCCAAGACCCGCCGTGACGTGAAGGCCATCGCCAAGGTCAAGCGCATCCGCGGCGAGACCTGCAACGGGCCGAAGCGCCCGATCCAATCCGCGCCCTTCCGGGGCTGGCGCAAGATGAACGGCGATGCCGTCTGGAGGGGGAAGTGACGCGCGAGAATCCGTGGATGAAGTTCTATCCGCACGACTGGCGCGGCGACGTGAATCTGCGTCGGTGCTCGTTCGCTGCGCGCGGCCTATGGGTCGATCTGCTGAGTATCATGCACGAGGCTGAGCCGTATGGACACCTCGTCATTGACGGCCAGAAAGCCTCAAACGCCGACCTCTGTCGGGTGCTTGGTACCCATCATAAAACCCTTATAGCCCTGCTTAAAGAACTCGGAAAGAACGGCGTATACTCGGTTTCTATAGGCGGGATAATCTACTCCCGTCGCATGGTTCGCGACCACGCCAAATCCTTGCAGGACAAGGAGAACGGCAAGCGTGGCGGCAATCCAAGGGTTATGTCTGGGGTTAACCCCCCGGTTAAGGCCGAGGATAAAGCCCAGAAGCCAGAAGCCAGAAGCCAGAAGAGTACGCTCTCTAACGAGAGCGTAGCGCGCACGCGCAAGCGCGTCGCTTCCGAGGCCACGATGCCGGAGGCTTTGACGCCTTCGATGCTGGCTCACGCCGCCGAGAGCGGCTTCGTCAATGGAAACGCCGACCGCCTCTTCGCGGCGTGGCGCGATTATCACATCGGACGTGGAACGCCGATCGCCAGCGTTGAGGCGAGCTTCCGCTCGTGGGTGCGCAACGAGATAAACTTCAAAAGGGGAAATGGGTATGGAGCCAATCGGCAAGCATCTACGCGCGTCCTTGACGGCGACATCTTCAGCGGTCTCGCAACCGAGTTCGAGAAGCGCGGCGCGTAGCCACCACCCCCAGAGCGCGGCGCCGTCGCGGATTATGAATGCGCTTGCGGGCCTGTCGCGGGTGACGATCCCGCGCGTTGCCGGAAGCGCAGAGGCTGCCAAGGCCGGCGCCGAACGGCTGTGCAAGATGCTCATGCGCTTCCCGGCCCCTGTGGCGCTGGAGGCGATCGACATCTGGCCCCAGCAGGAGACGGGCCAGTTCTTTCCGACCGAGAAGGATCTGCACGACCTCGCGACCGACCTGGAATACGCGCACCGCGCTTCGACCGTAAACCGCCCGCCGGATGACACAGTGGAGCGTTGGGATTCCCCGCACGACCGCACGGCGCTCTACGTCGCTGGCGTCGAAGAGGAGTTCGGTCGCCTCTATGTGCGCTCGTGGCTCATCGGGGAGGTCAACGCCCAATTCAGCAAGGACGTCGTGTTCCTCACAGGCGTTGGCTACGACCGCCTCAAGCGCGACACGTTGCACATCGCCCAGCGCACGGGCGTGGGCCTCTGCGAGTGTCCGAAGGTCAAGAAGCTGCTGCAAACCTACGTCGAAGAGCTGGAGCAGAACGGGCGCGCCAAGCCGCGCAAGGGGGCTTCGCGATGACCGCCCCCTACACCTACCGCCGCTACCTCGACGACAGCTTCAACGACCGGATGCGTGAGAAGCCCGCAAGGGACCGCTGGTGCGTCCGCATGCTCATGAAGTCCGGCGACCTCGCCCCATCGCATTACGGCGCAGCCACCCGCTTCATCGCCCTCATCGAGCGCGGACAGGGTCAAGGCTCATCCGGCGCAGGAGAGCGTGTGGACGGGGGAGGGGCTGACCCTCACGCCCGCAAGTGGGATGCGGCCCTGTGCGCCCGTGAGGCTGAATGCGCGGCCATGTCGGTCGCATCGGCGCTCATGGCCCGCGCCTGGAACACCGAGCCCCAGCGGCTTCGGCGTGAGCGCGTGCTTTCGAGCTTTCACGCCGCCGTGAGCTTCCCGCATCGCAATCTCAGCGAGGCCATGACCGACGCGGGCTGGACGCTCGGCGGCAAGCAGCGTGAGGCGTTCATTGCGCACTTGTCGGAAGCGCTCGACCATCTCGTCACGTACTTTGACGGCGTGGACGCGCAGCAGGCGCGAGAAAATGCGCGGGACACTCTTGACGCGCGGTACAAACAAGTTGAGGTAAATCGTTAAGTCAGAAATCGCGCGCCCGGAGGAACCCCTCTCGGGCGCGCTTTCGTATCCGGCGACCGGCACTTGCCCGCAGACGGCCCGCCCTCCCAGCTCAGGGCCATCTCGCGTACCCCACCCAGCC
>JACCDG010510482.1_pt1 | contig 45753 bp, 26 predicted proteins | sample 7442471 | NCBI WGS metagenome assembly JACCDG01 (sample SAMN15323444, study PRJNA562643) | freshwater metagenome | isolation source: river surface water | place: USA:Blue River Watershed | collected 2017-08-17
CATCAGCATCAGCGCCCAGCAGTGTATGGCATTTTCTAGCGAAGCCTTGTCGGTAAAATGAATGCGGATTTCGTTCGGGTTACTTTTGTAAATTCCGCTAATGACAGTATACGCTCCGTTCTGCCGGATTTCAGGAATATATAAATCAGCTTCCGGAAATTGCCGGGACCAGGTAAAGCTGTTACGATTTTTTAGTGCTGCGTGTAGTTCCGGATAGTCGGTACAGTAGATAATTTGCCCGCAATGTTCGAGCAGTTTCAATTTTTCGGTTATCTTTTCGCTTTTGTCTTTAAATCCTTCATCGTGAGCCTGACCAATATTGGTAATCATTCCGATGGTAGGACATATGATCTTTTCGAGGCTTTGCATTTCTCCGGGACGCGAAATACCGGCTTCAAAAATGCCCAATTGGTGTTCGTTGCTGAGCTGCCATACCGAAAGGGGAACTCCGATTTGCGAGTTGTAACTTTTCGGGCTGCGGCAAATAGTATACTCCTGGCGGAGCAACTGATACAGCCATTCCTTTACAATAGTTTTACCATTGCTGCCGGTAATGCCGATAACGGGGATATTAAAGCGGTTGCGGTGAGCTGCACAGAGCTTCTGGAACGCGTCGAGGGTATTGTTAACAAAAACAAAACCCGCTCCGGGATATTGGCGTGCATCCTGTGCTTCGCTTACCAGAAAAGCACGGACACCTTTTTTGTAAAGCTCGTCAATGTATACATGACCGTTATGCCGTTCTCCTTTTATAGCAATGAACAGCGCTTGTTCGGGTTGAAACACCGAACGGCTGTCGGTTAGCAAATCCTGTATGCGCACATCTTCCGATCCGGAATAAGCGGCCTGAACTAATTGGGCGATATGTGAGAGAGCGTAGTCCAATCAGCTGCTAATGGCTTTATTAAAACAATCCCTGCAAAGCGGCTCATAAGCTGCCGTTTCACCTAAAAGTACCAGAGCGGTATGGGAAGTTTTTCGATGCGATACATGAGCCAGGCTGCCACAGTGCATGCAAATTGCATGTACTTTGGTTACGTATTCGGCGCAGGCCAGCAATTGAGGCATGGGCCCAAAGGGTTTTCCGGTATAATCCATATCCAGTCCGGCAACAATAACCCGTATGCCCATATTGGCCAGTTGGTTGCACACAGCAGGTAGTTCCATATCAAAAAATTGCGCTTCGTCAATGCCTACCACATCCACTTCGTTAGCTAAAAGTACAATATTAGCGCTGGAAGGTACAGGAGTACTGGTAATTTCGCTACCCTGGTGCGATACTACCTTCTCCTCATGATAACGGGTGTCGATAAGGGGTTTAAAAATTTCCACTTTTTGCCGGGCAAACTGCGCCCGCTTCAGGCGCCGGATTAATTCTTCTGTTTTACCGGAGAACATACTGCCGCATACGACTTCAATCCATCCTTTTTTATGCGGGCCTGAGGCCAGTTGCTCTAAAAACATACAATAATCTGTACAGGAAATCGTTAATGAAATAAATTACGACAAGCCGAAATTTAACGTAACTTTAATTATTTCTACAACAAATATAGCCTTTCTTTCAACGAAAAAGAACATGCAAAAATCAGCCGTAAAAAACCAGATGAAGCAACGGGTGGCCGATCTGAAGCGGTTTTTAGACCTCCTGGATCAGCAGGATCAACTTACCCCGAATGAATGTGAAGCGATGTTGGATTGCCTTACGCAGCTTAACCGTAGCCTTTCTGTGTATACCCATTATATCCAGCAAAGCTCTCTTTCCAGCGATATTGATGTACACCTGAAGATTATGCAGGCTGTAGAAAAGAAAGAGGAAGTAAAGCAGGAAATCAGTCTGAAGGACAATATACCGGCTCAGCCTGAGAATCCGGTTCTTCCGCCTGTCAATACCAATAAACCCACAGAGGAAAAAACCAAACCGCTTCAGGAGCCTTTACCCGACCCCTTAAAAACAGACCCCATTGTTAACACCAAAAAAATAGAGATTGCTATTAATGACAAATACCGCATCATTAACGAGTTGTTTGGAAGTAATCCAACTGAATTTAACGCGGCCTTGCAACAATTAAATTCCATTGCTACCTGGGAAGAAGCCAGCCGTTACCTGAATTCATTAAAGGAAATATACAATTGGAAAGAGAGCAATCCGTTGGTAAAAAATTTTTATGCCATAGCGCAGCGAAGATTTTCATAGCAGGCAAAAAATGGTTTCGTTTTTCTCGCAGCTTCCTATGTATAGCGTAAGCGTCTATTGTATACCTCAGCAAAACAGGCTTATACCCCAATGGGTATTAGCTATGTTTCTATGTGGTTGAACTGGACGGATGTGTTTATCTTCGGCGTTTTTTCTGAGAAAAAGACAGTATTAAGGAATAAAATTTAGTCTTCCTTATACTCTAAAATATCGGCGGGCTGACAGTTAAGCGCCTTACAAATTGCTTCCAATGTGCTAAATCGTATGGCTTTTGCTTTCCCTGTTTTCAGAATGGATAAATTAGAAAGCGTTAATTCTACTTTTTCGGATAATTCGTTGAGCGACATTTTTCGCTTTGCCATCATCACATCCAGGTTCACAATTATTGGCATCGTTTATACGGTTAAATCGTTTTCGTTTTGAAGTTCTACGCCTTTCGAAAATATAGTGGCAATAATGAAAATTACAGCCGACATGACAATAAATGCCTGACCATCTTCCCAAAACTGGTTTAAGTTTTCGGTTTTAAGACCATAATGTAACAGGTTTTTTGATGTCTGCCGCGCAATGGAACTGATAATGCCGATAGAAAAAGTGTAATAACTCATTAGAGTAATTTTTCGGGCAACGAAATTATTAAACGGCTTGGCTAAATCCAGTTTGGTTACAAGAACAATTACCAAATAGAATAAACACGCTTTTAAAACCGCAATGAACAACACAAAGCTATACATACTGAAGAAGATCCATTTATTGTAGTTGTACAAATCACTCAAATCCAACTTTTGATACAAATGGCTTACAAATTCAGGGTTGTAAAGGCTAAAAAAGAAATTAACCAATAAGCCACCCGCTTCGATACTGAGCGCTACGAAAATTACCCAGGCTATAATTTTTAGCCCCGTAAATACGAAATCGTTTCTTTTTAACATGAGGATTAATTTTATTATAGCGCAAACATAATAAATAATTATTGATAAACAATAAATATATGTGGTTTTTCGTAAAATATTTAACGAATCGGGTGATTGTTATTAGTTCCCGGGACAAGCCAGTTGCAAATTGAAAAGGGGTTCAAAAGTCCGGATAATAATAAACATTGCTTTGTTTTAGCTACTTTTGGCCTTAAACAGGCGCTCTATATGCACAGGTTGTGGCTCTTTTTTATCTTAACCCAGGTTTTTGATGCTAAGGCGCAGGATACCATTTACGCCCGTAAGGTATTGAGAACACTTACATCTCCTGAATTTTCGGGAAGGGGTTATGTAAATAAGGGCGTAGACAAGGCAGCGGCCTACCTCGAAAAGCAATTCAAAAACGCTGGACTCCGGCCAATCAACGACCAATCCTTCTTTCAGGAATTTACCTCGCCGGTTAATGCCTTTCCCGGGAAAATGGAAATAAGCATGAATGGCCGTAAGCTGATACCCGGGATTCATTATATAGTGGCTCCGGAGAGCAAAAGCCTAAAAGGGGATTTTAACTTATTGCGTAAGGATAGTGTAACGTATGTTGCTGAGGGAACACGCTTAATCGTGAGTCTTCAGAAAAAATTAACCTGGAGTGTGGCTTTAAAACAGGAAGATTACACGCTGATCGAATTACTGAAAGATTCGTTTCCGGATGAATTGAAAAAAATAGCCTTGCAGGTAGAGGCTAAACAACAAGACCAGTATATGTTAAAGAATGTTTGCGGTTTTATACCTGGTTCTGAAAAACCTGACTCGTTCATAGTTTTTACAGCGCATTACGATCATTTGGGCAGAATGGGGGCAAAAACATATTTTCCCGGAGCCAATGATAATGCGAGTGGCACAGCCATGTTGCTGAGTCTGATAAGGCATTATACCGAACCGGCGAACCGCCCGAAATGCTCTGTTGCTTTTATCGGGTTTACCGGGGAGGAAGCCGGACTTTTGGGTTCGGCCTGGTATGTAAATCATCCTTTGTTTCCGCTGTCTCAGATAAAATTTTTGGTGAACATGGACTTACTGGGCACCGGTGGGGATGGAATTACAGTAGTAAACGCCACAGAATACAAAAAAGAATTTGAGCAAATGAAGTCATTGAATGAGCAATACCATTACCTGACACAGGTTAAACCCAGAGGAAAAGCCAAAAACAGCGACCATTACTGGTTTTCGGAAAGGGGTGTTCCCTGTTTTTTTATTTATACCATGGGTGGTATTAAAGCCTACCACGATGTGTATGATAGAGAGTCCACCCTGCCATTAACAAAATTCCGGGAGGTATTTAGCCTGCTGTGCGGTTTTACAGCCCTGCAAATGGGAAATTAAATATGTCAAAACTTTATCTTATACCCACGCCCATTGGCAATCTGGAGGATATTACCCTCCGGGCCATCCGCCTGTTGAAAGAAGTTGATTTGATTCTGGCCGAAGACACCCGTACCACAGCTTTTTTGTTAAAACACTTAGATATCAGCAAGCCATTGAAGTCGTATCACCAGCATAATGAACATAAAACCGTGAGTGAATTGGTGGAGCTGATTGCTTCCGGAAAAAATGTGGCTCTGGTGAGTGATGCCGGCACACCGGCTATTTCCGATCCTGGTTTTTTGCTGGTGCGCGAATGTATTAAGTCCGGAGTAGAGACAGAATGTTTGCCTGGCCCAACGGCCTTTGTACCGGCTCTGGTTAATAGCGGATTGCCCTGCGACACTTTTGTGTTTGTGGGATTCCTTCCTCAGAAAAAAGGCAGACAGACCAAACTGATGGAATTAAAGGAAGAACGCCGTACCATGATTTTTTACGAATCACCTTTCAGGTTGGTGAAGACCCTTGAAGAATTTAAAGAGCATTTTGGAAGGGAGCGGAGAGCCTCTGTATCGCGGGAGTTAAGTAAACTATACGAAGAGAACAAAAGAGGAACGGTAGAAGAGTTAATTACTTACTTCGCACAAAAACCGGTAAAAGGAGAAATTGTAATGGTGGTGGAAGGGAAGGAAGAGTAAGGGTTATTATTCAACCTGTGTCCCTTTAGCGCCGGTCTGTTCTGTATAAAATACACCCAGTTCTTTTATTTCATATCCCTTAGGATAGGTAGCTGTTTTTCTCCGGGTTCGCAAAACGGGTTTGCGCCGGGCGGGCAACAGACGAACAATAAGTTTACGTAGACCCATACCCATATTCACCAGCGCTACAAGGGTTAGTGGTGGATGGGGTAATTTCAGGGCATCCAGTAAGGCCTTGTCCATTAGTGCATACATAAATGGGCGGCACATTCCCCACATCCATTTTGGGAAAAACCAACCCAGCATCAGGTTCACGGTGGCATCGGCCACTTTTCTCCCCCCCTCGCTATAGCCAAAATGTTCTTTTTCATAAGCTATGTTCATCGCTTCCATGGCTTCAAAGGTTTCGGGAATATCTTTAATGCCCATTCGTGTTCCGATTTCGAACCAAAGCCGGTGGTTGGCAATTAATTCACCGGGAGTGGCTTTCCGGTAGCCAAAGCGCATGTTCCAGCGGTAGGGTTCCAGTACGAAAGTAGATAACACATAGCGCATCAGGTCGTTGGAAATGCTGAACTGTCCATGCATACGATTCATCCGGTCTAAAGCCAACTTTCCCCGCTCACTTTCGTAACCGTGTTCGATAATTTCACTCAGAATAAGATCGGTATCATCGTAGCGTTTTTGTGTTCGCTCCTCAAACTCCCGGGTATAATGCAGGAGCTGGCCTATTTTGGAAACTGCAAATGTCCGGAATAATGCAAATTCCAGCGCCCGCGTATTGTCCCACGGAAAATCGTAAAAAGTATTGAGTTGAACGATTTTCAGATGGTCTTTTACAGGATCAAGCTGACTAATTTGTTCAAGAATGCGGGAACGGTTCATAATGAATAATACAGGTAAAGATAAGGCGTTTTCCAATTCGGCCATATTTGCAAAACCTGCACTTATACCGTTTGCATTAATATAATGGTGCAATGTAGTGAAACGGAATTGGAACATAACATTAATAGCAACGGCATTTACCACTGTAAAATATTTTATTTGGATTGGACCAAATAAAGTATAACATTGGTATTATATTTTACTTTCAGGTCATGAAACAATCGAATTACCCATTGCCCGCAACCATAAACGAGGTAATTGCCCGGATGGAAGCAATTATGGAGGAATGTATAAAAGAAAAGAGCCGTGCAGGATATTTTGCCGCGTTGTATTATACAGTTACCTGCCGGATAAAAAACGGCATTGAGCGCAAGGAATTTACCAATAATGACCGTATGGAACGACTGGATGTGTTGTTTGCTAATCGCTACCTCGATGCCTGGTATACCTGGAAAAATGGAGGAAAAGTCAGTCAGTCATGGAAAACGGCCTTTGAAGCCAGCCGGCATTGGTCGCCGGTGGTATTACAGCATTTACTCTTGGGAATGAACGCACACATTAACCTCGACCTCGGTATTGCTACTGTAGAAACGATGAAAGGAGAGAATATTGAAGATATTCATAAAGACTTTAATCTTATTAATACCATTCTGGCCTCCATGGTATATAAGGTCATCAATCAACTGAACCGGGTGTCACCATTTTTATCATTATTGGGTTTTCATGCCACGAATACTAATATGATGCTGGCGCAGTTTACCATTGAGCAGGCACGAGACGGTGCCTGGGTATTTGGCGAAGAGCTTCATGGCAAAACAATAAGCGGGTATGGTGCTTTTATTGAGGCCCGCGATGAAAAAATAAATAGGCTGGCTATGAACCTGGCAAAACCAAAGGGAATGGCAAAGATTACTTCTTTTATTATCCGCATTTTTGAGACCGCAGGGCCTGCACGAATAATTACCGTACTGCGCGGATCATCCTGACCAACCGGATCAATACCCCGCTTTTTGGAGGTATTCGCTGGTGCTGTATATTTTATTGACGTAAACGGTTTTGTTTTTGTCGATAACAAACTCGCATAAACCAATATGCGTTTTATTATTCGGATTCCAATCATAGGTATAGCCCAGCTCCGACCAGGGGTATTGATTATATAATCCACAGGCGTAGTAGCGTGAAATACGCGATTCATTTACCCAATTGATGTAATTCATATCTGTTGAATCCTGCGCAGTAAAACAAATATTGCACCGGCTGTCGTTTATTTCCTTATCGGGGCAGGGCCTGAACATATCCTGCGGTCTTACCCAAAACTCCACAAACAGTTTATATTCGGCCACCGGAGGCAGACCCAGTAATTGTTTTAGTCGCATGTTCACATCTTTAGCTTTTTCCTGCTTCATACGCTCCAGCAATTCGGGTGCGGTGGTTACCCAAATCTGGTATTTACCAGTAGAATAAGCTCCTGAGTCGGGATAATAATTTGTTGCCTTCCAGGTTACGCATAAAATATAATCTTCACCATTAATAATTTTTCGTGTCAGTTTCGGATTCTGTTTAGTAATGGCAATCAGGTTGCTGTCTATTTTTTTGCTTTCCGGATACATAGATTCCTTAATGGCATCGCGGTAAAGCGTGGCGTTGTCCGGGATAGCCTGTTTGCTCTTACAGGCCAGCAGAAGTAAAGGAAGTATGAAAATCAGACTATGCTTCATAAAATGAGTTTAATCTTTAACCCAAGTTTAAATATAACACATAAGTCGCTATATGCATATTGAGTCGATTTTCCTTTTGGTCAGTTGGCCTGAACCTATTTATCCATCGGCATTTACCAATGTAATACTCGAAATCGTATTTTGTACAATTTATCGTTAACATTGGTATTATACCAATGTTATATAATGTTATATTTTATTTGGTCCAATCCAAATAAATATTTACAGTGGTAAATGCCGTTGCTATTAATGTTATGGTGCAATGTAGTGAAACGGAATTGGACCATTATATTAATGCAAACGGTATTACCTGGTGGAAATTATGCACCATTTCATCGAAAACGAAGCAAATTTCGCAAAAAAATACTATAAATTGAAAAGAAAGGATTATAGAATGGAGTGCAATCTGCCTAATTTTCCAGACAACCAGAAAAACTAAAAAAATGAAACAAACACAGCTACTTCTTACAACTCCGTTGTTTTTATTTATGTTCAATCAAAACCTTTGCGCTCAAACGATAAAATGCGGCTCGGAGAAGGCACAGGCGGAATTGCTGGCCAACCCTGGGGAAAAAGAGGCCAGAGAACAATATGAAAACGAAATTCAGCAATACGTGGCCAGCCATCCGGTTAGCAAAACCAATGCTGTGATTTACACTATCCCTGTTGTATTTCACGTGTATGGAGGCCCTACCCATACTTTTTGGGGTAAAACCGTTACCGACACAAAAGTAATTAATGCCTTAGCGAATGTAAATAAAGACTTTATGGCTTTGAACAGTGATTACAGTACTGTAAATTCAGCCTTCGCTTCTATTAAATCTCCCGTAACCGTTCAATTTTGCCTGGCCACGAAGGATCCTAACGGGAATACAACTAACGGCATAGATTATAAAACCACTACCGGAGCCGGTTATGGCAATGGTGGCGGATATGATTCACAGATTGCTGCAGATGCCTGGGATAATAAAAAGTACATGAATGTGTATATTGTGGCGGATCTGTACAACGATGGTACCACTAACAACTCAGGTGTGGCCTGGTATCCGAGCACGTCTATGAGTAATTCAAATACAGCCCGTGTAGTTTATAATGGTCAGTATCTTGGATCCAATACCAGCGTAGAATTTGCTTCAGTCCTCACTCACGAATTTGGACACTGGTTAAACCTGATTCATACTTTTGAGAACGGTTGTTCAGGAGGCGACAATGTAGCAGATACACCTGCAGACAATACAAATTCCAACAACTGTTCGGCCCATACATCTTGTACCAGCTTGGAGAATTACGAAAATTACATGGACTACACGGACTGTTACAAGAATTTTACGGCCGGACAAGCAGCGCGCGTTTATGCTGCGCTTGCCAGCAATGTGGGCTACCGTTCTACGCTTTGTAGTACTGCCAACCTGCAGGCTACTGGCTGCTACACTGTTGGAATTGAAAAACCAAACGGAAATCTCGAGCAGGATATTGCCGTATATCCTAACCCATCGGCCAATGGTATATTTAAAATAGAAACCGAACAAGCGATGTCGGAATTAACCATATCGGTTATAGACATTTGCGGTAAAACAGTAAAAACAGAGAAAATAAAGGGTTTTAGTGCATATACCCTTAACCTTTCCGACCTTGCTAATTCACTGTATTTCCTTCAGTTTTCTTCTGAAAACAGAAGCGCTACCAAAAAGATTTTCATTAACAGGTAAGAATGTTTCTACATTAAGCCCCGGAGCTACTCTAAAAGTAGCATCCGGGGCTTTTGTTTTCCCGGAACAAGCCCACTAGTGTTATGGTAAGATTATTAAGACGTATAGAAATATCAATAAACTCATGGCTAACCACGATTTCAGCCTTTTGGCTTATGGCTTTTTACTTTTTACTTAACACTAGTAGTCATTTGAAATATGTCTCAGGTCAATCAACTGAAAGGAGAATTGGCCTAAACATATTTATCCAGCGGCATTTACCACTGTAAATATTTTATTTGGATTGGATCAAAAAAATATAACATTGGTATAAGAAGATGTAGTGTGTTACGTGCAAGGTTTTTAGCTACGCACCTTAAAATTCCCTGTACTTCTTCATGGAAAAATTGGCTAAACAGATTGGTAACAAAGGGATGAAGAGTTTTTCAGCAGTCCCTAATTTAATCCCGGGTATCTGCGAAAATAAAATTGGAATATTGCGCCTAAACATTGGTATATAGTTGGCATCTCAAGCAAAAGCAGAGCGACCCGATGAATTCCAACCGGGTCGCTCTGTTACTTTAACTATTCTTAGCTCTTAGGCATCCAGGTTGCCATAATCGAGTTTTACTCGTTTAAAGCGGAGAATGATTCTTAATGCAAGCACCAGGAAGGGAATATACATAAGCGCTGTAGACATTTCAAAGTGTTTCAGGACAACAATGGATTTCCTTTTTAGTCGTTCAGAGATAAGGTACATGGCCGGAATAAGAATGAGTGTAACAATTGTGGCAAAGGCCAATCCAAATATCATAGTCCAGGAAAGCGGCCCCCAGAAAGTTACATTGTCGCCCCCAAAATAAATGTGTGGATTAAATTCGGCGAACAGCTTTTCAAAATCAATATTTAAACCTACAGCAAGCGGAATCAAGCCTAAAATAGCGGCTGTAGCGGTTAACAACACGGGTGTCATACGTGTACGGCCAGCTTCCAGTGTGGCTTCCCAAAGCGACATTCCTTCTTTTCTCGACATTTCGGCAAATTCAACCAATAATATACCATTTCTTACAGCTATACCACCCAGGGCTATTATGCCAACTCCGGTCATAACAATACTCATATCCATTTTGAATATGGCAGTGCCCAGTATAACTCCTATAATACTAAAACCGATTTCAGCCATAATAATAACGGGTTTTCCGAAGGAGTTAAACTGCAATACAAGAATAAGCATCATGAGTCCGAAAGAGAGCAACAGTGCATTGCCCAGGAAAGCACCGGTTTCTTTCTGCTCTTCCTGTTGTCCGGCAAACACAGCTTCCACGCCGGGAGTGGCTTTAAAGCCCTTCATGGCTTTTTCTACTTTAGCCGCAACAGCATTTTCATTGAATCCCTGCTTTACATTCGATCCCAGGCTGATAACGCGTTTGAAATTTTTTCGTTTAATTCCGCCATAGGTTTGTGAATAAAACACATTGCAAACAGAAGACAAGGGAATAGAACGTAGTATGCCACCCAAATTCATATCGCGGAAAGTTATTTTAATGTTACGAATGGTTTCCAGGTCAATACGCTGATCGTATTTATAGCGGAGCTGTACCGGATATTCGTCATCCACATCGCGGAATTTTGTGGCTTCTGCACCAAAAACAGCCCCCCGGATCTCCATCGCCAATTGTCCTGTAGAAAGACCCTCGCGATTAGCCCTTTCCCGATCAATATCAAATACAATTTCCGGTTTGTTGTCTTCAATATCTTTTTTCAATTCAGCTACTCCATCAATTTTCAAGGAGTCGAGGTAACGCTTGAGGTTATTGGCATTGGCAATCAGGTCTTCCAGTTTATCGCCCTTTACTTCAATGTTAATGGGCTTGGCTACAGGTGGCCCGGACTGTTCTTTATTAGCCCATATTTCAGCACCGGGAATATCCCATTTCAGGTTTTGAAGTAAAGAAAGGTATTTTCCGGTTGATTCGCCATTGCGTTGTCCGAAACGCACAAAATTGATAGCAATTTTTCCGCGGTTGGGGTAGGAGTTTTGATCCTGGTCCTGAGGATCGGTAACACCTATTGTTACGTTGGTAATAATTGACTCGATCACCGGATTGTTTTTTCCAAGCACAGCATCTACCTTTTTCTCTACCCTACGCATAATACTGTTGGTATACACCGGATCTGTTCCTACGGGTAGTTTTACATAAACAAAAATATTGTTAGGATCGCCCTGAGGGAAAAATACCACATTGGGCTTTCTGACAGAAAACAAAACCATCGAAAAGATCAGTACGCCTAATGTTAACAATATAGGTCTGCGTGGTTTAACCAGGTTCCAGTGCAGAAATTTCACATAAGCATTTTGTACCGATGGCCAGATACGGTTTTGCCAGGCATTAATGACTTTGTACAGGATCAGGCGGTGGAAAATCATAAACAGACCGAGGAAAATAACCAGGTTGCCAATGGCCGGGTGACCACCGGCGTGAGCACCAAGGGCAACTACAGCATACAAAATAAGCAGGCGTCTGCCTTTTTTACTGATGTGCCCGTATTCTTTTTCTTCCTCGTGGTGAGGTTTCATAAAATCTACAGCGAACACCGGATTAATAATGTAAGCCACCAACAGTGAGGCAAGAAGTGAAATAATCAGGGTAATGGGTAAGAAGAACATGAATTTACCGATGATGCCTGTCCAGAAAGCCAGCGGAATAAAGGGAGCCAGGGTAGTAAGTGTACCTGATAATACCGGGAGAAAGACTTCGCCCGCAGCCATTTTAGCCGCTGTTTTAATATCGCGTTTACCGTTGGCGAACAGGCGGTGCGTATTTTCAATAACTACCACCGCATCGTCTACCACAATACCCAGAGCCAGCAAAAAGGCAAACAATACGATCATGTTCATGGTAAATCCTATCCCCGGCATCACCATAAATGCAATAAACATGGAAAGCGGTACAGAAAGCCCCACAAATAGGGCATTGGTAACCCCCATAAAGAACATCAGAATAAACGTAACGAGAATAAAACCAATAATGATGGTATTGATAAGGTCGTGCAGGGTAACTTCTGTTTTTTCTGACTGATCGCCGGAGATGGTAATTTCAAGCCCTTCAGGAAACTCTGTCTCCTTCATTTCTTTAATCGCTTCGCGTATTTTTTCTGAGGCTTCAATGAGGTTTTCACCTGCCCGCTTTGTCACATTCAGAGTGATGACATTTTTACCACGGCTGCTGGAGAAACTTTCCTGCTCCTTAAAACCATCTGTTACTTCGGCAATATCCTTTATGTACATACGTGCTCCGCTTTGGGAGGTGATTACCATATTTTTCAGTTCATCTACCGACTTAAATTCTTTTTTTACATTCAGGGTTCTTTTCATTCCATCCATAGGCAGGTTACCGAGGGTAATAGAAAGGTTTTCTGAACCGATGGCTCTTTGGATATCTCCGATATTAAGCTGGGCAGCCTGCATTTTATACATGTCCAGTTCAATTTTTATTTCCCTGTCCAGAGCTCCAACAATACGCGCCTCGTTAATTTCTTTCAGCGCTTCAATTTTATCCTGCAGGTCTTCGGCGTATTTTTTTAACTTGCGCAAATCGTATTGCCCGGCTATGTTGATGTACATAATCGGAATATCAGCAAAGGCGATTTCCTTAACCATGGGTTCGCGGGTAAGTGTTGCAGGTAAATCTGCCCTGGCTTCACTCACGGCGTCTTTTACCTTTAACTTGGCTTTGTCTGCCGGAACATTGGTGTTGAATTCCACCAGAATAACCGACACATCCTGCAATGAGGTAGAAGTAACCCTTTTTACACCGGCAATGGATTTGAGTTTTTTCTCAATGGGTTTGGTTATACTGTTTTCAATATTGGTAGGAGAGTTTCCACCATTAATTGTATTAATGTAAATGGTGGGTACAGTAATGTCGGGGAATGTTTCTTTGGGCAGGCTCATATAGGATTTAAGCCCTACCACGCAGATAACAATGGTGAGAATATATATGGTTATTTTATTGTCAATAGCCCAACTGGAGAGCTTAAACTCTTTTATTTTATCCTCTTTCATTTATAATTTTTTAATGCGATTCGCATGTACTTTACTATTAAAACGGGAGCAGTTATTTTTTGAAAGAAATTGTCTCTCCTTCATTGATGTTATCGTAACCTTCAGTAATTACGCCATCCCCTTCTTTAAGCCCCCGAATAATTTCTATTCTTCCGTTGTATTCTCTGCCGGTATTTACAACTCTTTTCTCAACCCTGATGCCTTTAGCCACATATACAAATTTTTCACCACTCAATGTAGTCTGCAATAATTTTACGGGAACGGTAATTACTGGTTGTGGTGATTTGTAATCGTTTATTTTAATTTTTGCTACCATATTGGGGTGGTAGTTCTTCTTATTGTCCAATATGGCTTCAATAGTAAATGTGCGTGAGGAGTTATTGATGGTACGGGCAGCATAATTTACAACTGATTCTGTGGAATCGTTCACATCAGGAAAGTAGATTTTTACCACATCTCCTTTTTTTACCCGGTCGGCATACGACTCTGCCAGTTCGGCCTTTATCTTCAAATTGGAAAAATTAATAATCCGAATGGCAGGAAAGCCCGGCACTACAGCCTGTGCTACTTTAATGTCTACTCCATCCACGGTTCCGTCAATAGGCGAAATAATTTTACTCATTCGCAATTGTTCCTGCAGAGCCGACAATTGTTTTTCCACGCTTTCTTTATTGGTTTTTGCCTGGAGGTATTGCACTTCGGTTCCTATCTTCTGTTCCCATAATGCTTTTTGTTTTTCATACAATTGCGTAATCAACTCGAGGTTAGATTGCAGGCTGGAAATGCTTTGTTGTATGGCTCTGGCATCGGTTTCGGCCAATACTTCGCCTTTACTTACTTCGTCGCCGGGATGCACATTTATCCTCGTAATGGTTCCCGGTATTTCGGCAGTTACATTTACATTTTCTTCAGCATCCACCCGGCCCTGTACATCAATAAAGGTTAAAAACGCTTGCGGCACAATAGGTGTAACGGTAACCAGACTTATTTTCTTATCGGACGAGTCTTTGTTCTCTTTTGCTAATTCTTCACGTAGTTTTTCAATTTTTCCGGAGAGCTCATCCTGCTGTTTCAACAAGGCTTCCAGTTCCGCTTTTTTATCCGGACTTCCGCAGGAAACGACGAAGGCCGCTAAGGTCATCAGTAAAATAGTATTTTTCATGGTATTATAGGGTTTTCGTTGAGGTTGTTTATTTAACAAGAGTTCCGGTTGCTTTCATGTAGTCTATCCGCGCAATAAGCATATCATATAGGGCGTTGTAATAGTTGGTTTGTGATTCGGTAAGTGAAGTTTGTGCATTTAGTAGTTCTACATTGGAGCCAATGCCCTGCTGATACTTTTTCTCACTTACATCATAAATGCTTTGCGCTAAGGCCATATTCTTTTTTTGAGTTTCCATACTGGCCAGGGCGTTATTATAAGCTACACTGGCACTGGTAGTTTCCATATCTATGGCTAACTCAAGTCCATGAAGGGTATTATTGGTTTTCATCAGGGCTACTTTAGCCTGTTCTATTTTCCAATGTTTCTGTAATCCGTCGAAAATGGGCACGTTAAGGGTTGCACCTATTATGCCAATGGGAAACCATTTTTTGGAAGCATCAAAAAGGTCAAACTGGGTGCGCTGTGCATTGTAGTTCCATGCGCCATAGCTTACCAGACTAGGAAGATAGGCCATGCGGTTGCGACGCAGATCAAGGGTATTGATGGTGCGTTGGCTTTCCAGCAATGCGTATTCAGGTCGGTTGGAATAATTGATTTTGGCATCTTCTCCTATTTGACCAGACTCAGGCACATTATCGATAAGTTTATCACTCAGGCTTATGGGGTCGTTTATTTTATAACCCATCTGAAATTTTAGTAATGATTCGCTTAGTCCAATGAGGCGTTCTGTTTTTGTTTTTTCGGTAATGAGGTTGTTATAGGTTACTTCAATACGGTCCACATCTATCTTTTCCACGAAACCCTCTTTGTTATAGGCCTTAAGGTCGTCAAGTAATTTCTTTAATCGCCCAATATTGGCATCGAGCAGCTTGATGCGTTCGCGATTCACCAATACCATGTAATACGCTTTACTTACATTTTGCACCGTTTCCGCTTTGCTGCGTTGTAAGTTTTTTTCCGCCAGTTGTGAAAATTCTTTTGCAGCCTGAACACCCAATATGTAATCGCTGCTGAACAGGAGCTGCGAAACAGAAATGCCGGCGGTAGCATTGTACTGGGTACCAAATCTAACCGGGATAAAGGTTCCGGCGGGTGCTCCAAAAAACTGACCGGGTAGTAGGGATGTGGGTAATTCAATATAGTCTTTCAGGTCTGCGCTGCCATTTATCTGAGGCAGGCCAATACCCGTAATTTCATTTTTTTTGTATTTAGTCTGCAAAATGTCAGCCTCTGCATTGAGGTAATTAACATTGTGTTTCAGGGCATAATCTATAGAGCCCTGCAGGCTAAACTCACTGGTACCTTTGGGTTCCTGCTGCGCCGTGCTTTTCAGAGACGAAATCAGCAGCAGACAGGCAATTAATTTGATGTTCATGTGTTTAAGATGATAAGTGGTTTTATTCGTCGTCTTCCTGAATTTCTTTGTATTTATTAATAAGCCGATGACCTTTTAATGTAGTAATGCCATGCATGAAGTGATCGAGCAGTAATTCATTAATACGGGCTATGCCATATTCCGGAGCCGGAAACACGTCCGGGGTCAGAATAAGATCAACCTGAATAATCCGGTATCGGGCCATTAATTGTACATTAATATCTTTACGGTAATAGCCCTTGCTTATTCCTTCACTCAGGTTTTTTTGAAGCATATCTAACACCATTCCGCTCTTGAATTCATTAAAGCGTTTCCAGGCGTTGGGATAGAACTTTTGCAGGTCGTAAAAAAACACCGGATTAATTTTGGAAAAAACTGTTGTCATGTGTTTGGCGGCCTCCAGCATTTCATGAATGGGGTCTTTGCTGAGGTCGGCAATCTCCTTAAACCTGCATTCATTTTCATGTAGTGAAATGTCGCATAGTGAATCCACAATTTTGTTTTTATCCTCGTAAAACTGATAAATAGTCTTTTTGGAAACAGCCAGATGCCGGGCAATATCATCCATGGTAATGCGCTTAATCCCGTATTTGAAAAATAGTTCCTGTGCTGCTAAACGTATTTTTGTTTCCGTATTCATTTTAAATCGGGGCAAAACTATGGAAACTTTTTTAGTCTCACAAGTTTCCTGAAAAAAATGTGGTTTTTTAACCCAGGTTATGAATAATACCAATGTTAACGAGAAACAGTCCAAACACTATTTTCCAGGCTGAGTCGGTATTACTACCCTTTCTAATGCACAGTAGTTTACAAGCGCAGGTTCAGTGAGGCTTTAATTTCCTGGCAGCCAAAGCACTCATGCCTGTAGTAAACAATACAATGCTGATGGAGCTGAGGGGCATAAGTATTGCAGCAATAACCGGTTCAAGGTTGGCACTTGTGGCAAAGTACAGACCTATAATATTGTAGAGTATCGAAAGCACAAAGCTTCCGCCAATAATATTCTTTCCTTCCCGGCAATAATTCAGAAACCGGTTGAGCTGTTTTAATTTAGTGCCTTCCAATACAGCATCACAGGCTGGTGTAAAATTGTTGGTATCATCGCTTACGGCAATGCCGGCATTGCTTTGCATCAATGCCCCCGCATCATTTAATCCATCGCCCACCATAATTACTTTTCTTCCTTTTTGTTGCAGACTCCGGATATAGTTTAGTTTATCTTCTGGCAATTGATCGAACAAGAGCTCACTTTCTGAGCCCAGCATATTTTGTAGGTAAGGCCGCTCTGCATCATTATCGCCCGATAGTACACTAATTTTATAACGATGTTGAAGTGATGTTACCAAGCTGTCAAATCCTTCCCGGTATTTGTTTCCAAACATAAAACGTCCTAATACAATGTTGTTTACAGCTACATACACTTCACTGCTGTTTTCGGAGCGATTTCGCCGTCGGCCCGTAATAAAGGCTGATGAACCAATTTTCACCGGTTTTCCGCATACTTCGCCTTCCAGTCCGCAACCGTGTATTTCCCTGAAGTTTTTCACATTCAGTTTTTCACATTCAGTTAAATGAAGAGTGATAGCACGGCTAAGCGGGTGTATGGATTGTGAGGTCAGCGAACGAATGAGTTGGCTATCTTCTTTGCTCAGGGTTATGCCCTCGTAAGTTGTTTCAAAACCCTCATTGCTGGTAATGGTTCCGGTTTTGTCGAACACAATAGTATCGGCTTCCGCCAATTGTTCTATGACCAAAGGGTCGCGCAGATAAATGCCATTCTTTTGCAATATACGTAGCAGGTTTCCGTTTGTAAAGGTAGCCGATAACAACAGGGCACAAGGACAGGCCACAATCAGTACTGATGTAAGTACCTTCCAGGTTTTTCCCGGGTTGTTAATTTGCCAATACACAGCACTGGTCAGTGCTATTGTGAACAAAACACCAGTAAAATATTTGCTTAACTTATGTATATAGGATTTTTTTTCGGGGTTTTCGTCTTTTGGATTTTTCTTATTCCATAACTGCGTGAGGTAGCTTTGCGATACTTCCTTTACAATTTCCAACTCAATACTTCCGGCGGTTTGCTTTCCACCGGCATAGATAATTTCGCCTAAGGTTTTTTTCACCGGAACTGACTCTCCGGTAACAAAGCTATAGTCGACACGAGCCTCGCCCAAAAACAAAATAGCATCGGCAGGAATAATCTCATTACTGTGTATGCGAATACGCTGTCCGGTTTTTAAATCAGAAACTAGAACTTGTTTTTCTCCATCTTCTTCCATTACCGTTACAGCTACCGGAAAATAAGAGGTGTAATCTCTGTCGAAGGAAAGTGCCTGATAGGTGCGATCCTGAAAGAAACGGCCAAGGAGCATAAAAAAAACAATGCCGGTCATAGAGTCGAGGTAACCCGGCCCTATACCCCAAAGGATTTCATACAGGCTGCGCAAAAAGGTAATAACAATTGCAAGGGCAATGGGTGCATCAATATTCAGGAACCGCTGCTTCATGCCTTTCCATGCTGATATAAAGAATTCGTTGTCGCAATAAAATAAAACAGGTAAGGACAAAGCCAGGTTCAGGTAACTGAACATTTCCTTTAGCCCTTTTTCCTGAATTTGACCGAAAGAAAAATATTCAGGGAAACTCAGCATCATAATATTACCAAAACAAAAACCCGCTATCCCAATTTTATATATACGACTCCTGTCGTACTTCTTTATTTTAGTTGCGTCAAGATCGTGTAAACTGATATGCGGCTCATAACCAATCTGCGTGAGCAGTTCAGCAATATTTTTTAGCGAAGTTTCGTTTTCCCGGAAGCGAAGACTAATCTCTTTTTTCAGGAAATTAACACGCGAGGAGATAATGCCTTTGTTTAGTCTGTTAAGGTTTTCCAGTAGCCATATACAGGAACTACAATGCACTTGTGGCAAATACAGGCTTATGGTACTTTGGTCCGCACTGCGGAAGGCGCATAGTTTTTGTATAACTTTCTCATCGTCCAGAAAAGCAAATTTCCCGGGTCGCACACTTACCCTTCTACTGATACCGGGATTTTTCTCCAGATCATAATACGTACAGAGCTCGTTTTTGTTTAATATCTCGTAAACCAACCGGCAGCCTTCACAACAAAAATGCTTATCACCACAATCATAGGAATGTTTTGTACACTCGTCTCCGCAGTGGTAACAAGTAGTCTTATCGAGTATTTTGGCTTCGCTTTTCATAAGCACTTCCCATATAAAAAAAGCCTCCGGAAAATGGAGGCTTTTTTGTGGGAGTATTTGTTTATCCCACCTGTATTTCTTTTTTCCCCTGCTTAACGGCCTCATCCTTTTTAGCAACAGACAACTTTAACACACCGTTCTCTATTTTTGCTGTAACATTATCGGAATTAGCGGCCTTGGGCAATTGGAATGAGCGATTAAAAGACCCATAAGTAAACTCCTTGCGGGTATAACGTTCGTTTTCTTCGCTCTTTTCCTCTTTTTTTTCGGCGCTGATAGACAGCAATTCATTTTCAACATGTACTTTTACTTCTTCCTTTTTATAACCAGGAATGGCCAGTTCGATTTTGTACTCTTTGTCGCTCTCCGTAATATTTACCGGAGGGAACTGACGGTTAAATTCTTTCAGGTAAGTTCCGGGATTGAAGAAACGATCGCCATCGAACAGATCTGAAAAAATAGGAAACTGTGCGGGATTGTTTTTAATCAGTGACATGGTATATTAGGTTTTAGGGTTAATATTGTGAAACAAAGTTATACCTGACTCCCGGGTGCTTACATGACAATTATCAGTATAGAGACTGATCTTTATCAAGTCGTGGGTTTTGATAGAAACTGACATTTGTCAGGACATAACCATTTCGAACATCACAGCGGACTATATATTGAAGATCCTGACGGAGTTATTATCAGTATAATTTCTTGGCAGTATAAAATGGGAAGTCTAATTTTACATCAAAAACATGAGCACCAGTAAACGCGTACGTTGTAAAATATCCAACCAGCTCATTCACGATTCTGAGGCTATGCCGGCTGATGTAATACGGGAGTCCATTTTTTCCCGCATAAAAAACGATTATCCGGATTTTACAAAGGACGATTACATCAGTTTGAAAGAGCTGAATAAATACCGGGCTATCCATGCCGCAAGTATTCTGGCGGAGGACAACCCTACGCTGGATAGAGCGGAAAAGGAAATCGTAAATAGTATTGAGCACAATGAATTCATCAGCAAGTCGCCTGAAGAACTGGAGGAACAACCCACCCTTTCGCAACAACTGGCGGACAAAATAGCCTCTTTTGGCGGGAGTTGGCGATTTATCATTTTTTTTGGCCTGTTTATTTCGTTTTGGATAGTATATAACAATATCAACAGCAAAGGGTTCGACCCCTATCCATACATATTGCTTAATCTTATTCTATCCTGTGTGGCGGCTTTGCAGGCTCCGGTTATTATGATGAGCCAGAACCGAAAAGAAGAAAAAGATCGCCAGCGCTCAGAGAACGATTATAAAATAAACCTGAAAGCGGAAATTGAGATCAGGCAATTGCATGAAAAAATGGACATGCTGCTCATTAAACTATCTGAACAAGGTAAAAAAACGGAAGAAGATTAGAAATTTTAAAGTCAAGAGTTAAAAGAGATTTCCAGAATCTGAATATTTTTAAATGAATATCCGTATGATTGAACAAAAAGCCGAAAAAAGTATAACCACAGCGTCATATAGAATAGCGTTCATGAAGGATATAGTGGGAAGAATGCATAGCTTTTCGCATAGCTTTCTATGTAAAAGCGTAAGCGATTAGGTATACTTCAATCAACCGGTGCATGCCCAAAATAGCTATGTTTCTATGTGGTTAAACAAACCGCTCGCATGTTTAGTCCAGGATCTTGTTTAAGAAAAAGGATCAACATGCAATTTTATTGCATACCCGATACCATGTATATCATCTAATATCGCTTATCTTGTGTCTAACATCTAACATCTATTTATGACCATAAAATTTCTTGGAGCTACCGAAACAGTCACCGGAAGCAAACATTTGCTGATTACAAAAAAGGGAAAACAGATTTTGCTCGATTGCGGCCTGTACCAAAATAAAGGCTCTGATAACGAAACCCTTAACCGGCATCTCGGCTTGAATCCGGCTGAGCTTGAAGCGGTTATTCTTTCCCATGCACACATCGATCATTCCGGAAACCTGCCCTATCTTGTTAAGAATGGATTTAACGGAAAAATATACTGTACACCCGCTACCTTCGATGTATGTGAAATTCTGCTCGAAGATAGTGCCCATATTCATGAGAACGACATCCAGTTCATTAATAAAAGGCGCAAACAAAAGGGTCTCGATCCCATAAAACCGCTGTATACTACTAAAGATGCCGAGCGTTGCCTTAAACACTTTAAGCCCATACCATACCATGCCGATTTCCACATCAACGATGAACTGCAGTTTAAATTTACGGATGCCGGTCATATACTGGGAAGTGCCGTAGTGAATATTCTGGCTGTAGAGGAGGGAAAAACAACGCGACTTTGCTTTACAGGAGATATAGGCCGGTCTACCGATATGTTATTAAAAGCTCCGGAAAAATTTCCACAGGCCGATTACATTATTTGCGAATCTACTTATGGCGACAGGTTACATGAGGATGTTAAAAATGCGGAAATAGAGCTTTTGGAAGTGGTTACTAAAACCTGTGTGGAGAAAAAGGGCAAATTGATTATTCCGGCTTTTAGTTTGGGTCGCACCCAGGAGATAGTGTATACCCTCGACAGGATGAAAAATGCGGGTCTGCTGCCTGATATAAAAGTGTTTGTAGACAGCCCGCTCTCTACAAATGCTACCGATATTATGCGCAAGCACCTCTCCTGCCTTAATGCGCAGGTGCAGGAATACCTGAAAACCGATGACGATCCTTTCGGGTTTAATAATCTCGAATACATTAAAGAGGCGACAGTCTCTATGGAATTGAATAATTATAAGCAACCCTGCATCATCATTTCAGCATCGGGGATGATGGAAGCAGGACGGATTAAACACCATTTACGCAACAGTATATCCAATAAAAAAAACACGGTACTGGTGGTGGGTTACTGCCCGCCCGACTCTTTAGGAGGCCGGTTGCTGCGCGGAGAAAAGGAGGTGAAAATATTCGGCGAATTGCATAAAGTAGAAGCCGATATTGAACTTATTGCCTCTTACAGTGCACATGCCGATTATAACGAAATGCTTGATTTCCTTTCTTGTCAGAACAAGGATGCGGTGAAGAGCATTTTCCTGGTACATGGCGAAAAAGAGGCAAAAAGGGCCTGGCAGGAGCATTTGAAAGAAGCAGGTTACAGGCAGGTACAAATTCCGGAAAAGGGACAACAGGTAGAATTGATTTAGCAGACTATGAATACCCGCGACAAAACAAAAACACGAATCATGTGGCTGATGCTTATTATCAGCACCATGCTATTGGCCATTAAGTTTACGGCGTATTTTAGTACGCATTCCAACGCTATACTTACTGATGCTCTTGAATCTATTGTAAATGTAGCGGCTGGTGCTTTTGCTCTTTTCAGTGTATACTATGCTGCCCGACCTAAAGACCATAATCATCCCTATGGTCATGGCAAAATAGAATTTCTTTCGGCTGGTTTTGAAGGCGGGATGATTTTTGCCGCAGGTTTAATGATGATGTTTAAAGGTGTACTGGCTTTCCGACAGCAGCCCGCTATCCACTCAGTTGATTTTGGTCTTTACCTTAGTGTGCTTGCTGCTGTTGTTAATTACATTATGGGAAGCTATCTCATAAAAAAAGGGAGAAAAGAACATTCTTCGCTGATGACGGCTAATGGTAAGCATTTGGTGAGTGATACGATTTCCAGCATAGGCCTGGTGCTTGGCCTGGTAGTTATCTACTTTACAAAGGCTTTATGGGTTGATAATATCATTACCATTATTTTCGGCGGACTTATTTTTTACACGGGCTACAAGTTGTTGCGCGAGTCGGTGAACAACCTGCTGGATGAAGCCGATTATGAAAAATTGCAGCATTTGGCCGATGTACTGAATAAACACCGGAAGGAGAATTGGATAGATGTTCATAAACTTCGGGTTTTAAAGTACGGTGCACACCTGCATGTAGATGGCCATATAACCCTGCCCTGGTATGAGAACCTTGAAAAATCGCACGAAGAAATTAGTAAGGTGGAGCATTTGTTAAAAAACAATTCACAGAACGAAATAGAATTCTTTCTACATGCTGATCCCTGTCTGCCTTCTTCCTGTCCGATTTGCAGCGTGGCCGGATGCATGTTTAGAAAACAGAATTTTGTGAAACGTTTGAACTGGACCATAGAGAATATGCTACCCGATAAAAAACATACTATATAGGAAATGGATATGATGCAAAAAACAGGCATAGATCTGGAAAAGGAAAAATTCAGCACCCTTTTCAACCACGCTACTATTGGTATTATTGTCACCAATCAGGCTGCTGAAATCATAATGGTGAACCCGCAGGCTGAAAAGCAATTTGGCTATAAAACAGATGAGTTACTGGGACAGAAAATAGAAGTACTGGTGCCCGATCAAATACGGGAACAACATGTGCAGCACCGCAATAATTACCATCGGCACCCTGTAAACCGCCCTATGGGAACCAATATGGAACTAAGGGGAAGAAAAAAGAATGGCACCGCTTTTCCGGTTGAGATAAGCCTCAGCCATTTCATGGAAAATGACAAGACAATCGTGATTGGTTTTGTGATTGATATAACCGAGCGCGTGCAACAGCAGGATAAAATAAAACAACTAAATGTTGATCTTGAGCGAAAAGTATATGAGCGTACCAGGATATTGCAGGAGGCATTGCTGGAGTTGGAACGTTCTAAGGAAGAACTGAGCCAGGCTCTGGAAAAGGAAAAAGAACTAAACGATATGAAATCACGTTTTGTGTCTATGGCCTCACACGAATTCAGAACCCCGCTCAGCACTATTCTTTCTTCGGTTTCGCTTATTAGCAAATACAAAACCACCGAAGAAGAGGATAAACGCGAAAAACATGTACAACGTGTGAAATCTGCAGTGAATAACCTCACGCTTATTCTGAGTGATTTTCTTTCCATGGGTAAGCTGGAGGAAGGAAAAGTTATGGCGAATTATATGGAATTCCCTATAGATAATCAGGTGCAGGAAGCGATAACGGAGTTGCAGGGGATATTAAAGACTGGTCAACGCATAGATTATAGGCACAAGGGAGAAAGCCTCGTGTACCTCGATAGACACTTCATAAAAAATATCCTGATCAACCTTCTGTCAAATGCTATTAAGTTTTCACCTGAAAATAAAAGCATTGAAGTGGAAACTACGGTGGGTAAAAAAGAAATCAGCCTGTATGTGAAAGATAGCGGTATAGGTATATCGAAAGAAGACCAGGAACATCTGTTCGAACGCTTTTTCCGGGCTAAGAACGTCACCAACATTCAGGGCACCGGACTAGGCTTGTACATTGTAACAAAGTATGTAGATTTGATGAATGGAAAAATTGATTTTGAAAGTGTGTTGAATGAGGGCACCAGTTTTACGATTACATTCCCATTAACCAGAATCGAATAACCGAAACATTTTTATCATAGCATGAAGACCATTTTATTAATTGAAGACAACAACGAAGTAAGAGAAAATACGGCTGAAATTCTTGAATTGTCGAAGTACAAAGTACTGACGGCGGAAAATGGTAAGATTGGTGTTGAGCTTGCCCAACAACATAAACCCGATTTGATTATCTGCGATGTGATGATGCCTGTACTGGATGGTTATGGGGTTTTACACATGTTGGGTAGAAATCCGGAAACCACCTCCATTCCTTTCATTTTCCTTACTGCAAAATCCGAACGTTCGGATTTCCGAAAGGGTATGGAAATGGGCGCCGATGACTACATTACTAAACCCTTCGACGACATTGAATTGCTGAATGCCGTGGAGAGTCGCTTAAAAAAAGCAGATGTGCTGCGCGGTGAGTTTAATCGCGATATCGGGGGACTTGACAAATTCTTCGATCAGGTGCGGGGCTTCGAAGATTTAAAGAAATTATCATGCGAACGTAAAGTGAAGCGTTACAAAAAGAAAGAAATGATTTTTAGTGAAGGCACCATTCCTGCCGGTTTATATTTTCTGAACAAGGGAAAGGTAAAAACCTTTAAAACACACGAGTTAGGAAAGGAACTTATCACAGGTCTTTATAAAGAGGGCGACTTTTTCGGCTACCTGGCTCTGCTGGAAGATAACCATCACAATGAAACAGCCGAAGTGCTGGAAGATGCGGAAATAACTGTGTTGCCCCGTGAAGACTTTTTTATGCTTATTCATGCCAATCCGAATGTGATGAAGAAATTTATTAAGGTATTGTCCGACAACATTGCAGATAAAGAAGAGCAACTTGTAAAGCTGGCATACAGCAGTGTGCGAAAAAGGGTAGCTGAGGCATTATTGCTTTTGCAGAAGCGTTATAGTGAAAATACCCAGGATCGGTTTAGTATTTCCTTCTCACGCGAGGATCTTGCCAATATTGTGGGTACTGCAACTGAATCACTTATTCGTACCCTTAGCGATTTTAAACAGGAAAAACTTATTGATATTAAAGGGAGTAATATAACCATTTTGGAAACGGATAAATTGATGAGGCTTAAGAATTAGGACAAAAACATTTTCCTGTATGACTACAGGGCAGTAATGTGCGAATGTGTAATGTCAATATTAATGGAAAATGACCAGAATTATTCCAGTATCCCTTTGGAAGGCGCCAATGGAAAAATAGGTTCGGTTTGATTGGCACAAAGTAAAACACCTCTGATACATGTTTCCTGTCAGTAAAACCCTTAAGAAAACTAAAATGGCAAAAGAACAAGCACAGCACCTGCCAGGAATCCAAAATAAACAGATTTTTGTGCCTTTCTTCCTTTTCGGAAAAAAAAGAATCCTTCTCCTTCCTTTTCTACTCATGGCACTTAACACACCTGCGCAAAGCCTGAAAAGCCTTCTGAAACAGGGTGAGGTTGCAATGAAGGAAAAAGACTACTTTGCCGCAGCGCAAATATACAATCGGGTTATCCGGTTGGATTCCTTAAACCCTGATTTTCAGTATAAATACGCGGAGGCAAGCCGACTAAACTATGATATTGCTATTGCGGAGCACTGGTACCGGAAGGTCTATATTAAAGACAATGGCCGAACCTACCCTGAGGTTACATTCTGGTTGGGTGAAATTCTAAAAAGTAAAGCTGCGTATAAAGAAGCCAAAAAAATGTTTAACAAATTCCTGCAAAAAAACAGAAGAGTGAAGGATGAAAGCAGACAAAGACTGGCTCAACGTGCAAAAATAGAAACAGAAGCGTGCGAACTGGCACAGGTGCTGATGAGAACCCCACTCCCATTGAAGGTAGAACACCTGGATACCAGCGTAAACAGTAAAGTGTCGGAATACGCCCCGATAGAAACCGACAGCCTTTTGTATTTTTCCTCTCTCAGAAATAAGGGCAATCGCGATGAAGCAAATCATATTAACTATAACAAACTTTATCTGGCCAGACGCAATGAGGAGCGTTGGACAAAAGCTACCGAACTCGACTCCATTTTCAACCTGCAAAATGTTCACACAGCCAATACCTGCTTCAATCATGACCATACCAGGGCATATATTACCCGTTGTGAACAAGTGAATAGCAGCACTTTTAGTTGCGTTATTTGTGTATCGGAATATAATAACGGCCATTGGACCGCTTTCCGACCACTGCCCGAAGCCGTGAATGCTATGGGCAGCAATAATACACAACCCAATATTGGCTGGATAAACAAAGAAGAAGTACTATTTTTTTCGTCGAACAGGGCAGGAGGGAAGGGAGGTCAGGATATCTGGTACTGCCGTATAGATAAAAATGGCAATTGCCAGCCGGCTGTAAATGCCGGAGAAAAAATAAACAGCCCGGGAGATGAAATTTGTCCTTTTTTCGTACACCAGTTACAAAGCCTCTATTTCAGCTCCGATTGGCATAAGGGGATGGGTGGTTTCGACATTTTTAGATCGGTCTGGAAGCAGGAGTTTTTTGCTGAACCTGAAAATGCTGGCTACCCGGTTAACAGTCCGTTGAATGATGTGTATTACAGCATTAACAGCAAAAACAACCGCGCTTATCTTTCTTCCAACCGTCTGGGTTCTTATTTTGAAGAGAAGCAAAGCTGTTGTAACGATATTTATTCCTTTGCCATTAGTCCACTGGAAGAACCGCCAGCTCCGGTAGACTCTTCGCAGCTTCTCCTTCAACAGATGAAAGTGCTTGTACCCCTTACCTTATATTTTCATAACGATGAACCTGAACCCAGAACTAAACTGACAGCTACAAAGCAAAATTACAAAAGCACGTATGAAAATTATACTGCCATGCGTAACCGCTATGAAAGAGAATATACCGCCAACCTTAGTGGCGATCAACTGCTATATGCTGAAAACCGCATCACTAATTTTTTCGACGATAGTGTTGATGCCGGTATGCACGATCTGGATCGTTTTGCAACATTGCTTGAAAAAGTGCTGGATCGGGGCGAACACGTAAAAATTACAATGAAAGGCTATTGCTCACCATTAGCCTCAACCGATTACAACATTAATTTAGCCAAACGGCGGGTATGCAGCCTTCAGAATTATTTCAGGGAATATAAAAACGGCCTATTTTTAAAGTACATAGACAACAATAAAGAGAGAGAGGGAAGTATTATCTTTTTAGAAGAAGACATTGGCGAATTGCCTGTAAGTAAAGTAAGTGATGACGTGAAAGACACCCGGAATTCGGTATACAGCCCTTATGCTGCGGCTGAACGGAAGATACAGATTATAGCAGTTTCGTATGGAAGCCGGAAGGAATAAGTTAAAAGAGTTAAGTTCAAAGTTAAAAGGGGCGCATCCCTTCCTCTGTGAAGCTCTCTTATCCCTGTGCCCTCTGTGTTGAAAAGCCATAAGGAATAAACCATACTTGTAGGTTGTATGCTGTACTTTGTATATTGCTTTGCGTCTCTGCGCCTTAGCGGTGAAAAGAAGTTATAAACCATAAACAAATTAGTAAAACTCTGGGAAACTCTCTCACCCCTGTGCCCTCTGTGTTGAAAAGCCAAAAGAAATAAGTTAAAAGTCAAAAATTTTCAAGTCAAAAGGGGGAAGGCCGGATTATACTCAGTGAAAGGAGTTTCATTCAGTGTTCTTTGTGTTGAAAAGCTATAAGCAAAAAAGCACAGTTTGACTTCAGTGAAACTTCCTCTGCACTGCATCCTCTGTGTTGAAAAACCGGGAACTATCCCTTTTCAATTTCTCTGGGAACCTTATTACAAAAGCCCCTTATCGAGCATATATTTTACCTTGAAAATAGCGGCTACCGATATGGCATCGGTAATTTTTCCCTGCATACACCATTCGAACACTTCGCTAATATGCATTTTTTTTACCTGAAGTTGTTCACTTTCTTCAGGTTCAGCATCCTCAAAACGAAGATCCCGTCCAACGAAAATTATAGCCAGTTCGTCGGTTGCCGAATTACTCAAATGCAGACGCATTATTTCAGTATAATTCTGTGCAATAATACCGGTTTCTTCTTTTAATTCTTTTTGGGCTGACGTTATTGGTTCCACATCGTGCTTTCCCCCACCTTCACAAATCTCCCAACTGTAATTATTTGTCGGGTATCGGTACTGTCCTACCAACCAGGTATTATTGTCTTCGTCCAGTGGCACTACGCCAATCGCAAGGTTCTTGAAATGAACCACACTATATATGGCATCGTTCCCGGCGGGGTTAATCACTTCACTTTTACGCACTTTTATCCATTCCGATTCATAAACTGTCGCTGTATTTTTTGTCTGCCAGGGATTTTTTTCAGTATCTGTAATCATAATTAAATTTTGACATACAAAGGTCAGTATTTTATTTCTATCAACATACCACAGTGGAAAAAACAAAATAGTGCTCAGATAGGAAACAAAAATTTAAGTAAATTCGTAAGAAGTAGCTAATCTGTTAATTATATGTTAATAACATTACCCCTAAGACGAATTTTACTCATTTTTTACTCGCTTTTCTTCATAGCTGGCATATCCCAGGCAGAAACGCTGTATTGGGTAGGCGGCTCCGGAAATTTTAACGATCCGGCGCACTGGGCTTTAAACAGTGGCGGAGCGGGGGGAGTAAAAGCACCGGGAATAACAGATGATGTAATATTTGACAGGAAATCTTTTAGGGGAAAAACCATCATTAACATTATTGGTGGGGTTAAGGTACATAGCTTATCATTTCCTGAAAGAACTTATCCCTTGACGTTTCAGGGAACAGCCAATGAGACCTGGGAAGTGGCCGGTTCATTTCGTTTAAACCCCGATGTTTCTTTCGATTTCCCGGGAAGGCTCAGTTTCAAATCAGATGGCGAACATGAAGTATTCTTTTCTACGGTTGAAATAACATCTGATATCTATTTTGAAGGAAATGGAACCTGGAGAATCTTTTCTTTTAGAACCACACCAACGGCAGAAGTACATCTTAATAGTGGAACATTTAATATAGGAGAAGGTGGTTTGTTTTTAGGTAGCCTTATTGCAAATCAACAGCCTGTAACCTTACGACTCAATCAAACCGCTCTGTGCATTAAGGACAGATTGATTCTGGGTAATAATGTTTATCTTGTCCAGACTGGAGCTTGCCTGCAGGCCAATATTAATGACCCGACCCGTTATCAACTGGGGAGTAATATTCATTTTGATGCAAATAAAATCATTGCTCCACCCGATCCTACTGCTTGTATATTTACTGTAACAAGCGTCACGAATCCTTCCTGTAATGGGGTATGCGATGGTATAGTTACTATAAGTCTGCCCGCAGTTTGTGGTGCCGGCCCGCCCTATAAGGCGGTTTGGTCTAATGCAGCTTGTCCTACCACCTTGCCACCAGTAACTACGGGTTTAACTCCTCCTTCTTATACACAAACAGGTATTTGTGGTTGTTCGCAGCAGTATACCATTGCTTTTTATGATGCCGCCAATGCCTTGAAAGGGTTTGCCAATGCGACGGTAACTTCTCCGGGTCCAATTGTAACAGATTATACGGCGACAGCACCTTCCTGTAATGGAGTTTGTGATGGCAGATTTGATGCCATTATTTTTGGGGGGAACCCTCCCTATACGGTTTTATGGAATCCTTCAGCAACAAGTCATCCGGGCAACCTGGGGATTGATTCGCTGGTAAACATTTGTGTAACAGGTCTAAGTCAGACATATACTGTTACCGTAACAGACGCCAGTGGATGTACTGCTTCAGATAATCCGGTTATTACACAACCTGCTGTTCTTGCTGCCAACGGAAGCTCAACGAATGTAAGCTGTTTTGGATTAAGCAATGGGTCTGCTACTTCAGCAGCCTCCGGCGGAACTTTGCCATATACTTACGATTGGTCTGCCAATGGTTACACAGGAGATGGTACGGCATCTTATACCAACCTGCCAGCCGGAACCTATACTCTTGACTTAAGTGATAATAATGGGTGTACCGATCAGTATACGGTTACCATTACCCAGCCGGCAGATTTTACATATACAACAAGCAATAACTCCCCTTTAAATTGTGCGGATGTATGTAATGGTACAGCCGCAGTTACTGCCATTGCTGGTGGCACCGGAGCATATATTTTTTCCTGGTCACCGGCACCCGGATCGGTGACAAATACTGCCAACAGTTCGTCTGTCGGCGGAGCTTGTGCTACTAATTACACCCTTACTATTACGGATGCTAATAGTTGTACAGAAGATGTAGCCTTCTCGTTTGCTTCTCCTGCATTGCTGGTGGCTAATGCTACCATTACCAATGCGCTTTGTAATGGCGGTGCAACGGGTGCTTTGGCCGGAAACGCTTCCGGAGGTACGCCAGCATATGTTTACAGATGGTATAAAACATCTCCTCCACCCGCAGCCCCTTCATTTATTGGAACACCATATAGCAGTCTCACCGCCGGAACCTATACTTTGGTTGTAGTAGACAATAAAGGCTGCGATGATACGACAACAGTTGTTGTGGCAGAACCTTCCACTATTACTATAACTCTTACACCTACTAACCCTACCTGCTTTGGCCTATCTAACGGACAAATAAGTGCGGTGGTGGCCGGTGGCACCGGACCTTATACATACGATTGGTCGGCCAACGGCTTTACCGGCGATGGAACGGCAACTTACTCGGCACTTCCGGCAGGCACTTATACTTTAGATGTAACCGATGCCAATGGTTGTACCCAATCGGCCAACGTTACCTTAACCAACCCCACCGATATTTCCGCTAATATTACAGTTACTAATCCTACCTGTAATGGAGCTTGTGATGGTTCGGCTATTGCCGCCCCTACAGGTGGAGCTACGGGAGCGCCTTATACGTATTTATGGGCCTGTAATGGTGCGGTTACGGCTAATATAAGTGGGCAATGTGCCGGAGCTTGCAATGTAACCGTTACGGATGCCGGTGGCTGTGCAAAAGTGGCTACTGCAACTTTTGTAGCTCCTGCTGCTATTACATATACCCAAAGCCAAACTAACCTGGTATGTAATGATGTTTGCAATGGGGTTGCTACTGTATCCGCCATTGCTGGTGGTACAACTCCATATAGTTATTCCTGGTCGGGAAGTGCTGCTGTGGGTGCTCCGACAAATACTGCTAACAGTTCTGCTGCTAACAGTTTGTGCCAGGGAACATACACACTCACCATTACTGATGCACAGGGCTGTACGGCTGCTCCTAATTTTACGCTTACCAGTCCTACCCTTCTGGTGGGTACAATTACACCCACAAATCCTTTATGTAATACCGGGGCTACTGGCCAGGTTTTAGGTTCTGCTGCGGGAGGTACTGCGCCTTATGTTTACCATTGGTATAACTCCGCACAACCGGTTTCCGGTGCTCAGGCATCTTCAGCTAACCCCTATACCAGCTTAAATGCGGGGGTTTATACTTTAGTTCTTCTTGATGCCAACGGTTGTAACGATACTGTTAGCGTTACACTTACTAAGCCCTCGGCAATTACTATTGCTTTAAGTGGCACTAATCCGCTTTGCTTCGGATCTTCAAATGGACAAATAACAGCAGCGGTGGCAGGCGGTACACCCGGTTATACGTATGATTGGTCGGCCAATGGTTTTACAGGTGATGGTACAGCAACATATTCTGCGCTTCCTGCAGGAACATATACTTTAGACATTACTGATGCTAATGGTTGTACCAAATCAGCTAATGCAACTATTACTAATCCTTTAGATATCACCCCGAATCTAACCATAAACAACCCTTCCTGTAATGGTGCCTGCGATGGTTCTGCTTCTGTTGCCCCTACCGGAGGGGGAGGAGGCTTGTCCTATACTTATTTCTGGGCTTGCAATAGTGGCACTACGAACAGTATTTCCGCTCAATGTGCAGGTTCATGCAATATAACTATTACCGATAACCTGGGCTGTACAAAAACTACAACAGCTACCTTTACAGCACCGGCTGCGGTTTCGGTTAGTTTGTCTGCAACTGCCGTAGCCTGTTCTGGCAGCACTTCCACAATTACCAGTACAATTTCAGGTGGCACTCCTCCATATACTTATTTGTGGACACCGGGCGGACAAACTACAGCAGGTATTGCAGGTGCTACAGCAGGTACTTATACATTGGATGTTACTGATGCACATGGCTGTACGGGTACTGCACAGGTAACGGTTACTATTCCTTCTGCTGTTACGGTTACACTTACTCCATCCAATCCGCTTTGTAATACCAGTGCGGATGGATCAATTACAACCGTAGCGGCCGGTGGTACGCCTGGTTACACCTATTCCTGGTCGAGCGGACAAAGCACGGCCAATATAGCTACCCTTACTGCTGGCGGATATACTGTTACAGTGACCGATGCCAACGGTTGTACCGGTACGCAAAACACCACACTTACTGCACCCCCTGCTATAACAGCAACTATGAGTAATACTTCTGTAAGCTGTTCGGGAGGTAATGATGGTACGGCATCGGTAGTAGCCGGGGGCGGAACGCCGGGTTATACTTATTCCTGGGCTCCGGTGGGTGGAACTGGCGGAACAACAACCAGCTACACTGCACTAACCGCCGGTACTTACACGGTAACAATAACAGATACTCATGGATGTACGAAAACGGGAACTACAACAGTCAGCCAGCCAACAGCTTTATCCATTACAGTAAGTAGTATTGTGGCGGCTTGTAACATTTGTAATGGTACTGCTGTACTGGGTCATACCGGAGGCACAGGTGCGGTAACCTATAGTGTAGACGGAGGGGCTTTTTCAGCCACAACCAACCTGAGTGCATTATGTGCCGGAAGTCATACCGTTAATGCTATAGATGCCAATGGTTGTACAGCCACTACAACGTTTATCATACCGCAATTAATCACCCTTAGCATTACAACCTCTAATACGGTAGTTACCTGTAATGGCGATTGTGATGGTGCGGCAACAGCTAACGTAAGCGGGAATACTGGCGCCCTTGTTTATAACTGGCAACCTACTGCACAAACAACTCAATCTGCCTCCACTCTTTGTGCAGGTACGCATACTGTTACCGTAACGGATGCTGGTACCGGATGTTTTGTTGTAGATTCCATCACATTCACAAACCCGCCAGTACTGACAGTAAATACGTCCAGCGTAGATGTGACCTGCTTTGGCGATTGCAATGGCTCAGTTACAGCTACTCCTGCCGGTGGTATTCCACCCTATACATATACCTGGTCTAATGGTACACTAACTGCAACGAGCTCCAATGTTTGTCCAGCCACTTATACCGTGCACGTAGTGGATGCCAATGGCTGTGCTTTTGCACCTGATCCGACGGCAACTGTTTCAGCGGTAAGCAGCTTTGCGGGAACAGTAGTAAATACAACGCCACCCAGCACCTGCTTAGCTTCAGATGGTAGTATTACGGTTACCCCTGCAGGCGGTACTCCGCCCTATACACATTTATGGTCTAACAGTGCTATTACGGCTACTATCTCCGGACTTCCTTCGGGGTCGTATACCGATATTGTAACTGATGCTAATGGTTGTGATACAACCATTGTGGTGGGCTTAAGTGATCCGTCAGGACCAACTACCACACACACCAATACCAATAACCTTTGTAATGGCGATTGTAATGCAACGGCTACGGTAGATGTAACAGCGGGCACAGCACCTTTCCTTGTAACATGGCCTGGTGGTACGCCTGCTGCTGCTGCACCACCTCTAACAGCAAATAACCTTTGTGCAGGAGTATATGCAGTACAGGTAGATGATGCGAATAGTTGTACAACATTCGAATCCGTTACAATCACCGAACCGGACACGGTAACACCGAATCAAACCATAACCAATGTACTTTGTAATGCCGCAGCTACCGGATCAATTACCGTTGCTCCAACAGGTGGTACCGGGCCATTTACGTACAACTGGTCGCCAAATGGTTTTACCGGTGATGGCACTGCAACGTATTCGGCGTTGACGGCAGGAACATATACCTTAGATATTACGGATGCCAACTTATGTACCTATAGTTTTAACTTTACTGTTAGTGAACCAGCTGCGCTTTCGCTTGCCACTACTGTCACCAATATTACCTGTGCCGGACCAAATACTGGAACAGCCAGTGTTGTAGTTGCCGGCGGATCACCTGCATATAGTTATTCCTGGTCGAATGGTGGTTTAACTACTTCTATAGTTAACGTACCCGTTGGAACTTATACAATTAATGTAATTGACGGAAATGGTTGTACCGGACAAACAACCGCTGTGGTAGGCCAAAATCCCACACTTTCAGGTGGTTTTTCCCAAACCAATAACCTTTGTAATACAGGTTGTACCGGAACAGCAAGTTTCACTCCTACAGGTGGCAATGGTTCTTATACTTATTTATGGAATACACCCGGAAACCCCACAACAATAAGCGTAAACAGTTTGTGCCCGGGAACATATCAGGGTATTGTTTATGATGGTAATGGTTGTTCGGATACTACCGACTTTACGATTACCGCTCCTGCAGTTGTGAGCGCTACCTTTACCAATGTTAGTCCTACCTGTAATGGCAATACCAATGGTACTTCCACAGCAGCGGGTACAGGTGGTACTCCTGCTTATAGCTACCTTTGGTCTGCTCCGGTTGTTAGTAATGTGGCGCTGGCTACCAACCTGAGTGCGGGTATTACCTATACTGTTACAGTTACCGATGCCAATGGTTGTACAGGTACGGCCTCCACTACTTTAACCCAACCAGCAGTATTAGCTACCAATGTTACAGCTACCCAGCCTTCCTGTAATGGTACCTGCGATGGCGTGCTGAGCGCTGCGCCTACCGGTGGTACAGCACCTTACACCTACGATTGGTTTCCGCAAACGACCAGCAGCATTAATGCACTCTGTGCCGGAACCTATAATCTTACTGTAACGGATGCTAATGGTTGTACGGCTTCAGTAAGTCCGGTGTTAACCGATCCGGCTGCACTTACATTGAACACATCTGTTTCAACCACCACCTGCGGATTGTGTGATGGTAGTATTACAGTTACGCTTGGTGTTGGTCAGTCCATCAACTGGCTTACAAACCCTCCCGGTGGTACAAACTCTGTTCAAACCAACCTTTGTGCCGGCATCTATGATATAAAATTAACACAAGGAGTTTGTATAGATACCTTTAGTATTCCTGTGGGCAACTCCAGCGGCCCCGTAGTAGCCATCAGCACTACCAATGCTTCCTGTTCTGGTATATGCGACGGTACAGCTACATTAACTTCGGTAACCGGAGTTTCGCCATTTACATACGCCTGGTCGGCTCCCATTGCAGGTACTACCACAACAGCTAGTGCTATTTGTGCTGGCAATCATATTTCAACAGTTACTGATAATGCGGGTTGCGTTACCTTTACGCCATTTACCATTACGGAGCCCACACCCATCAATGATAATCCGGCAATAGTAAATGCAACCTGTAATGGGTTAACAGATGGTTCCATTACCCTTACGCCTACCGGCGATACCGGCCCTTATACCTACCTGTGGACGCCGGGTGGGGCAACAACTTCATCACTCACCAATATCGGCCCTGGCAATTATACCTGTACCATTACCGGATTTACAGGTTGTACGCAAACCTTCAATTATACCGTTGGAGCGAATGCAGTTATAGCCTATACTTTAACTACAGTGAACAATCCTTGTTCCGGTCAATGTGTAGGTAGTGCTACCTTAAGTGGAATTAGCGGCGGAACCTCGCCCTATACCTACCTCTGGACAGATCCTTCTGCCTCAACGGGCTTGGCTGCAAACAACCTGTGTTCAGGTACATATTCTGTTACGATTACAGATGCTATTGGCTGTCAGCGACAAATAGACACTGCCATCATTACACCTAATCCTTTATTGGATCATGCAAGCAGCACCCCTCCAACTTGTGGTTTGTGCGATGGCCAGATCAGCCTTGCGCCAAGTGGCGGTACACCGGCGTATAGTTACGTATGGAGTACGGGAGCTACAACAGCCTCCATAACCAACCTTTGTGCCGGATCTTATACCGTAGATATTACCGACGTAAACTCCTGTACAGCGCAATTTACGTATAACATTAATAGTGTCAGCTCCCCTATGGTTACATCTACGATTACCAATGTACTCTGTAATGGTGCTGCTACCGGAGCTATTGCAACTACAACATCCGGTGGTACAGCACCATATTTCTATTCCTGGAGCCCGGGTGGACAAAACACAGCTAATCTTACTTCCCAAACGGCAGGCTCCTATACGGTAACGGTAACCGATGTGAACGGTTGTGCCGCTGTGTTTACTTCCACCATTACGGAACCAGCAGCAATTAACCCAAATGCAATTGTTACGCAGCCTACCTGTGGCAATAACGATGGCCAGATTATTTTATCGCCCATAGGCGGGGTGCCGGCTTATACTTATTTATGGCCAACGCTGGGTAACCAAACTACTGCTACAGTAACTAACGTAGCGGCAGGTCTTCCAACTGTTGATATTACAGATGCTAATGGTTGTACCGAGACATTCACCATAACCGTTAGTAACTCCACCGGACCCACCGTTAACACTACCGTAACCGATGCCAGTTGTAATGGTACCTGCGATGGCGCCATAAGCAGTGCGGCAAGTGGCGGCACTCCGGCTTATACTTACCTTTGGGCACCGGGTGGACAAACTACTGCTAACATTTCTGCTGTTTGTGCAGGCACTTATAACCTGCAGGTAACAGATGCCAGTAATTGTATTACCTCGGTTTCAGCTACTGTTAATCAGTCTACTGCAATTACTATTATACCTACAGCAAGCGACCCAAGTTGTGGTTTATCTAACGGACAAATAACACTTAATGTAAGCGGTGGTACAGCGCCTTATACCTATTCATGGTCAACCAGCGCCACTACACAAACCATTACCGGCCTTGCTGCTGGTGTTTACACAGTTACTGTAACCGATGCAATTGCCTGTACGGGTACATATACCGTTACATTAAGTAATGCCGGAGCACCCAATATTGCTTTAACACCAACCGATGTTAACTGTAATGCTGCCTGCGACGGAAGCATTACATCCTTAGTAGCTGGTGGAACTGCACCATACCTTTATAGTTGGAGCAACCTTGCCACTACAGCCAATATTTCCTCACTCTGCCCCAATACCTACACTTTAACAGTAACCGATGCCGGGGGTTGTGTGGCTACTGCAACATCAACAATTAACGAGCCTGCTGCTATTACAGAAAATCCAACGGTTACTTCCCCGGCTTGTGGCGCATCTAATGGGCAAATCAGTTTAGCACCAAGTGGTGGTACAGCACCCTATACTTATAACTGGGCGGGTGGCTTAGGAACCTCTGCTACTATTACTAACCTTTCTGCAGGTACATATACCGTTAATATTACCGATGCACATGCATGCGTAAGTACATTTACAGTTGGTGTAAGCAATTCCAGCGGACCCGCAGTAACTGCTACAGCAACGGATGTAGACTGTTTTGGTGATTGTGATGGAACGGTAACTACAACCGTATCCGGGGGCACACTTCCATATACCTACTCCTGGAACACATTACCAGCTCTTACAACAGCCAATATTTCCAACCAGTGCGCCGGAACATACATAGTAACGGTTACCGATGCCGCTAATTGTGTGAGTGTTGCTTCAGCAACCATTAATGAAAACCCGGCCATTACACTGGGTGGAAGTGTAACACAACCGACCTGTGGAAACAACAATGGTCAGATTATAGTAAGTGCCAGCGGTGGTGTAGCACCATATACATATAATTGGGCCGCTGGTTTGGGAACCAGCAATACCTTAAACAGCCTCGCAGCAGGCGTGTATACGGTAACCATTTCTGATGCTGCTGGTTGCGATACTACTATAAGCATTACCCTTAGCAATGCCGGTGCGCCCAACATCACATTGAACGTGACGGATGCAAACTGTAATGGTTCAACAGACGGCGCCATTGCTTCTGCAGTAAGCGGCGGCACTCTGCCTTATACTTATGCCTGGAGCAACTTTGCCACTACGGCTAATATTTCATCGCTTGCGGCCAATAGTTACACGCTTACATTAACCGATGCCATTGGTTGTGTGGCTACGGCAATCGGAACGGTTAATGAACCTGCGGCAATACTGGATAATCATACCACCATTGCACCGAATTGTGGTGCTTGTAACGGGCAAGCTGTAGTTACACCAAGTGGTGGAACGGCACCTTATACCTATAGCTGGGCTGCAGGATTAGGAACAAGTAATACCATTTCCAACCTTTGTGCAGGAAGTTACACGGTTAGTATTACCGACGCACATACTTGTGTAAGTACCTTTACTATTGGTGTAAGTAATACCGGCGGACCAACGGTAAGCACTACGCCAACGCATATAACCTGTTTTGGTACTTGTAATGGTAGTGTTAGCAGTACAGTTAGTGGTGGAGTTCCGCCTTATGTTTATTCCTGGAACACCATTCCGATGCAGAATTCTTCTACTATTTCCAATCAGTGTGCAGGTACTTATGTGTTAACGGTAACAGATAATATTAACTGTTCTACTGTTGTTTCAACTACTTTAGCGGAGAACCCCCAACTCACTCTTGGTGGCTCGGTAACACAACCTACCTGCGGTGTAAATAACGGGCAAATTATTGTTGCCGCAAGCGGTGGAGTTGCGGCATATACTTATTCATGGATCAGCCCTGTAAGTAATAACGATACTATTTCCAACCTGGGAGCTGGTTCTTATGTAGTCACTATAACAGATGCAGTTGGTTGCGACACCACTATTAGTATTGCATTAAGCAATGCAGGCGCTCCTACTGTTACACTTAACCCAACTGATGTTACCTGCCATGGAAGCTGTAATGGTTCGGTTGCCTCGGCTGTCAGTGGTGGAACACCAGGCTATACCTATGCCTGGGCTCCCGGCAGCGGTTCTGGCACTAACATCAGTAGCTTGTGTGCTAATACATACACCTTAACTTTAACAGATGCTTTAGGTTGTATTGCCGTTGCTCAGGCTTTGGTGGATGAACCCGATACCTTGCTGCCAAACCTCTACCTCACCTCGCCGGGTTGTGGCTTAAGCAACGGACAAATTGTGACTACACCCACCGGAGGCACAGCTCCCTATACCTTCGCATGGTCTTCTTCGGCTTCTACCAACGATACCCTGAGTGGACTTAGTGCAGGCTTCTATCAGTTAACGATAACCGACGCCAACAACTGTTCGCAGGTGTATGGCATAACCCTTAGCAACCCTGCCGGGCCTGGTATAACCCTGGCTCATACTAACATTAATTGCTTCAACGATTGTAATGGAACCATTACTTCAACTATCAGTGGTGGCACAACCCCTTATGCTTTCTCCTGGAGTAACGGCGCTATTTCGCAAAACCTGAGCAATCTCTGTGCGGGATCTTATTCCTTAACTGTAATCGATTCAAATAATTGTACCAGTTTGTCTTCTGTTACTATACTTGAAAATGCGGCAATATCGGCCAACTCGGTAGTTACGCAGCCTGCCTGTGGTCAGAGCAACGGACAAATTGTGCTGAGTCCTTCGGGAGGTGTGGCACCATATACTTACTCCTGGAATACCGGCGGAAGTAGCGCTACCCTTTCTGGTATACCAGCCGGTTCGTATACGGTAACCATTACCGACAATGTAAGTTGTTCTTCAACCTTTACGATAACCGTAAGCGATATTAATGCACCTACCGTAGCTGTAAGTACAACGCCGGTAACCTGTTTTGGTTCCTGTAATGGCTCAGCTTCATCTACGGTTTCCGGCGGTGTATCGCCATATACGTATTCCTGGAGTGGAGGCCAAACAACTACCGCAATCAGCGGTCAATGTGCCGGCACTTACGTGCTTAATGTAACAGATGCTGCCGGTTGTCATGGTGTTGTGCCAGCTGCAATTGACGGGCCGGATTCCTTAGAAGCGAATCCCACAATTACCAATCCGAGTTGTGGTTTGTGTAATGGTCAGATAGTACTGAACCCCATTGGCGGAAACGGTACTGGCTATGCTTATCAGTGGTCGGGTGGTCAAACAACAGCTTCGCTCAGTTCACAGTGTGCAGGTGTGTATGTGGTACAAATTACCGACGACAGCAGTTGTGTGTCTACTTACACCATTACGTTGAATAACCCCGGAGCGCCTGCTGTAACGCCGGTGGTGACAGACATTAACTGTTACCATGCCTGCAATGGTTCTATAAACACCAACGTTACAGGAAATGCTCCGCCATTTACCTATGTGTGGTCGCCACAAGGGCAGGTTAGTTCGTCCATTTCTAACCTTTGCGCCGGAACCTATTTTGTGAATGTTACCGACACAAATGGTTGTACGGCTGTTGCTTCTGCAATAGTTCACGAAGCAAGCCCAATTACAGCCACGCCGATAGTAACCAATCCTACCTGTGGATTATGTAATGGTCAGGCCACTCTTACTCCTTCAGGTGGTTCTGGAAGTGGTTATACATACGTGTGGGGTGATGGACAAACTACCGCTTCCGTAACAGGCATGTGTGCGGGTGTTTATAATGTGAACATTACAGACGGTGTTGGTTGTGTAGCTACTTACTCTCTTGCTATAAGTAATGCCGGTGCACCTACCATTGTGTTGAACCCAACCAATATAAACTGTTATGGCGCCCATACAGGGTCAATAACCTCCCTTGTAACTGGTGGCGCCTCACCCTATACTTACAACTGGCTGCCTAATCACCAAACAACCACTTCAATAACTGGTCTGGCTGCGGGGACTTACTTCCTGCAGGTGCTTGATCATAACGGTTGTATTGCCACAGCACAAACCACCATTACACAAGCCGCTCCGTTCTCCATTAATCCTATTATTACACCAACAGCCTGCGGCGCCTGCAATGGTCAGATTGTAATACAACCGCTGGGCGGAACCGGTGCTTATACTTACCTTTGGAATAACGGTTCAACCAACGATACCATTGCTAACCTCTGTGCAGGATCTTATAATGTGATCATCTCTAACCTGGCGGGTTGTAAAGATACTGTTGATATTGCCATGAACAGTACCACTACCTCACCGAACATTGTACTTACCGGAACTGATGTTTCCTGTTTCGGATTGTGTGATGGTATGGCCTCTGTGGCCATAAGCGGCGGCACACCACCATACAATACACCGGTGTGGACATACAACGGAACCAATATCGGAAACGGAAACCCGATTAATACCCTTTGTGAAGGACAGTATGCAGTGACTGTGGGCGATGCTTCAGGTTGCTCGGCTGTTGCTTATGTTACCATAACACAACCTAAGCTTCTGGTGCTTTCTTTCTCCAATATTATTAACCCGCTATGTAATGGTATTTGCACGGGAGCTATCAATCTCGCACCCTCCGGCGGTACAATACCTTATACCTTTAACTGGACACCTCCGCAAACGCCTTCGGCACAGTCTGCCGATAGCTTATGTGCCGGAGCCTATAATGTAAATGTAGTGGATCAGAACGGATGTAGCGTAACGGAGTCTACTGCTCTTACAGAGCCTTCCGCTATAAAAATTACAGCAGTAATTACTCCTACACCCTGTAACAATCAGGCTTCTGGCGCTATAAACATAACCGTAAGTGGTGGTACTCCCCCAAGCCCGGATTATATTTACCAATGGTCGGGCAACATTGCCGCCACTACCCAGGATATATCAGGCTTGGTTTCCGGCGGATATTCCCTTGTGGTAACTGACGCCAATAATTGTAAGGCAGACAGTCTTTTCCAGATATCGGCTGTGGATACTGTATTGGCAGATGCGGGTAATGACACCACCTTCTGCTTGTACGGGCCTATTATTCTGAATGGTACACAATCTACTGCCAATCATGGCACTTTAAGTTATGTGTGGACACAGTTGCCACACGATACTGTTGGTCATACCGGAATTATCAGCATTACTCCTCCGGCAGACACGGTGTGGTATCAGGTAGAAGTAACGAATTCCAATAATTGTAAGGATTTAGATACAGTGCGGGTCATTGCCCATCCGGCTCCTGTAGCCGACGCAGGGCCTGATGTGGAGATATTCCTCGATCATACCAGCATTATTGGCGGTACACCTGCAGGCTCTGCAGGTACACCACCATATTCTTATCATTGGACAAGTATTGACACTGTTGCCTTGAGTAATACCACCAGTCCGAATCCGATAACTTCCACCCTGGTGTCTATCGATTATATTCTTACCGTAACCGATGCCAATGGTTGTACCGATACCAGCAAAATGCACGTTACCGTAATGCCGCCTATTGTGGTACCAAGTGGTTTCTCGCCTAATGGTGACGGCAGCAACGACACCTGGTGGATCGATTATATTGATAAATTCCCGAACAATGAATTAACCGTATATAACCGCTGGGGTGAACCGCTTTATTATAAGAAGGGGTATAATAACGCTACCGGATGGAATGGCATCTATAATGGAAAACCATTGCCGGTGGGTACCTATTACTATGTGCTGCTGCTCAACGATCCGGAATTTAGCAAGCCTTATACCGGACCAATTACCATATTCCGTTAAACGCAAACAGAACTTACAATCATGAAAAAAATTATAAATCATTCGGGAAAAACAAAGCTGCTGCTTGGAGCTTTGTTGCTACTGTTACTGCAGGCTTCTGCCCAACAGTTGCCACAGTATACCCAATACATGCTTAATGATTTTGTTATGAATCCTGCCATAGCAGGAAAAAACAAAGACTTCTGGGATTGCAAAAGCAATAACCGTTATCAGTGGATTGGAATAACCGATGCTCCCCGTACCTATATACTTTCCATGCACGGACCCTTTCAGGGCTTGAACATGGGAATAGGTGGCAATTTATACACTGATATCGTGGGACCAACCCGCAGGGTTGGTTTTCAGTTAGCATATTCTTATCATGTTAAGCTGAATAATACCTACAAATTGAATTTAGGACTAAGCGGAGGGTTCTTACAATACTCGCTCGACGGAAGCAAGATAACGTTTAAAGAAGGGTATGATCCGGTAACCCCAATGATGTATAGATCTTATATGACCCCCGACTTCGGAACAGGTTTATACCTGCATAGCGAAAAGTTGTATGTTGGGGTTTCGGTACCGCAGCTATTTCAATCGGAAATTCGCTTCAGGGATGTGGTGAATACCGGGATCAGCCGCCTGAAGCCACATGTATACGCTCTTGCGGGGTACAAATATAAATTTGCCGGCGATTTTATGGTGGAACCAACGGTGCTTGTAAAATTTGTGAATCCCGCACCTGTAAAAATTGATGCAGGTGTTCGGTTGTCGTATCAGAATAAAGTTTGGATAGGAGCCAATTACCGAACCAACGATGCCATTACCGGACTAATAGGTTACCTCTATAACAACTGGCTGATGATCGGTTACTCTTACGACTACACGACAACTTCCTTACAGCGTTATACAACCGGTACACACGAACTCATGCTTGGATTGCGTTTCTCTAAACCACAGTCTACCTACAAAGACGATATCGATAATTAAGCTAATACATATTTATCCATCGGCATTTACCAATGTAATACTCACAATCGTTTTTGGACTATTTCTCGTTAACATTGGTATAATACCGTTTGCATTAATATAATGGGTCCAATTCCGTTTCACTACATTGCACCATAACATTAATAGCAACGGCATTTACCACTGCAAATATTTTATTTGGATTGGATCAAATAAAATATAACATTGGTATAAGAACTGGAAGAAGAAGAATAGAAAGTCCCGTGAATGATACACAGGACTTTTTCTTTTTCTCCTGTTCAAATCCTGTTCATAACCCAAGTCCGAAGCGCTGAAATTTTAATTCAGCAACCCTCTGTCCAACGATTGTTAATAACCAAACCTAAAGCCATAAATATGCAGTTAGTCATCGGCGGAAAGCATTGTTTTTCCTATAAGCCGCAGCATTTATTTAGAATGATTTTAAATTACAGGACTTGTTAAATTTTTTAACATTTCAGAGAAATTGTATGCAATCTTCTGTTAAATTTGCCATCCAATTAGTGGTGGCGTTTGTCATTACATTGTCATAAAACAAAGCTCTTAATTTTTATGCATAAAAATATGTCCCGTAACCCTCTTAAACTATTGCTGGGCCTGATCTTCGTAGGACTACTCTTCAGCCGCAATGCCTCAGCAGCCCCAGAAGCAGGAAAAATTTTCAAGCAGAATTGTGCGAGTTGCCATACTTTGACTGATCAAAAGCTCACCGGGCCTGGCCTCAAAGGGATAACTGACCGTGCCCCAAAAGGCGACTGGTTATTTAACTGGGTGAAGAACTCAGAAAAGATGATCAAATCAGGAGATGCCTATGCTGGTAAAATATATAAGGAGAATAGTAATGCATCAATGACTGTATTTGAGGGAGTACTTTCAGATGATGATATTCATGCAGTTGTTGATTACATTAAGAACCCGCCTACTCCAACTATTGCAACCGCAACAAGTACTACTGGTGGCTCAAAGGATGTTGTTGTTAACGAACCCAAAGGCATCGACCCACTCTACATCATCTTCGCCGTTATTGCCATCCTTGCCATTTTAATTTCTATTCTTCGCGGGGTTCGTCATTCCTTAAAAAATGTGGTTAACCGTAAAGAAGGCAAAGAAGAAGAGCCTGTTCGTACTTTCTGGGAAGACGCTAAAATCTGGATGGCTCACAACCGCCGGCTGATGGGGGTATTCAGTATTGTACTGGTGCTGCTGGGTATGCGCGGCTGCTGGAACAGCCTCTGGACGATAAGTGTATACTACGATCAAACTACCGGACGTGGTTACAAACCCGAGCAACCCATTAAATTCTCGCACAAACTGCACGCCGGCGATAATGGTATTGCTTGTCAATATTGTCACAACTCCGTTGAAAAATCGCGTCACTCGGGCATTCCAACAGTAAACGTGTGTATGAACTGCCACAAGGCCATTTCTACCGGTCCTCAGTACGGCGAAAAAGAAATTGCAAAAATTTATACCGCAGCCGGCTTTAATACCAAAACTGGCGCTTACGATCAACCGCAGAATCCGATTAAATGGA
>JACCDG010886327.1_pt1 | contig 45738 bp, 67 predicted proteins | sample 7442471 | NCBI WGS metagenome assembly JACCDG01 (sample SAMN15323444, study PRJNA562643) | freshwater metagenome | isolation source: river surface water | place: USA:Blue River Watershed | collected 2017-08-17
ATGCATAGCGAACAGTGCCTGCGGCAGCTTTTAGATTAAGTTTTCCGCCCGCAGCATTCTTAGGGTCGTATACAAAATCATCAATGACCAAACTACTGTGCTCAGTGACCTGAACATTGGTTTGATCCTTAAAAATAATTCTAAGTTTACCGTTCTTTGTTTCAACTTTGTCATTTAGTTGTATCACTGTGCCTTTATTCACAGCGACTGTATCCTTGCCTCTTTTAATGGTAGCAGAGCCTGTGAGTTCGGTTACTGAACCGATATCAGCACAGGCTTGACCTGCAAGAAATAACCCGGCCAAAAAGAGGGCAAGTTTCATTGCTGCCCCTTATGGCTTTTGTACGATATTAAAAGTACCGCTAGTTGTTCCAGCTGTCTTTAGGTTAAGGTAGTTGTCAACAGTAGCACCAGTTTGGCTGATGTTAACTGTATTACTGTTGCTGGTAGTCATACTAACAACAATGTGGTTACCATTGGTTACACCACCACTTTGCGTGATGTTGAAAGCATTGCTGTCACCAGTTACAGTGATAAGCTGACTGTGCTTGTCGCCTAGTTGATCAATACGGAAAGTGTTGCTGTTACCTGTAACATCAATGTGGCTGATCAAATCACTACCACCGCCTCTGTACTGTAGGTCGTTGCTGTTACCAGTAAACTTCCAGTTTAGATCGGCTGCTTTACAACCTGTAGCGCCGTTGGCAATACTAGTTGCACCATCACTGGCGTTACCGTATCCGCAGGCAGCGTCAACGATGTTTGAGTTACCAATCTGTTGGATTGTAACTGTTGCACCAACGCCAGCGCCTGTAGTAGGATTTGCCACTTCGAGCATAAGGCTGTTTAAGTCGCCTATCTGTTTGGTAACTAGTGTCTGGTTAGTACCTCTTAGGTATACCGGTCTATTCGCTGTACCCTGTGCATTGCCGCTGCCATCTTGTGTGACATTAACATTAGGGTTCGCACCGCTTTGATCGATGAATACTCTGTTGGTTACCGCAGTGTTGGCCAATGCTGCTGTTGCGCCAGCGGTAACTGTTTGCATTGCAGGAATAGTTGGCGCTGTTGGCGCTACTACTGCTGTCTGAGCCATTGCAGGGATAGCTGCTGATAGTAATACTGCTAATATTGTTTTTTTCATAGTTTTCGCTCCGAGGATTTATTATCGGTTTTCTGTTCCTCTTTATTTTCCAGTTTGTACTGGTTTATTGTTTCCTTCCACAGCTTTTCCGCTACCGGGCTGCTGTGTTGTGGATGCTGTTTGGGCTGTGCTTTTAGATGAGGTTTCCTTCTGAACCAACTCATTAGGTTTCTCCTTAAACTTCCACAAGCCTTGACGCTCACCTTTGTTAATCAACTCAACTACCGCAGTTTCTATAGCACTACGCAGTGCATAGTTTCCTGGTTCGTTAAAGCTCTGACTAGCATCGAACTCAAATGCTCGTGTGGCCTGGTTAAAGAATCTTAAAGCAGTCACACCATCTTGTGTGCTTAACAGATTCTTTTCGACGGTTACTGTTGTTAACACTTCTCCGGTCGTAACGCTCACCAACCTTAGACTGATAACAACCAGATCCTGTGTGTATTGTGTGTATGGGCCTATGCCTAAAAATCTAGCTCCTGTACCGCCTGTTAGTGTATTGCTGTTATAGTCAACAATAGCACCTTCTAGAATAACACCTGCTAGTGTTAATGGAGGTAATGGTTTTGCTTTGTCGCCCTCGTAGATCTCACGAGTCTGTTTGATCATTTGGCGTTCTTTCAGTAAGTTATCGAGACCTACTCGTTCAACCACGGTGAACCATTGACGGTTGCCAACTTCTTGTAGACTCTTGATTAGGTATGCTTCTGCGCCTTGTGTAACGGCTGTTGAGAACAAACTCAGTGTGTTACTTGGCTTACGCTGTCCTGTTTGATCTTTGAAACTGTAAACAGCTACAGTTACTGGAGGATTAGCAGGTTCCGGAACCTTGCTGAAACTCTTGTTGATTGTTTCACTTACCTTAGCCTCTTCTGGTGAATCAATGTCGTGCATTGGACGAACAGTAGAGCATCCGGCTAAAGCTGCTAGTGCAAGTGCTGTTAAAGTAAATTTAATATTCTTCATCGTTCAATCCTTAGAAACTAAAACTTGCAATAGGCACAACAACAGTAGTTATAGTTCCTTTAGCATCTACCACTGTCAATGTTACTTTGTCAGCAGCTTTGGTCCAAGTTACTGTATTGCCGTCTAATACAAATGTACCTGTAGTTGGGTTTGTACATCCAGGAATAGTGCCGCCATCTGCTGCTGCACAACGATTTTGGAATAGGTTATTACTTAACTGTGTTGCCAACTGTGCATAGACTTGACTTTGGAATAGACTCATAAATCTATTCAAAGGTGTGTTTAATAGGTCAGCTTCTGCTTTGGCAATTGCTGCTTTTTTGTCAGCTTCGATACTATCTTTACGGCTTTTCTCAATACTGTCGATTGTAAGTGCGTGGCTGCTCCAACCTACACCGTTAAAGGCTGGATTTTTAAATTGGTGTACTAATTCTGCTTGTACGCTCGATCCAAGCAGACATACTGCTAATAATAATGTTCTCTTCATGGTCGCTCCTAGAGAGATAGTTTACATTATTATTTACAAAATACAATTTATAAATTAACACATAGTTTAATCTTAAACTATTACTAGAGCGATAAGGAGGTATGTTAATTGATGTGCAAGTTGATCCATTCCAAACTGATTCCAGAACATTGGTTTAGTTAAGTCTTTGGTTCCAAACCTTACTTTTGTCCAGTCAATATGATAATGAACTATGCCTTCTATTAGCGCCACAACTACAATTGTTCCAGCAGACATAGGTAAAACTAGTAAGGAATAAATCATTAGGACAACCATAGTTGTCCAAGTATGATCTATACTGTGGCTTATGCCAATTAGATCTCGATAAATTCCTTTTCGAACAGTCTGCTGATATGTTTGTATAACAAAGTCAGCATAATAGTGTTTTAACTGAAAAAGGAATAAAAGTGCTAATATTTCCATACAAACTATTTAGTATGCAGGAAAAAATATTCTAAATTTTTAAACCAATTAGATTCCGGGAGCAGGCTGCATCATAGTACCGGGCACCGACGGTGCAGGTCTCTGTGCAACAGGTGCAGGCGTAGGCGTAGGCGCAGGTGCAGGCTGCGCTGGTTTAGCTACTTTTGGGGCCAATTGCGGATATAATCTTTCTAATTCTGCAATAATATCATCTGAGCTCATTTTTTGCTGTATTAGCTTCATTGCAGTTGTGGCCATTCCGCTGATAATCCTTTGGTTAGTAACACCTCGTCTGTTTGCTAATGTCATTGCCCATTGAACTAGTTTCTGGTTAAAGTCAGGTGCTTGTAAAGGAGCCTTGCCTCTTGAAATACTCTTAAGTTCTTTTCTTGCAGCTTCACCGCCAAAAGTTGTTGACTGTACACTTATTTGTGGATATACGGCTCTAACTGGATCTTTAGTTGCACTAATGTATGTGCTCTTAGCATGGAATCGTAAACCTTGATCAAGTAATTGAGCAGCGTCATCGTAATAGACAAAGGTTTTAGTGTTAAGATTTGTGTATAGCACACCGTCGTCATGTTTACGACTCATGTAAAAATTAAATGTAGCTTGACTGTAAGCCTGTAAAGCAGCTCCGTTGTCACCCACTTCAATAGCTGACATAATTTCATTTACATTGCGCTTGAGCCTCATGAGATGCCCTTTTCTGCCGCCTTTGATATTTCCAAATATCAAGTTTAAACAGTTTCTTGCTAATCCTAAGAATTTCCTTTTATCAGCCGGAGGTAAAATTTGATGGAAGGCAATTGCTTGATTTAAATTCATCCCGCTGCCCGATAGCTGACTGCCTAACTGTTTGTACAATTTGTGTTTTTTTACATAGTTGTTCAAAGCAATCGCTGCTGCTTCGTAACCTTCTGCCGGTCTTACTTCTTGGTCTCCGAATCTTGCGGCGCCGCCGGCTTCTGTTTTTAATTCAACCTGGTAAGTTTTCCCGTCAATAGTAATTTGTAAATCGCCCTTTTTACTGCCTTCTTCTTTACTGTCTTCGTTACCTTCTGATTTTTCTTTTTTAGATGATTTCGATACTGAAATACTCTTACTAAGAACATTTAGCCCAAATTCTCCACGACCCATGCCTAGTTCAGAAATACTCATAACCTCATCTACAAATTCTGAAATAAGTTTATTTTTACTATATCCTGCAAATACATCGTTAAAGGTAACTTGCTTATAGGATAATAATGATGCAGTATTAACTAATTGATTATCGCGCCATAGAGAAAAGAACTGTTCTCTTTCTTCTGGTGTGGCTTGAACTTCTTCTGCAATACTAAGAATTAAACGAGCTAATACTTTTTTAGCATCAGTGACTGCATCGTCTTTGATTTCATCTACGGCTGTACTAATAGCACCAATTCTTCCCCCTTTGCCAAAATGTTGCAACAGTTCTTCAATTTCTTTAAGAGCTTTTGCTGTGGCATCATCGTCGGGAAGTTGCTTAATCCTTCGGGCGATTAAGTCTTTCATGCCTTCTAAGTGATCTGCACTAATGTTAGTACTTAATGCTTCTTTCAGGTTTACTTTAAATTGGGAAAATCTCATAGTAGAGTATTTATCGCAATTCAGGAAAGAGGCAATCCTGAATGAACACCTTTACATCGTCCTCATTTAGTCCTAAACTAGTCATAACTTTAGGAGTATGGGGGTTTTGCTTTTGATTTTGTGCGTAAAAATTCTGGGCGTTTTTTACTTCTTCAAACGGTGCAGTACCGCTTGTTTCATCTACACATTCTGTATAGTGATTTACAAGGATATTAGCTAGACTAGAGATTTGTCTGATTTCTTGTTCGTCACTGACATTACCTGCGGCAACCATATGCGGGCTAAAAATACGCTGTGCCCACTCAGGTAACGCTCTAGGTTTGTGCCAATCGTACCTGCTAACTTCTTCAGCGAAATACTTAATCATAGGGTGATTTGGATCAGTAGTAGGACTATAGTCAATAAAACATCCAGTCATTTTGTTTTTACCGGCAATAACATCAAATCCAAAAATAGGTGCAGGATTGTCTAGGTGCGGAAAAACGCAACAGTGCATCATCCAAAGTCCTTTAGTCTCTCTAGCATCAACTACATCAATATGTGCTCTGCGATATCGACTACTCTTCCAAACTTTATTAATCCAGCCCGGTTGATTAAATCGATCCATTTCTGGTTCAAATATGATACTTCCAGTAGCGTAAAAAGCGGCCTCAAGCCGCTTTTCTATTTGTATTAGTTCTTCCCAAACTTTACTCTCCATGATACAAATCCCTCATCATAGCAATAGCATATTCAAAAGCTACCCGAGCCTCATCACCTAGGTCGTCTGTTAATAGTTTTCTAATCTCAACTTTCATTGCATCTGCATTTTCAAACTCGTAAAACTTACCGCTTGAAATGTGTGCAACTTGTTTCTTAATGATCTGTCCACCAAATAAATCGCCCATATGTCGACAGTATAAGTGTGCTTTAATTAGGTGTTTGTTATCCGGTTCGTTACCTAGAGCATGTAGATATGCTTGATACTCTAGCGTTGCTGGAGTAAGATAACAGTAAGTGCCATCGTCTAGCTCTTGAAAGTCTGCATAGATGCTTCGTAGTCTTGGTAGATCAGGCATACTATCAAAGAACCCTTGACGCTTACAGTACCATTCGATTGGATCGTAGATAGCCAGCAAGTTATACAAGTAGTTTTTGTAGTCTATTTTTTCGATTTTACCGCTAAGTAGCATCTTAGCAAATGTTGTTGTTTCTGCTTCGTGATGTAAATCTTTTGTGAGTTCTTTTAAGCTCATTCTTCTTCCATTTTGATCTGGAGCGGAAACCCATTAGTCCTAGCCAATTGGGTTGCTTCTACAGCCTTTGCTTCTGCAATTTCGAAGCTGTACAACCCTGCAATGCCGCTTCCTGTATTATGTATCTCTAGCGTAATTTGCTTGGCTGTTTCTTGAGTGTGTTTAAAAGTTTCGGTTAACAACCCTACAACAAAATCCATAGGTGTAGTATCATCGTTTAAAAAAATTACTTTCCATCTTTTAGGTTCTTGAATTTTTTGTTTAATTTTTTCGTCGATTTGAATTTCAGTCGTTGGCATGCTTACTTCTCCATAAACGGGGGAGTTTCCTCCCCCAAATGTATTTACTTAATAGTGATTAAACGAGGTTTGAGTTCTTCTGGAACTACACGAGTAAGTTTAACACGCAAAATTCCATTTGTCAATTCTGCATCACCCACTTGTATATGATCTGCAAGGGTCCATGATCTTTCAAAGTCTCTTGCAGCTAATCCTCTATACAGATACTTACTCGAATCATCGTCTTTTAGTCTCCTACCTCTAACAATTAGTTGATCTTGATCAACTTCAACTGTTACATCTTCTTTGTCAAATCCAGCAACTGCAATTTCAATCTCAAAATCGTGTTCGCTATGTTTAATGACATTATGTGGAGGATAGTTGTTAGTTGAATTTTGAAAACGATTTTCAAAATCACTAAAAATTCTATCAAATCCAATTAGTGCTCTGTTTAGCTGTGCTAAAGTAGCTGTATCAAATCTAGTTAAATTTCCATTCATTTTATTTCTCCTTATAAAGCAAGAATGTAATGCGGCCTCATCGAGCGCCGCAGGATTATGATGCTTAGTTCTTAACCTCAGTGAACTCTGCATCCACTACTCCATCGTCAGGCTTTGCAGTTTCCTGTTGCCCAACTTTGGATTTGGCTTCCGTTACTGGCTGACTTGCATTGAACAATTCAGTAGCAGCTTCTTGGATAGCCGAAACATCGTCACCGCTCATTGCAGTTTCGACTTTAGTAATAGCCTCGTTGACTTTAGATTTATTATCTTCAGTCAATTGACTATCTACATCTTTAATGTCTGTTTTAACCCTGTGTACTAATGCTTCTGCTTGATTACGAGCTTCAATCAATTCTTTAGCTTTTTTATCTGCTTCTGCATTTTCTTCAGCTTCTTTGATCATTTTTTGAATTTCAGCTTCACTTAATCCGCTGTCGCTCTTAATAGTAATCTTATTTTCTTTTCCTGTTCCTTTATCCTTAGCACTAATATGCATAATTCCATTAGCATCAATATCAAAGGTAACTTCAATTTGTGGCAGACCTCTTGGGGCAGGAGCAATACCGTCTAAATTAAACTCGCCAAGTGCTTTGTTATACTTAAACAACTCTCTTTCACCTTGAGCTACTTTAATTGTAACGGCAGGTTGATTATCTTCTGCGGTTGAGAATGTCTGACTTGCCTTAGTTGGTATCGTTGTGTTTTTTTGAATTAACTTGGTAAACACGCCACCCATTGTTTCGATACCTAAGCTCAGTGGGGTGACATCTAATAATAAGACATCTGTTCTATCTCCAGCTAACACACTACCTTGAATTGCCGCACCGGCAGCAACTGCTTCATCTGGATTAACATCTTTACGAGGTGCCTTGCCAAATAGCTTTTCAACAGCTTCTTGAACCTTAGGCATGCGAGTTTGCCCGCCAACTAAAATAATTTCATCAATCTCATTGGCGCTTACACCTGCATCCTTCATAGCAACCTTGCAGGGTTCAATGCTTCTCTGAATCAGTTCATCAACTAGGCTTTCAAATTTAGCACGAGTTAATTTGATATTCATGTGTTTAGGGCCTGTAGCATCAGCGGTAATATACGGAAGATTGATATCAGTTTGTTGACTACTTGACAATTCAATCTTGGCTTTTTCTGCGGCTTCTTTTAAACGCTGTAGTGCAAGAACATCTTTGCTTAGATCAATTGCTTGGTCTTTCTTAAACTCGTCAATTAAGAAATCCATAATGCGTTGGTCAAAGTCTTCGCCTCCTAGGAATGTGTCACCGTTAGTGCTTAAAACTTCAATCTGCTTGTCACCATCTACATTAGCAATTTCAATAATACTAATATCAAATGTTCCGCCTCCTAAGTCGTAGACAGCAACTTTGCGATCTTTGCTATCAGCCTTGTCGACTCCATAGGCCAGTGCGGCTGCTGTAGGTTCATTAATAATACGGAGTACTTCTAATCCAGCAATCTTACCTGCATCCTTGGTGGCCTGGCGCTGACTATCATTAAAGTATGCTGGCACGGTGATAACAGCTTGTGTTACAGTGTGTCCAAGATAATCTTCTGCTGTCTTTTTCATTTTACGCAGGACTTCTGCTGAAATTTGGGGAGGTGCTAATTCTTTACTATTTGCCCTAACCCATGCATCTCCGTTAGATGCTTCAATAATCTCATAGGGCATAAGATCAATATCTTTTTGCACAGCCTGTTCTTTAAACTTACGACCAATAAGTCGCTTGGCTGCGTAGATCGTGTTCTTAGGATTAGTAACTGCTTGTCGTTTTGCTGTTGCACCAACTAGAACTTCATCGTTAGTGTATGCAATAATTGAGGGGGTTGTTCGTGCGCCTTCTGAGTTTTCAATAACTTTAGTAGAACCGTTTTCTACAATGGCTACACATGAATTTGTTGTACCTAAATCGATACCTATGACTTTGCTCATATTTTATCTCCTTATAAAGCAAGAAAATTGCAGAGCCCTAGCGGCGCCCTACAATTTTATTTATATCAAATTTTATCTAAATTTGGAATATTAGACCACTTCTTTAGCTTTTCAATTTTAGCTCGTTTTGCCTTGTGCAAGTTACCCCAACTAACAACCTCGTTAATTAGCAGGATATCAATCATAGCTAATACATCACCTACTTCTTCTTCTAAGTGTGCTCGATTAGTATAGTCTGTGCCAGGCTTTGCATTATCTAATCCAAATCTGCGAATTTTGCTAATTGCTTGGATTACTTCTGCACATTCTTCTTGTGCAATATCCATAACTTCGTTGTTATCTTCGTTCATATTATCTTTGATTTGCTAGTGGTCTGAATAACTCTCCGTCCATGCCGCTAGCAGTACGAAGTTTGTTATAAACATTTTGTACACCGACAGCTTGATTCCACGCATCTTCTAAGGCATGATGTTTTAATACTGGTGGTCTTTTTGGATCTATACCAAGATCAAAAAGTGTTCGAGTGCATCTAACTTGCCAAAAGTTCCAAGGTACAGCTTTACCAACCTTTGCAAAAATATGTTCGCAAATTACAATATCAAATGCCGCACCGTGCGACCAAATACGCTTGGCACCCCAGCAAAATTTGTAAAGTTGATTCATAGCATCGACGATGTCGATTCTGCCGTCTGGGCTGAACGCTTCGTCTTGAGCTTCTTTGCTTTGTTGACTCCACCAGTTGATAGTATCTTCGCTAGTTGTGAGTCCAATTTTATCACAACTATCAAGGTCAACTTTTACATAAAATTTTTCACAGTCTGGATCTTTAATGTCATCACCAAACGGATCAAATTTAATTGCTCCAATAGTTAAAATAGATGCACTAGGTTTTGTATCTAGTGTCTCGAGGTCGATCATAATGTCAGTTTTCATAGAACAATTATATATTAGACTAGTTTAAATGTCAATGCTCAATAAATATTTTTATGTCAAAATATCTTAAATTATACAACATGATACTAGATCGTGGAGTAACTACGCCCGATGTTGATAGATTTGAAAAATGGATTATTTCTCCGGCCACTGAAACCGAGGCCGAAGTATCGAAATATTTTAAACCCTACGAAGTGAGAGCATTACATTGCTCTGCAACAAACGAAGGGTTGCCTATCTATAGTTAATAGTATTTTTTTGGAAGCTCTTGTTCGCGAAGCTTCTTCTGCCATCTTGCTTTTGCGGCGCTGGCTTTTCTTTTACGAGCCGTTGTAGGCTTTTCGTAAAATTCTTTTTTTTGAAGATCTTTTAGTTTTCCACTATCTTCAATTTTATTTTTAAATTTCTTTAAAGCACGATTGACATCGTCGTGTTCTTTTAAAAAAACGGTTGAACCGTATAGTCTAATTACATTACTGTCTCTCATCGTCGTCCTCTTCACTATTGATAATTTCAAGTATCCAATCTAAATTGTAGATTCTATTTCTGCTTATTAAATTCCACGGTGTTATTTCATCGTTAGTTAAGTAATATGCATTTGGCTGTGCCAACATAAAACTGACAAAATTCTTTGTAATTGAATCACAGTTATCAATATCTACAATTACAAAATCAACATTTTGACTAGCGTTCAACATCCATGCAATGTCTGCTTCTTCTGAATCATACACATATACATTTATATCATCGGGTACTGCGCTTAGTAAAGTTTGAAATTGCATTTTTAATTTTGTACTAGGCTTTACTAGAAGATAACCCGGATTTAAATTGAATAGATTATCCGGAGGTGTTATTAGGTTAATTTTTCCTAAGCTCATAGATCCTGTCTGCAAAATATTCTAATTGTTCTTTTGTGTATATACTAAATTTAGGACCTTTGCTTCGAATTCTTTTTACAAATTCTGCAAGCTCTGGTTCTGTTTCTTCGTCTACATGAATATTTCTAAACTCATGTTCTGAATACTCTTTATATAGCCTATCTGTAGGTCCTAGTTGATCTTTTTTCCTAATTCTAGTCCATAAAGATTCTTCACTTTGTTCACTATTCTGAACATAAGTTAATCCTTGGTCTTGACTATCTGTTGTCCCGCTTGCTTGATCATGTAAGTCTTTTTTTTTGATTCTTCTTGAAGTTCCGGAAGTATAGTATATCCATCTTCTTTTATAGGCTCATCAACTGTTACTTCGGTGCTATCTGCTGTAGGAGCCGGAACATACTCTACTATATCACTTACAGTAATTTGAGGGGTATCTTCAATTTTTGCAACTAACGGGGGCTCGTGTTTCCAGTCTTCGGGATACTTAAATCCCTCTCGTAGATAAGGATGTGTATCAGGATGATGCGATGCAGGTTCAGTGACAGTGGCTGTGCTGACTATATCAGATTCCTTTTCAGGGCTGTCACCCTCCATGGATTCATCTTTAAGTGTAATTTCCTCGTAAGTTGGAAGAAAATCGTCCTTGAGTTCTTCCTCAGTAGGCTTTTCTCCTACATCTGCTACATAAGGATCAGGAGTATTTTCTCGCTGTTCTTTTTCTTCTCTTAACCATTGGAAAGAAACCTGTGCTGCCAATAACATAATAACAGCGAGAGGATCAAACACGCTAACGATTAGGATGATAACCCATGTAACTGCCTTTTCTAAGATATTGGCATCTGGGTTATCACCATAGATAAGTTTGGCAATATATTTTATTGGACCAACTTCTGCTTCCACCTTGCGTACTTCAGCGGCGATGGGTGCCCGTTCCTCATTAAGGCGGGTAATTGTTTTCTGCTCGGCTTCAATGTCTTGAAGTAGTCTAGTGCGTTCTTTGGCCTGCCCTCTACGGATAGCAACCGCCTTATCGGCACCTTTTTCATCTTGGCTTCGTGCCATAACTTGGTCCACAGCCTCATCAAGCTGTTTGAGCGCCTTGCGATTAGCATCAATATTCTCCCGTGCTATCTTAATCTTTTCGTCGTATAAGGCAATCTTACTTGTAACATCTCCGCCAATTAGGTTTTGATCAGTATGCGCTTTACTTAAGAAACCAAAGATGCCCATGCTAGTAATAAACATTAACACAACTACTGATATAGTCATGTATGTTTTCATTAGCCCAGGTGCTCTAGACCAATTAGCTTTGAGCCAGCTAGCACAAACTAACTTGGCAACTTCTAAACTTCCTCCCATAATATAGATGGGAATCGTTGCCGCGGCAAAAATAGCAGCCAAACCTATTACTGAATAATAGATTGCGACTGCTGAGATGGTGAGGCCAGTAAGCAGTAATAACCAGGCTAAAATCATTTATTAAACTGTAGAAACTAATTCGGTTCCGTCGACAACTTGGACTGCTACATCATCTAATACATCGGCTAATGTGTCCGGTGTGTTGATAGTAATAGATGCTTGTTTACCACTTTGGTTAGTAAAGTCCCAAGTATTCCAAGTTCTTGTGTAAGCATTGCGAGTAATACCAGTTGCTACTAAGTATCTAAGTGCTTTTGCAGTTGTATCAATAGTTACTGCGCCGCCTGTAGTTGGAGTGAAAGAGGTAGTAGTTTTAGTTACTGCACCTAACACAAAATCATCTCTATCAAACTTTACAGTAAATGCAACCGCTGTTGGAACACTGTTTGCGTCAGTAGTATCTGCACTAGTTACTTCGACATCGATAACTTGTGCATCTGCATGTTTTGTGAGCTCTTCGATGATAGCTTGCCAACGCATGTTACCACGAGAAAGACGCTCTGCATTTGCATCACTAGACGGCTTTGTTGTATAACTATCCCAATTATATGGGTTCACTGCACCATTAGCAGGACTAGCACCTGTATAGGTTCCTGTTCCGCCGCTAAGTGTTAAAACCACACGATAGAAATCTGGGCTTAATTGATTTGTGTCTTGTTGAAATCCTGATGGCATAATCCATTCCTTATTTTATTTTAATATTTATCAACGAAAGTCCAAGTTTTTCGATTATTATCCATGCAGGCAGTGTCCTGATAACCTTTAGAGTCAGAATTTATGCGTACATAACTATAAACTCGTCTACAGGTTAGACCGTTATTAGGCCAAGTGTATGCTATTTGCACAATACCTTCTGCATCGTTTTTAGGACTACGCCAAGAAACATTCTCCCCGTTTTCAAGATTGTTTAATGCGTGATGAACAGCACTTCTATGAATAGCTAGATCTTCCTTACTCAAGGATGTGTTAAACCACTTTGCAATATTATAAACAATCCCAGCAGTAGTGTGTGGGTTAGCCCAACTTTCAAATGCTGGGCTATGCCAACTTTGTGCAACAGTGTTACTTGAAACCAGCAAAAGGAACAATTTCCCAAGTACCATCAAATTTCTTACACGCATAGCTACTCCGTTGAACAGGACTACCTTTTAAGGTAGTCCAATATTTAAATTCCCCGCACTGACTGGCAATACCGGCATTTTTCATAACAATCCTATCAACAGGATCGTCACTGCAAACAACCATAGTCTTACCAGAAACATTAGAGCCGTCTTGCACTTCTACTGTTTTGCTAGTATGACAAAATTGACTAGTCTGTTGCTTTGGGGAGCTTCCACATCCTACTAGTAGAACTAGAGATGCTAACAATAAGATTTTCATTGTTTGCTCTTAGCTTCTTGCACCAGTTGATCAAAAGTTGCTTTGGGCATTTTCAAACGAACAAAAGTATAATGTTTACCTGCCATTGTAAACTGCCCCATTTCTCTTTGAAGGTGCTCTCTAATGACGGTATCTCTCACTACATAACTGATCTTTGTCCGTGTGCTCTTTTTATCGTTAATAAAATCGATAGAAGTTTCGCTGTTTACTTGGCTGTTGATTCTTTTGGCAAAATTATTCATAGCAATGGCATACATCTGTTCTTCTGCCGCTTGTTGATAAACGCTTTCGCCAGCGCCACATGAGTATGCATACTCTTTGCTCCACCAGAACCAACCTTCGGTTCCTGACTGAGCACAGTCTCTGTACCAATTAGGCTGAGCATAAGATTTCCTTTCCTCAACTTTTGACATACCAGAACATCCTGCAAACAATGCTGATGCCAAAGTAATTAATAGTGCCTTTTTCATTTTGCCATCTCCTGACTCTGTGTCTTAATAGTATCAACGCCTCGATCGAGCATACGGGCTATTCCGCTAAATCCAACAGTAGCCAGCACTAGCCCAAACACTGTACCTGCAATAAATGCCTTCATAAATGCCTTTCTGTGTGTGTAAATAAAAAACCTCTACACTGTTATTTTAATGTAGAGGCTTGTAAAAGTCAATAGTTTTGGTTACTTAAAGAAAATCAAAACCATCAATACGGCTTGAACAATGAAGCCAACACCGATAGTGATCAAGTTCAGCATATCTCGTTGAACGGCTGCTTTTAAGAAAAGCAAACTCAATCCACCCCAAGCCAAAAGAACAATATCTGCACTAGGCATCTTGTCAGTAAGGCCTGCCATTACTGCTAGTAGACTAGGTATAGTAGATGCATGAATTACTAATACTGCTAGCCAACCAAGTGTTTCTGCAGAGATGTACTTAAACTTTTCACTTACAAAAGTTGAAACTTTTTCGATATCAAAACTCATGATCAATCCTTATAAAAAATGTGTCGACCGATTTTACCAATTTTATCTTTTTTCCAACCTGGGTTTACATAGTCAGCATGATAATACATAGCCGGCTTTAGTACATCCAGTCTGAAACCTTCTAGAAGAACTTTTTTGGCAACTGCCATGCTTTCTTCATAATGTTCCTTACTTCTAATTGGTTTACCTTTTCCGTGGCCTTCACAATACCAGCTAAATTGGCAAACTACCTTTTCGTAAAATACATTTTTTTGATAGACTACTGCACAGATGTCTTTTGGAAATTTTCCACTTTCTGCTCGATTCAATGTTACCTGTGCAACACCAACCTTTCCTTCAAAGGGTTCTGTAGCAGCCTCATGATAAATGTTTCTTGCTAAACAATCGAGTTGTCTTTCTCGATCACGAATTGTTACAATATCACTTGATCCTAATAGTTGTGAATCTTTTAGATATGTAAATTTTTTATGAGTTACTGTTTGTACTAATGTTATTACTAAAACAAGACTAATAACAAAAATACCAAACCTCAATATTTTTTCCATTTAATTTCTCCTTTAGTTAATGTAGCAAAATTGCTACACCAGAAGTCCAAAAAATATTAAAAACTTCTGATAGCCAAACCCGATTCATAACTTCGTTTTTGGCGAGTTAAGTAATTATCCCCATATAGCGAGTAGTTATCTACGCATTTTGCTAATTTCGATAGCTTCCTCGTCACTAAAAATAGGAACTGCATTGCTCTTGTGCATGGTACCAATTCCTTTGATTTTGGTCCCAGTGTAGACCTTTTCTGGTGGTTTAACACAGGGACCCATGTCTTTGGGGTTAAGGCTAGGGATCTTTGGACCAGTATCACGAATATACGGCTTCTGACTAGTAGGTAGTAATACTGGAGCAGAAAGTGCCCGCTTTTTCTTGCGGTCTTCTGCTTCAATTCCCCACTTCTTCTGTAATTCTTTCCAAGATGCGTCCAAATCTCTTGCCTTCTTTGCTTCTGCGGCATTACGAAACTTTTGCTTACCTTTTCGCTTGCCAGTAGTACTAAGCCACGGGCCTTCTAGATGCATAGTCATAATTGTTCGTCAAAAGTTATACACAGCCACTATTATAATGGATTTATAACAGTGTGTCAACTAAAATGAGTCAACTATAATTTTGAGTAATTCTTCGTGATCAAGATGCTCATATTCCGAATTAAATTCAAATATTGCATCTTCAGTTTTATCCCAATCACTTACGCCCAAAATTTCAAATAATTCCATTTTCGAAATTGGTTCGTTTCTCATATGACTTACCCAAACTGCTGTCATTACAGTGCAAGAGAAAACTATTTTATCATCATAAACATAATTTTCTTCGCACCATTCAAGTGTTCTTCTTAGATAATAACCGATGTCTTCTAACCGATTTTCTAATTGAACTACCCATTGGTGGGTATCATCTCTAGTCCAAGGTTTCATTGAACTCTAGTTTTTACAAAGTCAATAATTGTTTGTACGGTAATCATCGTGTCAGTTTTTTCAACATCAATTTCAATACCAAATTCGTCTTCTAATGCAATGATAATCTCAACTGTATCAAGGCTATCTGCATCAAGGTCTGACATTAAATTTTGCTCTGGTTTAATTTCACTAGGGTCTTTATTCAATTCCTTAGCTATGATATTAATAATTTTTTCTTCCATTGTATATCCTATACTCTAAAGCTCTCGCCGCATCCGCAACGATCTCTTTCATTGGGGTTAATAAATTCAAAACCTTCATTGAGACCATTCTTTACCCAATCCACTGTCATTTCGTTTAGATATGCTTGGGCTTTTGCATCTACTAGTACAACAAATCCATCTTGTGCGTAATTTGTTACACCAATTTCGGCTTCATATTTGTCAACATATTCTAACACATAAGCAAGTCCGGAGCAACCGGTTGTTTTTACACCTATGCGTACTCCTACTCCTTTTCCTCGAGATTCTAACAATTTTTTAATTTTTGATTTCGCTAGATCTGTAATATATATCATTAAGACACAAATCCTTCTAGTGAATGTCCAGCTAAGAAATCTTTAGTAAAATCAATAATAAAGACTACTCGATAATCATCAGTATCATTTTTAGCAGAATGTACTAAACTATTATCGAAAATAATAGGTTTCCCTATTTCATGAACATACTTTTTTCCATCTACTGTTAACGAGCTCTCGCCTGTATTAGAAAAAATTAACGGCATGTGAATTCTTAAAGAGTTATTTAATAAAGGTGCAGTATCTGTATGAGGGGTAACTCCCTCATGAGGTTCTAAAACACTGTAACAGCCGCAGGGACAGTATTCACTGTAAAGTTCGCAAAGTTCGTAAGCTACAGGGAATATTTTTTCAGCATTTGGCATGTAAGTTTTATTCATTTTTATAGAACCAACACGCCAATTTTGCCTGTCAACTAATTGTCCGTAATAATTTTTTCTTAAGTACGGCAAATGATCTAAACTAGTTGTATTATATTCTTCTATTAGACGAGGCACATAAGAGTTTAGAAGATCAATTAATTTCATGCTTCTTCTTATAGTCATCTACCGCGGCCTTGATCGCGTCCTCAGCGAGGATGGAGCAGTGAATCTTGACTGGCGGCAGCGCAAGCTCTTCTGCAATCTGAGTATTCTTGATCGTTGTTGCTTGGTCAAGTGTTTTGCCCTTAAGCCACTCAGTGACCAGTGAACTACTTGCAATAGCACTTCCGCAACCATAAGTTTTAAACTTAGCATCTTGGATGATTCCTGTCTGCTCATCGACTTTAATTTGGAGCTTCATTACATCACCGCAAGCAGGAGCTCCTACCATGCCTGTACCTACAGAGTCATCACCCTTATCAAAGCTACCTACATTACGAGGGTTTTCATAATGGTCAACAACTTGATTTGAATACGCCATATTTTATCTCCTAGATAAAATATTTATCAGGTTATTTTGCTTCTTTACGAGAGTTCTTAACGGCTGTTACATCGTTACGAACTTCTTTACACAACTTAGCAAGTTCTTGTAAGTGCTTACGAACACGAGTACCAGCAGCGCCTACTTCTTTGTCGTAGAACTTTTCGAAGTCGCCCTCCATTGCTTCTACTAATTTTGAAAAATCTTGAAATCTATTTGTTGCCATAGCAATCTCCTTTGTATTATAATTTATCACCGTCTATTACGATGCTATAAATTTGTCTCCAATTTTTGGCTAAGCTATAATTACATCTGTGATGCATATTATGCCCGTGCTCAACCAAAATGCAATTTAAACCTAATTTGTAACCTAAATCCGCGTTTTCAGGCTTATCCTCAATCCACCACAATCCGGAGCCTTCGTATGGTTCTAATGCTTCGTCTTTGTCAGCCCCAGTATCTAAACAAATAACACTTTCAATTGCATTGCCAAACAATTTACGCAAATTCATCTCGCGTAGTTTGGCAGCATTTTTATCTAAACTTAGGCTTGTAATAACACGAAATTGATAACCGTGTTCCTCGTGTAGTCTTTTTACATAGTAAACACTGTCCCGTAGAGCAGGGAGAAATCCTATTGCTGCTGATTCATTGAAAAATTTGACTAGCTTTTTCAACTCTTCTCTTGTAGTATCTTTATAGTGGTGATGTAGGAAATAATTGGTTTTGCCAGATTCTTGGAATTCATAACCTCGCTCGGTCATCCAAACACGGAATGCCCATTCCCAATCAAGTAACACGCCGTCGGCGTCTGTGAGTATTAGTGTATTTTTCATACCTATACTGTACAGTATAGTTTGACAATTGTCAAGTCAATTGACTATAACATTTCCGGACCCGCTAGCAGGATGTCCGCAAGTTGCAGGATCACCTGCTCGACAAGTTGGGATATTATTAGTTAAAACATTTCCGCTTCCGGCAGCCATTACTGGACCTCGATGCGGGCCTTTTCCGTGACCAGAAACATTATCTCCAACTCTTGCTACAGGTTTGTTATTTGCGAAAACATTTGGAGATCCTTTAATAATGCTGCCGCCGGCAACATCAGTACCAGCATTTCTAGCTATGCCCGGCATTAGAAACTCCTTGGTAATTCTTTCAACTTAGCAATATATGTAATTGCTGCTGCTTTTGCTAAGGCAATTTCTTGGTCTGTTAGTTTTTCGCTAATGTCAAGTACTTTACCTTCTTCAACAAATAGTCTATACATACTGATTAAACTAAACCATTCATACGGAGAAGTCATGTGTATACCTTCTCCTTCTCCTAGCTCTCTCATCTTGCGCTGATGATCTTCTATGTCTGTAATCTTTTCTGCTAGTTTTTCCATAGAATCTGCCATTCTTGAGAAAAATCTATTTGCTGTTGCTAAATTTTCATTTATGTTACTAAGTTCCGATGTTGAAGCTTCAATAGCAGCTTCGAGTAACGGTATATTAGTAATTTCAGCATACCACTCCGGTTCAGTGAGTGTTATGTCAGGATTAGTTGACGAATCAGTAATTGTAATATATTCTGATCTAGCAATAACCTGCCCATCAATTGATGTTTTTCTTAAATCTATAGAAAAACTTTCTGTACCTTCAGTCTTAAAATCTTCAGACAGTGTCCTAATTACAGAGCCAGTGTTCGAGTTGATAGTAACTTGACCCGAAGATTCTCCATCAGTGAAGTCGCTTGCTCTAACTGTGCCTTTTGAAGTCCAATACAATACTGTTCCATCAGGTATACCAACAGTATTAATAGTAAATGTTACAGTTCCACCTTCACTTACTGAAGAAACATTTGCAGTTATTGAGTGGGCAGTGATATTGACAGTTGAGCTAGTTGCAACAACGCTTCCTTCTGTTATTAACCCAGTAGATTCGATGGTTCTAGTTCTTAACTGAATATTAAAGGAAACAATACTTTCAACTTCTCTGCCCGAGCGAATAGATCTTGTAATAGAAGCTTTATTCTCTATGATAGAAACTATACCGCTAGTTTGACCGTCAGTGAAGTCAGTTCCGGCTACTGATACACCAGTAGTTGACCAACTTAATTGCGATCCATTTGGCACACTGGTTGTTACAATTTCAAATGTTACAGTTCCGCCATTTGATATAGTTGTAACAGACGGAGTAATTGAGTAAGTAGGTGCTACCGCTTTTTTAACTTTAACAGACGGTGTAGATGTTATAGTAGGGGGTTGACCGGAATCAAATTTGCTTTTACTATCCCACCATTTTGCTTCAAATCTATATTCTGTTTCTGTTGTGCTTATGCTGTTGATTGTTATGGATTTTTGTCCATTTTCAAACCAAACAGATGCTGACGGTACAGTTTGTCTCCATTTACCGTAGGTTTCAGTAGGTCCTGCAACAAATCCAGAAACCTCTACACCTAAATTAAGAGTTGATTCGGTATATGGTATTTCTAACAATCCGCCCGATTGTATAAATCCTTCATCGTTAGAAGGTAGCTTTTTATATAAAATTTTTGCACTAGAATCTATTGCAGTTTCTGGTGTTACTTCTTTCCAAGAGCTTGTATCTGTTGGTAGTTTACCCGTTGTTACAGTAATTGCAGAATAATATTTTCCGTTGTAACTTACAACCTCTCCAGGTTGATAAGTTTTAGCTTCATCAAAAGCAGGTGCAGTTGTAGTCGACTCTGTTGCCGTTCCTTTAGCTACTGAGAAGGAACCAGTTTCTGCGACAGAATTAGTATAGCCGTTGTAAATTTCATAACTATAAGATTTAGTATCAGAAATATTATTTATAGTAATACCTTGAGATCCAGACTCTATATAGTTTGTAACTGTAGGAGATGTTAATCTCCATTTGATTGGAGAACTACTAGGACCAGCAACTGCTGGAGTTGTGAAACTCAGTCCTAAAGTTGCACCGGTATCGGGTGGTGCAATGCTAAAAGCCGCACCAGGAGTAAAAGTTCCTGTCTTACCCGAGGGCGATAGTGTATATGTTACTCTAGTATTTAATTGTTCAACAGACGGTTCAAAACTACTAATGTCGAAAGTTTTAGTTACTGAGATAGTAAATGTCTCAATTACTGCATCTGTTTCTTTTTCATTGATACTAATATCAATTGAGTAGTTTCTTGTTTTTATCGGAGGATTGTTATTTCCAAATAAAAACAATACACCATTTAAAGTAGCCGTAGTTTGTCTTACAATAGGAGGACTATAAGTCATATCTCCAATAAAAATTAGAGGGTTTCCTGAAACTCCTGTAACCTTCCAAACTTTCTCTGAACTTTCTAGTTTTAATCTTTGTCTTATACTAGATGTAGATATACCGAGAGCTGTGCTAAATTCACCTACAGTTACTCCGTAGGTTACCATGTCTTTTAATACTCTCTCAGCATCGGCGCCGGTAGGAACAGATGGTACTGTTTTCCAATATTCTCTTAGGCTAGCATGTTGATCTGCCGTAAAGGGAGGGCTCTGAAGATTGTCAGTATTCAAACTACCAAGAATATTTCTATAGTATTCTAAACCTGAGTCTTCAGGGACTGTAATAAAAACGCTGATTCTATCGTTATTAGGTTCTTCTAGATTAAAACTAGCATCCCCTGACGGGCGTTCGCTAGTAGTTCTATCCCAAAACCCGTACTTTACGGTTGCCATTTTAAACTAATTTAATCCCTGTTGTTGATTGAATATACTGGTCAGCAGCAGACTTTTCTGTAGGTGCTATGACAGTAACTGTACTCTTATTTAGTGGAATATCTTTTTCAGGATCAACGGTAAACAGATAGGGCACCATTCCGATTCCCTGGTGACTTGCAGTAAGTACTAAAGGCCTACCTAACTTATAATGGGTACTAGTCTCTTCTATTAATTTTGCAACTAGTTCTTCTCCACTAGTTAACTTTAGTGTAACTACTTCTCCTGAAGTTACTCCTTTATCGATTAACATATTGTTCCTTTAAAATGTACTTTGGGGTTCCATAGTTTCAGAGATGTACTTTTGAAGGTCAGTAAATCCCCCGATTAACTTTTCATCTAAGAAAATCTGTGGGACCGTACGAGCGGTCGGTACAGCTTCTAATAGTTCTTCTTTAGTGTATCCGTCTCCAATTTTCTTTTCTTCGAATTCTATGCCTTTTTGCTTTAACAATGCCTTTGCTTGATCACAATAAGGGCAGTTATACTTACTCCATACAATAGCTTTCATCTTTATCTCCAAGTTTTTTGTGCTATCCAATGTTGAATGCGTTGGATACGCCAAGCTGCCCACTCGGGCGCTCTAAATAATTTTTGACCGTTAGGTGTGTATAACATACAATCTGATCCTACACCCATAAGTCCTATAAAGGGTAATTTCATTTTACGCTCTTTCAATTTCTACTAATGTACGATTGTCGCCTGCAAGTTGCTCAACAACCTGTTTCAATGCTTCTATATTTTCGTCGCCCATAATTGCAGTCATATCTGCATAGTCCGGCAATAATGTGCTAACTTTAATAACAATCACTTCTTCGTGTAATTTTGCCATAATAAATCCTTAAATAGCCGGTAGTTCTTCGTAGTCAATGGCGTCACTCATAACACCAATAACATAATTAGTTGATTCATTTTCCTGTAGGGCAGTTTGCTTTTTACTTGTATCCGAGTGTTTATTAAACCAAGGAATAGGTGTAGTCTTAGGTGCAGGGTTCCAATACTTAATACCGATATCCTTAAGTGCGCCAACTGCTGTGTAATCAACAAACTCTTTTAAGATGTTTGCATTGAGTCCAATGACTGGTCCTTTTTGGAATAGGTAATCTGCCCATGCCTTTTCTTCAGCGATAACATCACGATAAATTTGTAAGACTTCTTCTTGACACTCTTGTGCTATTCGAGCAAATCGAGGATCTTCTTTAACTACTTGATTGATCAACCAAGCAGTCCATCCTTTGTGTAATAATTCATCTTGTAGAATCAAACTGATAATATTACCATTACCAATAAAGATCTTATTCTCAACCATTGCTAGACTTGTAGCAAAACTAACCATGAAGCGGAATGCTTCTAAGGCATAACTTGCATGTAGGGCTAGATAGATATGTCTAATATGTTTTTCTTCAGGAACAGTCTGGCCTACTTCGACCATAGAATTTAGTTGGTGGAGCCTGTCATAGTATGCGCCTACACTTGATGCCATGTCTACAATTTCTTTAGTATCGTGGATTGTGTTAAACACTTCCTTAGGCACATTGTAGATGTTACGAATGATGTGACTGTAACTACGACTGTGAATATTAGTTTCAAAGAATGTCCAGTTGTAGACTAGTGCTTCTAGTTCTGGAAGGCTTACGACCGGAGTAAAGATTTGGCTTGGGCCGCGGCCTTGCAGACTGTCAAGAGCAGTTTGCCTAAGCAGGTTGCTAGTGAAGATATGTTTAACTGCATCTGAGGCATCCTTAAAATCTTGTGCATCTTTAGTTAGGCTAACTTCTTCTGGTACCCAGAAGAAGCCTCTAGCCGTCTTTTCAAAATCTGCAATCTTGTTATACTTAACTTCTTCAAATCTTTGAATAGTAACTGGTCCAGCAGGATCTAAGAACATCTTACGATTGAGATAGTCTGTCTTTGTCTGTAGGTTATATTGTTGTCTGCTCATTTATAGTTTCCCGATGCTAAAACAATTTTACAAATATGTTCTAATCTTTCTATATGTTCGTAGGCTCGCCACGGACTAGTATCGATAGCAACTACTCCGTGACCTTTGATTCCTACAATATCGAATTTAATATTTCCGTTTTTATCTAATTGTAACTTTTCAAAACATTGATCTGCAAGCTCTTGACTGATAGGAGGGACATCTCCGACATTAGGGGCTACTCGAGTATATCGACTTAATTCTGGAAAGCTATCAACAACAGTGCTAAGATCAATCCCGGCATGCATAGCAGCAACACAATAGGTAGGGTGAACATGAACAACAACACGAACATCATCACTGTGTTGCCCCATTTCTTTTTGTAGTCCAAAATGTAACGGAATTTCTCCGCTAGGCTTCAATGCACTGCTAATATCAGTGTAAAACATTTCTTCCCAAGCATAAAAGAAATCAACTGTTCCCCAACCACTGGCAATTGTTCGGTTAATTTTAATCTTCTTAAATTGATCTGGTTGTAGTGTTTGCTTACGCACACCACTAGGGGTAATATAAAAATGGTCTCGATCGTGGTGTCGTATTGAAACATTACCATCACGACTAGTAATCCAATTACGCTTATAAGCGTCAGTCATTATGTCACAGATTGTTTCTAACATTATAATTTACAAGACTCGCAGTCATCCTCAAGTTCAATTTCATGAAATCCGTTTAGCTCAACTTCGTGGAAACCATTTAATTTTGGTTGTTCTTCTTGCACCTTTGCACCCGCTTTATTAATCAAACTATAATAGAAAGTTTTAATACCCCATAGTTGTGCCTGCATTAAATTTTTAGCAATCAAAGTAGTCGGTACTTTTCTTTCTAAGAAAAATGCTGGATTATAGAATGTATTTGTACTTATACTCTGATCAACATACACTTGTAAAACTGCTGCCGTTTTAATGTAAGGTAAACAATCTTTTTGGTCCCACATCAATTGATACTTGTTCTTCAATTTATGGTATTCTGGTACCACTTGTGTAAATGAACCTGCCTTGCTCTCTTTAGTTGAAATTAGACTCATAGGCATTTCAATACCATTAGTGCTGTTGATAACTACTGAGCTAGACTCTACTGGTGCAATAGCCATTAGTGTAGCATTACGAACACCGTAAGTCTTCATTTGCTCGCGCAGGGGTTCCCAATCTAGCTCAGGTGTAAAGTTTGCTAGTTCGTTTACACCTTGGGATCTTCTTTCCCACGGGAAGATGCCACGGCCATACCAAGTTTTGTCTGAGTCTTTGCACTTTCCTCTTTCTTTGGCCAGTTCGACTGTGGCTTCTGTGAGGTAGTACGCTTGGTGCTCCATCCACGATTTAACTTCTGCAAGACTATCTGCATCACCATATTTTAAATTCCTCTTTGCATGCCAATAGGCAAGATTCGTTACGCCAATTCCTAGCGGTTGAATTTCGTCATTGCTTAATTTACTTTGTATACTCAAGAAGTCTTGATAATCGAGTATGTTACAGAGACTACGCTGAAGTACACGGCAAGCCCTACGCATATCTTCTGGATTACGGAAAGCTCCCCAGTTGATTGATCCGAGCGTACATAAAGCAATGCGACCACTATCGTCGTCAAGACGCTTAAAAGGACGGGTAGGTAAAAGTATTTCACAGCATAAATTTGACTGATAGATTGTATGCCATTCTGGATCAAATGGTCCTTGGTTCATTACATTATCAATGAACACTAAGTAGATACGACCTGTATCAGTACGCTCCTTTAAAATTCCGCTCTTAAAAACTTCTTCAGCACTCATCGACTTTTTACGGAGACCGGGTGTCTTTTCGTATTTGACATATAATTCTTCAAACAAAGTTGTATTTTTGTAGAATGCTTCGTATAAGTCAGGTACTTCATTAGGATCAAAGAATGTTATGTTTTCTTTGTTTTTAAATCGTCTCCAGAAGAAACTCGACAACACAACCCCATAATCCATATGACGGACTCGGGTTTCTTCGGTTCCTTGATTGTTTTTAAGAACAATAAGATCATCAAACTGATGATGCCAAATGGGATAAAATACAGTAGCACTAGCATTACGAATTCCTCCTTGTGAGCACGAGCGCAAATCACCGAACCATTTCTTTAGAAAAGGGATCATGCCGGTGTGCATTATTTCACCTCCCCTAATAGGGGATCCCAACGGGCGTAGGCGTCCAATTTCTAAGCCGATACCTGCTCTCTTACTAGCATACTTGGCCATCATTTCGCCAGAGGCAAAAATTGAATCAAGGTCATCGTCGCTACGAATGAGAACACAACTACTGAACTGTTTGGTCGGAGTGCCAAGGCCAGCAAGCACAGGAGTAGCAAGAGTAAACAAACCATCGGAAGCAGCATTGTAGTATTCCTTAATATAACGCATACGGGCACTGTTTGGCTCTTCTTTGTGCATCACTGTGGCTGCTGCCACCATATATCTAATCTGTGGGGTTTCATAGATTTCTTTCGAAGAACGATTGCGTACAAGATACTTTTCAATTAGTTGTTCAATTGCCGCATAAGAATACTGCTCATCTTTGGTGTGATCGAGCATGTCATTCATTTTGTTCCAATCATCCTCACTGTACCAGTCTAACAGTTCAGATGTATACAGTCCTACTTGTATATTCTTTTTAACAATTTCATACAAATGCGGAACTTCATAACTGCCATATACATCTTTTCGTAACATGCTTAAACGCTGTTTGCCTGCTACATATTGATAGTTTGTATGTCCGAGATCTGGATTTGATTCCACATCAATTAGGTCAACAATTGCTCGAAGTGTTATTTCATCTATTTCTTTAGTAGTAATACCATCGTAAAAGTGAGGTTGGCTTTTAATTTCAATCATTGATTGACTAACATCTGCTATTCCACTACATACTTTTGCAATTTGCGTTTGCCATTTTTCAATTGTTAAAGTTTCTCTTGCGCCGCTTCTTTTAATTACAGTGATGTTGGTCATAATTCTTTTTCTCTTTGTATACTAGCTGTGTCAGCTTCTCTTATTTGTTTAGAAAACATATTTAGTGAAGAGGAGGCATAGTATAAATCTTTAAAAATTTTAGTGTTTTTGGTAGCGATAATGCAGGTATCCAGACATCCGGTTCATAACCAAATACCTTATCATCGATAAACAACAAATAATATACTGTTTTATTGATATTGTCTATAGCAATTTTTATTATTGGTGATTTATCCTGGAACCTGCTAGTCAGTTGTAAAGTATAACATATTGCAAGGATAAAGTTAAATGGACAATACTCATTTTCGTATATCAATTCCCAAGCAGTTGGCCAAGTGCCTTGGTCATAAGGATCTGTATAGATTTTGGTTGTTGGGAATTTTTTGAAGAACTCAACTACATCATATTCTGGTGTAGTTGAGGTTTCTAGTTGTTGCCTAAAGTTATACCAATCGGCTAGACGCTGTTTAGATCTTTCTTCTAGGATACTATACATCAGCTAAGAATAGTATAGGTATAAGTGAAAGTGTTAACATCGGGAGATAAAGAATCTCCGTTTAGGTTAATGTATGAAACTAATAAAGATTTGACACTGCTGTTAGTCACAACATCGGCTTTAAAAGACAAATTAGTTTCAGATGCAGCGTCTCCGATGTACTCATATTCGTCAACAATTTGAACTTCTTTAGTTGGATCAGTAGTATCTCTAAAAACTGCTATGTGCATAGTACCTTTTCTTACTTGATCGTATTCTGTACTTGTAAAAATATAATTAACTTCAATAGCTGTGTAGCTATTCAACGGAATCCTAAATGCCCAAGCTTCTGAGGAAGTAGAAGGCAATGATATAGTAGTTGGTGCTAGCTCGTATCGGTGAGCTTTGCCTTCTACTTCAGGAATATATGCTTCTGCAAAGTTAGAACTTGCTAAGTCAATAGCCCTATCAAATATATCTTGGGTTGAACTATTTCCTGTTGAAGTAAACTTAATTTGAGAGTAAACATTATTAGCATTGCCGCCGTTGTTATTACCTACATTAATATAGCTATTTCCCCTTGATCTATTTCCATATCCTTTTTCAACAATAAATCCGTGTCTACTTATGCTGTCAAATATAGAATTAGTAACTGTTGTTCTTCTTGGACCAATAGTAGTCAACCCTGCGTTTTCACCTAGGCTTACTCCTTTGTACAATGTTTTAAAATAACAGTCTTCGAAATTATTATCAATAATGTTTGTATCTGAATATACTGCATAGGTAAAACCTTCTGCATGAACATTGTTAAACTTATTTCTTTGGCATGTTACCACGCTTGATGTGGCAAACATATCAAAAACTATTCCATTATCTACTAACCCATTAGCATGAACCCACGAACCAACAACTTTGATATCTGCAAATTGGCTGTCTCTTACATTTTTAAAATTAAAAATTCTAATGTCATTTCTGTTTGTCTCTACAGAAAATTCTTTCATTGCAATATTTCTAGGTTGGTTTGTGTTTGAAAAGGCAGTTGTTCCACCAGAATCACCGTTTCTATAAACTCTACTAGACCCACTGTGGATAAACTCAAACACAGTATCTGTATCAAACTTAGGATAATTTGTATCAATGGTAGCAGCATCACTTAGTGTAATTGTTAGGTCGTTAATAGTATTAGACCCGCCCAACTGACTTCCTAGTAGTTTGATCTGGTCGCCAGCTTGATAGCCACTTCCACTGTTAATTATTCTAATTGTTGTTACGCCAGTATATGATGTTCCAGACCCTGTTTTTTCTACTGACACAATGGCTCCTGAACCGGTACCAGTTACTGTTGTGACTGCTAGGTTTGTATATGTTCCTGCTGACGAAACACTAGTACCATTTAGTGTTAAAGAAGTACCACTATTAATACCGCCTTTAACAAACTCAAACACTGTCTTGTCTTTTCCGCTTCCCACTAGGTATACATTAGCAGGAAGGTATATTGTTCCTGTTAACCTATAAACACCTGGATCAAATTCTAGTGCTACTCTGTTGTTTTCTTCGACTGATAGATATAAACTAAAAATAGCGTTCTGAATAAGGTCTAATTGATCAACTTCGCTGTCTTCTCCACTAATGCCGAAGCTGGCTGCATTTACCTTACCTTCATCTAGTCTTTCTTGTAAAGATCGTTGTGTAACTCCAGACAATGCAGATAAAATTGTAGTATCATCCGGTTTGTACTGATATATGTTCAGCAGATCTAAAATGTTATCGTGTTCTGTTAGAACTTTAGTGTTACCCACTGCCGGTGCGCCTTCACTGACCGCACCGTTACCGATGTAAAGTTCTTGTGTATCGATAGCCCATGCTAATTCGCCGCTAGCCAGTTGTGGCAGGCCCGTTCCAGAGTTTTTTCTACCTCTTCTTAGCTGAATCTTTGAAATTTGTACAACGGCCATAAAATATCCTCTATATTGGATATTTAGCCGTTTAGTTTATAGTATTCTTCTACCCTTGCACACCAGCGTTCTGTCCAGTAGTCAAAATCTGCAGGTTCTAGGATAAATTCCTGGTATTCGTAGTCTTTACTGCACATTAAAATAACACCCTTGCGGATGTTAGTTCCGTGGATCTCATTGTGTGCTAGGGCGTATGCTGTAAGTTGCAGGAAGTAATCATCAATCCATTCGCGCTTCTTAGGCTTATTAGTTTGTTTAAAGTCTAAGATTGCTTCGTCGCCGTCGTGTAATCCACAACAGTCAGTAGTTCCTGCATACAGTTCGGGAAAGTACAAGGGAACTTCACTTCCCCACACTTCGTTAATTTTAGGAAATCCTTCAGCTATAACTTTCTTTGCCATATCTAGGCTTTGTTGTGCATAAGGATTACTTAGAGTATCTTTTAAGTCTTCACCTTTGATGTAGTCTTCTAAGAACTTGTGCATCCTAGTTCCGCGGCCAGCAGCTTCAGTTACAATTTCTTGTGCTTTCTTTTCGCCAACAGCTTTTTTCCAGTTAGCCAATGCTTCACGGGCTTCGGCTGGTTTTGTTTTGTCTAGGATTGTTGTAACACTAGGGACTTTATGACCGTCTGGCGTTGCATATAGTCGCTTGCCAAAGGATTCGTCTCTAGTTAGGGGTTTATATTGGTATCGTTCAATTAATAAAGTCATAGTGTAGTATATAGCACTATGACCTTATTGTCAACCTACCATCTTGGCTGCTGCCCGTTTTGCGCTGGCCTTTACTCCGGCCATAGCTTTATCTTTATCGCCTACTGCGCCCGGCTCTTTTTTCTTAGCTTTGGTTTTTATTGTAATTCCATTTTCGTCGAAATTATCAACTAAATCTTTTAATTGGGGATTTGCGTCAAATTGGTTTTTAAATGCATCATAGTCAACATCTTGCCCTGTGACATTTTGCATCATATTAGAAACGGCAGGCCAACTAAATTGTGCGGTAACACCCTTTGAGTTGGCCCTGCTTTGAAGGTTAGTTAGAACGCGGATTAAAACATCCGCATCTTCAGTTATTTTTTTTTTGAACTTAGTATTGTGCCTAGTCTGCGACTATATTCAATGCTTTCTCTTTTTGCTCGGCCCGCCGCCTCTTCGCCGCCTGTAGCTGGTTCAGCTGCTGCAAATTCATCCCCGCCTTCTGCGCCTGGCTCTCCCATTGTAGCTGGCATTGCTGCACCCATTGCTGGTGCTGCTCCTGCCATGCCTGTAGGACCTTCTTCACCTGTTAAAATACTAACTGCCTGAGACAATGTAGTACGGTGTTGTTCTAGACTACTATATAGTTCTTCTAAAGCTGGTTTTACTGTATCACTAAATTGTTGTGCAATATCATTGCCCATTTCATCTCTTATAGAGTCAACTAGCTCTAACATACTTTCGCTCTTCATACTAGCTGTATCTTCCAACCAACCTGTAATACGATCAACCATATCACGAGCACTCATAATTAGAGCTGCTTTTTCTTCTTCGCCTTCTGTAAGTGTACGCTCACTTAATACACTGCGTAGCACTTCCATAGCCTCTTCCACGCTTTCTTTCTTTGCCATTTTAGTAGCAGTGGCGTGCATTACTTCTTCGCCTTTTTTACCGTAACGCTTGCTGAACTCGCCTTTGGCCTTCTTCATGCCTTTGACATACTTTTCTTTCTTAGTCTTTTCTTCGTCGCTAAGTGTTCTTTCAGAAATTGCTACACGAATTACATCTAGCATTGCACGATTTTTTTGATAATCGTTGTTTTCTAAAACAGAGTCAAAGCTATTTGTTTTTTCAAAACTTGTGATTTTTTCTACTAGTTTGTCTCGAACTTTTAAAAGCTCGCTTTCAGTAAACTTGTCCAAACTTAAACGATAGCCAAATTTCTTGGCTAGACTTTCATTAAGCTGTTCGCTAGTTACTTTATTTGATAATTCTCTGATTTGCATATTCTTGCATCCTAAATGACTGTTATTGTTATTTATCAAAACATGGTGTTAAACTTAGAAGCTATTTGATGTTTTGTTCGCTTTGCCCTAGAGTCAGTTACTTCCCATCTCCAAAGTGCTAGATCTCGTTTTTCAACATCTTTGGATGTATTGTATCTATATTTAAATATTAACGAGTCGTTGATATTATTCTGGTAAACATTATCTAGAATTTTAACCTCGTTATATGCAGATAATCTGTTATAACTATAGCATTTTGCTGCCATTAAAGCACATGCCTTAAGATTAAATGAATCTATCAAATTCCCGCCAATTCTGTAAAGATTCCAAAGTCCTTTTTTATTCTTTTTTATTCTAAAGGATTTATAAACTAAACTGCCGTCTTGCATCAGTGCAACAGGTAGTTCTTTTTTTACTTCGTCTTCTAAGTAGTCTTCTAGTCGCTGGGCATGTTTTTTAAAATTCATTGGCAATTACTCTAGGATTAATATCTCCTACTTTAATTACCAAACTTTTGCGGATTAGGCCTTCTATTATGACTTGCTCGCGCTCTGTGAAACTTTTAAGAAAAACAGCATTTTCTAGTCTAGCTAGCATGTCGTCTTCTTCTTTAGATCTCCATATGGTAAATTCGCCAAGTAGTTCGTTAATTTTCATAATTATCTCTTTGGAAATTTTTCTGTCCAGTTTGGATTTTTTGCAGGGTCGCTGGTTGTCTTAGTAGGTCCCGAAGGATTTTTCTTTGCAATCTCATCTTTAATTTTTTTCTCTAGTTTTTCTTTTGCAAAGTCACCTAGCTTATTTCTCCATTCTGGGGGTAGTTTATCCCAGAAATATTTTGCACCATCTTTAGTTCCCTTGGCTGAAAAGTATCCGATGGAAACCATAATAGCCAACCATCCCCAATGCTCAGCAGTCATAGAGTCTATATCAAATGTACCATTTGTTAATTCTTTAACATATTCCATTACATATTCTATTGACGAATAGACTCCCCATGCATTAAAAACTAGCATGAGTGCTTGCCAAATCTTCTGAGCTAACAATGATGAAGATAGTGCTCCCCAGGCTGCTGCAACCGCAGGAGGTATCATGATTACTTCATTAACATGTTGCTCAGAGATTATTTCACTTACTTTCATTTCTTAATACCCGATAGTCTTATGATTAACTCGGCTTCAGAAATACCTCCAGGTGTTGTACTAACTTCAACATCTTTTCCAACTAGATTAGGTTTAAGTTCTTTTTCTCCACCTGCTGCCGGTGCTTGTAATTTTAATTTACCAGTTTCGTCTTGTGTCAGCCTAGGAGCATTTGGATTTGTTTTATCAATTTGTGTTTGTACTCCTGTGCTAGGATTTTGTAAAATAGTCTGTTTATCATCATCCTTAGCGACTTTTAGCATACCTGTATTTTCATCAATATCGTTCTCGTTATCAGCTTCGATATCTCCCATAAAGTCGTCTGCTGGATCATAGTCACCAAAATCATCTTCTTCAGCTGCAATATCTTCTAGATCGTTTCTTAAGATATCTTCGATTTCTTCAAAGTCGTCGTCTGCGTGAAGTCCGTGTTCGCCTGCTATCACATCAATCATTCTTGATAGTTCGGGGAAATCATCAATTATGTCACTTAACGATATACCCTGATCTAACTTGCGTAAAATATAAATGGCATCTTTAGCGCTCACTTCGTCGTAACCTATTTCTTCTGCCACACCTTGATGTTTCTTAGCAGCCTGAATCTGACGCCATAAATTATTCATTGGGCCTTCCATGCTACGGGCTTCGCGTTCGCGATCAGTAAGGTTTTGTTCTCTATCAGCATATTGCCAATCACTACCACCTAGTGATTTATATCTTGCTCTCATCTCGGCGTATTCTGCTTCTAATTCTGGTAGTCGAGCAACTAAGCTGGTCATTTGTCTTTCTTGATCTGCTTTGCGAGCTCGCTCATCACGATCTTTTACACGATTTAAACCACGCTCACGCTTTTTAAAAGTAGCAAGTTCTTTTGCTCTTTGTTCAGGATCGAAAGCAAACATAGCACCCATACCTGCCAATGCTTTTTGTTTTCCTGCTTTCTCTCTATAATTTCCTAAGCTGATCTCGCCAATAATTTCTTTACGCTTCATGCTTGTTCTCCAGACTTAATTCTCTATCTTGTAATTTTAAAACATGTTGTCTTAGTTGATGGATAAATCCTTTAGCCCTTAAAACTTTAAAAGCTATATTTTCAATACTGAATTCTCCGCCTTGTTCTAAACCTGCTTTTCTAATTTTACTTATTTCTTGTTGCACTGCCATGACTTCTTCAAGATTGTCGTTTACCAATGCCTGCATTATTTTATTTAGATAATTTTCTACTTTAGATTTTACATCACTATCATTAACTTTTACAGTGCCCATAGTAGGCTCACTTAACCACTTGTTGTCTAAAACACTGTATATTCCTAAACTATGATGATCATCTGTACTTGGCTGTACATATACTTCAACATCTACACCCTTAATTTTTATATCATGATTAAAGTTATATTGATTCTTTTTAGCATCAAATAAAGGTTTTAATATGAATTCTTTAGTTGGATCTACATCAACGACTAGGTGTAGATCTATATCACTTTGAGGAGTGTAACTATAGGCTGCATTAGACCCTGATATAGTTATGTCTTTTAAATTGATATCTGGGATATCAATAAATTCGATAAAATGTTTAGCTATCTGTAGTAGTTTGTATCTAACTAAGGGTTTAAGAAGTTTTCCTTGCCATAGTCTAGGGTTCAATTCTTTATGAAATTGAACTGCTGCATCGGATATTCCTTCTTGTGTAAATTCTCTTAGATACATTATATAACATTACTTTAAAAAAGCATAAACTTTATCTATATGACCTGTTACCCAACCTAAGACTGCTGCGCCGCCTAAAATCATATACATCCATTTATTTTTAAATTTTTCTATTTCACCAATCTTAGATTCGAGTACTTTATGTTCTGCACTTTCTTGCTCATGTAACTTATTAGCATGAGCATAAAAGCTATCTCTGCTGGCTCTGTATTCTACTAACATAGCTTCTAGTTTTGCATCTAGTTGATCTCGTGTTCGATCAAGACAGTCGTGCATGTCTTTAATATCGACTTTAATTTCATCAACTTTTTCATCCAAATGTGCAACTTTAGTCTCTACTACACTAATTCTTTCTGCTGTCGTGGCCATATTAGGCTATTCTCCTTTTGGTCAAGTTCCTTTCGGACATGTGCCTAGATGATATGCCTATTTTTTGTGCCTTTGTTGTATTTATTGCTTTAAATAGAAAACAATATTCTTGCCAGGATCCTCGGTATTAAAAACTTGAAACTTTTGTTCCATAGTTTCATCTAAATTACCAATATATGGCACTAAAAAGAAATCCTTTTTTAAGACTGCAACAGGATCTTCTCCTTCTCTATATAGTTCTTGCTCAGTTGTCCAATCAAACCTCCAAACACGAACTATTTCGTCAGTATCGAACCCTACTAATTTACCCGATACTTCTAATCTTTGTGGTGGTAGATCGTAATGTATATTAGATCTTAAACCTAAAGTATGCAAAACAGTATTAAAATTCTGTTCTCTTTTCCAAGCATCTTCTTTTGAAGGTTCTAGTCTATGTTGTCTAGTGCTGGTGATATCAACTAATGTATAGAGTTTATAGTTCATGCTGTATTTAACAGCCGTAAAAAAGCCCTGGTAAAAACCAGGGCCCCTTCCCATCCCGATGAGAAAGATTTGATTAAGACCAGGTTGTACCTGTTAGTGCTGTGTAAGCAACAGCAACATCACCGGCTGCAATACCTAATGCAGCAGCGATAGCAGCTTCAACTACACTGAATGTAGGTGCGCTTAATGGATCGCTAGCTGTTGTTGGAGCACCAGCGTTTGTATTGAAGTCTGGAGCCATAAACACAAATACGCTTGGGTCTGCGTTGCTTGGTGCAAATACTGCGAATAATTCGCTTGTTACTTGTAGAGCACGAATAGTCTTGCTCCAGTTGCTGTTTGCAACTTCACTGTTTGTATCTAAGTTAACACCTGTAACTGTTACTTTGAAAGCACGAAGATTAGGTGTGCTAAATGTTAGTAATGGTGCATCACTATTTCCGTTTAGGCCTGCAAGTGCAGCACCCGGGCTTTGCTTAACTACTAAGTAGTTTGCTGCTACATCTGTTCCGATTAAACTTGGCATAATATATTCTCCTCTATATGCGTTTAACTCACTACTCTGTGAGCTTTGTATAATTATTTAGCTCAAATTAAAAAAATGGGCTCTAAACGCCCTTTTTTAACGATCATAATTTAACTTTTTAGCAAAGGTTCTTTCTAAATCAGGTAATAAATCAATGTTAGGCATACGCTGCCTAAACGCATTTAAAATTCTAACTGCTAGAGCATGTACATCGCTATCAACAGGGTCTTTATAGCTTAACATTCTTCTAATATCTTTTAAGATAGAACTGTTTATGTTTAATGTATTTTCAAGATTCATGAAGAAATAATTATCTCTATTTGTATCTCTTAAAATGCTATGTAACCAGCCATTTAATGCCATAGTAGGTAAAAATGTTTTTTCTCGTAGTCTCTTGGCTTCAGAACTATTGAATATTTTTTCAACTTTTTCAGGCTTTGTCGATATAAAATAAATTAGGTTATAAAAATCTGTTCCGCCTAATCTAAACTCGTTATAATTAGGAAACATAGCAGTTTTTTGACAATAATCTTCTGCCATTTTTTTACCCACACTTAATCTGCTAAGAAACTCTATTGACAGTACGCATAAGTATAAATTTTCACAAGCGTCAGAGTAGGTCATACGCATATCTGATTCAGAACGAACTAACTTAGCTTCTTTTAGCTCTTTGATAAAACTCATCATCTTTGGTCTATCAATAGTTTCTACATCAGAAAATTGTGTCATACTGGTGTCCAACGCTTCCGTGGTACCAACTTAACATTGCCAAATTTCTTTTCTGGTCCAGCATATCGAACGCGGCCTTCACCTTCAGTATCCCAAATTTCACCTTTGGTTCCGCTTTCAATTTGATCAATGATATGATCTTTAAGATTCATAATCTGAATCACTAGACTAAAGATAGCAGCTAACGCATTTTGATTCTGGTTTGCTAGGTCTTGTATCTTGGTCTGTTTGTTAGTGCTAACCTTACTAGTCTTGAGCCAGTTAAAAAAGTGTTGAACACTTAACTGGTCTAACGCTTTAACTTTAGCTGTTTGATTAACATAGGTATAAAGTATATTCTTAAGGTCTCCTAGTCCAGCTGTTCCTTCTAAGAATGTATCTATTTCTTTTGAGTGTTGGCTTAGGTACTGTTCAACTGCATCAATTTCTGCATCGTTAACAGTTATAGGAGTTGAATTATATACTGGACCTTGAACAATTAATTCAGGGGTTGTATTGAACATACTAAAATCGTCTAATGGCTTCTGGTCACTGTCATCCATGCCAAACTGTGGAAAGAAAGCATGTCCTACTACCATTACTTGTGACTGAGAAATTCTTCTACCTAACGGACTGTCAGCAGTAACATGATAACAAGTCTTACTCTTAGGGTTAGGACAGAAGTTGTAAACACCACTTGCATCTAGTTCAGGTCTCTTTAAAAATAAACCATCGGCATAAACGAATCCCACAAAATCTTTAGGAGTTGCTCGATCAAATAACGGATATAGTCCTGCAAATTGTTTTGCAAATGCATCTCTATTGGCTTTTTCTTCTGGGGTCTTAGGTGTGCCGCTTTTGTTTGCAATAAAGTCAGCCAAGTCTGCAGGATTATCAGTGGCAGATCCTCTGCTCCATCCGTTATGTCCGGCTAAGATAAGAGGACCATTTTTTCTTGCTCTTCCCCAATAAATTTGTGGGTTTCCGTCCCACTTCATTCTTACACTTTTTGCGCCTGCATCAGAAGTTAAATCTCTCACATGTTCTAAGGCTTCTAATGTTCCTGCACTACCATAAAAGAAAACTAAATCCTCTAAATGATTAAATGCACGCCCTAATTTTTTTGTGACTGCTTGTTCTGCTTCAATTAAAAATTCTCGTGCTCTCATCTTAACCTCGCAATTTGCAGCATCTTATTAAGTTCTTCGGTAGCAGCTGGATTTTGTCTTTGAAATCTAGCAAACTTTTTAGGGTCAACTCCCTTTGCGGCCGCAATATCTTTAGTAGGTAATAACTGGTTAGGATCTACATTAGGATCGGTTGAGGTGGCTGTAGTTGTGTTAATACCGCTAACATGATCTTTTTCTGCACCAAATTTAGCAGTACCAATATTGTAGTTAGCAGTAGTTTTAATTGCTTTACCGCCTGCGTCTGTTGTTTTTCTTATCTGTAGTGGACCGGCAGAATAATCATCAACAACTTCACCTGTAGTTAAATCAACTATCTTAGTTAATCCTGCAAAATTAGGAGACTGATACTTTATTGCCTTTCCGCTTTTATCGTAGACTACAGCGCCAAAGCCGCCAGTATAAGAAATTGTTCCGTTTTTTAAAATTTCAATTCGTTGACCATCTCCAAGGTCTTTTGCTGCACCTGGTTGTAGTCCGGTAATGTCCGGCATCTGTGGAATATCACTTGGGCTGATGGTTTCTTTAAGACCGGCAAGTTTTTTTATTCTACTAATGTCTTCATTTGCTTGTTTTTCAACCCAATTTGGGTCTTGCTTGGCGCGATCTAATAATGCGGCAGCTTCGTCATTGGGTAATGCTTTTAATATACTTTCTACGCTGCCTAGCACTTTCGAATTACCAACACCTGTTAGTATTTCTGCAATTTGATCTAGATCATCTGTAACAAAATCACCTTTTTTTCCTTCTGAGGTTCTGCTGAATAATCCTTGCCATGCACTCCACATATAACCTTTGCTCTTAGCAAGAATGGCCAACATTAGTTGTTTATTAACGCCTTTATAAGGACTTCTCGGTGGAATGTCGTGTGTATGAAATTTTGCCACACGCTCGGCATTACCAGCAACCATGATATCTACTTGATGATGACTATTTCCAACTGGAACATTAACATGTACATTGATACCACTTTGTGCAGTTTCTAGTCCTTGTTGATTGATAAAATCACTTAATGCTTTTCTAGCTGTTTTTGCGTCTTTTGCTTTAAAATAATCTAAAAGATTCTTTTCGTCAACAATAACATCCATATCTCCGCTAAATTTCCCAGCATTAGGTGTAGCTGCTGATCCTACGGGAATTGCAGTTATACCTGTTCCATTTAGAGCTCCGTTGATAGTTTTTAAAATGTCTGGAACAAATTTTTGATCGAATGGTTCTGCATTTGCAAAAACATTGCCGCCTTCATTGAGTGTCATCTTTAGATTCCTGTATTTTCTTAATTCCGCGTTTGAATTTCGCAGGCTCGCTTGTTCTAATTGCATTTAAGAATCGGCGCTCTAGTTCACTTGCTGTTTCGAGGTCGTAGTTTTCTCTAATTAGGCTCAATAAATTAATGGCACTTTCAATTAAATTAGTTCCCCTGCTTTCAATAATTAATTCTTTATTTCGGTTTACACCCAAATCGCTTAATTCTTGCAGGATTGATCTTGTGCTTTTTCTCATTTGCAACATCCTTTGCTATATTTACCGTTTTTGTAATGTTTAAAAAGTTTTGTTACTATATGTTGCGATGCCGCATAAATACTCAGTAGAAACCATGAGTATCTACTACAGATAAGGACACACTATTATGAACTATATTTCAACAAAAATGCTAGCTCTTATGGAGAGACTAGCAGAAATGTTTCCAGCACAAAACTATCAAACAAAATTAGACCAGTATCTAAGAGACAAGCATATAACAGATGCAGCTCAACTAGAACACTATATTCGTAAATTTGACTCTCAAAAGGAAAAGTTTTTATGAAAAAATTCTTTAATACAATTTGGACAATTCTAGAATCAATTGGCGAAGCAAGATCAAAAGCAATTGAAGCTAGAAAGCAATACTACAACTATTAATCTATAAATATCTCTATCGGGAGATATAATGTATTACAAGTACTTAGGCAAGTTGCCAGAAGAAACTATTAAATTTTTTAGAACAGAAATTGCTAAAAGAAAAGAAAATTTTAAACACTACCAATGGGTCCATTTTGACAACTACTTAAATCAAAAGTATCTAGAAATATTTCAACATCCGGATTTAGTTATTAGACGACATCAGGAAACTGGAATTCCGATTCAGAAGGCGTTTGTTTCTGCTCCAGGACATGGATACAGAATACACAAAGATGGCTTTACTAAAGAAGCTGCACTTAATGTTATATTATCTGCAAACGAAGGTGACTGGGTCAGATGGTACGATGAAACACATATAAACAGTCTAAGTCCTATAAATTTTGGAACACCCGAAACCCTGCGCGGTGGCGGATATAGTCGTGATATAGATATACCAGACTACGAATCAGTTCCGTATATTGCAGAGTACAGACCTGAAATTGGAGATGTTTATATTATCGATACTGATACTTTTCACAGTTTCAAATGTAACGGAACTAAATTTAGAATTGTCTTGCAGACAAAATTTGAAGGGTTCCCAGACTTTGATACACTTTGTAATAAATTAGAGCATACTAGTTTTATTAATCTTATAAAATAGATTCATATTTTATTGCTTTTTTTCTAAAAGAGATATATACTATACACATATTAACACACAGGAGAACATATATGTTTACACCAGATTTTTTTATCGACACATTCCAAGGAACAAAGAAAACAGTTACTAACGCTGTGTTCCAAGATAAAACACTCAACAAGGCAGCACATGCCTATATCGATGCTCAAACAGCATTCGCCAAAGTTCTAGTTAGCAATACCATTGAAATGACTCGTTATTCTGTAGATAACATCAGCTCAGTATTGTTTCCAAAGAAGGACAGTACCGCCTAAGGTACAAGACATACACATACACAAGGAGAATAATTATGTCACAATTTGAAACACCAAAGTTACCAGAAGTTAAATTTAATAAGAATGGATATGAAATCCGTACAGACATTCTAGCAATGGCTAAAGATCTAGTTGCACAAGACTTCCAAGTCAAGTTCAATGGTTGGGAAATGACTGCCGAGCGTGACGAGAAGACTGGTCAAATCGTTAGCAAAGTCAATATGCCAGAGTTTCCAGGACTTGAAAAAGTTTTAGAAACTGCTGAAAAGATGTACGCATTTGTTAATACTGGCGCTAAAAAGTAATATAGTATACGCTTATAGAGCATTATTAATATAGTAAAATAAAAGGGCCCCGAGGGGCCCTTTCTACTGCCAAGAAACCATTTTAAATCTTTCTTCGGGTATGCCAAAATACTTGCACTTCCAACGACTCTGTTGAAAAAAATCTAAATGATGCCATTCATCTTTGTGTTTGAGTGTTTGTTCTGCCGCTTCATTCCAATCAATTTCTAATAGACGAGGTTCTATAATTTTTCGTATAGCTTCTATCTCAATGTAGTCAAAGCTATCCCATTCCCAATGTAGGACTTCAAAGGCATTACCTTGTCTATCTACATAGTCCATCGAAAAATCTAATCCCCATTTAGGTCTTAAGGCTGCTACTTTGTTAACTAAAGGCAGTTCTCGAGACCAATAGCGTAACTGTTCTAATGCTTTTCCTGTGTAACCTTTGCGTTCAAATAAGTTACTATGATTTAATACACTTCCTTCTATGCGATGATCTTGTATAAACCAATCTTGTTTGATACAGCGTATGTGTTCTCTATGCCATGTATACTTGGTGCTATTACTACGAGCAAAGTGTTGTTCTATGATAGTTAAGTCATAACCATTTTGATCAAATAGATCAACATCTTCTTTTAAAGGTATAAATGTTACCTTGTCTACTGGCTTCTCCCAGTAGCCTATCTCATTAAACTGATTGCCTGCCAGTTTAATCATTTTACAATAGGACCACCTGTAATCCAAAGTTCACAACTGCGTATGCCGGCGCATTTAAAATGCAATAGATTGCAGTAGCCTAAATCTGCGGCTTCACGAGTCTTTTCTGCTTCGTATGCTTCTTCGCCCATGCCGTCGTGAATACATTTATACATCGCATCTGTAATATTAAATGCCGCACAATTACCGCAGGTCATTGTTTTGGCTGTTTTTTCATCTATGCCCCATTGCTTGGCTGCGGCTTTCCAATATGAACCCGGCTCATCGGGATTGGCTGGACCATAGTGATGTTTGTCAATAGCTGTTTGTCTGTTTTTAACATTGACTTCTAAGTCGTGTGTAGCAATGGGACAACCTTTGTTAGCGGCTTCAACGATGTTGATATACTTACGATACATTAGATATGCTCCTGCCAGTTAACAACACCTACAGCATCATCATTATTAGTTGTAGCAATAGCAGCCAAACACCATATGTCTGAAACGCCTGCTATGGTGCGTCCCAACTGTTGACTAAAGTCTACTTCGTTAGCACTTACCTGTGCTGAGCCACCTTTGTTACTTCCCACAAATACACCCTGTGCTAAAACTGTGCCGCCTGATAGAGCAGTGGCTGATAGATCGTATTCCACTGAACTGTCAGTGCCTGCTGGCGTCCACGATGCATCTGTCAGTGTAGGATTTAGTATAACTCTCCAACAGAATGCTGCCAACTGTAGACCGTATACATCAAACGCTGTGGGAACAACAATACTGTCTAAGTTAGTAGATTTCATACGGATACAGACCAAAGGACGATAGACTGTATTACTCAGTTCTTTACCTGTCAATGCTGTGCCTATAGCACGGGTGGTGCTACGGTTAGCATAACCGCCTTCTGATATCACTGTGCTACATATGGCTCGCATACTGGCCGTGGGTCCTGTGCTGATTAATTCATAGCGTAAGGGTAAGCAGGCAGTGGTCATGTAAACTTTGCTCAGTATGTTAGCGTGATGGAATATATGGCAAACGATAAACTGTCCGTTAATAACAAAGCCACAACGCACTGAACCTACACCTAACCATTCTATGTCTGTCCAAAATATCTGTGCTTTGGTTATATCTAAGGTAACTCCGCTAAGGTTTGACTGTCCACCCTGTCCATCTAGTCTATCACCATTCCAACTACTGCGAGGAATTTTTTCTGTTGTTGAGTCTATGGATCCGCCCGTATACTTTCTAATAACAAGATTGATCTCTGTGCCGTCTACTTCAAAGTAAACGCCATTCTGTGCTCCATAGTAGCCTGCTCGTTGTGTAACACCTGCTGTAGGTGTGTTCATAACAAAAGTCAGCATACTCAACAAGCTCTTACCTGGCTGGTAGGAGAACACCTGTTTGGTCTGTCTTGTTGATGTTCCTGCGCCAGTAGTTGACATTAGGATAGAACTTTCATTAGGCAAATGTATTGATGATGCTGTTCCTGTATCTACTTGATCCCATTTAAGCGGATCGTCTCTGTAGCGTGTATTACCGTCAAATAGTGTGTAAGGGTTGCTAACACGCAGTCGACCAAATGCGTCTATGCTGGCTGATATGTTGCCTGCTTCATTGTATGTAACACCACCTACATTGTTTACCCTGATCAAAGGTTCACCTGCGGCACTGTAATCCATTGCCTGGTGTAGGTCATTTAGGTGATAATTCTTACTATCGTGCTCGTAGTTACTTGGAGGAATCATTCCCATGATTTAACCTCAAACCCAAGGACGACCATCAGTAAGTGTCGAAGCTCCGTCATCTGGTGCTGTGTCATTGCCGTTGTAGGGATTTGGCAATAAATTTTTATCTAATGTGTTTAGATTTCGATAATATGGTTTAGTAGGATCTACTGCTCCACTGATAGTACCATCTGCTGCTACAGTTTTACCCTGTCGCTTGGCTTCAGCGATGGCTAACTTAGCGTCTTGACGATCTTGTCTTGTAGTTAAATGTGCTATTCCGTTTGCTGACATATTAATACTCCTGTTGTCCAGGATGCTGACTTGGATCTTTTAGGCGAATATCGTGCGGATGTTTGGGTCCGTTTACGCCGCCGCCTGCGTCTGTAGTTACACTTTCAATACCTGCGTATTCTTCTTGAGGAGAATTCATAACTTCTCGTGTGTCCGCTCCAGATATTAAATCAGCTATCTGTTTGATTCTGTTTGGATCATCTTGACCCATGGCTGTTAGAGGGCTTTGATCATTGCCTGAATCCTGTTCAGCATGATCGATAATATCTGCCATTTTTCTAAGTAGTTCTGCTATTCTCATAATATGTATTTATTGTTAGTTTAACCTATCCAGATCTGTGTAGGTCTTGCGGCTGTAGATGCAGATACAAACTGTTCTGTTGAAGTAATGCTAACCGACAGAGCATATTCATCAGAGGCGTATTCTTGTGTAAATAGTGTATAGCCTTTTGTGTAACTATAGGCTTGCCAAATATTGCCCCCAACTGGGTAGAAATTGAAGGTAAAGGACACATTATCTTGTCCATCGATATCAGCTAAGTATCCAGTTTCTATACTGTTTAGAGTAACAGAATTTGATGCTGTAACTCCAGCTGCTAATGGTGCAGATTGGGCATAGGTATAGGCTATTTCTTGAACTGATTGGTCTACAAGATTTAGGCCGACTGTGTCTAATGGATAGTTATATCTTACATTAGCAGTAAAGTCTACTAAAGCTTCGATAGGTGCTGTACTTGAAACATCAACTATCTGTTTAATGGCTGCTGTTGCGGCAACAGCCAGTTCTGCTGTTTCAACAAAGTTAAATATCTGCCGAACTTGTTGGTCAGCACTAATAGTCCATTCAACTGTATTTTCTACATTTACTTTCTGTTCAATGGAAGTAATAGAAACTGTAGCCAATACACTGGTATCAACGAAGTTAAAAATCTGTTGAGTTTGATCAGTAACATTAATTTCTAATGCAGCATTATCAAATGCTGTTAATTTGTTTTCTTCAGAAGTTATTGTTACTGTAGCTAATACTGCACTATCTTGATAGTTAAACAGTCGACTAAATTCTTCGCTGGCAATTACTTCTAAGTCAGTTGTGTCAACATAGACCGATGTCTTTGATATCAACTCAGTCGTTGCGATTTCTAATGTAACAGTGTCGGTTGAAGTTAGTGAGTTTTCTTCGCTGGTAATTGATACTGTAGCAAGTACACTAATATCAACAAAGTTAAATGATTGAACAACTATATCGCCAACTTCTATTATTAACTCTGTAGTGTTATCATAGGATACAATATTAGAAACTAACGAAGTTGCGTCTATTACAGTTTCAGCTGTATCTACAAATACCGATCTTACTTCTATTAGATCACTTGCTGCAATTTCAATAGAGGCATTATCGCTTACACTATGTCTATTAACTATCTGCTCCGTTGCTCGTATTTCTAAAATACCAACATTAGTTGCAGAAGATGCAATAGAAGTATTAGCCGCACTGCCTATCTCTAATACTGCAGAATCAGCTATTTCGTATTTTTCAGGTAAGCTGGTTACTCCAACTGCTGATATTTCAAGAGCAGCAGTTTCAACAAAGCCGTAAGAGGGAGATTGTGCCGGGGCTTCTGACCCTATAGCACTTGTACCAATTGGGTCAAAACCAATGGCCATCAGTTACTCCTTAGGCCTGAGATTCAGACCAGCTTATACGACCTGTGATGTTAAATGGGTTAGTGCTTGAAACTGTAGAAGGGTCTTCGATTAGTTTAGCAACTAAGGTCAGCACATCGGGTCCATCTGGGTAAGTTCCGTCGCCGCCCATAATACTGTTACCTAATGTAGCAATATCTCCGAGGTCAGCAGATGTTACGACCGGAGTTCTACCAGTTGTACCTGTTCCACCTTGAGCACGGAAGCTGTAAACAACAGTTCCGCCTGAAATTGTATCACCTGTACCGTGATAGATCAGCTGACTCAAACTTGGATTTGTTACTCGTTCAAAGTTATTGTTATTAATCTGTCCGTTGAGCAACAATGTGATTTCAGCACTGTGCGTACTTAAGACGCCTACACTTTGTAAAATCAACTGCATACGATTAATAATCTCACGCTCGCCAAGGTATCCTGGTGTATTTGTGTCTACACTTGGTGCTAATCTAATACTGATCAATGGCACATCATATACCACCGGAGTTGTTGCCGCACTCAAAGTAACAGTATAGCTGCTGGCAGTAGGAGCTGTGGCTGTTGGCTGTCTATCGATTACCAGTAGAGTTCTCGCAGCTCGTTGACCAAAGTCGTTGTTAATCACAGTGTCAACAGAAGCCAAGTAAGGCTGACGAGGAGTAATTTGATTGTTTTGCGGAACTTGAGTTCTTGTACCAGCTTGTAGACCAGTTCCTGTGATTGCAAGTCCGCTACTAATACTGTTGAACTGACTGTTTGGTGTAGCTACTAATAGAGCAAACCCGATCTGTCTCAGCTGTGTACCAGTCCATAGTTGATATGTACCCTGTGTTTCAACTCTTGCACTGACAACTTGTGTTGCTGTACCCACAATGGATACTGTATTACTGTTGGCCGTGAACACATAGGCCTTGTCGTCATCAAATCGGCCGTCCATGATAATACTGGTACCCCAGTGGGCCAGCGCGGGCACATAAGTAGGTGCTCCGGTATTTTCAATTTCGTATCTTGCGGGTAAGTTACCGCTTCGCATGTAAGCTTCAGTCTGTTTATTGTTATGTATAAATTCGTGTACATAAACGACCTGACCGTTTTGATTTTTAAATCCAAAACGAACTTTACCTGCACCATACCAGCTGTAGTCCATGTAGGCCATTTGTATTTTATTTGTGTTTAGTACAAATCCTAATGGTCCTGTTCCGTCGCAAGGATCAATACTCCATTCAGACCTTGCAACTTTTGTATCAACTGTCTTAGTGAGAATAACATTGGTAGCATCTACTCCTCTATAACTTGGCAGTACAAATAATAAAGTATTGCTGGATATCTTTGAAATAAGATATGTCTGACCTTTGATAACAATCCTATCACCTTCTTGTAACTGACTGCTAAACTTAGTGTTAGTGCCCTCAACTCGGCCACTCTTAAATGACACACTGACTGTTCCGCTTAACTGAAGCGTACTACTTCTTCTAACACAGTAGAGTTCTTGTCCGTCGTATTCAAAGAACAATCCGTTTTGATCGTCAAACAAACCACACTTGAGTTTGCTGTTTTGCCAACTGTTTACACTAAATTCAACAATGCCGGGCGCTATTAGATCGTTAGGTACACTGTCTAAAGAATATTGAAATGTATAATCATCTACGATCTTAGTTACAATCTGAACACCGTTGTACACACTGGCGCTGGTTCCAGTGGTTCCAACTACAGTAATACCAAGACCGGCTGACAGTCTATGAGGATATCGTGTAGTTGCGGTGGCTGTTAAAAATCCAATACTGCTTGGAACAACTGTGGTTTTAATAGTTTCTTTGGCTGCATCTATTGCTGCCTTGCTAGCTTCAAGAGCATCAGCTGCCCAAGTAACGCTTGGCACTGTTCTTACCACTGCTGGTACAGCAG
>JACCDG010682483.1_pt1 | contig 45708 bp, 56 predicted proteins | sample 7442471 | NCBI WGS metagenome assembly JACCDG01 (sample SAMN15323444, study PRJNA562643) | freshwater metagenome | isolation source: river surface water | place: USA:Blue River Watershed | collected 2017-08-17
AGGATATGCCACTGGATTCTTCGGTACCCTAACTCAATCTGCTCTCATTAAGTTCCAACAAGCTAATGACATAGTACCTGCACTAGGATACTTTGGACCCAAGACTAGAGAGGTGGTGGGGAGGTAGGGTGCACAGGGGAGGATGGTGGTTTGTGCAGAAGCCGATATTGCTGATGAGTGTGATGGAAAGACTACGGAGTAGGATATAATATCATCATGAAAATAGAATACGAGGCTACATTCCCAGATATTTCAAAAGATGACGCAAGGAATCGTCTTAAAAAAATAGGTGCCAAGCTGTCTTGCCCAGAATTTCTTCAGAAAAGAATTGTATTGGGTATGCCAAGTGGCCACGAAGTACCAGGTGGTTTCGTGCGAGTTCGTGATGAAGGAAGTAAGATAACTTTAACTTTTAAAATAGTTGGAAGTGAAAAAATTGAGGACCAAAAGGAATCACTAGTTGTTGTGAATAACTTTGATGCCACAGTTGAATTACTGAAGGGAATTGGTTGCATTCCTCAAACGTATGAAGAATCGACCAGAGAATTATGGGTGTATGAGGATACTGAAATTACAATTGATGGATGGCCATTTCTAGGATCAATTGTTGAGGTTGAAAGTACTTCAGAGTCTAGGGTAAAAATAGTTTCTGAGAAGCTCGGTTTTGATTGGGACAAGGCGAGATTTTGTACAGCAGGTACGTTATATAAAGAAAAATATGGTCATGGTCCGGTTGATCTAGCTAAGAAAAAAGGCACTCTGATAAGGGTTGCGTTTAATGATGATAATCCATTTATTTAATTTTACAGTCAAATAATATTAAAGTGTTTTTGAATGCTATACTTATAGCACGAACATACTCTACATAATCGCCGTAATACTTATCGTCTGGTAAGCTTATGGAGACCTCACATCTCGCTTTGATGTATAATATAAAACATGAGAAATAAAATATTAATATTAATAGGAATTCTATCTCTTGCTATTTTATCTGCATATTTGCTATATACCAATACAGTCAAAGAAATTGGAGTCAAAAATGATCACAAAAACATAGAGTATATTATTGATGGAAATAGAATAAAACTAACTGACGGAAAGAATGCAAGTATTCTTGTGCCGGGGTCTTCAGTGGAATTGTTTACAAATTATTTTGGAAATGAGTTAAAAACAGATTTAAACAATGATGGTCGTGAAGATATTGCGTTCTTAGTAACTCAAAATGGTGGAGGTACTGGCACCTTTTACTATGTTGTAGCGGCCCTAAATACGGAAAAAGGATACACAGGTTCTGATGGATATTTTTTGGGTGATAGGATTGCGCCTCAGAATATAAATAACAGTGACATACCAACAAATAAAAATGTAATTGTGGTAAACTATGCTGATCGTGATGCGAGTGATGCCATGACCGATGCACCGCATGTTGGTAAAAGTGTGTATCTCAAACTCGATCCAGCGACTATGCAGTGGGGTATTGTTGCGAACGATGCCGTAGTTGAAAATTTAAATAAATCAATAAATATGACAAAAATAGTAAAAGTAGAAAGAATAAAAGAGGGGGAGTTTAAGTATTACCAGCTAGAAGCAAAGATTGGTAGTGGAGCATCTGGAGAATTATTCTTTAATGATAAGAGTATATATGTGTTTAAAGAGAATGGTGCTGTGATTAGTGCCAATATGATTCAAAAACTAGTAAAGCAAGGTGAGAATACAATACGAATAAAAGTTAATAATATTAATGAGTCTGCTAAGCCTAGGTTAGGCTCTGATGCTTTCATTGATTTATATGTATTCGCAGTAAACGAAGAAGTCTTTGCTAAAAAAGAAGATAGAATACTAAAAATCCTCTGGAATCCTAATGAAGAATATGGAAATGATGTTGCGTATACTTTTAATATCAATTTAAAATAGAATTATGTTGAAATACGTGTAAACTTGTGGGTAGGTGATTATATAGTGTTTTTCAAGATTTTTACATAGTATAATTAGTATATTATTTTTTTAACCTTCATTATATGTCTCTACCGATGCCAAAACGCGTACCTAAACCAGGTTTTTATTATCATTACAAACACGATCCAAAGGGTTCCATTAATAACTACGCCTATGAAGTTGTGGGTGTTGGGTTCCACACCGAAGACAATGCACGACCAGGCGAGGAACATTTTCTTGTTTACCGACCTCTATACGATGCGGCTGTGTACAAGGCGTCAAAGGAGTTAGGGATTCCTTGTTGCGACAATCGCCCTCTTGAAATGTGGATGGAGAATGTAGAAAAGGATGGAAAGACGATACCTCGCTTCAAGAAAATCACAGATGAGAAAGTTATAGCAGAACTAGAAAAAGTCAGGGAGGAGATGTATACTTAGCCTAGTACTAAAGTTTTGTATTTATTAAGGAATTATAATTAATCTAAAAATATGTCATATTTACCAACAATAATAATAGTGCTTGTTGTTCTGATTCTGATGTCGGTTCGACAGATAAACCAATATGAAAGAGGTGTTAAGTTTATGTTTGGTAAATTCCATAAACTAATGAATCCTGGATGGAGATTGGTTTTTCCAATTATTCAGTCTTACCAAAAAATAGACCTTAGAACCAAAGCTGTCGATGTTCCAGATCAAAACGCTATCACCAAAGACAATGTTCCTGTAAATGTAAATGCAGTGATTTATTACAAAGTCGATGCGGCTGATAAGGCGATCCTAGATATCGAGGATTACCAGTATGCAATAATGCAGTACGCTCAGACAACAATGAGAAATGTTGTTGGTGAAGTTACTCTAGATGAACTTTTGGCTAGTAGAGACAGAGTTGCAAATCGTATAGAGGAATTGGTTGAGGTTGTAACAACAGCTTGGGGAATCAATGTATCCAGTGTAGAGTTGAAAGATGTAAAACTTCCAGAGAATATGGAGAGAACTATAGCCAAGCAAGCAGAGGCAGAAAGAGAGAAGAGGGCCGTTATCATCACTTCAGAAGGAGAGTTAGCCGCATCCCAAAATATGGCAGAAGCAGCACGCGTACTATCAGCTGTTCCAGGAGCATTGCACCTAAGAACATTACAATCAATAAACGATATATCATCTGATCAATCAAATACAGTAGTGTTCACTGTTCCATTGGAGACTATTCAGGCAGTAACTGGATTTTTGAAGAAATAAGGGAGAGGGTCTAATATAAAAATAATTGCATGCAAATCAAAAAATATACATCAATAGCTATAATACTCGCAGTCATGTTTGTGGTGGCAATCCTGATTCAACGTGCTGGTAAATATATAGAGAATTTAGATCTTATTATGAATCCTACTGGATACACATCTGCAATTAACGAGGACCACTCCCAGGATAGTATTGATAGAATCACTTCAAATGTATGGATATGGTCTGAAACATATTATGGTACCGGCCCAGATATGGAAGGCCTATCACCCGTCAAACCAAAGAAAGAGGGTGTATTTACTCTTACCTTTAAGAAGGATGGAACTTTTAGTGGCACTACAGATTGTAATGGATTCGGAGGTAACTACACTTTAGATGGTATGACAATAGAATTTAGTTCAATCATGTCAACAATGATGTATTGTGAAGGGTCTCAAGAATCTGAATACTTAAAAATGTTCGATCATGCAGGCTTGAACTGGGAGGAAGATCGATTCATTTTGATGAATGATAAAACAGTCATTTTCAAAAAAGGTGCAGAGATTGTCACTTAATAGTTTGTATTAGATCATCCATATGATTTTCAAGAAAAGACCTGAAGACTTCGATAAGAAAATTGATGTGGCCGGTGTTTTTGTTGAACATGAAGGTCAGTTTATTTTACTACACAGACAAGATCACAAACCTCAAGGAAATACATGGGGAGCTCCTGCTGGTAAGGTCGAGGTTGGAGAGACACCTACGGAGGCTATGGTTAGAGAAGTCAAAGAGGAAATCGGTCTTAGTATTAAAGATACTGATTTAAAATTTATAGATTCATATTACGTGCAACATGAAGGTAGAGATATTCTATACCACCAATTCCATTTAATTCTAAAAGTTAAACCAGAGATAAAGCATAGTCCAAAAGAGCATAAAGATTTTATGTGGGTTAAACCTACTGATGCTTTAAAAATGGACCTAATTCATGATGAAGATATGTGCATAAAATGGGTTTATGGTATGGAATAGTTTCTTGAATAGCTCAAAAATCCCCTTAGGTGTATAATCGAAAAATGAAAAAAGGCGAAGACTACATTGGAATATCGGTTGTCTATTTCTGTCACGATGGTGAGGGTAATTTCGTTTTCAATAAAAGAAGTGTGAATTGTCGTGATGAACAAGGTAAATGGGATATTGGTGGCGGAGGTGTAGGCTTCGGTGATTCGCTGGAACAAACCTTGAGAAAGGAGATCAAGGAAGAATACTGCACTGATATTTTAGATTTTGAATTTCTAGGATATAGAGATGTATTTAGAGAAAATAATGGCAAAAAAACTCATTGGCTCGCTATGGATTTCAAGGTATTGGTTGATAAAAATAAAGTAGCAAACGGTGAGCCTCACAAGTTTGATGCTGTAGAATGGTTTAGGCTGGATAATTTACCGAGCCCAATACACTCACAGTTGATGAATACTATTAATAAAAATAGGAAGAAATTGATATAATATACTCATGCCAATAAATACAAACAATAAAAGTTGTGAAAGCTGCCTAATGCCTTTTTCTAAGGATCAAGGTATTCGCGAGAATCCAAAGTACTGTAGTCTGTGTTTTAAGAATGGAAGTCTATGCTATGAAGGAAACGATCTCAAAGAATTTCAAAGAGTGTGTTATGAAAATATGATTAAAAGCGGTACTAGCAAGTTGGTAGCTAAGTTTTTTACATTCATGATTCGTTTTGCGCCTAGGTGGAGAAGTAAGAATAAATAGACTATCGATTCGGTTAACTTTTAAAAATATAAGAGAAGTATATGCCTCTACGGGCGCGATTTTCGTGCTATCATTATACATATGGACACACAAAATAATGTAAATGTGAACCCTACCTACAAAGAGTTATTGGTTGGAGTCGGTCATCAATTAGCAAATAGAAAAAAAGATCTTTTTAAGAGAATATTATTAATGGCCTGGCCACTCGTGCTTTTTACAGGTACGCTCTCTATTTTATATAGGACCGAGTATATCAATGAACTAATTAGTACTGATCCAGTAATGGTTGCAATTGTTTTTGCTGTATTTGTTATATTGGTAGTGCCATATTACTTTATAATCGGCATCATTGTTAAAATCGAACAACATCTTTGGATAGACTCTGCATTTGATAATAAGTCTATAGATTCTAAGAAAAGTTGGAGTATTGCTTGGAAGTTAATCATTCCGAGTTTTCAACTTGCCATACGCATCTTCACTCGATATTACTTGATGCCTTTGATGATCGCACTATTTTCAATGATAGTTATTGGTTTCGTAGTATTAAATTCTGGTCTAATAAAACAAGCTAGTGATAACTATACATTGATATACGTGTTCATGTTCGTCCTGATCTCATTATCAGTTTATATATATTATCTAAAGATAAAATTGAGATTTATCTACTTCCTATTCATTGATACATTCAATGATTCAAATTTTAATTACTCAAATCTTTTTGGCGAGCTTCGGGAACTAAATAAAATTTCTGGATCTGAAGGGTTTACTAAGGCTCTGGTGGCAGATTTTGGAACGGCAACCGCAGCGGGCATAGGGAATCTGGCAACAGATTCAATTCAGTCCGGAATGAGTTCAATGAGTAATGCTGCTGGATTTGCTGGGGATTTGCTACGACCACTTGCAAAAGAAACTATTAGACAAGTCAAAATATTTTCAAAACTATCCGCTATATATTTAATGTATAAAAAAGCTAGGTTACAGAAATATGGAACTGAGCAGGAAATTAATGAGTATATTTATAATTTATAATATAAAATATGAAAACATATATCATCACACTTATAACAATTGCAATTATCGACGTAGGTTGGCTTTTCAGTATGGGTTCTAAGTACAGGACTTGGCTAGACCACCTTTTCGCTGACAGTGTAAATTTTGTGCCAGCTGTTATTTTCTACCTTATTTATACATTCGGATTAGTGTTCTTCGTCATATTTCCAGCGATGAAACAGGGTACAAGTCTGTTGAATATCTTCTTATATGGTGCTCTATTTGGACTCGTTGCATATGCTACTTACGATCTTACAAACCATGCCACAATGCGAGATTGGCCACTACTTGTAACTATTATAGATATGGCATGGGGTGCGCTATTAACAGGTGCGACTGCGGTAGTAGTTGTTTATATAACTAATCTTTTGAAATAAAATGAATATTCTAGACACATTTATTTTTTCTATTTCTCTGATTGGTGTATACATGTCGGTCTGGTTTGTGATTGCACAAATCATAAAGAGAAACGATGTGGCTGATATTGCATGGGGACTTGGTTTTGTACTTCTAACGCTCACGCTATTTTTCAAAGATGGATATTCTATAGACCGTACAGCGCTAGTTGCAGTCTTGGTAATGATCTGGGGTTTTAGATTGGCATATCACATTTTTAAAAGGAATGTAAACAAGCCGGAGGACAAAAGATATGCGAATTGGAGAAATACCTGGGGGAAGTGGTTTGTTGTTCGTTCATTCTTTCAAATATTCATTTTGCAAGGAGCCTTGTTGTTGTTGATTTCATCTCCTATTATCCTTATGAATTCGAATATCAGTGCAGGGTGGACTATTCTAGATATTCTAGGGTTGTTGGTTTGGACTTTCGGATTTTACTTTGAGTCAGTTGGTGACTATCAATTAAAACAGTTCATCTCAAATCCGGAAAACAAGGGCAAGGTTCTTTCAACTGGTCTATGGAAATATACTCGACATCCAAACTATTTTGGTGAGGTAACACAATGGTGGGGAATATGGATAATTTCATTGTCACTTTTCCCATACGGATTCTTTGCAATTATTGGTCCACTTACTATCACATTCCTGATATTGAAAGTTTCCGGCATTCCTATGTTAGAGAAAAGTATGTCTGAGAATCCTTTGTTTGCGGAGTACATGAAGAATACAAGTGCCTTTTTCCCAAAGTTCTTCTAGTCATTTATCCTCATTCCCCAAGGACTAGATTCTGGTAGTCTTTCGCGTTTTGATAATTTGAATTGATAAAGTGAAAAGATTATCGTAGAAACCGTTGCTAGACTCTTGTAGTTAACCCAGTCTTCTGGAGAAAGATATATTCTGGCAATCTCATTCGTTACAGTAAGTATGGTAAAAACAATAGCCCAACGCATTGTTAGTATTCTCCATCCAATATCTGTCATAGAGAAAAGGCCTTTGAATAGAGGTTGTAGTAGTGATTTTTTGTAGTAAAGTCCAACAAAAAGTATAAGAGCAAAGGCACCGTTATAAATAGTGTCTTTCAGTATTAGATATATAGGATCCTTTAGTGCTACCGTTAATGTACCTGATATTATAACGGACAAACCAACGATCAGTGGAAACCATGCGATCTCCTTTCTTTCTATGTATCCAACGACAAGTGCAATGAAGGTTAGTACAACGAATATTGTTGCGGCAGAAATAAATGAGGTAAACTCAGATGCAACCAAGAATGTAACAATTGGACCAAACTCTATCCCAAGACTCAGTATTAATTTAAAAATCATATAGACTATATATTAACATAGTGAAAACAATCCACTAGCGTAACCAATTATAGTGATATAATACATATATGCATTTTGGAGAACATATTACAATCGATGGATATAATGGAAGCGAAGTATTATTAAATGATAAGCAGGTAGTTTTTAATTGTTTAAATGATTTGCCTGGGCTACTGGGTATGAATAAGTTATCAGAGCCTGTAATATATTTTGCTGCAGGTAATGATTCTAAAGATCCAGGTGGCTGGACTGGTGTCGTTACCATTCAAGAGAGCCACATCAGTATCCATACCTTTCCAAAGAGGGGATTTGTGAGTGCGGATGTGTATACATGCCAAAATGGAATGAATACTGATTTTATAATTGATTACTTTAAGAAACAATTCGACCTGAAGGACGTTGAAACTAATTTCATTAAAAGAGGAACAAGATATCCAAAGAATAATATATACTAATAAATCCATGAAAAAAATATTCATTACACGAGAGATTCCAGAAATTGGTATTAAGATGTTGAGAGACAAGGGCTACGAAGTGACGGTTTCGAAAGATAATAAACCACTAAGTCAGAAGCAGTTGATAAAGTACTTGAAGGCAAAGCCATATGATGCTGTACTGAGTCTTCTAACAGATATTGTGGATGCGAAAGTTTTTGATGCAGTGCCAACTGCCAAGATTTTCTCAAACTATGCAATGGGTTTTAATAATTTTAATCTATCAGATGCAAAGACCCGTAATGTAACTATTACGAATACTCCAGGAGATTTTGGATACTGTATAGCTGAACATGCAATGGCCCTTATACTCGGCCTTACAACTCGTACAGTAGAAGCTGATCAGTATGTACGTAAGGGAAAATATAAAGGTTGGTCACCAATGAACTTTATCGGTAGTGATCTGAAGGGTAGTACACTAGGTATCATTGGAACTGGACATATCGGAGAGAAGTTGGCCTACCAAGCTAAAAACGGTTTTGAAATGAACGTTATTTACTATGATATAAAACGAAATGAGAATATTGAAAAGGCGGGAATTGCGACGTTTGTGCCAACGGTAGAAGAGGTTTTGAAACAGAGTGATGTGGTTTCTTTACAGGTTCCACTTTTAGACTCAACATTCCATCTGATTAATGAGGATAGATTAAAAATGATGAAAAAGACGGCTATACTGGTCAATACCTCAAGAGGTCCTGTAGTAGATGAGGTTGCATTGGTAAAGGCATTACAAAACAAAGTAATTGCTGGTGCAGGTCTTGATGTATTTGAATTTGAGCCAAAGTTAACAAAAGGACTTGCAAAGCTTCCAAATGTCATCCTAACTCCTCATATTGCTTCAGCACGCGAGTCAGCACGCAACGAAATGGCTGTAATGGCAGCGAACAATATCATAAGTTATCTAGAAACAGGTAGTGCAATCAATCCGGTGTTAATTAAGTAGATTTACTATAAAAATAGTATGTTATAATGAACGGGAAATGAAAAATTCCTTTAAAAAGTTTCCATTGTACATAAAGATTGGTGGTCCATTACTAATAATGGTCATACTTTATTTTGCTTTCTTCAGCGGTGGTTCAGGGGTAGTTGCAGATACTATAACTATCGAACCTAGGGAATTCGTTCAAAAACTCTCAGTTACAGGTAATGTTGAAGCTAGTCAGACGGCTGATTTGGGTTTTGCCCAAAGTGGAAGAATTGCTCAAGTTATGGTTAAGGTTGGCGATAGTGTAAAGAGAGGTGATGTACTAGCAAATATTGAAAACGGTGATTTACAGGCTAATCTACTACAAAAGAGAGCGGTGCTAGCGAGAGAAAAGGCAAACCTATCAACAAAACAAGTCGGTACTCGTCCAGAGCAATTGGCTATAACTCAGCAAAAATATCTAGACTCAGTCTCATCATATGTAAGTGCTCTACACTCTTCATATCTGAAAATAGAGCAAGCGTTTGTTGCAAATGCTGATACAGTATTTTTGAATGGTAGTTCGGTGGCTCCAAGTCTACAGTTGTTGACTGACAGTCTATCTCAACAGCAAGCAATTGAGAAAAAAAGAATCCAGATTACTGAAAGTATAAATAAGTGGAAGAATCTGATAACGGTTTTGGATAGTAGCGCTGGTGAGTATAAAAAAACAGATTTGGACAATGTACAGGCTATAGCAGATAGTACAATGAGCCTATCAAAAAGTTTGATCAATGATATATCAAAAATAACTGCAAATCTCTCAACTACACAAGGTTACACACAAACAACGGTTAATTCATATAGAAATAGTATTAGCAATGCAGGAGATCTTATCGCTGTTGCTGCATCAGAACTAAATACAACAAAGACAGCGATGAATACTGCAGAGAACTCATATCTGCTTGATAAGTCTGGTTCTACAGCAAATGATTTAAATGCACAGAACGCTGCGGTTATGGCTGCGGAAGCTGATGTGTTAAATGCACAGGCTCAATTGAGTAAAAGTATAATCGTTGCTCCATTTGATGGTGTTATAACAAAAATGGAAGCAAGAGTTGGTGAGATTGCCTCAGCAAATGCTTCAAATATTTCTATAAACAGCCTAGATACTTTTATAATTAAAAGTAATGTTCCAGAGGTTTATATATCCAATCTATCAGTTGGTGACTCTGCTTCTACAACGCTTGATGCATATGGAAGTAGCGTATCTTTCCCACTAGTCGTAACAGCCATCGACCCTGCGCAGACGGTTGTAAATGGTGTTTCAAATTACAAAACAACGCTTCAGTTTGTGGATAAGGATAAAAGAATAAAACCGGGAATGACAGCTAATATAGATATAACAACAAAAAATATTCCGAATTCATTCATTGTTCCTCTAGGTAGTATCAAGAACAGAGATGGTAAGCAATATGTTCAGATCAGACAAAATGGTGAGATTGTAGAAAGAGAAATAAGTACGGGGGCGGTGTCTACTGTAGGTGAAGTTCAGGTACTTTCAGGTCTAAATGTTAATGACCAAGTCATTTTAAATCCAAAAACTCAGTAGTATGTTTTCACTATTAAATATTAGAATTGGTTTCTATCTTGCTACGCGCCAGATTAGACGTTCAAGTCTATGGACTACTGGCCTCATTGTTTTTGTGATGCTACTAACATTCCTAAACCTAGTAGGTGTGACTGGTATTCTAGTCGGTCTAGTTAATGGTATTGGTAGGGGATACAAGGACCAATTCACTGGTGATGTATTTATTACACCACTTGATTCTCAAACATATATTAATAATAGTCCGCAATTGATTTCTTTCTTGAATACTCTGCCACAAGTTGATGTTGCAGATCCTAGATTCACTGCGGGTGCGAGAATTGAAGCAAACTATAAAACTGTAACTGACACAACCTTAAAACCCAATACCGTCAACACCACACTGGTTGGAATTGATCTGGATGTACAAGATAGATTTTCAAATATCTCTGACTATCTCATTGAAGGTGAGTATTTAACTAAAGATGATTACGATATGTTAGTTATGGGCTCAGAACTATTCGAACAATATTCTTTCGGAGGTCCAAGACAGGGAGGAATACCATCATTGGCGGGAGTCGGTGCTGGATCAAAGGTCCGTATAACGGTAAACGGTATTACTAGAGAAATGACGATTAAGGGTATTGTAAAAGGTCTTGGTGGTAACATGTCTCAGCGTGTATTTATAAACAAGAATCAGTTCATAGCTCTCAATAATGTCAGAGACTTCAGTGTTCAGGAGATTGGTATAAAATTGAAGCCGGGACAAGACCCAATTGCTTTTCAAGATTTATTGGTAAAGAGCAAGGTGACAGATTTTGCTAAGATTCAGACAACGGCTGAGGCAACACCAAGTGGAGTGGCGCAGATAACAGCAACATTCGCAACTATAGGTGATGTTATAAGTTCAATTGGTCTGGTAGTGGCATCAATAACAATTTTTATTGTGATCTTCGTAAACGCCCTAACTAGAAGGAAGTTTATTGGAATTCTAAAAGGTATCGGTATTTCCGGTGAAGCTATTGAAATATCGTATATTTTTCAGTCATTATTCTACGCTATTTCAGGTTCAGGAATAGGTCTAGCGCTACTGTACTTTATCGTACTTCCAATCAATACTGCATATCCATTAAAGCTTCCTCTTGGTCAGGTTATAATATATGCACCTGTTGTCACTACGTTTATAAGAGTCGCATTACTTGTACTATCTACAATGATTGCTGGATATATTCCTGCTAGAATGATTGTAAAGAGAAACACACTAGATTCTATTCTAGGTAGAAATTAAATATATGTTAAAAGTAACAAAACTAGTAAAATCATTTAAAAATGGACAGAACATCACTCAAGTATTAAAGGGTGTTGATTTTAATGCAAAGAAAGGGGAATTCGTGGCAATCATGGGTCGTTCCGGGGCTGGAAAAAGTACATTCATGTATCAAATGAGCTTACTTGATGAGCCAAATAGTGGGAAGATCTATATTGATGGAGAAGAAGTCCATAATTTGAGTGAGAAAGAAAAAATGAATTTCAGATTGGCAAAGTTTGGATATGTATTCCAAGACTATGCCTTGTTGCCAGAACTTACAGCACTAGAGAATGTTGAGTTACCACTTTTAATGGAGAACATTACAACCAAGGAAGCAAATGAGCTAGCAACGAAAGCTCTAGTTATGGTTGGTTTGGGCGAGAGACTCAATAACCTGCCGAGCCAGTTGTCAGGAGGTGAGCAACAAAGAGTTTCAATTGCTCGTGCTATTGCCCATAATCCAGATATCCTTTTTGCCGATGAACCAACAGCAAATCTAGATAGTGAATCATCTAAAACAGTAATGAATATATTTAAAGAATTGCATAAGCAAGGTCAAACAATAATCATGGTTACTCACGAGGAAGAGTATGGAAGACTAGCTGATCGTATTGTAAGACTTGATGACGGACGTATTATAAGTAATGGTTAGGAACGCCTCTTTTTTAAGGTTATAACAAGTGTCATAAACGTATTTGTTATAATCATTGCTATTGAGTGTAATGTTGTGGCGATATTGTACGCTTGTAGTGAGAAAAGCATTAGAATGTGTCTAAAAACATTCATACTGTAAAGTAGTGGAGTTTCGGTAGCAGGATCTCTCCATGTTTTTCTCATGGTAGGAATAAATGCGAGTAGATCAATACTTACAGCGATGATCACTGATATTGTAGGATCCTTTGTGATGACCCAAGGAATGATTCCTAATAATGCAATTATTAGAAAAACAGTATCAATCTTCTTTATCTGCTTGAAACCGTATCGAAGAGAAAATATGAAGATTATAATTGTAAAAACTTCTGATGCAGCAGTTGGTATTGCGCCGATACCAGCACCTTTTGCCAATTGACCAAAGAAAATTATACAAGACACTATAGACCAAACAAACCAAGTATATGGATGTGGCTCAACTTTTTTATTTATAATATCCCTAAGATATGGAATGTTACCTACTATTGCTAGTATCGATGCAACTATAACTAAGGCTTCTTTCATGTGATTATTATATCACTATTTCTTGAGTCTGTATTAAATACTCCTCTATTGTCTAGTGTTTCAAAATTAACTTCTTCTTTTGTTGTGCAAAAGCATATCGACAGCGTGTTCCATAGAGCCTGCCGGTGTAACATTACCACCATTTACAAAGAATATTTCATCAGCGTTTTCAATTGTATTCAATCTGTGAGCGATGATAACTTTTGTAGTTTCTTTTGGAAGCTTTAGTAGAATCTCTTCTAGAAGTTGTTCAGTGATGGTGTCGATATTTGCACTCGCTTCGTCTAGAATGAGCAGTTGTGGTTTGCGTAGAACTGCTCTTATAAAAGCTATAAGCTGTCTTTGACCTAGACTTAGAGTATCTGCATTGCCTGCAACTTTAGTTTCGATGCCCTCTGGGAATCGCTCAAGGAGTTTCTCTAGTCCACTTGTTCTTATCAATTCTCTCACTTCATTGTCAGTAGAATTCTCGTATTGCTTGTTGCCGTATACAATATTCTCTTTGACGGTTCCACTGAATATGAAAGGTTCTTGCAAAATAAAACCGATTTTCTCTGTACGTAAATCATGAGTATATGAACGAATGTCACGACCATCAAGGTATATATTTCCTTCTGTAGGATCAAATAGGCGAGCTATCAATGATGCAGTTGTTGTTTTGCCACCGCCAGTTGGACCAACCAGAGCGTATGTTTTACCTTTTTCCAAATCGAAGCTAATATCATTTAAAACTTTTGTATCTAGATTTTCAGGATAGGAGAATGAAACTCCATCAAAGCGCATTATTGAATGAGATTCTATTTCTTTCTCTTTATCCAATATGACCATATTGGACTCCATGTTTGTAATCTCGCTAATACGCTCCCATCCAGCTAGAGCGATCTGTAGTGTAGACCAGAAGCCAGCAAACTGCCTCAATGGATCATAGAAGCGTGCTATATATAGTATAAAACTGATCAAGAGACCAATCTGCAGTTGTCCTTGTGTGATTAGGTATATTCCGTAAACAAGCACAATCAACTGTGCCAAGTTTGAAGCAAAGTCGTAAATAGGCATGAATAAATTATTGCCTAGTCCCTCAACTACAGCTGCCTTGTAATTATTTGTATTAACTACACCGAACTTTTCTTTAAAATAGTCTCTTCTATTAAATGCTAGAATAACTTTAAAATTCTCCAGACTCTCTTGGATTTCAGAGCTTAGCGCACCTACCGACCTAAGACTTCTTAGATTTATCTTTTTAATCCAGCCTGAAATCAATCTCGTAAAGATAACCAAGAAAAGAGCAGGTACAAGCGCTGCCAAACCCAACCTCCAGTTTATAGCGATAACAAATATACCTGCTCCAATAATAGTAAACGCACTAGCCATAAACTGCATCAATGATCTAGAAAAAAACTGATTGAGTTTGTCAGTGTCGTTGTTTATTCTTGATATCAAATCACCAGTCTTGTTCTGGTTGAAGAATGCAACAGGTAATTCTTGTAGCTTTATAAAAACACTTTTACGTAGTCTTAGGAGGGTTCTCTGGCCAACAGCACCCATGATTCTTGTCTGTTGATTGGCGGCAAGAAGGGCAATGAGGTAAACAAATAAAAGTATAACTGAGAAAGTCACGACTCCACGGTAATCCTGCTTCATAACATAGTTGTCTATTGTATAACCAAACAAAAGTGGTCCGAGTAGTGTCGTTCCAGAGTTAACGATAATTGCCACAAGTGCAAAAAACATCATCTTCTTTTCATATGCCAAAAGCACTCCGATTTTCTTTACCGCTTTCCATACTGATTGATTTTCATCAAACTCTGAATTTGTTTTAAGTTTGTAGTTCATAATGGTTTGTACTTTTTTGTGAATCAAATATCTGAACATATTCAGTAGATTTTGCCATCAATTCCTTGTGTGTACCTGTAGCAAGAATTTCTCCTTCCATTAGTACAATAATCTGATCAAAGTCTTCTATCGATGAAATCTTTTGAGTAACAGAAACCAAGGTGACGTCTGGGTAGTTTGTTCTAACGTTCTTTAATATCTTATGCTCGGTAGTATTATCGACTCTTGCAGTGAAATCATCTAATAACAGCACCTTGGGATTTAAGGCTAAAGCGCGGGCAAGCATGATTCTCTGCTTCTGACCTCCAGATAGACTGGTACCACGTTCCATGACCATAGCGTCTAGTCCTCCAGGCAATGATTCAACAAACTCAGAGAGTTCAGCAGTATCTAAAGCTTTCTTTATGTCTGCTTCTGTAACTTTTTTATTGAATGCAATATTTTCCCTAAGCGATAGATTGAACATTATACTGTCTTGGAATACTAGACCTACTTGCTCGTGCAGCGATTCACTATCATAAGTACCTATATCTCTACCATCGTATTTCACCACTCCAGTATTTGGTGTAAGAATGCCGATCAATAGATACATCAAATGAGTTTTACCAGCAGCTGTTGGTCCAAGAATCGCAGTTCTAGATCCAGCTCTAACTTTTAGGTTGATACTTTTGAGAATACTTTTCTCCCCAAAATTTACATTAACATTCTCTATTTCAATATCACCTGATAGCTTGGCTTTTACTGTACCTGTATCTTTTTTGTTCTCACTATTTAGCGTTCCAGAGATTCTGGCATAAGAAGCAGCCGCACTACTTATAGAGCTTGAAAGGAAACCAATCATGATTAGAGGAAAGACAATAAGTCCTAGATAGGCAACAAATGCGGTGAAATTACCTACAGTCATTTCACCAGTGATAATAAAATGACCACCAAGCAGGAGAATTATGAGTGAAGCACCGTTTGCTATAAAACCGATAACAGGGAATGTTGTGGCAAAAATATTTACTTGCTCGATTCCCAATTCTGCCGCTTTCTGGTTTGCACTAGCGAATTTCTTGTTCTCAAGATCTTTTGAGTTAAGTACTCTGACAATTGCCGAACCGAGGATACTCTCATTGATGATTTTATTTAGCCAGTCAATCACTTCTTGAGATTTTGTAAAAAGAGGTTTGAGCCTTTTAAAAACAAGCATGAATGTAAGTGATATAAGTGGAAGAGTTACTAGTACAGAAAGTCCCAATTTCCAATCAATCATAATCATTAGTACCGCCGCACCAACTACAAGGAAAATAGAGGAAATTATCGTAACAATAGCCTGCCCAACGAAACCTTTTATGTTATCAACGTCAGAAGTCAGGTTTGTTAAAAGTTTACCCGCAGTAACTTTCTGTATATACATATAGTCCTGCTTAGAGATTTTTTCTATAATTTTATTGCGTAGATCGAGAGCGACCTTTTCAGAAGTATATGTTTGAGCAACACTTTGTAGATATGCAAATACAAAAGTTCCAACAGATAACCAGAAGAAGATCCAGATCGTGCTTGTCGAGATGAGATTCGTTTTTTGATAAATGTCGATACCACTTGCAATAACTTTGGGTAGGAAAAGGTTTAGTCCATTAGTCAAAAAGCCAAGGACAACCATAAATACGGTCAGCCATGAGTATTGCTTCAAAAGGTCAGTTAGTTTGGGGCTATTCATGTCAGTCTAATATAGCATAAATCACAGATTTTAATATATTTGTCCAATACACAGTTCAGGGGTAAGATATCTTCATGAATACAACTGAAATCGAGTGTAGGTTTGTCGGTATTGATAAAGAAAAACTTATTAAAAAGTTATTGGAACTTGGCGCTATTGATGAAGGTGAGAAAATGTTAGATGAGGTAATATTCTATGATCAAGATTTAAAATGGTATACCGAGCAAAGGTTTATTCGAATCAGAAAAGCGGGAGACAAAATAACTATTTCTTATAAAGAGCATAATAAACATACAATAGATGGAACCTATGAAATCGAGTTGCATGTAGATGATTTTGAGAAATCACAATTATTATTTCAAAAAGCTGGTTTAAGATTATTCAAAAGGCAACAAAAACTCCGTCACACATTTATTCTAGGTGAAGCTACTTTTGATATAGATACATGGCCAAAGATTCCACCATACGTAGAGATAGAGGGTAGTTCAGAAGACATTCTAAAAGAAGCTGCAAATAAAGTCGGTTTTGGATGGAAGGATGCAAATTTCCACAATGCTGGTTGGATAATTGAGAATATATATAATACACCATTCACAAAATTACAATGGTTTACATTTGATAAACAAGAATAATATGTACACTGTCTATATCCTTGAATGCGCTGACAAAACTCTATATGTTGGTTCTACGAATGATCTAGAAAAAAGACTACACGCGCACAACAATCTCAAATCAGGCGCTCACTATACCAAGATTCGACGTCCAGTTAAATTGAAATATTCTGAGAAGGGAATGTCATACTCAGAAGTAAGGAAAAGGGAGGCTGAACTAAAGAGACTAACAAGAAAGGAGAAACTTGAGATTATAAAAGAATCTAAAAGAAGTAAGTTATAGAAACTTAGTTCCGTAACTTCTCATAGAATCTATAATAGAACTCAGAGACTTGCCTTTCTTGGTCAGGGAATACTCTACACGAGGTGGCTTCTCAGAAAACTCAGCTCTTGTCACCAGTCCTCTTTCCTCTAGGAACTTTAGCTTATTCGTAACTGTGCGAGAACTCACGCCATTTAGAGACTTTTCAATCTCACCGAACCTTTTTGCGCCATCAAGTAAGTCTCGAATTATAAGTAGTGTAAAGGTATCACCAATAATATTAGCGGTCTTGGCCAAAGGGCATTCGTTACATATACTTTTGATTTGATTCTTCGTCCTTAACATATTGGCCACAGTATAACATACATGTAAACACTTTACAAAGTAAAGCACTAGTATATAATTATCTCATTAGCAATTTTAATCAATAAAATATATGTCAAAAGTTCAAGCAAAAGATTTATCAAAGGTAGCACCAAGAAGTGCATATGAGAAACTAGGAGGATTTGCTATCCTTGCACGTGCTATAGACAAGGGTCGTGCTACACTAGCAGGTACAAACGCTGATTATAACTTTGACTGTCCAGTAGATAATATGCTACTTAACTTCAAGGGTATAAAAGGTTCTGATCTAAAAGCATATCTTGCTGCAGGTCATACAGATGAAGAGGTTGTGGAATGGTTCAAGGCAAATGGACTTAAGAAGACAGATGAGGAGGTAAAGGTATGGTCAGATGCATTCAAGACAGATTTCTCATACTCAACTGATCCAAACAAGAGCGGATGGTTCATTGGGGAATGTAATAGACTTGGTTTGGATCCAAAGACAACAACTCTGTTTGATTATCTAGATTTTGATGACAAGGTAAGTTTTAAATCATAATACAGCCAGTCTGTACAGGTCTTCCCATATAAAATCAGGATGATATAATCCAATGGTTATTAAATAATCAATTAAACACTCCGATAGGAGAAAAAATATGGCAACACCAGCAAAGAAGAATTCTGCATTCATGAAACCACTTACAGTTAGTGCAGATCTAGCAGAAGTAGTAGGAAAGGGACCTTTCCCACGTTCTGAAGTTGTTAAGAAGCTATGGGCTTACATTAAAGACAAGAATCTACAAGATCCAAAGAACAAGAGAAACATCAATGCTGATGCAGCTTTAAAGAAAGTTTTTGGAGGAAAGGCTGTAGTAAACATGTTTGAAATGACAAAGCTTGTTTCAAAGCACCTATCATAAAGATTAATTTAGCAAAATGGCCATATCGAAAGGTATGGCTATTTTGTTTTTATGTGTTATATTCTAGTTCATGTCAAAAAACGACAAACCTGTAAATATATCTAGAGAAACCATCTTGGGTTTCGACGAGGTATCATTTGAATTTGGTCATAATAAGCCTATTTTGGATGAGGTTAGTTTCTCTGTGCGCAAAGGTATGAAAGTGACTCTTATGGGTCAGAACGGTGCAGGTAAGAGTACGTTGTTTAGCCTAATCAACGGTAGTTCAAAACCTGAGTCAGGCAAGATAAACATTCTTGGTGGAACTACTATAGCTCAAGCAAACCAGGTGATTGCTCGTGATTTGATGGATTTAACTATTACTGAATTCTTCGAGAGATGCTTCAAGGAAAAAGTATACGATATCAAGGTAAGAATCGATGAGGTATTGGAGGTTGTGAATTTTCATGCACCTCACGATAGAATCATTCGTTCATTCTCTGGTGGTCAGCAAGCTCGTTTACTTCTTGCTTCTGCTATTATTCAGAATCCAGATTTACTTTTGCTTGATGAGCCTACAAACAATCTAGATAAGGCAGGTATTGAACATCTGACTGCTTTTCTAAAGAATTATGAGAAGACTGTGATCGTGATTTCTCACGATGCTGATTTCCTAAATTCATTTACCGATGGAGTGCTTTATCTAGATGTCTATACCAAGAAAATAGAGCAATACTTTGGTAACTATAACGATGTGCGCGAGCAGATCACTTCTCGTTTGGAAAAAGAGAATATGAAGAATGCTCAGTTGGCAAAAAAGATTCAGGAGAATAAAGACAAGGCAGGTTTTTTCGCAAATAAGGGAGGACAAATGCGTTTGGTTGCAAAGAGAATGCGAGAAGAGGCAGAGGAGCTAGAGGAGGAAATGGTTGATGTTCGTAAAGAGGATAAAACTATCCGACCTTTTACCATTCCTCATCAACCAGAATTGATAGGAGAGATTTTGAAAATAAACTCATACAATGTGATTATCAATCACAAAGCTACAAAGCGTAAGGCAGCCATAACATTAAGACGTAACAACCACTTGCTGCTTAAGGGTCCAAATGGAATTGGAAAGAGTACATTACTACAGACAATTGCAGAATCAATAAAGATTGGTGAGAAATCTGGATCTATTATTGCACCTGATGTGCGAGTTGGATACTACAGACAAGATTTCTCCACACTAAACTTCGATCAGACTGTCCGCGAATCACTGCTCGACGTGACCGTTAAGAAGAATGAGGAAGATATGAGAACGGTGGCGGCGGGTTTCCTGATAACTGCTGATGTAATAAATACAAAAATAGGCAGTCTCTCAGAAGGTCAAAAAGGATTGGTTGCTTTTGCTCGACTTGTGCTTGAGCGTCCAGGTCTGTTAATCCTAGATGAGCCAACAAACCATATTAATTTCCGCCATATACCTATTATCGCTGAAGCTTTGAATAAATATGAAGGTGCGATGATACTCGTATCACACGTACCAGAATTCGTAGAAAAGATAAGAATAGACGAAGTGCTTGATTTGGAGAAATAGGTTAAAATATCCTGATGAAATATTGGCTTATCAAATCAGAAGGAGATTGCTATTCAATAGACGACTTGAAGAAAGATAAGGTTACTGCTTGGACTGGAGTGCGAAACTTTCAGGCTAGGAATTTTATGCGTGATGATATGAAGGTTGGTGACTTGGTCTTTTTCTACCATTCAAGTTCAAAGAGTGATGAAAATCCAAATGGCATTTACGGTGTAGCAAAGGTTGCAAGTAAACCACATGAAGATGATACGGCTTTTGATGTGAATGATGAACACTACGATCCAGATTCAATCATGAACCAGCTAACAGGGGTTGATCCAACTTGGGTATGTGTAGATATGGCCTTTGTTAAGAAGTTTACAAAGCCATTTACTCTAGAGCAGATTAAGAAAGATAAGGAGCTAAAGAAAATGGAAGTCGCAAAAGTAGGACAGAGACTTTCAATAATGCCGGTGGAGGAGAAACATTTTAAGATGATAGAGAAGGCGATTAAGTAATTCTTAAAATTATTAAGAAATTATGAAAATTTCATAAGGAGAGTATTCTATTTCAAATAAGATTTAATCTCAGTTTGATAAGATTAAATATATTAACTAATAATAGGTATACAAGATATGAAGAAGGTCTTTGATGCTTGGAACGAGGATAAAAAAATTATAAATGACCGAATTGGCTCACCATTTTGTCATGCTCGAGAATTATGGTGGTGTTCTCTGGGTATTAATATAGGTTTTGAACAAGATGGATCTGACATAGAGTTTCGACGGCCCGTACTTATACTGAAGGGATTGAGTAAAGCAACTTCTCTGGTTATACCTCTCACTAAATCTACACATAAACATAAATTAAGACCTAACATAGGATTGGTTGGAGGGAAGGAGGCTTGCGCTCTGTTATCTCAGATAAGAGTAATAGATACTAGAAGGCTAGTTTCAAAGATAGGTAATTTGGACATGAATATATTTGAAAGCATAAGAAAAACTGTTAAAGACATGCTCTAACAGTTTTTCTACTTTTTGCCTCTTTCGAGGCGAGGCCGAAGCCACTTGTTACTACATGATAACAAACTAATTCTTGCTGTCAACAATATTGCTCCCTGCAACCCATCCAGTAGTCCAACAAAGTTGTAGACTATATCCACCTGATGGTCTATCAATATTCAAAACATCTCCAACTAGATAGAGATTCTCAATTTTCTTCGACTGCATAGTTTTGAAATCTACTTCGGTAAGGTCTACACCTCCGGAAGAGACAACTGCCTTGTCGGAACCTAGCAGACTATCGACGTTCATTGGTATATTTTTTATAATCTCGATAAGTTTCAGACGTTCTTCTCTTGATACAGAATTGTTGTTCTTATTTTCATCTATATTACTTAGTTGAAGCACAATATCTACTAATCCTGAGGGAATCAGTGAACCGAGCGAGTTTTTGATCTTCTTTTTATCATCAATTTTGAAAAGTTCCTGCAATTTTGTATTCATCATTCCATGGTCTAGGTGGGGAAGTAGATCAAGACGGATTTCAACCTCTCCGTACTTCAGAAGTTCACCTATATCTTTACTCATATTTAAAACGGTTGGCCCGCTAATTCCAAAGTGTGTAAAAAGCAGTTTACCTTTATGTGATTCCTGCTTGGTATTGTTTTGAAAAGTCGTTAATTTGATGTTTTGCAAAGTTAATCCAGACAAAACTTTGACCCACTTGTCTTTGATTGCGACCGGTACAAGTGCCTCGTTTGAATCTATTACATTGTGTCCCAAACCTTTGAGCCAAATGAATCCATCTCCAGTTGAACCAGTCTCTGGTCTCGATGTACCTCCTGTAGCTAATACGATTTTCTTTGCAAATACCTTTTCTTTATTTTTTAAATTAATCGCTGTGATTTTATTTGCCTTATGATCAAAACCAGTTACAACAGCATTTGATCGTACCTCAACATTGTTTTGTTTGATTGTATCAACTAGAACATCCCAAACTGATTGAGACGAGTCACTAACAGGGAAGACGCGATTCTCAGCTTCAACTTTTGTCGGCATTCCTTTTCCATTAAAAAATTCTAAAGTGTCTTTTACACTGAATTGCGAAAAAGCAGAGAAGAGAAACTTGTCACTGTCTTTGTATTTTTTCAAAAAGGTTCTTACATCAAATTGAGCGTTGGTAACATTACATCTTCCACCACCAGTTATTAGTAGTTTAACTCCTAAAGTGGCATTTTTCTCCAGTATTATGACCTTTGCTCCAAGGGAAGAGGCACGGCCAGCAGCCATGAGTCCAGCAGGTCCACCACCTATAATCGCCACGTCATATATTGGTTTTTCTTTGATTTCAGTTGACATATTTAAGATTTTAATATATTATCATATTCAATTAAATATGTATAGAAAAACATCAAACGGAGGACAGCAAGGAAGTAGAGGATACGGCTCAAGACCACCATTTAGAGGAGGACCAGGAGCTAGCTCAAACGGCCCTAGAAGATTCCCAAGCAGTAATAGATTCCCAAAGAGAAGTCATAATCGCGGACCACAAGGTGAGAATATTTCTCATGCTCGTTTTATCAATAAAGCAACCATAACTGAGGAGGTAGAACATTTTGTACCTGAACATAAGTTCGCTGATTTTGTTATTGAAGAAAATCTAAAGGCAGGAATCATCAAGAAGGGTTACACTCTTCCTACTCCAATCCAGGATCGCTCTATCCCTCATATTCTAAAGGGTCAGGATATCGTTGGTATTGCTAATACAGGTACAGGTAAAACTGCTGCCTTCCTAATTCCTTTGATTGATAAGGTGTTGAAGAACAGAAAGAATAAAATTCTAATAGTGGTTCCAACTCGTGAACTTGCTATTCAGATTCAAAATGAACTTACAGGATTTACTCAAGGAATGAAAATTTTCTCAGTATGTTGCGTTGGAGGTGCCTATATCGGTAAGCAACTTTCTGAACTTCGTTATACAAACGAATTCATCATCGGTACACCAGGACGTCTAAAGGATTTGATCGAAAGAAAGGCAATTATCCTAAATCAATTCTCAACTATCGTATTGGATGAAGCTGATAGAATGCTAGATATGGGATTCGTAAATGATATGAGATTCCTAATGGCAGGTATGCCAAAGCCTCGTCATACACTATTTTTCTCAGCTACTCTTTCACCTGAGATTGAAAAAATGATTGGTGAATTCCTACATGAACCAGTTAGAATTTCAGTAAAAACAAGAGATACTTCAAAGAACATTGAACAAGATATCGTACGCGTTGCTCGTGGTATGAATAAGTTCGATGTATTAGGTGAACTTCTAGCAAAAGAGGACTTCAACAAGGTTATTATTTTCGGAAGGACAAAGCATGGAGTTGAAAAGCTTTCAAAAGCACTTATTGCAAAAGGTTTCAAAGCCGAGTCTATTCACGGTGACAAGAATCACAGTCAGAGACAGCGCGCTCTAAAGGGCTTCAAAGAAAACCAGGTGCAGATTCTAGTTGCTACCGACGTTGCTGCAAGAGGTTTGGATATTCCAGATGTAAGTCATGTTATTAACTTTGATATTCCTGCTACATATGACGACTATGTTCACAGAATAGGGAGAACAGGACGTGCAAACAAGAAAGGTAAGGCTCTTACTTTCGTCGACTAGTTAGATTAGACCAAGACAGCTTTAAGTGGTATTATTGTGATTATTCAATATCACTATTAATATTTGAGTGATTATTATTAATTATCATGTATCGCTTGAACAAACCGAATATAGACCTGCCAAATTCTAAAATGATTTATCCTGAATCATTTCACGATCGACTAAAGTTTATATTCTGGACATTCTATACACCATACCATCCTTTTTTTAGGGATACCTTTATAAAGTTAGGAATAATATCCCACGACATAAGACAGCCATTTTTGTTGGGTAAACTTTCTCCTAATAGAACAGTTGAGGACTTGGTTAAGTTTCTTATAGGACAGGGTTACGGTAACCATTTCATAGCTTGGAAAGACAAAGGTGAGATTGTTAGTTTGCGAAATGTTAAAAACTTTGCAATGCAGTATCATATTCGAATATTTGAAGATGGGGAGATACGTGGACACTACGAATACACACCAGAATGTCATCCTGTGTGGCATATGAAGGAAATAGGAATGGAGGACAGAAGTAGCGAGTTTAAAAATTTTCTAAAAGATTGGCTGACTGAATAATAAGGATATAATGCAAGACCTCATCCTACAATTATCACTGGATCACTACTATCTTCTATTTCTTGTTATATTTGTTGCATCTATTATAGAGGGTCCTATTATTTCTATGATTCTTGGGGTGATGATAAAGACTGGTGTGGTTGGTTTTTGGTCATCATATATTGTATTGATGTTGGGAGATATAGTTGCAGATATTGGCTGGTACTACGTCGGTAGACGATACGGACATAGGTTCATTGCAAGATTTGGAAAGTATGTTGGTGTAGACGAAGTGAAGGTTGAGAAACTTACACATATATTTCATAAGCATAAACATCCAATATTGTTCATATCAAAGATTAGTAATGGTTTCGGATTTTCACTGGTCACACTTATTACTGCAGGTATGGTGAAGATACCATTCTACAAATATTTCGCCGTAAATTTTATGGGCCAACTAGTGTGGTCTGGATTGCTGATTGGTGTGGGGTATTATTTTAGTCAGTGGTATATTCAAATAGATTCATGGATGGGTAAGATTGGGCTAGTGCTTGGTGGAATTGTTTTGGTTATACTATTCATACAATATACTAAGTATGTTAGAAGTAAGGTTATAAAAAGTTAATTATGAAAAAGATAAGTTGTATAATCCCCGTCTATAATGAAGGTCCTAGAATCAGAACGGTTTTGGAGGCTGTTAGTAATCATCAACTACTTTCCGAGATAATCGTTGTTGATGATGGATCAAAGGACAATACATCAGATATTGTAAAAGAGTATCCCAATATAAAACTAATCATTCATGATAATAATAAAGGGAAGAGTGCTGCGATAAATACGGGATTTAGGGCTGCAACAAGTGAATATGTCTTTTTTCTAGATGCCGATCTCGTAGGACTTAATGCAAAGAATGTGACGGACTTGGTGCAGCCAATTATTGATAGTAAAGCAGATGTAAGTATAAGTCTCAGACAGAATGCTCCTGGCGCTTGGAGAGCTATCGGTCTGGATTATATTAGTGGCGAAAGAGTTTTTAGAAAAGAAATCCTAGAAGATGTTATGGATGAAGTTCTCAAATTACCAAGATTCGGTCTAGAAGTCTTTATAAATAACCAAATAATCATCAATAACTACAGAATCGCAGTTATTAATTGGGATAATGTAGTAAGTCCATATAAGGTTAGAAAGGCTGGTTGGATTAAGGGTATCGTCGGAGATTTCTTTATGATTTTAGATATATTTAAAACAATAGGAGTGTTTGGTCCTTTTATTCAAATAACTAAAATGAGAAAATTGATGGTGAAAGTTTAGATAAGACTATGAAAATATCTGTTGTAATTCCAGCATATAATGAGGAGAAAAATATAGCCGATACGATACAGGCTGTTTTGGCTCAGGATTATAATGACTTTGAGGTAATCGTAGTAAATAATGCTAGTAAAGATAAAACAGCTGAAGTTGCGAGTAAGTTCCCGGTAAATCTTGTCCACGAACAGCGGAAAGGGCTACTTTGGGCTAGAGAATGTGGCAGAGTGAATGCTAAAGGGGATTTGATAGTAAATATTGACGCAGACTGTTTGCCAGATAGTAACTGGCTTTCAAATGGTGTAAGACATTTTACAGATCCAAGTATTGTAGCTGTAACTGGACCTTATGATTACCATGATGGAGATTGGCTTTTTAGAAATGTTTCATTACAAATTCAGAAGCATTTATATCATCTAATGAATTCCATCATTCAATTTCCATATATCAAAAAGGGCGCTGTTTTAATAGGTGGAAATAATTTTATCCGCTCCGAGGTTCTGAAGAAAACAGGTGGATACAATACCGCTCTCGTCTTTTATGGAGAAGATACTGATACGGCTAAAAGAGTTTCAAAGTATGGAAAAGTTAAATTTGATAAGAATCTACAAATGAAAACTTCTGCTCGAAGGTTCAAGGATGAAGGTACTCTAAATATCACAATGAAGTATATTTATCACTTTTTCAAAGTAATTTTTAGTTAAAATTCAAAACTGTGAAATAGGACAGTCAAATAGTCTAAATGAGACGAATCCTTTTAGTGTGAAAGATGAATAGCAAAATATATAACTATCATACCCAGTATTGTCAGAAGACTAGTCCATATAGTTGGATGATTGTGATGACTTTCAGGAAGTAGGTCACTAGCTCCAATGTATAGGAAGAATCCAGTAAAGATCGCAAGAATGAGTCCCAATGTTGATTCTGTAAGTTGAAAGAAAGAAGAAGTTAAAATACCTATTACTGGTGCTATTGCAGAAACGATAAGCCATTTCATAGCATCCGACTTTCCACCATGATTCTTCAATATCATGTTTACCGTGTTTAGTCCGTCTGAAAACTTGTGTATTAGAACTGCGATTGCCACCACTGAGCCAACAGTGTTTGAAACTTGGAATGCTAGTCCGATAGCAATACCATCAATGAAACTATGAATAGAGAAACTGATAGCACCTAGAATACCTCGATTCTGTTTATGAGTATGCTCATGTCCGTGCTCATCCTCATGACTATGTGAATGTAGTAGGAAGAATCTATCTATTATCATGTAAAATACAAATCCTACAGCCGTAACAGTCGATATTGTTGAAACGGAATATGAACCACTACTAAGTTCCAATGCTTCTGGAAGTAAATCAAAGAAAGATACTCCGATTACAGCACCAGCACTAAAACCTAGTATTAAATGAAGTTTATCCTTGAATTTCAACGCAAACAGCCCACCAAAAAGTGTGAGTAAAAAGGTACCTATGCAAGTTAAAATTATCATTTTGTGATTATACTAATAATTATAGAATTAGGCAAAATAGTGTACAATTACCGATATGAATAAAAGCAATGAGAATATTGAAGTTGCAGTATTCGCCAATGGATGCTTCTGGTGTACGGAGGCGGTTTTCTCTATGCTTAATGGGGTCAAATCAGTTTTACCAGGCTATACAGGTGGTACAACTGAGAATCCTAACTATCATGCAATCCGTGACCATGCCGAAGCGATACAGATTGAGTACGATCCTTCCGTGATAACTTACGATGACCTACTTTCTGTGTTTTTTAATACTCACGATCCTACAACATTAAACAGGCAGGGAAACGATATAGGGACTCAGTATCGTTCGGGAATATATTATGCAAATGATGAACAAAAGGAAAAAGCTGAAACACTAGTGCATGAGTTAAATGAATTAAAAGCATACGAGAAACCAGTAGTAACTGAGATAAAGCCACTTACAAAGTTCTATGTAGCCGAGGAGTATCATCGAGAATATTATAAGAACAATCCCGCTCAACCTTACTGTCAGTTAGTGATAGCGCCAAAACTTGAGAAGCTTCAGGAGAGATTCGAAAAATTATTAAAGAAATAAAAATATGAAAGAAGACGAAATCAAACAAAAACTTACACCAGAGCAATATAAGGTTCTTAGAGAAAAGGGAACTGAGGCTCCTTTTTCTGGCAAATTCGTGCATAAATCAAAAGATGGAATGTACCTTTGTGTTGTGTGTGGTAATGAAATTTTTTCTTCTGATTCTCAATTCGATTCTGGAACTGGTTGGCCAAGTTTCGACAAGGCAATACCAGGTGCGGTGAATCAGATCGAGGATGATTCTCACGGAATGCATAGGGTTGAAATCACCTGTGCAAAATGTAATTCACATCTAGGTCATGTTTTCAATGATGGACCAACCAAAACCGGCATGAGATATTGTATCAATTCCGTTTGCCTAGATTTAACAGAGAATAAGAAATAGATATGAGAAGATTAATTTTTATCACAATCTTTATTGCAGTCATAGTGTGGTTATCCTCACTATTATCTACCGCATTCGATAATAAGATCGAGCTTAAGCCTGTCGATGAGAAGAATATTATCTTAGTTTCATCACCAATAAATAATGCAGAAGTAAGCTCCCCTCTCATCGTTGTTGGTAGAGCGAGGGGTTCGTGGTTCTTCGAGGCAAGTTTCCCGATCATTCTTTTGGATCAATACGGTAATGTGATAGCTGAGAGTCATGCAGCAGCACAAGATACATGGCAAACAAATGATTTCGTAAAGTTTATTGGAAGTATCCAGTTTAATAACTATATCAAAGGCACAAAGGGTACCTTGGTTTTGAAAAAGGATAATCCATCTGGTTTGCCGGAGAATGATGCTTCGATTAGAATACCAGTAGTATTAAAGTAACATTAAAGCAATGACAAAAATAATCAAAGAACTAGCTCCAGTAATACTAGATAAAATACGATCAGCAAACAGTATTCTGATTCATTGCCACCCTTCACCTGATCCAGACAGTGTGGGTTCTGCTTTGGCAACCAAGTTTGCATTAGAACAGCTTGGTAAAAAAGTTACAGTTATAAGAGGTGATAGTGATATACCAAAGTCTTTTGATTTTCCCGGTGTGAACGATATAGTCGGCAAGAATTTTTTTGAAATAGATTTGAATGAGTTTGATCTATTTATAATTCAAGACTCAGGTTCAAAGGAAATGATTTCTGCTAAAGGTGAGGTGGTTTTTCCAAAGCATATGACCACTATTGTTATCGATCATCATGCTAGTAACAAGGGATACGGAGATGTTAATTGTATAGACCCAAGCTACCCAGCCACAGGACAGCTCCTATACGATCTCTTTATTGAGATGGGAATCAAGATGAATCATGATATAGCACTGAATCTATTGACTGGAATAATCACCGATACTGGAAGTTTCCGATATGGCAACAATATGACTGAGACACTGGGAGTAGCTCACGAACTATCAAAGTTTGCTCCAGATTTTCCAAAAGTAATATCAACAATGGAGAATAGTAATAGGAGAGAGAGTCTAATCTTCGAGGGAATAATGCTATCTTCATGCAAGACGTACTTTGACGGTAAGCTAGCCATTGCGTCTATCTCTAATAGTCAGATATTAGAAAATGGCTTCACTAACGACGATATGTTTACTGGTGGTATAACTAACAAACTAAAGTCGGTTGTAGGTACACAAATTTCTGCTACCTTGGTTGAAAGGGAGATTGGTGAGGTAAAGGTAAGTTTGAGATCAAGAGATGCAGATAAGTTTGATGTATCACTATTGGCTCTTAAGCTTGGTGGAGGCGGACATCGTGCAGCTGCTGGTGTAAAGCTAAAGATGGATCTACCAAGCGCTACAGAAAAGTTGGTAAAAGTTGTAAAAGAAATATATAATATTTCTTAAGTATTAAATAAAATTATGAATAAAATATATACCGCGATTATATTGGTAGTAGTTGTGATTGGTCTATATATAGTCTGGCCAAAAACAAGTACAGCACCGATTCAAAAAGATGATTCAAGTATACTTGCCAGTACAAGTCCTGTCAGTGTAGGTACGAGTTCGGCACCAATTATTAAGAATAATAATAAAAATTCAATGAATACAATTACATTAGAAACAAATAAGGGTGTTATAGTTTTCCAGACTTATGATGTAGATGCACCAAAGGCTACTGCCAATTTTATCACTCTAGCAAACAAGGGTTTCTATAATGGTGTTATTTTTCATAGAGTTATCAAGGGATTTATGATACAGGGAGGTGATCCAACAGGAACAGGTAGAGGTGGACCAGGATATCAGTTTGAAGATGAATTAAATCCAAATACTGAGTCAGCAAAGGAGGGATACACTAGAGGTACCGTTGCAATGGCCAATGCAGGTCCAAATACAAATGGTAGTCAATTCTTTATAATGCATACTGACAATCCACTTCCACACAACTACACTATATTCGGAAAGGTTATCTCAGGATTGGATGTTGTAGATGCAATAGCAAATACCCCAACAGATCCATCTGACAAGCCACTTGAAAAGATTGTTATCAATAAGGTAGTTGTTACACCAAATAAATAGTAATGGCCAAAGACCCATTCAAAGCTACATGGGTATCTCATTCATCAATGGGGGACTTTATCAAATGTCCTAGAGCTTACTATTTGCACAATGTATACAAAGATCCAAAGACTAGGAGAAAAATAAATCTAGTAAGTCCGGCATTATCTCTTGGACTCGCAGTTCACGATGTGCTTGAAGGTCTGGATAAATACAAAACAGAAGATCGTTTCAAAAGAGATCTTCTTGCTGATTTGGATGTGGCTTGGCAAAGAGTAACTGGTAAAAAGGGTGGCTTTAAAACTATAGAAGAAGAAAAAGAGATCAAGGATCGTGCCAAGAAAATGATAGAGAGAGTTATTAGAAATCCTGATCCTATGCAGAAAAAGATTGTTAGGCTCAAGGAGGCAGAAAACGGATTGCCTCCAAACTATTATTTATCAGAGGATGAGAATATTATTTTATGTGGCAAAATCGACTGGTTAATCTGGAAACCCGAAGATGATAGTTTGCATATCTTGGATTTTAAAACAGGAAAGAATGAAGAGAATGAAGATTCATTGCAACTTCCTATTTACCAGCTTCTACTCAAAAATCTACAGAAAAGAAAGGTTACCGGAGCTAGTTACTGGTATTTGGATAAAGACGATAGGCCAATAGATGTTGATCTACCTGATGAAGAGGATTCATTTCGTAGAGTGTACGAATTGGCACAAAAAGTAAAATATGCCAGAGAGAATAGTGAATTCGATTGCCCAAAAGGTGAGGGAGGATGCTTCGCTTGCAGGCCATTTGAGAAGATTCTAAGAGGTGAGGCTGAGTACATTGGAGTTGGTGATATGAAACAAGATTTGTATTTGTTGTGATATGGTATATAATTTGACTAAACTAAATTTATTTTATGGAGAATAAAACACACTATTACTTTTTTCTAATGATACTTATCGGTGTAGGTATACTTACATTCTTCATTTTCTATACATATCTCACCTCACTCCTACTAGCCCTAGTCTTCTCTGTGATGTTTAGACCTTTCCATCGTTTTATCTCCAGAATCTTTTCTAAAGGAGAAGAATCTAGTTCACTATCTACATTTATAACACTCGCTATAGTCGCATTACTTTTCATTACACCGATGTTGCTACTTGGAAAACAGATATATATAGAAAGTGAACAACTATATTATGGTCTTACAGATGAGGGTAGTAGATCTACATTGATACATGACTTGAACAGTCTATCAGAGTCTCTATCTGCAAAACTTTACGGAGTATTTCCTGCTTACAATTTTGACTCATTCAATATTACTACTTATGTTCAGAATTTCTTGGAGTGGGCATTTGCCAATCTAGATACTATTTTCTCTGGTTTTACGAAGCTAGCTTTCCAGATATTTATAATGCTTTTTGCTCTATATTACCTATTGAGAGACGGTGGTAAGTTCAAAAGAGATGTTATTGCTCTTAGTCCATTGGCTGATGATTATGATGCAAAGATATTTTCAAAGCTTAGACAAGCTATAAAGTCAGTAGTGCTAGGTTCACTATTCGTTGGAGTAATCCAGGGATTTTTGACCGGATTGGGTTTCTATATATTTGGAGTTCCAAACCCAGCGCTGTGGGGAAGTCTAGCTGTTATCGCTGCTCTTATACCTGGTATCGGTACTTCACTTGTTTTAGTTCCTGGAATACTTTATCTATTCTTTGCAAGCACACAGCTACATGCTATAGGTTTGTTCTTGTGGGCTCTATTAGCTGTAGGATTGGTTGATAATTTCCTAGGTCCTATGTTGGTGAATCGTGGAATACAGATCCACCCATTCTTGATACTTCTTGCCGTGATGGGAGGCTTGGCATACTTCGGTCCTATCGGTTTTATTGCCGGACCACTCGTCGTTGCACTACTCGTTGCATTGCTTGAGATATACAAGTCTACTAGATAGTATCGGATATATTGCCGGTGCAATTTTATACAAACAAACATCACATTAGATAACTTTGGCAAGTTAGTGTATACTGGCTCATTATGGCATTTATCGATGATTTAACTATACATATCAAGGCTGGAAAAGGTGGAAGCGGAGTAGTTCGCTGGCTACATGAACGTGGAAAGGAAATGGCAGGTCCTTCTGGAGGAAATGGTGGTAATGGCGGCGATGTATACGTACGCGCTGTGCGAGATCTTGGTATTCTTGAGAAATACCGAAATATAAAGGAGATCGAATCTAACCGAGGTCAGGACGGAATGAAAAATAGTATGTACGGGAAAAATGGCGAAGATATGGTAATCGATTTTCCAATAGGTTCTATCATCACTGACCTTAGAACAAAAAGAGTATACAATTTAGTCGAAGATGGAGAGAAGATTTTGATATTAAAAGGAGGTAGAGGAGGGCTAGGTAATGAACACTTCAAATCTTCTACAAATATTGTTCCTACTCAATCTACTCCAGGAAAAGATGGAGAAGAAGCAGATTTCCATTTGGAGCTCGAGCTTGTTGCTGATGCTGGTCTAGTTGGTCTACCAAACGCGGGTAAGTCTAGTCTTTTAAATGCAATTACAAATGCAAATGTAAAAGTAGGTAGTTATCAGTTTACAACCTTGGAACCAAACCTCGGCGCTCTAAAGGGTGGTTTCGTTATTGCCGATATTCCAGGATTGATAGAAGGTGCATCTGAAGGTAGGGGACTTGGACACAAATTCCTAAGACATATTAAAAGAACAAAAAGAATCCTACATTTGATCTCACTTGAAAACACTGCGATCGTAGAAACATACAAAACTATTCGTAATGAATTGAAGCAGTATGGCCAGGGATTAGATGAAAAAGAAGAAACAATCATCCTAACCAAGACAGATGTGACAGACAAAAAGGGTGTTGATGCAGCTATCAAAAAGCTACAGAAGTTCAACAAGGATATCCTAACGGTAACCGTTCTAGATGACGCTTCAATCAAGAAGTTGAATGATGCTATTGTGAAGAAGTTGAGGGATTAGTATTTTTTACAGGCAATATATTTTTCCTATGTAAAGCTAGTGCGGTTGGCTTATATTTATGCTATATTATTCCCGTGAAAGATTTTACCGCTACAATTGGCTTGGAAATTCATGCAGAATTGAAGACAGCTTCAAAAATGTTTTGTGCTTGTAAGAATGATCCTGATGAGGAAAAGCCAAATGCGAATATTTGTCCTATTTGTACTGGTCATCCAGGAACTCTTCCTGTTTTAAATAAAGAAGCTATTAAACATGTTTTGAAGATCGGTCACGCTGTAAATGGTAACATCGCGGATTTTACTGAGTGGGATCGTAAGAATTATTTCTATCCCGATATTCCAAAAGGATATCAGATTAGTCAGTACAAATATCCTCTAGTCTCTGGTGGCTCTCTCGCTGGTGTTGAACTTACTCGTATCCATTTGGAAGAAGACACTGCTCAGTCAACTCATGATATTCATGAAAAAAGTTTGATCAACTTCAATCGTTCAAGTGTTCCACTTATGGAACTAGTTACTGAACCTGTGATCCATGATGCAGAGACTGCTGTTCGTTTTGCAAAAGAACTACAATTACTTTTGAGATATGTTGGAGCAGGGGAGGCGAATCTAGAGAAAGGTGAAATGCGTGTTGAGGCAAATATTTCTGTTGCTTCAGAAACAGATACAAAAGCAAAAAAGTTTGGAACAAAAACAGAAGTTAAAAATCTGAATTCATTCAAGGCAGTTGAAAAGGCTATCGCTTATGAAATCAGTCGACAGATCAAACAGATTCAAAAAGGGGAGAAGGTGGTTCAGGAGACTCGCGGTTGGGATGAAAATTCTCAATCAACATTCTCTCAGAGATTGAAGGAGAGTTCACATGACTATAGATATTTCCCAGAACCTGATTTACCAAAACTAAAGATAAGTGAAGTTCCTGAATTTAATAAAGATGTAATCACAAAAGAGACTCCAGAACTTCCATGGGTGAAGCGAGAGAGATTCTCAAAGGACTTTGGTATGACTGAAAAAGAAGTTGCTGTTTTTGTTGACTCACCAGAGGTTGCGAAATATTTTGAGGAAGTCATAAGTGGCAATACCAAGATTGCAAAGCTAGCTACGAACTACATTCTGACTGACTACCTAGGTCTTTTGAAAAAGGAAAATAAAGGAATCAAAACTATTGATTCAAAGAATTTTAGTAAGCTAATGAAAATGATTGAAGATAGAAAGCTATCATCAAGAGGTGCAAAAGACACATTGGCAATTATGATAAAAGAAGATGGTGATCCAGAGGTAATTGCCGACAAGAACGACCTAATCCAGAAGAGTGATGAAGGTGAAATAAAGAAGATAGTGGTTGAAATTGTTAATGCAAACCCAACTGTAATAGAAGACTATAAGGCAGGTAAGGCCGTTGCCCTACAGTTCCTAGTCGGACAGGGTATGAAGGCTACAAAAGGCTCTGCAAACCCAGAACTACTGAAGAAGCTACTGATTGAGGTAATAGGCTAGTATATCTCCTATAAGTCAAAATCAAGCCAAATTTAGTCGTTTAAATGTTGAACGACAAGCTTTTTAATGTCGCTTTTACTAGGGTGTTTGTTGTCTACTTTTATACCCATTTTGTAAATTATCTCCTCAAGATCTTCTACTTTATAAACTCTATAGTTACTGATAGGGTGTCGGCCAGCGGGGAACTTACCTGAGTTGTCCCAGTTACGTAAAGTTAGAGGAGTAACCCCCAAAATCTTCGCAGCTTGCTTGATTGTGATGTATTTATTCTCCATACTGTTAGTATTTATATACTCTAGTAAACCTTGATAGACATTATAACAAAGATATTAAGGTTTAATATAGATTTATCCACATTATTAATATATCGAATTCGACCTTTCCAAGTCAGTTTTATGGCATTTTCTATTTTAATACTGTCACAATTCCATAATTATTTATCCACGTATTTTAAAATATTTTATCTTGATTGGTTGTATAATATACATGTAATGAATTCAGATTTCATCTTTGAAAATAAGAACTATATTTCAGACAAAAGAGCCTGCGGTATTTATGGCTACTCACTAGCGTATCTCAAGGAGTTATGTGATTCTGCTGTGATTGATCATAGAGTAAAGGATGGTGCTTTGTTTGTGTCAGAAGACGCTATAAAGGCTCATAAGCTCGGTTTGCTATCATCTAGACCTAAGAGCGGTATTAAGGTGGATTTGGAGCCTTTGACAGGCAAATTGCTACCTATTAGAAGTCATTTGGACTATACTGCAAGTAAGATGGTCGCTTTGTCGTTTGCACTGATATCGTTTGCTACTCTCATAGTGTTTTTGATGAAGATTGTTCCAGTAACTGTCATAGGATTGGAGGGTTAGAATTTACTCGCACAATTTGACTTTAGTTGTATTTGTCTGTACTATATCGTGGTAAGTTATCCTAGTCGCTTACGTTTATTTTTAAAGACGAGGGTTAAAAGAAAAATGGCAAAGAAGTTATATGTAGGAGGTATTTCATACGGCACAAGTGAAGATGGTCTAAAGGCCCACTTCGCACAAGCTGGAACAGTTGAATCAGCTACTATCATCATCGACAAGATGACAAACCGTTCAAAAGGTTTTGGATTCGTACAGATGAGTTCAGATGCTGAGGCAGACAATGCAATCAACATGTTCAATGGTAAGCCACTTGACGGTAGAAATCTAACTGTTAATGAGGCTCGTCCTATGGAACCTCGTGCACCACGAAAGGATTTCAATCGTGGCGGTGAGAGTCGTGGAAATTGGTAATACCACTCGTCTAAACTAACCAAACAAAAATCGCAGCAATGCGATTTTTGTTTTAGTAAAATCACAAAATAATCACTTGCTGGCGTAGTAGCTTTTTTCATACCTCCGGTCTGAAAAAACCTCTCCGCCACGGATTATTTTGGATTTTACAATGCGCTGATTATTTTGTGATTTTACTAGTCTATCATCTTCCACCAAGCTGAGACTGGGGCATCCTGAATAATCTTTATAGTGTTATCTACTGAGTCTGTGATTACGAATAGATTCATATCTTCTTCGCTTATAGTGTGATGCTCGTTTAGCATATGCCCACTGATGTAATCCTTTAGTGGATTCCAGAAGTCTTTTCCAAATAGAATTATTGGAACCGATGGGATTTTCTTTGTTTGAACCAAGGTTAACACACCAAAAAGCTCATCAAATGTTCCAAATCCTCCTGGGAAAAAGACATATGCCTCTGCAGCAAAATTTAACATTGTCTTGCGAGCAAAGAAGTAATCAAAAGTATAGTTACTGTTTGTATATGGATTGGTATGTTGTTCATGAGGTATAACAATGTTCAATCCAACTGAATTACCTCCAGCTTGATTTGCTCCCAAATTTGCTGCCTCCATGATACCAGGACCACCTCCGGTTATAACTGAATAATTTAAAACATCTACTATCCTTTCAGCTAGCTTTTGAGCATCATTGTAGTGTGAGCTTGCCTTGGTTAATCTAGCAGAACCAAAAATCGTAACTGATTTTGGAAACTTTTTTAGAAATTCAAAACCACCTCGAAATTCATTACTGATATCTCTGATATGTGCGTCTATGTGTGCGTTGATGTTCTCAACGGTCAATTCTTTTTCATTAAGCATGGTAAATATTGTAACACATGTTATTATCATTTTATATGAAATTTAGTATAGAAAAGGAATTGCCTAATGGTCGAGGAAGAGTCGGAACTATAGAGACACCACATGGGAAAATAGAGACCCCAGCTTTTATTGTCGTGGGTACAAAAGCTACCGTTAAGGCTCTTACAGTAGAGCAAGTAATGGATCTAGGTGCTCAAGCTCTTCTTGCAAATACATACCATCTATATCTCCAGCCAGGTGAAGAAGTAATGAAAAAGTCTGGTGGTCTTCAGGGTTTTGGAAAATGGAATGTTCCTACGTTCACAGACTCAGGTGGTTTCCAAGCTTTTTCACTCGGCGTAGCTTTGGATCAAAAGAAGGTCTCAAAAGTTTCAAACTCAAAAGATATTGCAGAAAGTATGGGTGCCGAAAAGGAGACGAAAGAGACAGGTCCAGATGATCAAGTTGATGAAGACAAAAGCACTCATGCAAAACTGGTTGATATAGATGAAGAAGGAATTACCTTCAAATCTATTCTTGATGGAAGTTCACATCGCTTCACTCCGGAACGTTCAATGGAGATTCAGCACAATATAGGTGCAGATATTATTTTTGCTTTTGATGAATGTACATCTCCACATGCTAGTTATGAATATCAAATAGAAGCAATGAACCGTACTCATCGTTGGGCTCAGCGTTCGCTCGACTATCACCGCGCTCAGCCGGCATCCAAGTCGCAAGCTTTGTTTGGAATAGTGCAGGGAGGTCGCCACAAAGATCTTCGTGAGGAAAGTGCGAGAATAATAGGTGGTATGGAAGCTTCTGATGGTTCAGGGGGATTTGATGGATTTGGAATTGGTGGAAGTTTTGATAAAGAAGATATCTATAACTCGGTTGGTTGGGTAAATGACATCTTACCAAAGGGTAAGCCACGTCATCTTCTTGGTATCGGTGAGCCAGTTGATCTGTTCGGAGGAATAGAAAACGGAATCGATACTTTTGATTGCGTCACTCCAACTCGCATCGCTCGTAATGGAAGTCTATATACTCGAGACGGAAGAATAAATATCTTAAATTCAAAGTATATAAAAGATTTAGGAAAAATAGATCCAGAATGTAACTGCTATACATGTAAGAACCATTCATGCGCATATTTAGCGCATCTTTTCCGAGCAAAAGAAATGCTGGCTGGAACATTAGCATCAATACATAACCTATATTTCATAGTGAATCTAGTAAAAGAGATAAGACAGTCGATTATTGAAGGGAGGTTTGATCGATTTAAGAAGGAGTGGTTGGGGAGGTACTATAAATAAAACCCCGATGTGGGGTTTTACTCGCGTGCTAATTATTCTATATCTCCCTCGGCTTATAGTCCTCTGGCGCATTCTTCAATAACCACTCTATATTTTCTTTATCGAGCAATCCTTCCTGTGCCCCGACATGTTGTACTACTGACATTGGATTTACTGGCGCCCACATCAAGGCTTCAAGTGGAGTCTTGCCTAACATCAATGCTGCGACAAAGGTTGAAGCGAAAGCATCTCCGCAACCTGTTCTCTCGAAAGGTGGCTTTGGATCTGGATATGGTGGCATGAAATAGAAATGATCTCCATCAAGCATGTACGCACCTTTTGGTCCATCGGTAATCAATGTAATCTTTGGTCCATTTGCATGAATCTCAGCAAGTAGAGTTTTGATATCTCGCGTCTCAACTCCTAGGATTCTCTGTGCTTCTTCTAGGTTACAAATGAAGACCTCAGTATTTTTGTAAATATCCTTTAACTCTTTCAGTCCAAGCTTCATCTGGAAGGTTCCAGGTTGGAATGCTAGTTTGACGTCTTTGTTCTTTGATAGATATTGGGCAATCTCGTGATGATATTGCTTTGAATTTTCGCCTACAGAACTTAGATATATCCACTTTGGATTCTTTTTTAGTTCAGGAAGTTTGTATTCATAATCAACGTGATTTATGAGTATTGTTCTATCTGCTTCATACCACAATACAAAGTGGTAGTTTGTTTGTTTGTCTTTATTTGCCTTAATATAGCGTGTATCGACATTTTCCTTTATTAGATTCTCTACACAGTCTTTACCATTCTGATCACCACCAATTTGTGCCATTAGTGCAGAACGAATTCCAAAATTCGCACCGATTCGAGAAACGGATACAGCTGCATTGGCTGAGTTACCAACCGCTTTTACTATTTTTACATACTCAAAAGGAATCTTGTCGCCAAATTTCATACACAATTCACATCGATCGGTATCAACCTTACAGTGAACACTAGCTTCTTGTAATCTAATAAAAGCGTCTGTAGTAATATCCCCAATTGCCAAAAAATCTATATTTTTATCGAACATATGTGATAAGATTGTATCATGAATAGTCAAAATAAATTTGTGCATAAGTCACTACAGCAATACTTGTTAGAAGCAAAAGAAAAGAAAGTTGCAATTGGACATTTCAATATTTCCAACAGTGATGGATTCTGGGCGGTTGTACTTGGTGCAAAAGAATTGAATCTACCTGTAATCATCGGCGCATCCGAAGGTGAAAGAGATTTCATCGGTGTACGTGAGCTTGCGGCTATGGTACATGCATATAGGGAATCTACAGGACAGCCAGTTTTCCTAAATGCAGATCATACATATTCATTTGATCGAGTTAAAGAAGCTGTAGATGCTGGATACGATGCTGTTATTTTTGACGGTACTGAGATGTCATATGAAGAGAATATTGCAACAACAAAGAAAAGTGTTGAATATGCAAAAAGTGTAAACCCTAACATTATAGTAGAAGCAGAAATAGGATTTATAGGTAAGTCATCGAAGGTTCTCGATGTTGTTCCAGAAGGTGTAGGAAGACTCACAACGGTAGATGAGGCGGTGAACTTTGTGAAAGAAACAGGGGTCGCGATGTTGGCACCAGCTGTTGGTAATGTTCATGGTATGGTCAAGGGTGGTGAGCCAGATCTAAATATTGAGAGAATAAAGGAAATAGCTGATGCAGTAAAAATTCCAATAGTACTCCATGGTGCTTCTGGTAATACTGTTGAAGATATACGAGCAGCTATTAAAGCTGGGGTAAATATCATACATATCAATACCGAACTCCGTGTAGCTTTCCGTTCCGGTCTTGTAAAATCATTGCAAGAAGATCCAGATCAGGTAGCACCATACAAGTATTTGAAGGGAGCACGTATTGCTATGCAAAAAGTTGTGGAGGAGAAGTTGAAGTTATTTAATAACATAGTATAATAATTACATGTCAAACGTTCAATTTGAAGAAGATTTTAATCCACGACAAGCATCATCAACAAATAGCCAAAGTGGTTTCGTTAATCCTTACGCTACTCAGTCAAGTAGAGGTATGACTGGATGGCTTATAAGTAAGGGAATCATCAAAGACGAGTCACAGGGTAAAGGGGTATTGTTGGGTGTTGTGGTTTTTAATTTAGTCGTAACATTATTCGTAGTTTATTATTTCTTATTTTAATTTATGCAAGACAAAAATGGAAACAAAGTTAAGTTGCCTATCTCAATCTATATAGTTTTAGGTCTGACTTTTCTAGCAAATGTCGTTGCGACTTATCTTATAGTGCATTATCTTTCTTAGTAAATTTAGATTAATGGTTAGCATAAAGTTAGGACAAAGAGGCTTCACTCTGATAGAACTACTAGTTGTTATATCTATAGTGGGCCTTTTGTCTTCTGTTGTGCTTGCAGTAGTATCAAGTGCAAGAGATAAGGCTAGATTAGCTGCATCTAAGAAGTTTACTAGCAGTTTGTACCATGCATATGGAGCAGATGCAATAGCGCTTTATGATTTTGAGGAAGGTGGAACAGGACCCGCCTATGATTCAGTGGATAGAAAGTACACATTAAATCTTAACGGTTCTGTGTCAAGAAGCATAACAACACCAAATGGTTCGTCGCAATCTATAAGTTTTCCTGGTACTGATAGTGATTTTCTTGATACTAATACGAATATACCGTATGGATCTACGTGGACATGGTCAATGTGGGTTATGGCTAGATCTGGAACAGGAATTTTCTTCAATCCTGGCGGCGGCGGTACATATCTTAGGTTTCTAACTTCGGGATTCCGTTTTTCAATTAATGGTACATCTATGACAAGAACTACCTGTAGTGGTGTAACTCAGTGTTTAATGGACGAGACTGGTTCTCGTAGTTACGGTACTTGGTATAATGTGGCAGTTACTCATACAAATTTAGGATCAAACACTGGAATTACTGTAATATATGTTGATGGCAAAGAGGTTAAAAGAGATGTTAATTACGATTCAACTCTGGGTACTTCTAGATTATATCTAGGAAAAATTGCTGTGAATGGTTACCCGTTTGATGGTCTACTTGACGATGTGAGATTATACTCTCAATCTTTGGTTGCAACTGATATTAGGAAGATATATGAAGATGGCCTAGCTAGCCATGGTCCAGTTGAAAACAGTCTCGTTGTGAACCAAAATTAAAAGACTTTTGACTTTTTTCCTATTATGTATATAATAGTTCCACATGATTACATTAAATACTGAACCAAGGGATTTGAAGACAAGTCCAGAAACATTAAGAGAAACAGGCAAGTTACCAGCCGTTTTCTACGGACCAAAGCAGAAGTCAACATCTGTGACTGTTTCTACTATAGATTTTATTAAGGCATACAAGAAAGCTGGAGAGTCTTCAGTTATCATCCTAAAGGAAGGCAATACTGAACACGAGGCATTGATCCATGATATCGATGTTCATCCTGTAACAGGAGCTCCACGTCACGCAGATTTTTATATTATTGAAAAGGGAAAGAAGGTAAAGGTTAACATTCCTCTTGTATTCGAAGGAGTTTCACCTGCAGTAAAGGACAAGGGAGCTATTTTAGTAAAGGTAGCCCGTGACCTAGAGATCGAAGCTTCACCTCGTGAATTGCCACAGGATCTAAAGGTAGATATATCTTCACTCGTAGAATTTTCAAGTACTATTACAGCAAAAGACATCAAACTACCAGCTGGAGTAATACTTATATCTGGTGCTGACGAGATTGTCGCTTCAGTTTCAGAAGCAAAGGAAGAAGTAGAAGAGACAAAGCCAATAGACATGTCAGCTATCGAGGTTACAAAGAAAGGTAAGGAAGCAAAAGAAGGAGGAGAAGAAGCAGAAGCTACAGAAGAAAAGAAATAACAAAAAAAGAGGCGACAAGCCTCTTTTTTTGTTATACTAGTTTGTAATGATTAGATTTATATTGATAACACTATTCTTGTGTATTCCAGTTCTATCTCATGCACAGAGTACCGAGACCCCAGAGCAGCGCGAAAGTCGTCTTCGCGCTGAGTTGGCTCAAGTAGAAAGAGAGCAAGCTGAAACTGAAAAAGTGCTCGCAGCACAACAAAGTCAGAGTGCTTCTATTTCGCGTGATATTCAGATACTAACCACAAAGATTAAGGCTGCTCAGCTCAATATAAAGGCAAAAAATCTGCAAATAGAGACATTGGGTAAAGATATCGGTGTAAAACAGGAAAAGATAGAATATCTCTCCGGTAGAATTGATAAAGGTCGGGAGACGCTAGCTCAAATAATGAGAAAAAGTTATGAGGTAGACTCACAAAGTTTCCCTGAGGTAATACTTGCAAATCAAAACTTATCAGAAGTATTTATCGATATAGACAATTTCCAATCAGTTCAGTCATCTCTGAAGACTACCTTCGATGCTATAAAAGCAAATAGACAACAAACAGAAGAAGAAAAACAGACACTCAATAGTAAGAAAACTAAAGAACAAATCGCTCTGGCTGAAATACAAACCGAGAAGAAAAATATAGAAAGAAATGAGGCAGAAAAGCAAAGGTTATTGTCTATAAGTAAAGGTAATGAAAAAGCATATGCTGCTGAGTTAGCTGCAAAAAAGGCAAAAGCAGCTGAGATCCGTGAAGCACTATTTGCACTTGCCGGAGGAGCAAAAGCTATTCCTTTCGGTGAGGCGTTAAAATACGCACAAGAAGCACAACAAGCTACTGGGATTAGACCAGCGTTTTTACTTGCGATTTTGACGCAAGAATCCGCGCTTGGTAAGAATGTCGGCTCATGTTACCTAACAGATCCTGATACTGGTGAAGGCGTTAGTGTTAAATCTGGTAATAAGTTTCCGAATGTCATGAAGCCTTCACGAGATGTTACGCCGTTTATATCCATTACTCAATCCTTAGGCATGGATTATAAAAAAACTCTCGTATCTTGTCCTATAGCAGGTGTGGCTGGTTGGGGTGGTGCTATGGGTCCAGCACAGTTCATTGCATCTACTTGGATGCTGGTAAAAGATAGAGTGTCCAGTGCTATTGGTGTAAAAACTCCAAACCCTTGGAATCCAGAGCATGCCTTTGTTGCGTCTTCTGTGTATCTAAGTGACCTAGGAGCCTCAGGAGGTAACTATTCTAAAGAGATTCGTGCGGCCTGTAGATACTACGGTAGTGGGGGTTCAAGTTGTACCTACGGTAACCAGGTAATGTCGAAGGCAAGTAACATACAGAAGACCATGATTGACCCATTACAAGGATTATGATAAAGTCTTATCTACAATAATACATATGAAAAAAGACATACACCCAAAGGAATATAGACCAGTAGTATTCGTAGATAATTCAAACGGAGCACAGTATCTTATTTCTTCAACTATAAAAACAAAAGAAACTGTAAAGTTTACAGATGGCAAGGAATATCCTGCTTTCCATGTGGAAATTTCAAGTTCATCTCACCCTTTCTATACAGACCAAGAGAAGACACTAGACAGTGCTGGTCGTGTTGAGAAGTTCAAGTCTCGTCAGTCAAAGGCTGTCTCAAAGCCTGCAAAAGCTTCTGCAAAGAAGGCTTAATGAATCTAGAAGAACACAAGAAAAATCACAAAACAGCATTTCTTGCTGAAATATACGAGAAGCTTTTAAAAGACGAAGCGGATATATTTGCTATGATTGAAAAAGATCCTTCTATGAAGGAACTAGCACAAGCTGATCTAGATGTTATTGCAGTGCAAAAAAAGAATACTGAGGACCAAATAAACGCAATCGTAGAGTCTGAAAAAGAGGAAGTAGAGAATCCTACCGAGTTAATACTAGAAGTCCGTGCTGGTGCAGGAGGAGACGAGGCAAATATCTTTGCCCATGAGTTGATGGAGATGTATCAGAGATATGCCGAGAAGCAAGGATGGGACACAAAGAATGTAGACGATCTAACTCTAGAGATGAAGGGTAAAACAGTTTACGACAGACTAAAGTTCGAGACTGGTGTTCATCGTGTACAGAGAGTTCCAGCGACAGAAAAAATGGGCAGAGTACACACATCGACTGCTACAGTTGCCGTTTTGCCGCTAAGGAAGAAAGTAAAATTTGAATTGAATCCTAGTGATTTACATATAGAAACATCAAGATCTGGCGGTAAGGGTGGTCAGAATGTTAACAAGGTGGAAACCGCTGTTAGAATCGTGCATAAACCTACTGGATTAGAGGTCCGTTCTACTGCAGAGAGAAGTCAGTCTGCAAACAAAGAGGCTGCAATGATGATTCTATCTGCAAAATATTCAGCAATGAGAGAAGAGGAGGAGGCAAAAAAGTTCAATGCCAACAAAAAGGGACAAATCGGTACCGCCGATCGTTCAGAAAAGATTCGTACATATAACTTTCCTCAGGATAGAATCACAGATCATAGAATAAAGGAATCTTGGAGTAATATACCTACAATTATGGCGGGAAAACTCGATAATATTATTGAAAAATTGCAAACTGCAAGTAAAGGTGAAAACTTTGGTACTAGTGAGACGGTTGAGGATTAATCTGAGATATATTTTAGTCATATTTATCCACATTTTTATGCAATTTTAGGGGTGTATTCGTGATATAATTTTATAAACGAACCCAAGTTCGCATTCAATACGATGTGGAATCGAAATTATAGATTTATACGAATCGCAATCCCATCATTTTTGTTGTGCCTTTCTCTAGTAACTTTTAATGTAAATAGTGTAAAAGCGGCGAGTGTATTTAGTATAAACGAATCTACATTTTCAAGCGTAAATAACTTTGTTGCCTCAGTATACGATGTGATTTTAAATCTCTTTGTTAAAAAAACAAATACAGTATTTGTTCCAGTTGTGGTTCCAAACGAGATAACTATTCCCGTTTCAAATGTTCAAGTAGAAAATAATAATGCTACTGAAGAAGTTGGGTCTACGCGTGTAGATAGAGTTCAAGAAATAATTCGCGATAACAGTTTGAGTACACCTATCACATCACAACTTAGTTTTGGTGATGGGAAAAGTTATGTAGAAATGGAGTTCTTCCAAAACCAAGTTGAAACTATTTATAATTCTATCTACAACTCTACAACTGCCAACATAGACTCTCATGTAGAAAATGTAACACATGGTGGGACATCAGGTATTGATTTCGCAACTATTGCTCTAGGTGGTACAGGAATTTCTACCGTACCAAACTATGGAGAGCTACTCATGGGTGATGGTTCTGGAGGCTATACACTCATTGCTACATCATCACTTGGTATATCAAGTGGTGTTTCTTCGCAGTGGACAACAGCGGGTTCGGATATTTACTACATAGGTGGGAATGTGGG
>JACCDG011429255.1_pt1 | contig 45657 bp, 93 predicted proteins | sample 7442471 | NCBI WGS metagenome assembly JACCDG01 (sample SAMN15323444, study PRJNA562643) | freshwater metagenome | isolation source: river surface water | place: USA:Blue River Watershed | collected 2017-08-17
AGCGCGTCTCCGGGAGCCCCGATCGAGGCGCCGAAGACACGCTGCCGCTCGATCCAGGAGCCTTCGCCCGGGCGGTCAACCGGGTCGGCGCGGCAAATAAGCTCGCGTCACAGTTCCCGGTGTTCACTACCATCTCGGGTCCCCTCTGCCCGGACTTTCAGCAGGGGATGGCGGTCGCACAGTCCGCTGGGGTGATCTCGCGCCTCAACCCGTCGTTCCAGCGATTTACCGTGAACCTCTCCGGGCGGCAAGTGGGCGTACTGGCAGCGGATGCCACGTTCGCTGATGCGCGGCTCCTCGCGAAGGAGTACCTCTCGCTTACGCTGGGCGCTTCCGAGGCAGATGATGGCAACCGAGACAGCGCCGTGGCGTGAGCTGTTGGATCCTCGGCGTACGCGCAGGAACTCGCGGCGAAAGGCGTCAACGAGGCCACGCTTCGGGTCTGGACTCGTCGGACTGCTTCTTGAGCACACGTTCACCGTGTTCTCTGGTCAGGGATTTGGGGTCCTCCCACTGAAGACTGAGGGCCGACTCACAAGGCGAAGCCTCGGACCAGAACGTTTGCGGTCGCCAGAGACGAGATCCTGGCCTTCCTCCGCTCATCCGGATGGGCGGTCGTCGCCGATCTCAAGGTCCCGCACGCAACGTCGCAGGACGGCCCGCTGGAGGCTCTACTTCAAGCCGCAGGCCGTGTACTATGTCGAGGCAGTCGGTGGCCGATTCAACGCTGGTGACGCCAGATCGACATGGATCGAGGACATCCGACGCCTCGATGGGCCCGGCTTCCTAAAGGAAGTGGCGCATACGCTTCGCGCGTGAAGACCATGAACAAAACTACCCAGCCAATCATAACGCTGAAGGCGAGGCCTGAGCGTGGCGTGCGAGGGTCCTACGAGGGGACCGTTTACGTGCACGCAAGGAACGGCGCTTCGGCTGGTCGTGTCATCCGCGCACTTGGTCTGTCTCTGCACGACGAGCACACGTTCAAGATCGGCGATGTCTCGGTTAGAGACCCGTATCGCGGGATAGCTTACAGCCGTTTTAGTCGGCTTCCGAAGTCGACGATGGACGCATTGCTCAAGCGCATGGACTACAGCTACGTGTCCAGATCCGCAAAAATCACGGACCGCGAGCTTGATCATGCTCTCAATGAGAGAGTCCCGTTCTGTGCGCCAACGTTCGATATGTGGCGAACAGCATCGGCATCAGTCCTCAGAGGTTTCTCTGGGCCGACTCCGGACTGGATGGTCGAGAAGTGGTTCATGGGCTCCGCGACGCCTGACACCGCCGTCGAGAAAGCGGCATATGCGCTCATGAAAGAAGAGAACCTGCGTCGCGCAGCGCTGGCGAATAAGAAGTAGACAATGACCAAGACGCCGCTCGCGAAACGGATCAGGATCGGGCCACGGACCAGGCTGTCGATCCGCGGCGTGATTCGGCTCGTGAACGATGCGGCCATGTCGGTTCCACCTCGCGTGACGAAGTTGCACCTGAGCGCCGCATGCGTCGTCGCCACCATTCTCGGCGAATCAGGCAGCCGACCGTTTCGTAATCTGACGGCGTTTCGGACGGCCCAACTCATCGAGCGCATAGCAACTCGTCTGGAGCACGGATCCACGATTGCGCGTGTCCACGACGAGCTGGCGCTAGAGCTTGGCCTCCTGCGATGACCAGGGGTGGCTACCGGCGGGGATTTCCCAACCATGGGTCGCCGTCGTGACCTTGGCGCATCGCTCTAGACGCGTGCCATGCTGCGGCAGTGGGATCGTATCCGCCTACGATAGGCCGTGGTGCCGCGCATGACTACGCGCCTGTCGGCGTAGACATCGATATCACCACGGACCCCGACAACGCGAATGCGTCAGTCGGTCCTGCCATAGCGCTTGGTGTCACGGCGTCGGCGGATAGCGCGCTACTGTCGGTCCTGACGGCTGGGCCAAATCCAGCGCTTCCGCTTGTCGGCGCAGTCACCCGATCGTTCCGCGTCAATCGCGGCGACGTGCTACGCGGCATCGCGATCGTCAAGATCCTGGCCGCGACGACGGTTACCGGGGTCAGGGTCGCCTGGGATGAGGCCGCGGCTCTCGGGCTCGGGTCGCCGTCCTCCGGCACGACGGTTACAGCAAATCAGGGCACCCCGAACGGGGGTGGCAACGACTCGTGGCCCGTCAAGGGACGCGGTGGCGAACAGCTCGCTGTCGATGCGACGTTGCAGCTCATCACCGGCGCGACGACGACATTCAATGGTCCAGATCCGGCCAGGATCCTCATCGTTGGTTCCACCGATGGCGGCGGCGGGACCCAGGCGCTCGTCTCTTCGCTCAACGGCCTCACGGTCGATGTCACGGCATCCGTGCTCCCTACGGGTGCCGCGACGGACGCAAGCATTACGGCTACCAACGCCGCGTTTGCGGCGCCAATACCATCCACCGGGAAGCTCGCGGCCGGCGTTGATGGTAGCGGTAACGCGAGAGCGATCCGCACGAACGTCAGCGGTATCCAGAACAACGTACCTGGCCTCGGGTCAGCCAGCGATTCTTCTGCATACGAGCCATCGCACGTCATGTCTGCCGTGGCCTGCGAACCTTCTCGATTTGCTGTGTACAGCAAGGCCGCTGGCGCGGCTACGGTCATGTCGTTTAATGCGACGAGTCTGCCTGCGAACGGCGCTCTTCCGAAGGAAGCTCCTACACCGGCCGCTCCATCAAACAGATCGACGACGACGTACGCGAACCCGACTGGGAGATACAGCACTGGGCTCGTGCTGGCGATATCGTCCACAAACGCTTCGCTCACTATCGCTGTGGCGAACGATGGTTGGTTCACCGCTGATTTTTACCCGACGACTGTCTAATGAGCAAGTACACACTGTTCAAGGTCGACATTCACAGCGACGAACCTCTCGTCGTGCGGTGGAACGCCATATTCACCGTCGGAGATGCTGCGTGCGCGGTCCCAGAAGCCGTCCTCGCATGGCTCGGCTCGATGCCGTACGCTCCCAACGGGGAGCGTGGCCCGTACGAAACGGCATGGGCCGGAGTCATGCCAAATCTTGGCCCAAGCGACCACTGCAACGAGCGCGGCTGGGAGCTTGACTCACGAGGCGATTCGTTGGCAGCCAGGGCGCTGGCGGCAGCGAAGAACGACGAAGAGATCCTTGCAGCCGTTCGGCTGGACTGCGAGCGGGCGCTTGCCGAATACGAGAGTCCGTTGCACCGAGCTGGTCACAGAGTGACCGCGCAGCCGAGGAAAATCCTCTGAATCTGGAGCCGAGTCGATGGGTAAGAACACAGTCATAGTCGCGACGCATGACGAAGCCAGACCGCTGAGCGCAGACAACGGCGTATACGGTTTGGGCGAAGTCGTGTCCGAAGAGCACGGTAGAGCCAGGATCTGGTACTGCCACGAGGGCCTCGATCCGCTCACGGCGGCGGCGCCAACCGCTGCCCGTGTCCTGAAAAAGGGCGCCCTACTGAGGGACCACGGGGACTCACAGGACCAGGGGCAAGGCGAGGGCGGCGGCGTCAACCTGGCCTGGAACTTCGTCACGGCTGTTCCTGCGCCACCCGCGCCAGGGACCACCATCGAGCGTGGCGCAGTGATCTGCTCGCCAGAGGAAGACGCCAACAACGATGTGCAGTGCACATACGTCGACGACGCGAACGGGTTCGCGATCCCGGCAGTCAACGCAATAGCTCAGGTCACCGTCGTCACGACGCCCGCGGGTCTCAGTACGGCGCAGTGGGGCGGAGCCGAGGTGTATGATCCAACGCACGCGAACCGCACGCTCGGCGTCTTTTGCGGCGGCGGTTTTTGGGACATCGTGTCGATCGACGCATCAGACAAGATGACGCTTCGCTGGCGCGGTCTCGCTGGCGCTCGCATCACATGGAAGTCGCCCTGATCGGGAGTGTCTCAGATGTCTCGCAACGATTTTTCTCCGATGGAATACAAGACACGTGTCGTCGATGCTCTCGTCGCCAAGGGTGTCAGCGCGCAGCTTGCGACGTCGCTCGTAGTCGTCGACTACGCGCCGCTTGTCCGGGCGTCAAACGCATGCGCCAGGGCGCCTGGAGGCGTGGCGACTTCCATCATGAAGTTCGAGGGGATCGTGCCGAATAGACCGAAGCGTCCGGCGAAGCGACCCACGAGGCGCGTGCCCCGATGAGCGTCAGGCCAAGCCGCGAAGTTGCCGACGTTGCTGGCGCGATTCAGGCTTGCCTGACGGGTTCTTGACGAGGGAGCCAAGCAAACGAGCTACCGAAGTCATCAGGCGGGCAAAGGTCATTCTGCGCCGAACCAAATAGGAGCCATTGCTTCACGATGAACCTTGACATAGCGGCCATCGGAACAGGAGCGGCGGCGCTCGTCGCGTCTAGCGCTCAGCTCATCGCGTCTATCAGGAAGAAGGATGGACGAGAAGAGGCCATCGCCGCTATCGAGGCGAAGATCGAGGCCAAGGTCGCCAAGTTCGAGTCGGACATCAGGGCCCTGGTGGACTCATTCGCCAAGAGGCTCGACGCAGCGGGACCGTCTATCGGCATGGACAAGAGCGAGCTGCGTAAGACGGGCGAACTCGCCGCTGATGTGCGAAGGTCGATAGCCGACGTCGAGGCCTTGGAGGCGCGCGTTGAGCAGCTCGGTGGTCTCATGGCCAGAGTCGAGGCCTTGGAGGCGCAGCGCGCTGCCGATACGGAGCGCTGGAACGCGCTGCACCGATCGCTCGGCCGCATCGAGGGGAAGCTGGAGAGGGATTGACCGTGCAGAAGCCAGGCGAGCGAAGCATTACAGGCGCCTTCCAAAGCGTGATGTTGTGCCTGGACAGGATCGAGCGGAAGGTCGATGCGGTCGTGGAGCGACGCAAGAGCGGCGTGCCCAAAACACCGACACCTCCGGAGCCTGATCCAGAAGATCCAGAAGATGAGCCTGCCGATGTCGACGGAGAGTCGCCGTCGATCCATTAGACGCGGCGTATGCTTTCGCTCGCCGCGCTGATGTTCTCGCTTTCGGTTGGGTACCGCGACGTGACACGTCAGGCGCCGACCGTGGCCACGCTCGAAATGGCCGCTGCACAGGTGCGCCTTGAGGGACTGGATGAGGTCCGTGGGTGCGGCAAGCGAGGCTACAACTTTGGCGGCCTCACGGTCAGGAACGGCTGCCGACGCGGCGCGAATCCGATCAGGATCGCCATCTACCCGAGCCGAAGAGACGCGGCGCGCGCCTACTGGCGCGTCGTACTGAAATGCCGTGGGGCACGAGAGGCATTCGCGGCTCGCGACGTCCCAGGCGCGACGGCACGCCTCAAGGCGTGCCGTTACATGGGCGAGAACGTCGTCACGTATCGCGAGTTGTGGTCCAGGCTTCTGCGAAGGAAGCGTTGAATCGCGGCGTGGTCGAGACGGCATTTATGCGCGCCTCGAAGACCGCGTTGCCGTCGGCTCCACCTAGCGCTGGTATGCGCCCCGCGGCGTTCCCGACGCGCGGTACTGGTTCGCGATGGCCCGCAGTTGCGGGTTGCCACCGTTCTCGGCGATGGCTCCGACGAGCAACTTGGTCGTCCACCCCTGCGCCTCGGTGTAGTTCACCAGCTCGAACGTCGTGTTCGTGAGATTGCCCGGCGCGACGATGGTATCCAGCGAAACGCCCAGCACCAACCGGACCATTTGGGCAAGCCCATCCCGACTCGGGAACGCCGACATGAGCGCCTCGCGAAACGCCTTGTGCTCCATGCCGCTGAGTCTCGGCACGTGGATATCGCCGTTCGACGTTGCCGCAGCGGGCGCGGTGAGACGGTCAAGCATCCGCCGAAACACCGACGCCTCCGGTCGGGTCCTATGCAGGCTGAACGCCGTTCGCAGCCACGATGTCAGCGGGACCGATCCGTCATCCAGTGTGACATTGCACCCGTGGAGGTCTGCGAGCGTCTGTCCGCCTGGATTGACCACACCGGGGAGCGTCGCGACGAACGCGGGGGGCAGTCCACCGAGGAGCACACCGCGACTCCCCGCGAGTCCGAGCGAGATCGCCGCCGTGTGGATCGCGTAGATGTCGTCCTCGGTCAGAAGGCCTGAGCCCCCTCGCACGGCGTCACCACCGCTCCCGGCTAAAGGGTGGCGCCCCACCGGGCTAGCCTCCTCCTCGGTCAACACGAAGTCCGGACGCTTCCCCGGCGGCATCCGCTCCCACACATCGACGGCTCGCGGGTAGCGGCGCATGAACGTGTCGAGCGCACCCGGCCGCTTCGCGTCGTCGATGACACTCCTGGCCGCGAACTCGTCGCGGATCACCAGCGCCCCCACGTCGAGCGCCACGCGGAGGAACTGCGCCGTCTCGCGCAGGGCCGCGTTGCTGTCGAGACCGTCCCAGCGTTCCTGGGTGACGTCGCAGATCAGGCCAGGCTCGATCAAGGCGCGACCCGGGTAGAGCGGGTTCTCCATCATCGTGTCCGGCCTCGGGCTCTCCCCCGGGAGCAACGGCTTGACGGGTCGGCCGTCGACCATCGGACGCGCCGCGATGTTGCCCTTGCCCCTCTGGAGGGCCTCGACGCGATCCGTGGTGGCCTTCCTGTCCAGCGTGCCGTCCCGCTTCAGGAGCAGGTACGGGCGGCCCGAGGCGCGCGTCGTCAGCTCCCGGCAGACCTTCGTCGGCCTGCTCGGAGCGGCCCCGTCCCCCCGCTCTTCCAGAGCGGAGACGAGTGCATCGGTGTCCGCGTCGGTGAGATCGTCGGGGAGCTGCGCCCCCGCAGGCTTCGTCGCAGCGGGAGCTGAGAACGACGCGACCACCTTCCGCGCGAGGAACACGGGCACTCCGCAGCCGGCGAGATCGTCGGCCGCCATCGCGGCGAGCGAATCGGCGTCGCGTCCACCCATGCCTCGGATCGCTGTGCGGACCTTGGCCCAGTCGATCTTCTTCTCGCCCTTCTCGGCCGCTGCGTTGTAGTCGGAGATCGACCGCTCGATCTTGCCCATCATGTCATCATACGTTGTCATGAAATCAGACCCTTCTAGCACCAATGGCCGCCACGGATGATCCGGGTGCGGCCTGGAGTGTTGAGCAGAGATAGCGCTGGCTATCGGCGTTGTCGTTATAGGCCTGATGCCTTGGCGTATGGCGCGAGAGCTTGGGCGAATACCTCGTAGAGAACCGCCACCTCAATGGCCTCATCGGCGGCCCAAGAAGCGCCATTGCGCGATAGCAGATCCGCCTCATGCGCCCACGAACGCGACACGTCCTCGCAGCGGCCGACATGATCCGCGGTCAGAGTGGCTCCGCGCGCATAGTCGAGGATTCGAAAGAACACGACGCGCTCGGAATCGCCGATTTTGGCGTCGCGAACCTTGTCGCGTAGGTCCGCTTCGACAGCCAGGAAGCCGGCGTCGAATTGCCGCTGAACGGGGCTGTGGTTGCGTGTGTCGAGCATCGTTCGGATCTCCTTACGCCGCCTTCGACTCGACCACGTTCGGGTCGCGCAGAACCCGGGCCTTGGTCGGTCGCTTGAACATCGCGAAGTGCTCTTCGTGGCCCCGGCTCAGCGTCGCGTTGAACTCGACTTCGCAGCCGCGGAGCGCGTCGCACGCGAAGCCGGGTTTGACGTTGCGTCCGTGCTCCAGGAGCGAGTCCGGACACGTGCCCCACGCGAGCCACTGACCGCCGTCGGCTTCGACCTTCACGGTCATCTTGTACGTCGTCCCCCACGCTCCATCCGACGCCTTGCACGAGATGACGGTCCCACGGACCACCATCTTGCCCTCGGGCGCCGGAACGTTCTTGGCCGCTTCGGCGCGCTTCTGGAGCGTCCGCTCGTATGCGGGCACGATGCTCGCGACGAGCCCCATCGCCTTCGGCTTCACGCTGTACCGCTTCGAGGCCGCGCGCAGGTTGTGGAGGTAGTCGTCGAGGTCCCCTTCGAGGCCACGGGCCCAGGCAAGAGCCTCGGCGGCGCGGACGCGATCAGCCTGCTCCTCTTCGGCAGTCCGGGTCGGCGGCCGGAACCCGCCCATCCACGAGGCCGCCGTGTCGGCCGTCGCGACGCAGCCCATCTCCTCGTCGGCCTTCTTGCGGCTGACGAAGCCACGGATTCGGCACGCCGCCGCGACCCACTCCATGTACCGCTCGATCGACGGGTAGCCGCGCCCCATGAGCCAGCCCTCGTCCGCGTCGCCGCCGCAGGCCGCCACGGCCTCCCAGAGCAGCTCGGCCATCGCAGCAGCTCCGCTCGGGTCCGAGTGGCCCAGGAAGTCACGGAGGCAGTTGCGGCCCACCTGGACGTACTTGTCGCCGCTTCGGAGCACGAAGGTCTCGGCACGGCGGCGCGCCGTCTTGCAGTGGTCACACGACGGAAGCGCGGTACGATACTTCGTGGGCACGGAGTCACCGTTCGCGGACCGGATCACGTTCTCCTCGCCGTCGTGGTCGATCGCCGCAACGAAGGACCACCCCGAGAGGGAGACGACGGCCCCAACGACTCGGCAGCGAACAACATCGACGTAGAACTCGTGCCGCTTGCCGTCTTCGCTCGTCCCGGAGAACTTCTTCTCGAAGCGCTCGTCCTCGACGAGCGACGGAGCCCGGCAGCCGAGCTTCTCGGCGCGGCGCGCGAGCTTCGCGAAGAGCTGACGGAGACCAGGGAGCTTGTCCGCGATGATCTCGTAGTCCTGGCCAAGGTTCTCGGTCTGGATGCTGGGGGTCGAGTCGGTGGTCATGGCGTCCTCCCTGTCGGTCGCATGCCACTTCTGCATCGTCCGTGCCACCGCATTCTCCGCAAAATTCGCTCGATACGGAGGAATTGTTACGGATGAATCGGCGAAACAACGTAACGTGTTACGCTAGTTTCGGCGAAACGATTCAGCCGTATCCGGCGAGATCGTCGCTCTAGAAGCTGGCGCGACATTTGCTCCAGATGCCTCCGTGCGTCATCGACGGGAGGTGTCACCATGAGCCGAGCTAATCCTTGGGCCCGCAAGATCAACTACGACGAGTCCATCGCCGAGGATGAGCGCTGTATCGCGATGTACGACAGCGAGACCGCTCGTGCAATCTCCGCGTCGCTCACGTCGGACGAGATCAACTGGATCTCGCAGGGCTACCTGTGGCACGGTCCACGGTTCGCACTGCACAACGTTGAGCGCGCCGGCCGCATTTTCCGCCTCACCCCCGAAGACCTCGCCTACCTGGCGGCGCGCATGGATGAGCAGGTACCTGGCCTCCCGGCAATCCCGCCGCACGGGTGGTACGCGCGCGGCGACGAGATTCAGAAGCGTCTCGAATACGTCGTGGTTATGCCCGAAGAAAAGCGGGCAGCGGCTGTGAAGCGGGCGAAGACCGACCTCGCCCGTCACCGTCGCAACAAGGTCAAGTTCGGGAATCTAGGCTGAACACGAGCTGTCATGATGTGAGTGGTATGGCGATGGACACGAATCGGCGACAACTGAGGCTAGATCCTATGAAGCGCGCTCCGATTTCCCCGGTGATGGCCGGCATGTTGGCGGACTTCAACCGGGCGCCCGTGAAGTGCCGCGGCGAGTACAGCGACGGCGCGGGCCACGTCCTGATCTCCAGCGTCAACCACTACGACCAGCGGCGCTTCGGGGCGCTCGTGTCGCGTGGCCTCGTGGACTGGTTCAAGCGCTGCGCATGTGAGCATCCGTGCTCGTGCAACCACAACGGGTGGCACATCACGGCGGCTGGGATCGCGACACTCGCGGCGAAGTGAGGAGCCCATGAAACTGATCCGAGTCGACTCCGGCCTGTACCGAGACGAGAACGCTCGCCCAAGTCGAAGCGTGGGCCAGCGGCGAAGAACCCGGGCACCGCCAAGCGGTCAACGTCGCGTGCGACAACGTACGCGCCTCGCTGGGGCTGGCCCGGCGATGGGATTGAGGAAACAGGAGGCGTGTGATGGACATGTCAGGCAATAATGTTCATGGTGAACACGTGTACTGCGCGGGAGAGATGTTGGCTCTGTGGTCGTGTGGAGTTTATTTGGCGGAGAGTGAGGCGTGGAAAGCAGATAGGCGTGCTTGGTTGCAGGCCAGGCGAGACCACTATGTGTGGTGGTCTGACTTGGAGTCTCCGTCAGACCGGCGGTGGGAGAAGGACGGCTGGATTAAGCTCACGGAGTCAGAGTATTGGGCAGGCCAGTGGCCAATGGAGATTGGCATGTACGTGGGGTGTACTCCTGACCCGTCGGGTTATCCTTTCGGTGACATGCACCGTACGGAAGCTAAGGCGATGCACCGCGGTTGGCCGTGGGGCTGCGCGTGGGGTGGGGTCGGCGGAGAAAAGGAAATCGTATACGAAGGGAGGCAGTGATGAGCAAGATGGGATTGTCTGGCCTGTCTCCTCTGCGTTGCGTATACGGCGAGCCGGCGTGCGACGATTGTTATGCGTGTTGTTATATAGGTGTTATCTTTCCGCGGGTCGAGCCACCGCCGGAGGAATGGAGTGGTATTTACGAGAAGGAACTGACGGAGCAACAGTTTCCTGAGAACGTGCTGGCACGTGTGTGGAACGGCGTAAGCACGCGGATGGTACAGGAAGTGTTTGCGCTGGATAGAAACCAGCGGGCATGGGATAACGGATACAGGCCGTGGGGCTGTGCAGACGTGAGCGGACTGTAGACGAGGTGTATGACGATCATGGTCGACGATCCGGACGATTGGCGAGACGGGATAGAAGTGGGCACAGACTGCGCGGACCCGGCTCAGGATGCGGCCACGCTCGCCGAGCGGGCGCGCTGCATCGCCGTGATCGACCGCATGTTGGACGCCCCTGACCCGACGAACGGAGACAGCGGATACGACACTACGACGTTACGCGATGCGCGCGCCCGCATTTCGGATCCAGGCTACGATACGCCGGTCCGACACGAGGATGCGTGCGACGTCACGGGCATCGGCGGATGCGTTCCGCACTGCAACATGAATCGGGCAAAGGAGGCGTGACGATGCGAGGTTCATGGCTAAACGATCCGTGCCGGGAGCTGCGATGCGGCGAGCCGGATGACTGGCAGGTCGACCAGGAGGCGCGCGAAGAGAAGGCTATCGCGCGTGAGGCTGGCACGTGCTGCACCGATCCGACGCCAACCATCGCCACCGACGACGGCGGGCCTGGACTGTGCGAAGTGGACGGGCCGTATTACTACTGCCAGTCATGCGATACGGAGCTGACGCCAGAGAAGTATGCGGCGCTTGTTGCGAAATTGCCGGCTCTGCGTCTGCGCATCGCACAGATCCGTGGCTCGCAAAAAGTCGGCGCACTCGGACCGTGAAACAGCTCAGAGCAGGTAACGAACATGAACATGAACGACCGCATCTATCAGATCGCCGCGAGCCCACTGGGCGTCTACCTGCGCGAGCAGGCGTCGAGCCCGGAGGCATGGGCTGAGATGGTCCGCGACCATGTCGCTGCGCTGCGACCGCGCGCGAAGAAGTCGGCGCCAGTCGCTGCGTGCACCGTGGAGATGGTGACCATCCCGGCCGGCGGTTTCCTCATGGGCTCTCCGGAGGGCGACTCCGAGGCCTACAGCGATGAGCGTCCGCAGCGCGCGGCCCATGTGACCGCTTTTCAGATCGGTCGCTACCCGGTGACGCAGGCGCAGTGGAGGGCCGTAATGGGCGGCAACCCGTCGCGGTTCAAGGGCGATGCGCTGCCGGTTGAGTCGGTGTCGTGGCTGGACGCGGTGACGTTCTGCAACGTGCTCTCGGAGCGGGAGGGCCTCGCGCAGGCCTATGACGCTGACGGGAACAGGACCGGGGGCGACGGCTACCGGCTGCCGACTGAGGCCGAGTGGGAGTACGCCTGCCGCGCCGGGACCACCGGCAGCCGCTACGGCAAGCTGCACGATGTCGCGTGGCACGCATGGGACAGCGACGGGAAGACGCATCCCGTCGGCGAGAAGCTACCGAACGGCTTCGGCGTCTACGACATGCTCGGCAACGTGTACGAGTGGTGCGAAAACGTCTGCGGAGAAACGCTTGCGGCGCCCGGCGTGGGCTCGGACCGGGTCTGCCGCGGCGGTGCTTGGTCCAGCGACGCCAGGGACGCCCGCGCGGCGATCCGCCTCGCGCGCGACCCCGGCGACCGCGACGACGACGTGGGCTTCCGTCTTGCCCGAGGTCAGTAGGCGCGGAGCGCCATTCCCGCGGAGCGGGTCTCGCGGACGAGCGGGATCGCGATGGCCCGGTCGACGGCGGCGAGGATGCGGTCGCGCGCGCTCACGTCGGCCTCCCGCACCGAAGCGCGATTCGCAGCGCGGCGACCATCTCGTCTTCCGTCGTCGCCGCCGGGTCCGCGCCAACAGACGCGGCGAGCGCCAGCCCGGATCAATCACCCTGAACATCAGTCGCGGCAGCCTTGAGCGAACCAACGATCGACGAAGGATGCCGCAGGAGCAGCCTTCCGATGTCGCTCTGACCGAAGACTGGCTTGCCGCCAGGCGTGTCGCGCATCTCCGCCAGATGCTTCACCACTGCGATCCTTGCCAACCTAACGCGCTCGATTCGGTTCTTCGAAATAACTTCTTCGAGTGTAGCGAACCGCTCCTTAGCGACGGCTTCGAGCCGTGTCTTGAGCCCAAGCTCTTCGAGCTTCGCGATAGCTCGCGCCACATCCGAATCAGCCCTCTTTTTCGAGACCATGGATGCGTCAGATCGACTCATCGAACCAGCCTCCCATAAAGCTCAGCTAGTCTATACTTGTCCGTGGTCCGCCACCCCACAGGTAGACCACCGACCGGCTCAACGCGCATGGCGTCTCCCGTAAATGACGCATGAACGCAGCACACTGGATCGATCGCGGACCTGATATGAACCAGGGCGCCGCTCCTATGAGCGTCCGCATCAGCGCCGTTTGGGCACTCGTCGGCTACGTGTACCCATCGATCGGTGCACGGCTCTGCGTCGAAGTCGTGATGGCACACTGAGCACAATGTGTCTGGGCCTTCGAGGTGACCACGCGGCACGAGCCGTATATGCTTCGCCGAGGTACCACACCCTGGACACGACTTCGGCAGCGCGACCTTTCGTGGCGGCTTCTTACGTTGCGTTCGACGAGCCTCGGATGTGACTGTCACACCGATGTCCATCCCGAGCGATCCCTGCGGGGGACCGGCTTCTTGTCGACGCGAGTTGCCATTAGACACGGCGTGCCGCCAGCACCTCTACGGCGGACCCAACGACATCGCCAAGCAGCTCGGCGGTCGATGCGTCGTCGGAACAAAGGAGACCGATGATGCGACTCACCGTGATTTGGTTCGAACCTTCGCGGATCAGCACTACGTCACCGAGGCCGCATCGCTCCGACCAGCGAAGTGCATCCAGAATCTTGGCCTTTGGCTCAGCCCGTTCCGACCTCAACGCGAGCACCTCTCGGTACATCCAGTCGGCGCCGGCATTTGCCGCGTCGTTAGACGCGTACGCCTCGTGCACCGAAGCAGCATCGTGTCGCTGTGGCGGAACCGATCTGCGGACCCACCGGAACCACTTGCCGTGCGGCGAAAGAAGCTCGGCTTGCGTGACTTGAACTGCGCCCCATTGTCCTTCCGGGATCAGGAAGAAGATTCCTGGGGCCACACGCGCCGTCACCTCGTAACGGGCGATTGAACCGGCTCGGCCGAAGTGGTCTCCGATCGCGACAGGCGGCACCGTGTCCGTGAGCACCTCATCCTCGTCACCGTTCACGCTTCGCCTCCTTGGCGCCCTTCGTCGCTGCCTTGGCGGCACGCGCGGCGGTAGCTTCATCTGGCCAGAACAGACCGTGATCATCGCTCTGAGGCACCGTCGCGAGGACAGCCTTGCATGAGGCTGCACGCTGAATCTCGCCGGCGTAAGAAGCCGGCGGCTTCAAGAATTGCGCCGCATCTACTGCGCCATTCGAGTCCGTTACGACAACGCGCCATTTGCCATCGACGATGGCGGCACTGTATCCAAATCGAGACTTTTTCACTCCGGCTCCGACTCGTCGAGCGCATCAGCCTCGACCTCGATCACTTCCAGTGTCGGCTCAAGGGCCTCCGACTTCGGCGCAAACATGTCTAGCTGGCGGTCGTCCGCACGCTTCGTGGGTGGCTTTGGCTTTGTCTCACCGAGTAGGGCGGCTGAAACAGCGTCACATGCGTACCTGAGCCTGGATTTATCCTTGTCCGACAGAGCAACGGCGGCCGAATCGTAGAATCCGTCGACGGTACTGGCGCAGTGACGCCGGACCATTCGAATCGCCTCTCGCCTGTTCAATCGACCAGCTCCTCGCGGTACACGAGACCAGCAGCCCAGCCGACCGTCGCAGGATCGTCGTCCCACGACCTGAAACTCAGCCGAGTGGTGCCGTTAAACAATCTAGCCGCTTCTCGGATTTCCTCAATCAGAGACGTATACGACACACAGTCGCCTTCGTTCATTCTGATTATGAGATCCCTCGTCTTAGCGCACATGAGACACGACTTGTAGTCCGATGGACTTCCGTCCCATATCCCAGAGACGTACTGATATCGCTCACCTGGCAAGATGTCGCGGTGGCATTCGCAGCACATGTGCTTGACCCTGGCTACGCGCCAGTTTTCAGAGAACGCCGCCGGCATGACGCAATCACACATAGCACGGCTCGTCGCGGCTCAGATCCTTCGCGTATCGGACCACTTCGATGGCGTCGTCGAACGCCGCCAAGGCGACCTCATGACTTCGCTCCTGCGGACCGCAGTCGTGGTTCCACGACGCGAAAGCGAGGTCCGAGCGCTCCATTGCCATGGCAATGGCGGTCGCCAGCGACACGCACCTCGTGGCGAGCGGATGCTCCGCGACAGAAATCGTGTCTCCGACCCAGAGCACATAGGCGCCAGACGCTAGCGCCGCACCAACCTCTGCAATGGCGCCATTCAACGGGTCCCCTGGCACGTACACGATGAGGTGGTCACACGCGGACGCCTCCGCGATGCACCTGCGCCAGAATTCACGCTTGCCGTCCGGCTCGACGGGTCCAGCGTCAATCCAAGACGCGCGAATCGGTGCTCCTGCATCACGAAGCCTGCGCCAATCGGCTGCGTGTCGCGTGTGGCTTGCCACGTAAATCTTGTTCTTCATCACTTCCTCGGGAAGAGGTCAACGACGTACCCACGGCACCACATCAGCCGTTGCGTGTCTCCGTAGCGGCTCCGGATCTCGTCGAAGCGCATGCCGGACGCCGTAATCGTGTCTCGCCAGGCGCCGTCGGTTCTAGCGCGCAGGATTTCTCGTGTCAGCTCCATGTTATCTCCAAAACCCACCTCGTCAAGAAGCAAGAGCGAAGCTCTTTTTGCCTCCAGGACAGAAGGAGCCTCACCTCGTCCGAGGCCGTGTTGAGCCCTTGCATTAGCAAGCTCGATCGCCGACATGTACCTGACGCCAGACGCGAATCGGATCAATTCTGCGCTCTGCCCTGCGGCTGCCGCGTCAACGATTCTGTGTCCGATGGCCACGAGCAGCTTACTCTTACCGATCCCGGTCGGACCTATGAGGAGCACGTTCTTGTCGTCTCTCTTCCACGTTCCGTGGAGGAAGCGTAGCCATCGGTCTTCTACCTTCGCGAGCGGCTCTCCCTTCTTAGAGAAGGGAAGTGGGCGCCCGGCGACGATGGCTCGGATGCCAGCCGTGGCGACCTCGTAATCGCTCGGCTCGGAGCCTTCCGATGATTTTGCCGCAGGGATGCGCATCCAATCGCGTGTTTTACCTGGGCTCAGCGACTCTCGCGCAGCATGAAGCGTGAGGTCAGCCATGTACTTCGAGTCGCATGCCGCGCAGCACTTGTAGCCGCGTCCGATCGTCGCTCCGCAGGCGCATGTGTAGCTGCGCGCCGGAATCTCGGACGGCTCCGGGATCGCAACGCCGTAGCGCCCGTAGCGCTCCGCCAAAGCGGCCATGTTCTGGTTCATTTCGGAACGATGCTGGTCGCGGTCGGCTTCATACGCGGCCCGTTTCCGCATGAACTCGGCCTGTGCCTCGGCAAGGATCTCATCCTCTGACCTGCCGTCAGGAGGGAATTCCTGTTCTTCTTCGCGGTCACTCACGTCTGTCAATATCCTCGTCTCGTCGACGGTCCGGTTCGCATTCTCCGCAGTCGAGGCTGCCGCAGTGCGACCCGCGCCGATTACCGCAGCCTTTGATCGTTGGGCGTGGCGCGACCGCGGCTTCAGTCGTCGTCATCTGTCCGCGGGAAGAATCTACGCCGGGCCTCGCGTGCGTCATCGAAGCTACTCATCGTTGCCGCGACGTCCGGGCGGAGCATCCTGAGCACGTCCCATAAGTCGTTGTCCCATCCGTGCTGCACACCGTATAACCAGATCATGTTCAGAAGCAGCTCGACTGCCCTATCTCGCGCCCCGATCTCGCGTTTCCGATCCGGACTACGGTCGGCCGCCCCGTCGAGCGCCTTACGCTTCCACCGATCTCGGTCGCGGACGAGTTTCTCGATCTCTCGGGTGATGGCCTTGGGGATCATGCGCCATCGTCCGGCTGGTCGAACGCTCGGGCATCGATGCAGAGCGTGTGCGCCTCTTCCAACGCTTTCGTCGTGTCGCCCCATTGATTTGGGTTGCGGTCATTGTTCGCCACCATGGCCCGCCCGACGATGTTCTGCAATTCATACACGACGCGGAGTAGGTCTCTACGCGATGGCCTCTTCGTGATCTTCACGGCTCGATTTCCGGCGACGGGCGCATGTAACCAGTTTCGTCGGATCTGATGCCGTCGCTGGCCAGAGCGCGCCGATCACCGAGGAGCACTTCCGCGACGGCGGCCCATTCTCGATCGCGGAGACAGTACGCGCCTTGCGCTCTGCCCGCCGCGGCGCACTCCCGGCGGCCTCCATATGCGCCCACTTCATCGCCCCGCCCCCCGGTCGAGTGCGCGGAGGGCGCGAATCAAGTGCGCGGAGGCGTGGAGCACATCGATCACGGCGGCGGTCTCGACGTCTGCGTGGTGGCCTTCGGAATCGATGCGCCCGATCTCCGAGTGAACCTCCGCAAACAGCTTCGCCCACGGGTCAAGCGGAGCTGCGAGCGCCGTCTTCGCGATCTGCTCAGCGCGAGCAAATGCGCGCGGCCCCTGCGCCACGAACAATGCTCGATCTTGGCAGATCGCCAGCACATCGCGCAACGCTTTCTCCAGCACCTCCTCGCGCGTCATCGTCCACGCTCCAGGTCGAGCACATCGAGAGCCACGAGCCCAAGCGCGATGGCACGGATCAAGCGCTGATTCCCAGCGCCAGCGTCGATGACATCGCTCGCGGCGTCGCGGAAATTTTGCAACGCCTCCGCGGACGTCGGCAGGTGAATCTCCTCTTGAAGAGAGGAGAGTAGTAGGTCTCCGCTATCGTCGGGACCGCCTCGCGCCAGAAGCGGGGCGACGGTCACACCGAGACTCATCAGTGCCGACGCCCCATCGGGCGATTCGGCGTCGAAATCCGGTGCCACCACTTTGGTGGCCAAGACGATAGCGGTCTCGATGCTTCGAAGGCGTTCCGCAAAATCCATCATCACCATTACCCCATGTCGATTGCCCCATGTCGATTGCCACGCTCGTCTCTGCCACGCGCCGGGGACGGCGGTCACTCGCCGTACTCCCGGGCGATCTCGTCCGGCGACAGCGGCGACCCCGCGCGCGGGTCGGGGTCGTATGAATTCCACCACACCCCGAGAGCGTCGACGCGGAAGACCTGGCAGGATTCGCTCAGGTGGTCGTCGCAGTCGAAGTGCAAAGCCTGCTTCTCTGCGAGGTACACGTCGGCGTCCTCGCGCGAGGAGAACATCGCGATCGGACTCGGGTCGTCGCTCTCAACGTTGAAGATGCCCAAAAAACGCCCGCTGAACGGCTCGTGCTCTTTCATCGCCACTCCTCCTTAATCGTTCACGTATCCGACGCCGCCGCGGCGACCTGTGCTGGCTAAATGCGCCCATTGGCCGTTATCAGAATGCGCCGCCTCGGTCGTCGCGTGAATCCGATCCGCCGCGACGGTACTCATCCCAGTCGATGCTATCTGTTCTTTGAACGGAACCAGTGCGGCCATGACTCGGGCGAGCTGAAGAATTCAGCGAATTCGCGAAGCATCGCACGGACCATCCATTGGTCCAGCGTGGGTCCTGGTTATCGAGGCGCCACCGACGTACACGCTCATACAGCCACGCGTCGAGCGCCTCTCCAGTGAGAGGGGCTCCGTCGCTGCCACGGGCGTGGGCGGCGAGCATGGGCCCCAGAGTGAACCCAACCCGGGTGCCTGGCGGAATAGCATATGTCTCATCCGGCGCAGCGTCACGAATGGCTCGCTCGAACGTCGCGGCGTACCTGCGTTCGGCCTCACCGGGGCCCCGCGGCGGCAAGAAGCCGGTACAGACGCAGGGCCGCGGCGACTTCACCGGGCCCTTGCAGCCGACAGCGTCGTGTCGAGACATGGTGCAGCCGCAGCCGGGGCGTGAACAGCGAGCGCGCGGCGAAATACTCACGCCCGACCCGTCGACGCTAGGTACTCCAGTGTCGAGTCCAGCTCCGACGGAGCCCACGTCTCCGGGCGATCCAGATTGCGCGGGATGATGAGCGAACCCTCGGCTCTGAACAGAGATGTGTCCACCCAGCGGCGCGTCTCCGTCCAGTAGTACACGGGAAACGACGCCGGTATCGACATGATCGCCAGATCGCTCGGGAGCTGATACTGCCCCTGCGTCAGATGCGTGACTCTTGCCTGCAACGCGCGTCCCGTGAACTTCCCGCGCATGCCGCTCCCCCGCCAGTCGCATGTCGTGTCGTCCTCCGGGATCCATTCGAGCAGAATCAGCTCGTCCATTGCCGCAAACGGCCTGTCCGCTCGACGGGCCTCGTGGCATTTCCACCCCCTTGCCACCGCCTTGAAGTCGTAGGGGCACGTCTTCAACTCGTGCTGCATTCACTCCTCCGGAAACGTCACGCGGAACGTCATCGAGCCCGTTCCCCATGTCGCCGAGTCGGTCCCCGATCGACCGTCGTCGACCATCCGCTGCGCCAGTTGCTTCGCCCGGGAGATGATCGTGTCCAACGAGGTCTCGTTCACGGATGTCGCCATGATCTCGATCTCCGCCTCGCCTATCCGCTCGCGAACACTCCGGTGGTACATCGGCAGCTCCAGGTGGGGCAATTCCCAGGTGGGTCAGTTCTTGACCTGCGGCACCCTGGCTTGGGGCGCGGCCTTCGGAGCCACGATCGCGAAGGCCTCGGCCCGCGCCGTCCAGCGAAGCGTCTCCGGATGGAGCTTCTCGGCTGCGGTCACCCAGCCGTTTCGTCGGAGCCACTGCTCCCGCTCGGCTGTTTTCGCGGCGTTCGCTTCCGCCTCGTCCCGCTGCGCTTCGAGCCAAAGAATCACCGCTTGAATGTGCGTCGAGACCATCGACGACCTCCTGCGCGAGGGGAACAGTCTGACCCGAAGCCGCCCTCGACGCAAGCGGTCCGCGGGACGACGGATCGGGCGGGGGCGACCCGGATGCCGATTGCCGACCCGTAGAGGGGGCGCCAAGGGTCTCGTGGGTAGCACCGGGGGGTGATGGGACCCCGGGGGCGCTCCGGGGGGCACCTCGGGGCTGCCGCTGGCTGGGACCGTTCGGGCTTCGAGGGGTCGGTGGGCTTTCGAACTCCAGCCGGGTGGACCCGCACTCCGGGCACCGAAGCTCCTGGTCATGAACCGCCAGGTCCGCCTCGGGGCCGCGCCAGCGGCATCCGAGGCACACAGCCATCGCCTCCGCCTTCGCGAAGATGATCTCCATGTCGGTTCTGTTAGGTACAGCTTGGCTAGGCTTGGCTAGGCTAGGTACGGAGTGACCACTTGTGACGGCGTGTGACCCCGTGTGACCGCCCGTGACCGGCGGTGACTCGTCCTGGGCGTCTATTGCGCCCAGGGCGGAAATGTCCCGAGCCCGCTCTCGGGAGGCTCGCTTCCGTGCGGCGTCACTGTGGCGCGCCTCCTGCGCCTCAATGAAATTGGGGAGAACGATCAGCGATTGAACGCGATCGAATTGAACGCAGCCATCGGCCAGAAGTTCGGCCAGTGGCGCCTCGATCTCGCTCCATGGACCGCCTACCGTCACGGCGACGCCGCGAAGCCCGAGCTTCCCGACCTTCAGGATGCCGGCGCGGTCCACCTTCCGCATAATAAGCCCAAGGAGACCACGCGCCTGCCACGACATCGCCAGAAATTCTGGCGTGTCTCGCGTGTAGTAGCGGATGTATCGCTCGTCTTCCCAGCGCATTATCGTCCGGGTGCCGCCTTCGGCACAGTATGAGCTTGTAACTGGATCAGTTCCGGCGTGTGGTCATGCGTCCGGTGCGCCTCCACTCGGAGGACGGCCGACACCGCCCGGGTAGATCGCTTGTTCCAGCAAATCGCACGCGTTCGAATCGGCGCCTTCCCGGCGAGCCCGTTCCACGTCAAGCCACTGCATGAACTTGGAAACATCCGCGCGGTCATTCGCCGTCATCTCGTCGAGGGACACGATGAATCCGCATCGACGTTTCCCCACACTCGGTGCCTTCAATCGCTTCGCCATCGCTCCTCCATTTTCATCATAAACAGCGCGACTGTGTCCTAATTAGGACATGCGAGTTGGTCATCTCAGTCGCTCGCCACGGTCTCGGTATGGTCGAAGATGCTCCAGCAGCCGGGGAAGTACGTTGCGTCACGGCTCTTGAGCCACCGCTTCTCATCCCTCGTGGCTGCGCGATCCAAACGAATTTCCCACTGGAAGTGCGCGGCGGCGCCTTGGGTGTAGCCATCGACGCGTCGGTACCGCACGCGCGCATCGCGCCGGATGCTCTCGGGGAGCCCATCGATCGGCTTGAACTGGACATCGGCCATTGTCAACTCCGTAGGAGTGGCATCACGACGCGCGTTTCGATTCGGCGATTAGTCGGCGCCATGGAAATGCGCTTACAACGCGCGTGGCCATGACGTCGATTCTGCCACGGGCACGAGTGTCATGAGCGTATGCGTCACCGCTCCGCACTTCTCGCACGTGTACGTCGGCGCGGGCTCACCGCCGAGCACGACATCGCCCCCGCACGGACAGCAGATCGGGCGTGGCTCCGATGTGCGCGCCGCCGCGGTCAGATCACGACGCTCGCGCGGATCCATCTTTGCCCCATGATGCGAGGGCATCTCTGACTTGCTTCAGAAAGCATTCCACTGGTGTCGCCCCATCTCGCGGAATGTGCCAGAAGGCCGGGTATCCTGTCTTATTTCTGATGATATACTCCACATCTTTACTCGACAGATCGATCCCGATCTCCGCTGCCATCGCACGCACCGCGTCATCCGGCGCCATACTCAAGAGTTCAACTTGCGTCGCCATCGCCTATCCTCGCTTCATCGCGCGTTGGCTCATGCGCAGCCACTGTCCTAAGGACATATCGCAGTCCGCGGCGAGATATTGCTGGTACCTGGCCTGGCCACGTGTGAGCCGCGGCGCAGGTGGGCTGTGGTCCGCGGCGTACGCCTTACCAGCGTCGGTTACGACGAAAACGAAATCACCGCCACTGATATCGCTTGGCGGATACTCTCGCATGAGGCCACGCGCTACTCCGTCACGGCACGTGGCAAAATCCGCGGACCCATCTCCGGCGCAGAAATGGTTGCGATAGTTGCCGCGCGGACTCCGCCCGTACTCGTCGCGACCCAACGCATGCTGGAGGACACGAAGAATGTTCACTGACGCCATTGCTACGGCCTTCCGGTGGAACCGAGATGAAAATCTCGGTGCCCAGTCGACTGACTACGGCAGCTTGTGGTGACACGAGAAAGAAAGACCATGAACGCGATGGCAACAAGCGCCGCGACAAACGGGATAGGAGTACGTGGTCCGTTGGGTGGCGTACCCGCTACATCTACCTTCGGTAAATCGCCGCTGGTCTCGTCGAGCGCCACTGATCCGTCGTTCCGTACCGAGCGACGGACGAGCACCTTGCGTTGCCCGTCCGTGGCCAGACCGAACCGCGCATTGACCGAGGCGGCCATGTATGATTTGAGTTGCGCCACGGCGGTGCCGAATTGTCCATCGGACAAGCTATGCCGCTTGCATTCGATGATGATCGTCGCGTTCTCTTGTCGATGCGCGACGCCCGGCGGGAATACGGCGATGTCGACGTATCGATCCGATGAGCCGATCCGAACCGGAAGCTCGACCTCGATCTGGCTACGCGTGTAGCCGTGCTCTTCGAGTAGAGCCCTGCACACCTTCTGCCTGACCCGCTCCTCTGGGGTCGCGAGCCTCGGTACCCTAGCCACGGCGCACGTGATATTCATCGGGCCGTCCAGATCGTAGACGCAACCTTCGTCTCTGCGTCGCTATCGCGCTCGATGCCCGCAAACGAATAAAGCCCCGCTTGACGGTCGCCAGATTGCTCGACAATGGCCGAGTCGTCATCGACAATGATCCTTGTATGACTCATCGCTGGGGCCGGCATCGTTGGGCGATCGCTGTCCGACTTGGTGACGGGAGCGACGACCGGGATAGGTGTAGGCGCAGGCATCTGAATGGTCTGTCGCGTACCCATCGGATCGGCGGCGTTGAAGGCCCTGTCGAACTGGTCCAGGCGTCCAGATAGCGCTTGGTGGCTCTTCGTGAGCCTGTCGAGCGCTCGCGTCTGCGCGTCGACACGTCTGCGCAGGATCAGGGTGAAGGCTGCGACCGCAACGAGTGCGATACCAAGAAAAATGAACGCGAACGTTTGCATGGTGCCTCCTCCAGTTGCTCAGCGAGCGGTCGGCGCGAGTAGCAGCGTGCGCATGGCGCACACGATGTCGTCCACCGCGTCCTCGCCCTCATCGTCGCCGTCACCGTCGATCTTGTCGCGATCCGCGAATAGGCGAAGAGCCCATCCGGTAACAGCCACCGGATCAGTCGGATCTTTTTTGGCGATATCCGACGTGATCGCCTCAACCGCGACGCGGCGCAGTGCGTCCGGCCCGAGTTGATTGATGAAATCGGCGAACTCCGCAACGGTGAGCTTGTTCATGTTCCTCCCAGCGCCTCGGCGGCGTCAAGCGCGGACCGTTCCGTGCGCGTCAAGTGCGCGAAGCCACGCGTAAGCAGCAGCTCTGTGGCATCTCGCTTGGAGACGCGCGCGCCTGGCCTTGAGAGCGCGTGAGCCAGAGCCTCGATGCGACGACACGTGGTCGGGGGCAAGTGCACGTTCAAGCGCTCGGCCTCCGCAGATTTTCGACGCGACATGATATGGGCGGATCTTTGCCCATCTTGCACATGGTGTGCAAGGAAAAACGTCCTGGTCTGGAAAAGTCGTGGACACGGCGACCACGACGGAGCATTCTCGTGTCCAAGGCGGCGGGGACCGTTGACCTCCGGTCCCGCTTGGTGAAGCCAGATCGCAGGTTTTCTCCATTGTCCTGCGCCATCGGCGAAGATCGTGGTTCGAATCCGCGACGCCGCCCCGAGGAAAGATTCGGATGGGATTCACGGTCAAAGTCGTCGACGGGAAGCGGATGTATGCCAACGTGGCATGTGACGGCTGCGGCAAGGCGCTCTTACCCGTTGCGCCGGACACTGTAACGACGGACGGTCTGTGGAGGTACCTGCAACCGCTCGACACGTTGGAGCTTCAACTCGTCGGCGGCTACGGGATGGCTATCGATCCGATCGATGTCGGTCCAGACGACCTGCGACAACTGTTTTGTGTCGACTGCACAAAGGAGCTGTGTAGGCATTGGCCGTCAATCGCGGTGCTTGTGAAGCGGGAGTGCTCCGATTCGATCGGGCATCACTGCTCCAGGGAGCGTCGCTTCGTCTGGCGGTCCCTGTCCGATTGTTGCACCGTCTACTGCGATTGCGGCCGGTTCGGCTCGTGTTTTGTTGGCGTCGAAGACGAGAACGATCTGTACTATTCGCGTCGAATCATCGACTGCCTATACTGCGGTCGCCGCGGCCCTGGAAAATGGGCGTGGGAAGGCGACGCGGAGGGCATGCGGAAATTCGCGATCGAACTGGATGAGCATGATGGGCGGAGCTGTGAGATCAAGTGAGTATCCCATTCGTCGTTGACAGCGACACGTCGAGAATGGCGGCAGAATCGGTCGTCTCATTGGTTCGTGGCCACGAGAAGACGGTCCTCGAACTCCTGCGACGCTGCCAGATGACAGACGACGCTCTGGAAGAGGCAACGGGTCTCCCGCATCAGACTGTGAGCGCTCGCAGAAACGGGCTCGTGGCGAAGGGCCTGGTCGAGGATAGCGGGCAGACGGCGCCGACTCGCAGCGGGAGACAGGCCGTCGTTTGGCGCGTCACGCCAGCGCCGAGGCCGATCACGGCGACGGCGCGTAATGGTAAAATGAGGCGCCCAGACCCGGATGTGTTGCGCGCGGCAGCGGCTATGCTAACTGCGTCCGGTAACGATGGTGTAGCACTCGTTGCGGAGTGGCTACTCGCTACCGCTTCGAAGAAGGGACGATAAATGTTCAAGCTCTATGGTAACAAGTCGACTTCCGTGACTGCGGCGGTCGAGACGACGGATGCCGTTGAATCCGATGACGGCGCCGTGGGTCAGACACTCGATCCGCTGTCGCGGCAGGTGTTGTGTGCGTGCGACGGGGGCGAACCGCTGCCGCTCCGCGCGGCGGATGTTCATCCTGTCGCGGTGAGTGAGGAAGCGGGCACAGTGGAGACTCTGCCACGTGAGCCGGTCGTCGACGCGTATCAGGAATCGCCTTCGGGCTCCACGCCGACGCCGCTGCCATGGCGTCAGCACGGCGGGCAGTTTCAGTTCGACCTGGCCGATGGCTCGGTGTGGGTCATCGACATCAATTTCTCGCTGGTGAAGGTCTTCGACCTTCACCGCCGCGGCGACGACGGCGCGCCGGACATCGCCGTCGAAGGCACCCTTCGGTACGTGCCCAGGTGCCTCGTTCCAGCGAGGCCCGTCGAGGTCAAGTGATGAAGAACCTCCGGTTCGACGTGACGGCATCGTCGCCAGCGGCAACAATTCGCGTCACCGCACCAAACGGCGCGACGTACGTCATGGATCTCATGATCGATGTCGATAGTGTCACGTGGAACGGCGGCTACCACGTCGACGGCACATACGACATCGATGTCAACGCTGGCATTTCGACCCGTGGTCGGGTCGAGTCGAATGACGACGTCGCGAAGCCGCGGTTTGCCGCGGCGTCCGCGTTGTCGGTCCCGGCGAAGGGCGCAAGGGCAGAGATGATACGCGAGATCATCGCACACATCGTGTCCGCTCAGCGGCTGCGACATAATCTTGTCACCGACGTCCAGGCGGCGAAGGAAAACGGGGACAAGATCGCCTGCGCCAGCGAGGAAGAGGTCGCGCTGCTCGGTGAGCTGGGGACGAGGCTCGCGATCGATGCGAGTGTGATGCGCTGGTTTCTCCCGTTCGTCTGCGGCGGAGACGGCTCGAGGGAGCCGCGCGAGTGGATGTCGCAAGGCCAGCTCGATGCGCTCGCGCTCGGCGTCGCCGAGGGCAACAGAGACGTGGCCAACGAAGCCGAAGAGGCGCGCAGGAAGGCCGCTCAGTGACTGACTTCGATCCGTGGCTGATCGACCCGAATGAGTCGACTCTGGTTCGGCTCCAGCCGGGCGACGTAGAGCTGCTCTCTGGGATGCTGTCCGCCATGCTGGCGGCCCCGCTCACCGGGGAGCAGCGGCTCGCCGTCGCGGCGACCCGCGACAGGATCCTCGGGGGAGGAACAGAGCCACCGAACCTGCCAAGGGCTATCGCCGCGTTCGTCGACTCGATCGCGACCGAATCACCAAGGGTGATCGGCGAGAGGTCCATCGCCGCGCTCGAAGCGGTCTGCGGCGCTGGATACGTGACCGACATTCAGACGCTCAGGTCGGCGCTCGAATCGTTCGGTCAACGGATTGCTTCGGTAGGCGTACCAGGGAAAGGTGGCGACGATGCCGCCAAGGCGTCCGCCGACGGCATCGACTGGTACGAACCGGACAGCCAGGTCTTCTATTCGCCTGACGCCACCACGGGAGAGATTCTGAGGAATCTCATCGGTGATCTGCGTCATGCTTCGAAGTACATCGAGCGCGGAATCAAGGCACCGACACGCTCGCTGTTCATCGGCAAACCAGGCTGCGGCAAGACATCAGCGGCGAAATACATCGGCCGCGAGCTTGTGTTACCAGTCGGCCTGATCAGACTTGACGGTATCGCGAGCCCATTGCTCGGCGTTACCGCCAAGAACCTGCGCGCATGCTGCGAGGCGATCGTGAAGCGGGGCGGGATCATTTTCATCGACGAGTTCGATTCTCTTGGGACTCGCCGCGACAACGCATCGCCGAACGTTTCAGACGAGCACAAAAAGACGACGGGCGCCATTCTACAGCTCTTCGACGCGCTGCCGCAGCAACAGATCATCATCGCCTGCGCGAACGTGGCGAGCGCCATCGATCCGGCCTCCGCACGCAGGTTCGGCATCCACGTCCAGTTCGGGCCGCCCGATCCTGTGACAAGGCGCGCCATCGCTTCATATCACTGGAGGAACATGTCGATCGGCGACGGCGCCATGGACAAGCTGGTTGAGATCACGGATGGGCGCTCTGGCGATACGGTAGAGAAGATCGCGCACGAGGCGGCAAGATCCGCGATTCGTCGCGAGTACGGCATCGATGCGCTCGACGAGATCACGGTTGCTGACGTCGTTGCTGCGGCAAACGCGCAACCGAAAGAGGGCGTCTTGGTAGACGGGTCCGGTAAGGGCGTAGAGCCAGCGGCTGTAAACGCTGTGCTGCGCACGCTGGCATCTGCCATCAGGAATGGCGGACAGCCGAGTAGCTCGACTGGTATCATTTTGCCATGATCCGAGGCGCCCGTGTGACCGTATACGCGGCTCGCCGAGCCATTTCGTGATCTACGACGACCCAGGAGACCCGATGGTGAATACGTTGATTGAGATCGATAGCCAAGGTCCGAGAGGCGTCGAAGTGAGTCGTCGTGGCGATTGGATGCAGACGTTCAGCGGACGTAAGTTCTGGCCGCTCGATCCGCGTGTAGAAGAGGTGTTCACCGAGGACATCGCGCATGCGCTCGCAAATCAGTGTCGTTTCGGTGGTCACTGCCCAATGCGGTCCGACTACGGATGGCTGTGGGAGTCACCTGGAGGCAAGGTCAACGCGGGTGAGGATCCGCGCCTGGCTCTTCAGCGAGAACTCATGGAGGAAGTCCAGGTTGACTCGGTGATCCACGCCGCGCTTGCGTCTTTCGATGTGAAGACAGGCGGCGGGCGCCCGGTTCGACTCACGTTTTACAGCGTCGAGAATGTAGGCACACCGCGACCGCGTGACCCGATCGGGCTCGGTTGGTTTGCCGCCGACGAGATCGCGACGCTGCGTCTGACGCCTGGCAACTCGTTGTTCCGTGAAACGATGATGGAGCTATGCTCCATTCGTAGGTAGATCCGGATGCGCAGGAATGAATCGGCGCCGCGAGTGTGTCCACGAGGCTGCGTTGGCGCATGCGAGTTGGCCAAGCGGAAGGCGTCTGGCTCGGGCGAAACGCTGTTCGTTCCAAATCCGAACGATCCAGCGAATCCAACCGTAGATCGCTGCTGGCTCATGGTACCGAAGGCTGTGCTGAGCGGACCGGAATGGGTCGCGGCTCGACGAGAAGCCGCTGAATTGCGGAGGAGCGGCATCAAGTGATGAATGGAAGATTCAAGATAGTACGTAAGAAAGAGCAACGCGTAACGTTCGTGCCACGATCCGATGGAGGATACGAGCTTGCGCGAGTCATCGCAGAAGTTCATCAGCCTTCACTGGCGGAAAATCAGCGCGGTATAGCGCTGTCGCACGAACTGAGGCGTTTGCACCTCACGTCGCGTGAGGCCGACGTAATACTCGGGACTACTGATGGCGCATCGTGCGTAGCTGGCGTTTGTATCGGAGAGGACGAGTTCGAGAATGAGTCCGACTTGGACCTGGCCGTCGTCGCGCTGCGTTCCGCGGCTGCCGAACGAGATCGATTCATGGGGCGCGCTGCGCCGAAGCGTGGCGTCGACGACGCGACGTGGTTGAAGATAATCGCTGGAATTTTCATCTGCATGTCAGCGATTGCGATCGCATGGATTATTTACGGGTGAACATCGTGAAAGAAATAGCTTCCTGGGACGAGTATTTCATGCGGATCGCGGATGAAGTCGCGACGCGGGCGACGTGCGATCGCAAGCACGTGGGCGCGGTCATCGTGCGCGACAAGTGCATCCTCGCGACGGGCTACAACGGCTCGATCCGTGGCCTCGGCCACTGCGACGAGGATGGCCACCTGATGGAGGATGGTCATTGTGTCAGAACGGTTCACGCCGAATCGAACGCAATCATTCAGGCGGCGCGCAACGGCGTGCGGATCGAGGGCGCGACGGTCTACGTGACGGCCTCGCCATGCTGGGGCTGCTTCAAGATGATCGCGAACGCGGGCCTCACGCGCATCGTCTTCGGCGAGTTCTACCGGGACGAGCGCATCTTCCGATTCGCGGCGGTCCTCGGCATCGATCTGGTGCGGATGAGTCAAGATCCGGCTCTGGTGCAAATGAGTCAAGATCCGGCGCCGCCACAAGGACATGCGTCGGAGTGGGATCCGATCGTGGCCCGCGCAAAACTGTATGAGATCGCCGCCGAGCTGCTTCTGGCAGGGGTTCCGGAGCGGAGCCGTGGTCCACATGGGCACACGGGGCCGGAGCCGCTAGCCGCTTCGTACTGGGGATGCAACGATGCGCCGTCGTTTGCGCGGGCGCTGTCCTACGCCGGGAAGCTGTCCGATGAGCGCATCGCCCGCGAGATCATCATCGTCCGCAGTAGGTCTGCCACGACCAAGACGGCTCGCGGCGAGACCTGAATCCTGGCCGCACCGTGGTATGCCGTGGTAGGTTCCCACTCATGGTCACACCGGAGGAACAGCTACAGGCGGCAGGTTTCGTCCACGTCCGGCCCATCCCAGGTTTTCGCCAGCTTGGACCACGTGGTGGGCCGTGGCTGGCGACCTTCGACGGCGAAGACGTGCTTGTGCTCCACCCGAGCGATAAGCAGTGGCGCGTCTTTTGGCGGATCAGCGGCGGCACGACGTCGGGTCGCACGCCGAAGGCGTCCGTGTCCGGCGGCGCGGACTTCGACGCGAACGAGATGAGACTATACGAGTTCGCCGTGCGAGACCTGTGGCAGGCGGATCCGTTGCTGTTCAGGTGGTTCACTGGCCTCGCGTGGGAGAAGAGACTCCTGTGGGGCAACGCCGAGGCGGAACGCGATCGTCGAGAGGAAGGCGCCATGAGGGCCATCTCGGCTGCCGCGCGGCGCATGAATCGGCGATCGCCATCCAGAAATAAAACGCGAATCTGACTAGAACGACGTTGACGCTCATCGGGACGAGATGACACGTTCAGATCGTGGATATGCGGTGGTACAAGTGGAGCGGTTCGCTGGCCTCACTGAGGTCTGCCGGACACGTGTTCCCTGGCGTCCTGGTTGAGTTGGACACGGGAGACGTCAGGCTCATCGGTCACGGCCGCGTCGACTTGCCGGATAACGCCACGGTGACTCGCTTCACGTATGTCGTCGACCTGACACAGGTACGGGCGCAACGCGACCAGGCGGGGCAGCGAACCACCGCCCATGCTTCGTAGGTGAAATCGTGGCGCGCATCGGCGAGCCATCCGCCAGCGGACGGGATCGTGATGGAATGCGCGGCGAGCACGCGGGCCGCGCGAGGATGCGTCATGACAATCGACGACTACATTGCCCTCCAAAGACTCCTCTGGGAAGGTATCCCGGCGATGCCGGAAGCGGAGATCAAGCGCTTGAACGAGAAGTAGTTGCGCGAAGTAGAGGCGCTGGAGAGGCGAGCGAACGAGACCGGCCATCACTTCGATGCAGCGTCGGCGATGACGCGAGCGCACTCGGCGCGCGCCTTCTCGTAGGTCGAGAATCGTCGTGCTTCCTGCTCCTCGGCGGAGGCGGCGCAACCGGGGCGCTCGTAACCGAACGTTTCGTCGGCGGCCCAGGCGTACTCCTCGCCGAGGGCAACGCGGCAAATGCACAGCATCGCAAGGTCGCCCGCGTCGTCCGCCTCGCGGCGGAGGGCCTCGATCTGCTCGTCGGTGATCGTGTCGATGGTCGTCTTCATGCCTTTCCTCTATGCTACTCACGTGCCAGCCGGGTCTTGCTTCAGCGCGTCGAGCGACGACCCGCGCGTACCGCGTCACCGATCCGGGCAACCGTAACAATCGTCACGATTACCGCTGGTGTTACGTAACAATTGCCGTAACGAACGACATCGACGGACTTGGCCAGCCTGCGGCGGAGAAACGTTTTGCCGAACGTTTCTGACGATGGGGCCGCTGGCACGCCGCTAGCAGCGGCTCTTCATGTCGGTGACGCACCGAACGTAGAAAAACAAGGGGAACGAAAATGGCGAGCACTGAGCAGTGGCAGGCAGACGGTAAGCAAGACATCTTCGTCTACAAGACGACGAAATTCTTCGTCATCAACGGCAGGCGGAACGCGGAGTGGAAGGCCGCCAAGGGCTTCGATCATCCGCTGTACGACCCCCGGGCGGACGAGGCCGAGGCGAAGCCGAGCCGCAAGATGATCAAGGCTATCAAGGCGCACCGCTACGTTCAGCCCATCCCCGTTTTTCGCGCGGAGTGGCTGGACGGGAGCTGGGTCATCATCCCGATCGATGGGCGCAACCGCATCGAGGCCGTCGAGGCCGTCAACACGGAGATTGCGGGTGAGATCGAGCGCGGCGAACGCGACGACTCGAAGGCCAATGGGGAGTTGCTCATTCCCGCGAAGCCGTTCACGGGGACCATCGAGCAGGCGCGCGCAATCATGCTTGCGTCCGGTATCAAGCGGCAGAGCAACCCGCTGCGGGACGCCGAGATGTGCGCCGAGTATCAGCGTGCGACGGGCGCCTCCGACGAGATGGCGGCGGTCACCATGGGCTGCACCGTCCAGAAGATTCAGATGGGGCATCGCCTCCTGGAGTGCATCGAGGAGGTTCGCCATCGCGTGCGCGATGGCGAACTCTCGCTGAACGTCGTGATCGAAGAGAAGGTGTACGCGATGAGCCCGAAGGAACAGCGTGAGGCGCTCACCCGGCTCGATGCCGCTGGCGCGGGCCGCGGTTCGAGAGCGAAGGCGGCCGTGCGTCCCCCCGGCTCCGGTTCCGGCTCAAACAAGTCGACGGCGCAGCCGGTGTCGCGCAAGGCGTATCCGGTCGTCGCGGAGCAGTTCCGGCGCAACGGGTTGAACGATCTGGCCGATATCGTCGCCTGGCTCGATGACAGGTCCAGGCCGCTGCCGCCGGATCTCGCCGAGATGCTCGGCGCGGTGGTCGACGAAAACGGCAGGATCAAGCCCGCCCCCAAGGCTCCTCGCACGCGGAAAGCGCAGCCGGAGCCGGAGGAGGCGACCTGAGCGGGAGCGAACAGGGCTAATGGCCGGGCATCCGAGAGGGTGACCCGGTCTTTCTGGTCAGGAGGACACGATGATCGACCCCGATACGCTCAACGCTCTCCTGGCCCGGCTCGGCGCGGCGATTCGATCGCCTCAGATCACCGAGGGCACCGAGACGCAGATCGCTTTTGCGCGCGACGCGCAGAAGCAGCAGGTGCGGCACGCGGTGGACTGCTACCGCGGGATCCTGCTCAATTCGGACGGCGACGACCTCGCGGACGAGATCGACGTGATCGCGTGCGCGGAGAAGTGGCTCCCGAAGCTCACGGCGTACCGCAGCGCGAAGACCTGGATCGACGGGCGACGCGCCGGACTCGCTCTCGGCAGGCTCCGCGATCGACTCGTTCAGGCTGGCAAGTGGCCGAAGCGGACAACGTGACACCAGGAGGACGAACACCCGGTCCGTGTACGGCGGCTGACCGCGAGCAAGAGCGGCAACGGCCGGGCATCCGAGAGGGTGACCCGGGCTGAGCCGTCAGGAGGGCACCATGAGCATCATCATCGAAAACCGCCTCGCGTACGTCCGCCACCTGCCCGAGGCAAGCGCGCGCGTGATGGCCTTCGCGGACAGAGAGGGCGACTTGATCAAGCGGATCGAGGCCATCTACAACTCCTTGGAAGCGCTCCGGGAAGAGGCGAACAGCACCGTCAAGGCGGCGGGCTGGACGCGCGCCGACATCGCGGCGGCGAAGACGGCGGCGCGGCGACCCTCAGGAGGGTGAGACCATGGCGAGCTACGAGTACACGGTGATCGTCGACGGGCAGGAGACGATCGCGAAGGACGACAACGGGCGCGCGATCCTGCTCGGCGCCGCGCAGGCGATCGACCTCGCGCGCAAGACGTTGGCGAAGACGCTGACCCCGGGCAAGACCGCGGAGGTGTGGCGCCGTCGCGAGGGCAGCCACGGCCACGGCGCGCCGCACCGCGCCTACATCGTGGGCGACGGCGGCATCGTGCGGCGCACGGACAAGTAGGAGGTGCGGCATGCTCTGGCTTTCGACACTGAAGGCGGACGACACCGAGAACGAATGGCCCGACTCGATCGATGGGTTCACGGTCCTGCCAGACGTGTGGGAGGGCTCGTGAAGTACGCTCCGGCTGAATACGGCCCGGCGCGCGCAGACGTCGCCGCGCTGGCGGATCTCATCCAGCGAGATCCGCGAGCTGCGCTCGTTTGTGTTCCCGGTGCAGTAACGGTTGCGGAAGCGGTCGAGTGCGGCGCTGGTACCATCATCGTAACGATGCGAGCGCGGTCGCAGACCGAGAGAGACGACGCCGAGTTGTCTCGGCTCGTTCGCGAAGCGATCGAGCGTCCTGGTACTGGGGCCGCGGTCGTGATGTACTTGCTCGACGGCACCAGAGCTGTCCTGTCCGTGGGGGCCACGTGAGCGCTCACGCGGAGTCCCTCCATGCGGCGGCAGACCTCGTTCTCGGAACGGAGGCAGAGCGTCTGCTGCGCGAAGAAGCCGCCGCGTTGATACTGGGCTCGGCGACCGTGTTCGAGGCCAGATCCAGATTACTCGACAAGGCTAGGTTCATGCCTGGGCTGACCGCGAGCGACAAGCGAGTGCTATTCGCCGCAGCCGGGTCGGACCATGCGACGGAGGTGCGCCGTGGTTAACCGCACGGCCGCGGTTGGGGCATGCATGGCCGACCTCGTTGCTGGCGTGCACGCTCTTGTTACAGAGCGCGAATGCGGAATGTTGCTCGACCAGCGCGAGCGTGAGCTGCTGGCCATGATCGGCGCGATCCGGCGTCATGTGACCGCGATCGCGGCGGCGCGCCGAGGAATCGACGATGACGTCGCAGAAACCAGCGCGGAGGAAGGGTGACACGCGCCGTGACTAGAACGCGAAGGCCCCGCAAGGCGCCGAGCGCCAGAACGGTTCGGCGACTACTCATGCGCAGCCGCGCGTGCCGTCGAGGTTCCAGGGCACTGATCTCGGTATCGCTATCGCTGTCAACGATTCCTGAGACGCCGCCTCGATTCGACGCGCCCGGCAGGCCGGACCCATACAGCTACGGCGTCTGGTATCGCCAAGATGGCGACCGCGAAACCCTTGTCACCATCAACATGACAACAAGCAGCCGCGATCCGCGCGACGAACCGGGGCCGGTGCAGCCTCTACTAGTCACGCACGACGCGGCGAGAGATTCATGGTCGTGGTGGGAAGGCGTGGAGCGGTCACGGTGCGGGTTCGATAGCTTTTACGGAGATCCGAGTCCGCTCGATCCGGCTATCGTCGACGCGTACGTCGCGCTCTGGAGGTGGCGCCAGAAGTGGCTCCTCGGGGCCACCGGAGAGACCGGCGTAGCGGCGATCGATGCGCTGCACTCGGCCAGCGCGTACGCCGCCTCGATGGGTGGTGAGTTAGACGGCAACAAGGTCGTGCTGACCTACGATGTCAAGGTATACCGTCGACAGATGGGCCTGTGGTTCTCGCAACGGCTATCGAGCGCGATGCGCCGCTGCCTCGCACTCGGCGTCGACGTTGCGATCGGACGATCTTGATCTGGGATCAGATACGGGCCGCAGAACGATAGTGTACCCGTGTGAGCGGTGCCGACGTGACTGCGGTCAGTCCTTCCGGAGGTGCACGATGTGCACCCCTCTCCGATCCAGCTCAGCGAAGAGATCCTCCAGCGGGACCTCGTGAAGGCGTCGACGCGTCTGGTTGAGCGTTGGCCCCGTGGCCTGCGCCAGGCCGCGGAACGGCGAGCCGTAGTCCAGTCGAACGTCGGGCGCCGTGGAGTCGTACGGGACGTAGTCCCCGTCCGGGAGCCGCATCATCCCTTCTGGGATGAAGGTCGGCAGAGGCATCCCCCATTCCTTGGGGGGCGGCGCGATTGGGATCAGGTGTGGCTTACGGCCCATGGTTACACCACATGCTTGGACCGTGCCAACAAAATCAAGGCGCCTTTCCGCCACCTCGCAACGGGTGCGTAACAGCTTAGCGTCACGATCGCTGTGACGGTTGGTGTAACAGTCGCATAATCGAGCGATTTTAGATGCATCCAAGACGGTACCGTGTTTGCATCGCGCCGCGCTTCACGATGCGGCGCATCTGCCGCGCAGAGAGGAGTCTTAGATGAGCGCAGCGCAGGAATTTGGCGCGTCTCGTGGCAGACGCACGCTTCAGGTCCCAAGACACGACGGTCCGCGGCGAAGGCCGTCCTCGCCGCCGCCGGTCGCGGAGGACGATTCGGTGCTCGCGCGATACTTTCGCGACATGGCGCTCCACCCGGTGATGAGCGCAGACGATGAGATCGCCGCGGCCGTCGCCGTGGAAGCGGCCGAGGTCCAGCACTGGGTCGCCATGCTGTCGCATCTGCCCGCGGCGAGGCACATCCTGCCACAGCTCGCTGGACAGGTCACCAAGGCCGACGACGAGGAGACGCCGCTCGAAGTGCCTCAGATCGATGAGCTGTTTACCATGGCCAACGGCCATGGGAAGCGCAGGCTCACGGCGGAACAGCAGGCGCGCTACGACGCGCTGTCGTTCGACCTGGCGCGCGCGATCCGGCTGCCGGACATGGATCGGATCTGGGTCGCTTCAGCGGCGAAGCTGGCGCGAGACCTCGTGTCGGAGCCAGACGATGAGTCGCCCGGCGGCGCTCCGCGGCTGCCGCTGACCAGGGAGTACCGGGCGTACCTCGTCCGGATCGACGAAACGTTTCAGGTGCAGCACGACGCCAAGGCCCGCTTCGTCAAGGCGAACCTGCGGCTCGTGGTGTCGGTCGCGCGGCGATACAACAGGGGTCGGCTCGGGCTCATCGACCTCATCCAGGAGGGCAACATCGGCCTGATGAAGGCGGTGGATCGGTTCGATCCGCAGCGAGGCTACCGCTTCTCGACCTATGCTTCGTGGTGGATTCGGCACGCGATCAGTCGAGCCCTCGCCGACAAGGGCCGCGCGGTCCGGCTCCCGGTTCACCTGCTCGACGCGTACACGCGCGTGACGAAGGCGACGCAACGAATCCTGGCGAGGACCGGCTGCGGGCCGACGTTCGAGGAGCTGGAGAAAGAGACGGGGATCGAAGCGGACAAGATCCGCAAGGTCATGGACTGCTACGTCGAGACACCGTTTTCGCTGGATCGCCCAGTCGGCGACGAGGACGAGCGGAAGTTCGTCGACTTCCTCACGGAAGAAGACGCTCCTTCGCCGTACGAAAACCTCGCCACCAAGAGGTGGGGCGAGGAGATCAAGCGGCTGCTCACGACTCTGACGCCGATCGAGTCGCGGATCGTCCGGTGGCGCTTCGGCCTCGATGACGGCGACGAGATGACGCTCAAGGAGATCGGCGACAAGTACAACCTGTCGCGCGAGCGGATTCGCCAGCTCCAGGAGCAGGCTCTCGGCAAGATCCGAAAGCACATGCGCGACTTCTAAAAGTCTTCTGAAAGTACTTGCGCTCCGTTCTGGGCAAAGTATTGTCTAGTGAATGCAAGGTGCGTCAGGACAGCGCGAGACATTTTCTGCTCCACTCTCATTGGAGTCATGCGCGTACTCACGTCCATATGTCGTGATTAGCGACGGTGAAGACGTGCAGATCGTCCGGATACAGAACGTTCCACAACGTTTGCCTGGACTGCCGTTTAGCGTCAACGGGATCGTTCTGTTCCCATTCCAGCTGGCAGACTTCGCGTGGACCCAGCTCGACCTGCCCCCATGGGAGGGGCGCAAGTTTGGCTGGGTGCTCGCGTCGGGTCCAGTTTGGATGTCGCCCGAAGAGATTTGGGACGATGAGGACGACTCGTGACGTCGCCTTTTCTGAAAGCTGTCGGCGGCAAGGGCGGAGTGCTGGGACAAATCGAGCCCCACCTGCCGCCAGAGTTTTCTGGCTACGGCGAGACTTTCCTGGGTGGCGGCGCGCTTTATTTCAGCCTTCTCCCTTCCGTGGGTAACGTCGTCCTAGCGGACTCGAACGCGCGCCTTATTGACGCTTACCTCGGCGTCAGAGACGACGTTGATGGCGTCATCGAGGCGCTCCGAGAATTCAGGTACCCGGACTCATACTACGCCGTACGTGACGAGTTTAACGCTCGAACCGGCACTCTCGCGCAGCGCGCGGCAATGTTCATTTACCTGAGCAAGACTTGCTACAACGGTCTTTACAGGGTAAATCGACGAGGCCAATTCAACGTGCCAGTTGGCCGGTACACAAACCCCGCTTTCTGCGACGAAGAGGCACTGAGGGCCGCCTCGCGAGCGATTCAAGGCAGGGAGTTCCTAGCGACCGACTTTGAGGCTCTGGCTCGCTCCAGGGCCAAGCCAGGCGAGCTGTGGTACTTCGATCCGCCCTACGTTCCGACGAAGAAAGGTAGCTTCGTCGGGTACTCGAAAGAGGGCTTTGGCGAAACCGACCAGAGGCGCCTAGCGGCTCTTTTCCGCGAGCTTTCTGAGGCGGGCGTGCTATGTCTCGCGTCCAATTCGGACGTCGACGTCGTGCGCGACCTGTACGCTGGATTCGACACCTTCACGGTGTACAGAAAGAACAACGTGAACTCCGACGCGAGCGCCAGAGGGCGAGTGTCGGAGCTGCTGATTCGAGGTTGGAAATGAGTGTTGCGAAGTGGACTCCGGCCAAGGTCCAGATTCTCGGCAACGTGACCCACGTGGGATCCTACCGATGGATGGAGCACGCGCCCGGCGTGTACTTGCTTGAGGTCCGCGAGGAGCGAGCTGGTAGCGTCGGAGCCTGCTTTGTGTATGGCCCCGGCGCGCTCTATCGTCTGGAAGAGACCCATGCGAGCGCTAGTCAGTCCGCGAATGGCACGGGCCCTGGTTGTGATTTGCGGGCAAGAATCGCCGCCAGTCTGGGGCCAAGTTTCACATTCGCATGGTCGCCCTGCGCTGGGCCGAGGCGCCAGATCCCCAGATGGGAATTTGAGCGAGGCACGCAAGCCGGAGGTACATATTGGGTCATCGGCCCAGGCGGCAGTCCGTTCTCACTCGGTGAGTGGATATCCATCACACGGTTCGACAACGACATCGAGCGAGCCATCGAGGCCGCGCTCAACTCTGACGGCTCGGCACGAAAAAGAACGTGGCTCGTCGACAGGCTCATGGATTCTGGCAAATACGCGTTCGATGATATTCAACGCGTCATTGGCAACATGGTCGATCGACTTGAGCTTGCCCTGGACGGCGATTGGGTTTACAGGCTAGAATGTGACATCCCGTTCTGAGGACGGGATACGCAAGTTCCGATGAACGGGGCTTGCATCGGACAATCGAAGGGAGAACATCGGTCTATGGTCAAGAAGAACGACGCTCCAGCCTCGGAGCCCGAGGCGGAGTGCGAGGACAGCGAGATGTCGCTGGACGACATGAAGGCGGGATGGGCAGAGGCGCACGACGCGCTTCTGGAGGCGCAGAAGGACGAGGAGACGTGGATGCGCCGCATCGCGGAGCACATGCTCGCCAAGCGTGTCAAGGGGAAGCCGCAAAAGGTCACCCTTGGGGGCACGGCGTACGTGCTCCACGCCACGAAGGGCGGTGAGCTGCACGGGTGCGGTCTCAAGCCGCTCAAGGCGCCGACGCTCGCCGAGGCGTAGTCGCCACGGCAACGGGCCCGGGCTTGCCTTGCGACGGCGGCCCGGGCCCGTTGCGATGCGTAGGAGAGTCGACATGTTCGAATTGACGGTCTGCAAGGCGGATGGGCTTGGCGTAGACGATGACGTGGAGTCCGTCAAACTGTCGGTCTCTGGCGACTTGACTACCGCCAGGCGCCCAGGCCTCCCGCTGGACTACGTCTTCAATGAAGACGCGGAGACAGTGATGAAGGCGCTGCGGCATCTCCCGCAAGGGACGAAGCATCGGCTGCTCATACTGATGCTTCGCGACAAGATGGTCAGTTACCGCGGCGTGTAGATGCTCACCGAGGAACAGCTCAGAGAACGCCGTCTCGGCGTGTCAGCCAGCGACATCGCTGCCGTGGCAGGACTGAACCCGTGGGCCACGCCGTGGAGTGTGTGGGCGGCGAAGACGCTGCCAGACTACGAATCAGAGCAGACTGAAGCGATGGAGATGGGCGACCTATTCGAGGAGCCCATAGCTACGCTATACGCGCGAAGGAATAGCGGCGTCGAGCTGGAGCGGTCCGGAACGTTACACCATCCAAAGCATCACTGGGCGATGGCGACGCCGGATCGCTTCGTCACCGTCGCCGGCAAGAGGGACCGCCTACTGGAAGTGAAGTGGGCGGGTCTGGCCATGGCCCGGGAATGGGGCAAGGAAGAAGACGGCGTGCCGGAGCAGTATATTGCCCAGGGGCAATGGCAGCTCTTCGTCACTGAGCTTGCCGTGGTCGATTTTGCAGCCGTCGTCGCCGGCTCATTCCGGACGTATCGTGTCGAGCGCAACGAGTCGATCATATCGTTTCTCTTCGAGAAGGCATCCGGCTTCATGGAGATGATCCGGAGTGGGCAGATGCCTCCGATCGATGGCAGCCCGGCCGCGAAACAGTGGCTCACGAAGCGGTTCCCGGAGGCACGTGCTCCGATGCGGGAGCCGACGGAGCACGAGATCGCGCTCGCCAAGGCCTACGAAGCGGCGAGGGTCAGCGAGGCAAAGGCAAAGGCCGAGAAGAAACGCCTCGGCAACATGCTCAGGATGGCCTGCGGTGATGCCTGCGGCCTACACGGAGCGGGCGTGAAGGTGTCGCACTCCAATCCGGACGGGTCAGTTGTTAATTGGCAGGCCGTCGCGACGGAGGCCGGGGCGACGCCTGCCCTTATTGCCAAGCACTCGACGCCAATGGGCCGCAGGCTCTACGTTCGCTTAAAGAAAGAAGAGGTCTGAGATGGCAGAGCAGGGACAGATCCAGAAACCGAAGAGCGCCGCGCTCCAGGTGCGAAGCTGGTTCGACGCGCCGACAATGAGGGCATCTGTCGGGGCAGCGTTGGCCGGATACATGGAACCGGAGACGTTCGCTGCCCAGTGTTACCTGGCCGCCCAAGATCCGAAGCTGGCTTCGTGCAGCGCGGAGTCCCTGTTCGCTGCGTTCCTCATCTGTGCTCAGATGGGCTTGCTGCCGGGGTCTCATCACAAGCATGTCGCGCTTGTGCCGCGTGGCGGCGTCATCACGGTCACGCCGGAGTGGCGCGGCTACAAATTTCTCATGGAGAAGCAGCCTGGGATCCGCGAGACCGGAGCCGTGCTCGTTCACGGCAACGACTTGTTCGAGTACGACGACGTGAACGATTGCGTCGGTATTCACAAGTGGGACAGACTCGGAACGAGGATGTTCGAGCATCCAGAGGTAGCGAAGAAGAACAACCGCGAGTGCATGCTTCGCGGCGGCTACTTCTGGGTCGACTACGAAGACGTCGGTCGGCAGAGGCGTTTTCACGTTGTCCCGGCGGACAAGATTCACAAGAATCGTCGCTGCGCGCAGACGCAGGACATCTGGGAGAAGTGGTTCGAAGAGATGTGCATGAAGACCGTGTACCGCGATGCGTGGAGCAAACGGATCGTGTCGATCGATCCGCAGCTCGTGAAGCGTCTGTCGCGGGCGGATGAGGTCGACAACGAGGCTCTCGGGAACGATCCGAGCCGCGTCGCCGTCTCGATCGCAGCGAGGCCAGTCGCCTCCAGGACCGCGGCGCTCGCGGCCAAGCTGGTCCACGCAGAGGTCCAGACGGAGCAGGCGGAAGAGGCGACTCCGGACATGTCGAAGGTCCCCGTGACGCAGGGCGCACCGCAGGAACCGCAGCCTTGAGCAAGGCCGGCATCCCGCCGTTCGTCGACGACCCATCGGCGCTGCTCCTCATCGACTTCTCGTGGTGGACAAACGCGGCATTCCACGGGCCCGGTGGCCCATCCGGCATGATGGCCAACGTCGTCGGTAGGCTCACAGGGCTTCTGGGTCACTATCCGGCCCATGTCGCCTACGTGCGCGACTCCAGGACCGACACGTTTCGCGACGAGATGAGACATCCGACGGATCCGGCATGGAGATACAAGGCTGCGCGCAAGAAGAATCCGAAGCCGCGCGAGTTCTACGATGAATCGGATCGCGTCGCGGAAATTTTCGATCTGCACCGTATTCCGTGCTTTCAGGCAGACGGGTGGGAATCGGATGACGTCATGGCGACGGTGACGCGCCTGGCTCGCGCCGCAAACTACCGCGTCTGGCTCGTGACGTCGGACAAGGACATGTGCGCGCTTTGTCAGGAAGATGAGACGTCAGGAATCCTGGTCGCCTGCTACAACGACTCTACCGGAGTCGCCAGGTGCCGTCGCGAAGTCCACCGAGACATGGGCGTCTGGCCAGAACAGGTGGCTGACTTCCTGGCCATCGCGGGCGACTCCACGGACGGCATTCCAGGCGTGTCGGGCCTCGGAGAGGATAGAACAAAGGCGCTGCTGGTGAGATTCGACTCCATCGAAGATGCGCTCGCGCAGCCAACGTGGACGCGGGAGCAGTCGGATAGCGTCAAGCGCGATCTGGCCAAAATCGATGCCGCCATGAAGGGCACGAAAGGTCAGGAGAAGTTGTCCGTAGAGGCCGCTGAAGAGGCGGCGTGGATGCGTCGGACACTGATGGCGGAACGCGACACGAACAAGTGGCACGAGAAATTGTGCACCTCGCGCGAAGTCGCCAGATTCTCAAAAGCGCTCACCACGCTGGACGAGTCAGTTCCAATCGATGTCCCATGGGACCAGCTCCCGACCGGCGGATTCGACGTCGCAGCGTTGCGCGAGCGGTACACGGAGCTGCGGTTCCATAGGAAGGCTGCGCAGGTGCCGGACTATCCGAAGGCTGAACCGTGGGGAAGGCTGCCGTGAATCGCGGAGACTATGGGTCTAGCCGTACATGGAGGTACGGGCCCACTACCGATGACGTTCCGTCGCAGACGCAGGCAGACGCCATGGCGGACATGCCACTACACATGGATGGCAGCGTGTGGAAAGGCGCCTCTGGACGAGTCGTTTCATCCATCACGGTTCGGTCGCTCGCTGTACGGAGATGGGCTCTTGTAGAGAAGGGGCGAGCTAAGCTCACGGCGGCTGGCCGTGTAGCCATCGCGAGGCGTCTTGCCAGCGTCGGAGACACGGACGCGACTACTTCGTAGTCGGCTCGTAAGAGCTACAGTTTTCTGGGCACTTGGCTTGCGCCACGACATACCCGCCGGCCTCAACCAAGTCTTCGAGGAAATCTTCCTCGCAACGTCTCCAGCGTACGCAATCGCTTCGGCGCAACGGTCGCTGCACGATGCCGAGCTTGTGGCCGTTGCGCTCGGCCACGTCGGCAGCTATCTCCTCGTCCTCAGTGAGACGCACAAGCAAGCTCTTCGGCATCAGTGCAAGATCCTCTTCGTCTGCTGGGCGAAGCCCGATTTGATTCGACCCTGTGCCGGGCGTGGCGTCGTCTGTGGCGCGACCGGGCGGCCAGCGAGCAGCCGGATGATGGCGGGAGACGGCAGAAACGGCATCAGGAGCGCGGCCAGGTCAGTCATGCGCTCGTGAAGCTCGACAAGCCGGAGTGCCTTCCTGATGCGACTCTCTGGCACGCCGAGGCGCCTCGCTTCCGCGGCAAGGCGTCCGACGGCGCCGTCCTTCGCGTCGACGATGGCAGCGGCGATCGAGCCGAGCCCGGTGACGCGACCGAGCATTCCGGCCGCAGCGGCGAGTCGTCCAGTGGCGCGCTTCATCGCTGCGCCTGCGCCCAGGCGCGAGCTTCTCGTGTCATGCCAGCGAACGCGACGTCGGCCAGCCCTCGGCTGTCCCTGGCATCGAGCCGTCGCTTGGCCCTGGATAGCCCGGCCACGTGCCAGACCACTTCGTAATCCGGTCTGCCGGCGATGCGTGCCTCGCGGACCTCGACGCGCCAACCTGGCCCGCTCGACTTGGCGATGACGCGGCGCTTCGCGGTGGACCTGGCCGTCGACAGCGCGATCGCTACGCTCTGCCGCTGCGGAACACCAGCGTGCCGTTCAACGCGAATGTTTTCTGAGATCGTCTTGCTCGAAGAGCCACGTGCTAGAGGCATGTTTACCTTGCGTTCACGAAGTGCCATGTAGGCCCACTCGACCCGCCGAGCACGAACATCTCGCTCATGTCGACCTTGCCTGGATCCATCGCCTCAACGAGGTCGGCTCGCGACATCCGGACCAGCCCGGCGCGGCCCATCGGGCGCAGCAAGTCCTTGAACGCGTCGAGGTCCCTCAACTGGATACCAAGCTCTGCGGCGACGTCGGAAATGAAGACCGACTTGTGCCCGGCGAACCCGTCGCCGCGAGCCGCAACTCGATTTGCGGCGGCCTGCACCGCAGCCGCGTCGACGTGGCTCAGCTTCGCTGCCCCTGCGCGCGTTATCGGAGTGACCGCCGTGGGTGGCTTCGCAGCTCGCCGCGTCGCTCGGATGACGGCATCGTCAAAATACTCTTGCAGAGTGGCCCGCTCGCCCCGCGTGAGCCTGCCGCCGATTGCGGCCTCGGCGTTGGCCACGGCGCACGGGAACGTTGCCCCCGTTGAGCCAAGCTCAATCGCGACCGCCTTCGCGGCAGAGAGCGCCCGCTTCCGATCGTTACCCTTGAGTATGGCCACGGATCCTCCTAGGTGAGGATGCCCCGCGAACGCGCCATGAGTCAAGTCGCTTCGGCACCGCCCCGGATCAGCTTCAGGCGCGGCCTCGTGACGCACCGGACCCACGACGGCAGCACTAGCTGCCCGGCGTCGTCGTCGAAGGTGAACACGAAGCGTTCGACTCGAACCGAGTCCTCGGTCGATGGCGCCTCGGTGAGGTCGATCGCGATAATCCTGTCGGTGTGCAGTCTCATCGTTTCCGGCTCAGTGACGACGCAGGCAATCGGCCATCTCGCGCCTGCCTCAATCGTCGCGATACGGTTCTCCTGCAAACGCCAAATTCCGCGGCGACTCTGGAGCAAGCAGCGCGGGAGGCATTGGATCAACGTGGTCGAGCCCGCGACCAGACAAGATCCTATCGTAGGCCGCATTGACAGAAATGTTGAGCCTGTCCGCGACGTCTCTGCTCGTTTCTCCAGACTCTGTACGCTGACCGTAATTGGGACGTGGGCCATGTGTCATCCCGAGTATCACAGCGAGCTGGTGGACCCTCTGTTTCGAGACGCCAGTGCGCGCGCCGATGGGCTCGTACGTCTCAGATGGGTCAGACTTCAGCGCTTTTCTGACGAGCTTGAGCGTGCGCGTCTCTTTCACTGGCGTCTCCATTCAGACAATTCCAAGACGAATAAGCGTGTCGTAGACTGGGCACCCAGCAATCTGGGTCAGCCTTATCTGATCGCAGAACGGTACCTCGCTAGCTGCAACGCACAGATCCCACATCCGTTCCAGGAGCGGTCTGGCCGGATTATCGGACTCGAAAACGAGGTCGTTTGCTGCGCAGGCGACCACAATTTCGGATCTCGAAAGGTGCCTCTTCCGCATCAGCTCCGTTGTGACGGAGCGGGTCGCGGATGTGTTCGTCTGCAAGATTCTCTGGGCGGTCGCGAATGACTCGGCAACGAACTGGCGCGGTTCTCTGTATCGAATCGCGCTAATGGCGCACAGGTTGGAATCAAGCACCTCGGCGTCTTGGATGCCGAGGTGGCAGTTTCCTTCAGAAACGCTTCCTGCGACAGCCATTGCGGCCATGGCGACGTTGCATGTGTCTGGATCGTACGGAATCGCCACGACATGGCTTCTGTTACCCATCAGAGTAGCTCTGGCGACAATGATGCCAGTTGCGACGGCGACGACAGCGTGTCCGGCTTCGTGTTTCGCTATGGCGAACAGGCTGGGCTTGTTTCTCTGACAGACGACGCGGATTCCGAGCTTCCTGGACAGCAGTCTCGCCCTGGCCTCGAACCGACGCTTCAGTACAGGATTGATCATCGAGATGGGCATCCGGACACGGTGTTTCCGCACGGAGCCGCTCGCCACGCCATCGCGGCACATCTTGGGCATCGGCGAAACGCACCCATGTTGAGCACAGAACCGAACTCACCACGTAGGCAGACCGGACAATTCTCCCACGTGTCGAGCCAATCGCTTAACTGCAAGAGCGGCCATATCGGCGGCAGCCTCAGCAGGACGCCAACGATATAGAGTCGAATGGCAACAACGAATCTACGCTCGCGGATGAGTTGGATAAACCACTCAAGCGCGCGCGCTCTCCTAGCAGCGAGCAGCGGATCGCTCACAGTTGCTCCCACATCGATATACGACACGGTTCGCCGCCGCATGCCTTGCAACACGAGCAGTAGATCGCGTCCGGTGGACCGCCCCGCTTCATGGCGACGAAGAACCGCTCGTCGTGAACGCCGCGGATGATGGTCCTACGACGGCTACCGACCAAGTAGCCGACGAGCAGCGCGACTACGATTCCGATCGTCGTCATGAGCACCTCGATAGCGGCACGATCGCCGCGTGTGCGATCTGCTGGATCATGGTGTGCCCGGCCCCGGAGAGACTCTTGGCCACGCCAGAAAGCGTTTCTGCGCACCGCCGCAGTTGAAACTCGGCTCCGGAGGGGTGAGCTGGGAATCGGTCCCGCCGGGCCAGTTCTCGGTGTCCCTTCGCCCTTGGGGTGGCTCATGCGCGCTCCGCCGTGGAGGCTGGCGGGGAGGCGCCGCGGGATGCGACCGAGACGGCGGCGAAGCCCAGCAAATTTTCCGCGTCAGCCGCGCCGACCTCAAGTGCGCGCAGGATCAGCGCCACGATGGCGCGGAGATCCTCGGGCGTGCCTTCAATGTGGAGCAGGTGGCCCTCTTCCCGCCCGAGGATCCCGCTCGTGACCTGGCCATCGGCGATAATGGTGACGTCGCTCATCGGACCGAGGCCTCCCGAGGGTCACGAAGGCGAGCCGCGATCGGTGGCGCAGAGCGCCCCGAGAGCGTCGCCGGACAGAAACGTCTCGGTCGTCGTGAGCATGGTCGTTCCAATCCAGGGATCGCCGATCCAGATCGGGTATCGGTGTGGATCATAGATCCAGATCGGTTGAATCGTCGGCGCAGGCCCAGGCGCAGGCGGCCAGACGATCGGGACGAACGTGGTCTCCGTCTCCTTCCCTTCGAGCGCCGCGATGCCCCTACGCAGGCGGCGCGCCTCCGCCTCCTTCATCTCGGCGACCATCTGGGCCTTGTCCATGCTCACGCCCTCTCCGGTGTCGAGCCGTACGTGATGGCGTCATCCGGCAGCTTGACCACATGGCGCTCCTC